>ERZ1292640.4675-Hain-H43-02um-R1-4675-length-10353-cov-6_pt1 | contig 10353 bp, 8 predicted proteins | sample MGYA00564404_ERZ1292640 | MGnify/ENA primary metagenome ERZ1292640 (study PRJEB36523, sample SAMEA6512636) | groundwater metagenome | collected 2019-01-08 | study: AquaDiva: Metagenomics assemblies of 32 groundwater samples | reverse complement strand
CGGCATCGACAACGCTTCCATCGTTGACAACATCAGCTCAGTGAGGAAGCGCGTACGCTACATATTCCAGAACCATGATCAACCGGCCCTCGTGGAAGAGTACGTCGATGGTCGCGAGCTGAACGTCGGCATCATTGGCAATCGACGACCGATTATTCTCCCGATCTCGGAGATTGATTTCTCCGGGCTGCCTTCCACCTATCCTCGGATTGTCACGTACAACGCAAAGTGGATGGAAGGCACCGAGGAGTACAAAGGAACCGTCGGTGTATGCCCTGCTCCGCTGACTCCGGAAATTGAACGGCAGGCGAAGGAGATCGCGTTGAAGGTTTATCGCATCATGGGATGTCGAGACTACGCTCGCGTCGACATGCGGCTGGACAAAAACAACAATCTGTACGTGATTGAAGCGAATCCTAACCCGGACATCAGCGATGATGCAGGGTTTGCTCGCTCCGCGAGGGCATACGGACTGACGTTCGAAGAGATCGTTGGCAAGATCGTCGAATATGCTCTGGAAAGGACTCCGTAGCTCAGCTCATGCCGATTCGTCCGTTCCAGAAAGAGGACCTTCAACCGATTGTAGAGATTCTGCGTGCGACGGATGTTTTTAAGGAAGAAGAAATTGTTGTAGCTGTAGAGTTGATGCAAATTGTTGCAGAGGAGAAAGATCAACAGGACTATGTGATCTACACGTTTGTCGATGATGCAAACTCCGTGCGCGGATATTACTGCGTCGGTCCAACGCCGCTGACGGTCAGCACGTTCGATTTGTACTGGGTCGCGGTTGATCCACGCGTGCATGCACAAGGCATCGGCAAACAGCTTCTTCGGCATTGTGAAGAGTACGTCAAAAGTCGTGGCGGCACGTTGATTATCGCCGAGACATCTTCACTGCCGAAGTACGAGAAGACGAGATCGTTCTATGAACGCAATCACTACACCGAGGCATCGCGCATTAGAGATTACTATTCCCGCGGTGATGACCTTGTGGTATACACCAAGAACCTGTAAGGAGGCTTAGCGACCTGTATGGAACTCTGGCAAGAGATGCTGCGCCAAAGTGTGGATAGTTCTAAAGACCTCGTCGAGCGATTCGGATTCGATCAGGAGATGGCAGAGAAGCTCAACAAGCTGTTTCACATCCGGGTCAATCCATACTATCTTAGCTTGATTCGCTACCCCGGTGATCCCATCTGGCTGCAGTGCATTCCTGATGCGATGGAACTCGAAGATCGCGATGCCCTGGAAGATCCTTTGAATGAAGAAGCCGATAGCCCGGTCCCCAGCATCACTCACCGTTATCCGGATCGTGTGCTGTTCCTCGTCACCAGCCAGTGCTCGATGTATTGCCGCTTTTGCACAAGGAAGCGGAAGGTCAGTGATTCCACGAAGATCAATACGAAGTGGATTCAGGGCGGCATCGACTACATCGCCGCGCATCCGGAAGTGCGAGATGTGATTCTCTCCGGCGGCGACCCGCTGATGGTGACCGACTATGTTCTGGAGCGAGTTCTGTCGCGGCTCCGAGAAATCCCCCACGTGGAGATCATTCGCCTCGGGACCAAGATGCCGTGCGTGCTGCCGCAGCGCATTACACCGAAACTCTGCCGCATGATCAAGAAGTATCATCCAATTTATGTGAACACGCATTTCAATCATCCATGGGAGTGTACACCGGAGGCTGAGAAGGCCTGCGGGATGCTCGCCGACGCGGGATGTCCGGTCGGCAACCAGGCCGTGTTGATGAAAGGCGTCAACGATGACCCTGAAGTGATGCTCGAGCTGCACCGCAAGTTGCTCAAGATGCGCGTGCGGCCTTACTACATCTATCAGGCCGATTTGACGAAAGGGACGAACCATTTCCGCACACCGGTGCGGAAAGGGTTGGAGATCATGGATAAGCTCCGTGGACACACCTCAGGGCTTGCAATTCCCTACTACGTGATTGATGCACCGGGCGGCGGCGGGAAAATCCCGCTCCTTCCGCAATACGTGCTTGGACGCAACGGGAAAGATATCATCTTGCGTAACTACAAGTATGAGATTTATACCTACCCGGATGTTGAAGAAGAGCAACCGGCGCCCCAGCAGATTGTGGAGACCAAATATCGCCGCCGGCGGCGCACAACAGAAAAGCCAGCCCTTGTGAACAAACAGGCCGCACGGGAACTGGAGCCGGCCGGCAAGTAACAGCGCATCGTCGTGACGAAGAAAGCCCGCGAATTTCATTTGCGGGCTTTTTTGTTTATATACACAAACTGCTCGTTCCGTAAGTCAGGGCAGTTGGAACTGTCTTTGATTCTTTAAGGAGAAACACCTATGGCACCGCTCACTCAAGAAAAAGTCCGTCTGATCCAGGAAGTGCTGCGCGAAGAGCAATTGGAGGGATGGCTGTTGTACAACTTTCGAGGATCGAACCTCTTCGCTACGCGCATTCTGGCCATACCATCCCACATCATGCAGACGCGACGGTATTTCTATTTCATTCCAGCGCAGGGAGCGCCGAGAAAGCTCGTGCATAACATCGAGCAGTTGAACCTCGACAGTCTGCCCGGTGACAAAACGATTTATGCCAGCTGGCAATCACTGGAGGAAGGGTTGAGAAAAATCCTCGCCGGCACAAAACGGGTCGCGATGGAATACTCACCTCGCAACGCAATTCCCTATGTCTCCAACGTTGATGCGGGAACGATTGAGCTTGTCCGCGGCACGGGAGTGGACGTCGTCTCGTCTGCCAATCTCGTGCAACGCTTCGAAGCGTGTTGGGATGATGAGCAGGCAAAAGACAACTTCGAGACAGCCAAGCATCTGCGCGAGATCGTCGATCGTACCTTCGGCTTCATCAGGCAGCGGATCACCTCGAACGCGCCGGTGACGGAGTACGATGTTCAGCAATATATGCTGTCGGAATTCAGGAAACGCGGCATCAAGACCGAAAGCGATCCGAACTGCTCAGTCAATGCCAATAGCGCGAACCCGCACTATGAGCCGACGAAAGAGATTCACGGTCCACTGAAGAAAGGCGATTTCGTTCTTCTGGATCTATGGGCGAAGAAAGATCAGCCTCGCTCCGTGTATGCCGATATCGCGTGGACGGGTTACGTTGGCGAAAAGGTACCCGAGGAATACACGAAGATCTTCGAGATCGTCAAGGGCGGCAGGGATGCTGCGCTGAGCTACGTTCAACAATCGTTCAAAGCCGGGAGAGAAATATGCGGGTACCAGGTTGACGACGCTGCGCGCAACTACATCACAGCGAAAGGCTACGGTGAGTACTTTGTCCATCGTACCGGCCACTCGATTGGGGAGGAGATCCACGGAAACGGCGCGAACATGGACAATCTTGAAACGCGCGATGAGCGGATGATTATCCCGCAGACCTCATTCTCGATCGAGCCTGGAATCTATCTGCCCGGCAAATACGGCGTGCGAAGCGAAATCGATGTCTATATCTCAAAATCACGAGAAGTCATCGTGACCGGTCTGCCGATGCAGGAAGAAGTCATCCCCATTCTCAAATAGGAACGCACAAAGAGGCAGCTATGTCTATTCTCAAGGAATTCAGGACCTTTGCAATGCGCGGCAACGTGGTTGACCTTGCGGTCGGTATTATCATGGGCGCTGCGTTCGGACTGAGTTACGCGTTGCTCTGAGACCAGCACAGCGTGCGATCTTTCCCGGACCGCTGTAAACAAGAGGGAGATGAGAAACAGATCCTGACCACTCTATTTTTGAACGCGGAGGAGGTTGAAAATCCCGAGGACGAGGAAGATGAGATTCGCAAGCCACGCGGTGAGGAGAGGGTCGAGATCCCCGTTGTAACCGAAGACGTTGCTTGTCTTCATAAAAGCAAGATAGATAAACGTCACAGCGACGCAGATTCCAAACTCGAGTGCCACGCCGCTCCGTCGTTTCGTCGATGCGAACGGAACGCCAAACAGGACGACGATCACGCTGGCGAAGGGAAACGCGATCTTGCTGTGGAAGTCTACCATCCATCGTGACACATCCTGACCGGCGGCTCGCTGGTTCTCGATGAACTCCTTCAGCTCCGGGTAGTCCATTTCGTCTGGTTTCCGCTGCTTTTTCTCGATGTCGGACGGCGTGACGCTCAGTCTGCCAATCGGAAATCGATCAAACGAGCTGAGCCGCTGTTCTTGTCCCTTGAACTCCCGGACCGTCCCTCTGACGAGCACCCAGCCTTCATTCCCTCCATCCTGTTGGGACAGAGCCTTCGCCGTCCATTCCATCTGCCATGCGTCATACCGTCGCTGGAGGACGGTGAGATTCGTGTCAGCGAACTCCTGTATGCTCACGCGATTCGCTAATTTCCCCTGGCTGTCATAGTAATTCATCGAAATGAGCCGCGTACGCCCCTCCTGGAAGAAGATGTTGTAGCGTGTGAATCCTCCTTGAGAGCGATTGAGGTGCACGCGTTCGATGGCAAATTTCTTTTGGTTGGCATACGGCACGATCCAACCGTTGAAGTAAATCGAGATGCCGCTCACGATAACCGCCACGACGAGGAAAGGAATGAGCAGACGGTACAGGCTCACACCGCTCGATTTCATGGCTGCCAGCTCGTTCTGGTTCGAAAGCCTGCCGACGACGAAGAGGGAGCCCAGGAGCATCGCAACCGGCGTCATCAGTTTGATCATCTCCGGCGTGAAGGTTACGTAGTACTGAACGACCGTTTCGATAGGAGCGTTGGCATCGATGAAGTCATCGAGCTTCTCCATCATGTCGATCACCACGAAGATGAGGACGAATGTCAGCAGCCCAAAGCAGAACGTGACGAGGAATTGTCGCACGACGTAGCGATCGAGGATCGTCATGGGGTTACTTCCTCCTCGGTGCGCCACTGTTTGGGGATGAGCCTGAGAACGGCAGACCAGTTTATGGTCAGGCTTTCGCGCGCGGTCCGGAACGTCAGATAGAGTCCCATCAGCCCGATGATGATGTTCGCAGACCACATGCCAAACCACGGGTGGATGAAACCTCGATCGGCCAGCTTTTCTCCGCCAATGAGACAAGCCCAATACAGGAGAAAGAATCCCAAGCTGAGGCTTGCTGCAACGCCGAAGGTTCCCCTGCGCGCCATGATGCCGAGAGGCACACCCACCAAGACGAAGACAATGCACGCAAACGGGATCGAGTACTTCTTATAGATCTCGACGGAGTACTCGTGAATCTGCCGGGCGAAGTACTCCATGCGCGTGTACTCGCCCTCGGCCACATTTTTCATCACCGTTGATCGTGTCAGCGCGGCGAAGGTCGGGTCACCGCTTGACTGTTGAGCGACAAAAGGCGGTTTCGTGCCGGAGAAGATTGCATCGAGGTCTTGGCGGACGAAGCTGGCGACGCGGGCGCGGCATTCTTCCTGGAGGCGACGAAGGCTGTCCACCATCGCGGTCATCGCTTGTGCACTGAGCTCCCGATCGCCTCGGGAGAAGGCGCTTTCTTGGGATCGTTGGAACTCAAATCCCTCTGCGTTCATCGCAATGCGATGTTTCTGGAATCGAATTTTTCGGTACCGGCCAAGATCGGTGTTGTTGATCTCATGGATCTCGCCGTCAGAGAGGTCCATGATGAGTTTCTGGTAATCAGGGGAGAAAGAGACCGTGCCGCGTTCGGCAGTGACCGTAGTGGTCGTCGCATTATTGGTGTAGTCAAAAATCGTGACACCTTCGAGATCGTTGGATTGTTCAAACGTCTTGCGGACGAGTATGCTGTATCCCTGTATGTCTTGTGAAAACAGTCCCGGCACGAGCGAAAACGTCGGTTTCTTTCGGTAGATGTCCGTAAGAAGCATCTTCGCACGATGGTTCGCGTCCGGCAGGACGTGGTTATTAAACAGAATGAGCAAGTAGCAGAGAGCGACGGACGAGACCAGCACCGGCGCGATCATCCGGTAGAGGCTCACCCCGCTCGCACGCATGGCGGTGATCTCGTTGGCCGAGGAGAGATTCCCGAAGGCCATGAGGGTGGCCACGAGCACGGCCATGGGGACCGCGAGCACCACCATCCAGGCAAGGTTCATGACGATCAGTTCAGCAATGACGGCCGCGCTGAGCCCTTTCCCGGCGAGCTGATCCATCTTCTGCATGATGAATTGCAGGAGGAATATCAATATCAGAACAAACGCCGAGAAGAGAAAGGGCGTCAGGTGTCGGGTCAAGATGTGTCGCCAGAGGATGAACATACCGTGCGAAAATATAGTGAGAATGTGGTCTGATTACAAGCGAGCCTTCTGCTTGGCCGAGACGCTGCCACGAGCTTGGAAATGCGAATCATCTGCTCTTGGCTCAATGCGCCAGTGCGCATCGCTGATCCCTGTGGTTGCTTTGAGTGAGGTCATTCTGTATCTTAGGCTTTGCGTTGTCGCATCAAGGTATCCTGATGGGAGGTCGATCCTCATGTCCAATGATACGATGGCCAACCTGCGCAAAGAATACTCTCTCCAAGGGCTCGATGAATCCAGCGTTGAGCCCAATCCATTCACTCAATTCGAACATTGGTTTCGGGAAACCTTGAACGCTCGGTTGCCCGAGCCGAACGCCGTCGTGCTCGCGACGGTTTCAGCGGATGGGCGCCCGTCTGCCCGCGTAGTGCTCATGAAAGGTTTTGATGAACGAGGATTCGCGTTCTTCACAAACTATGAAAGCCGCAAGGGGATCGAACTGCAGCGCAATCCTTATGCGGCACTTCTCTTTTACTGGGCTGAGCTTGAACGTCAGGTTCGGATTGAAGGAGTCGTTGAGAAGGTGTCCGTGGACGAATCCGAAGAATACTTCCGCAGCAGGCCGCTGGAAAGTCAACTGAGTGCATGGGCATCACGGCAAAGCTCTGTTATCTCCAGCCGCACGGTGCTCGAGCAAACGATAGCGGAACTCAGAGCCCGCTATGGAGATCAGGATGTTCCGCTTCCACCCTTCTGGGGTGGGTTTCGACTCCGTCCACATACGTTTGAATTCTGGCAAGGAAAGCCGAATCGGCTGCATGATCGGCTACGATACACGCGCATGGATGTCGCGTGGCGAATTGAACGACTCTCTCCGTAAGGTGCTCTTCCACGTTGCACCACATCTCAGCAGGAAGTCACCTGGGAAGGGTGTGCACCTACACTGTTGAATCAGGGGAACCTACCATGGAATGGCTAGGAATAGGCCGGGTCCTTCTCTTGATGCTCGCGATGATAGCGTTCTTCTATCTCGCTAGACGCCTCAAGGGAATTCTGTTGCCGGCGTTGGTCCTCATTGGGACGGGTTTCGGGTTGATCATGTTGGATCTGATTGTCCGCTCATTGCTCGGGAGCGGCTTCCTGTTCGATATCGTGGGCCCGAGGACCTCCCCTCTTGTAGGCACTGCGATTGGATACATCGGCCAGATTGTAGGTATCTTCCTGCTCATGCTGGGCTTTTACCGCGTCAATCGTGTCGTTGTCGACATGACGGAACGGCAGCGCCTGGAAGAGGAAAGAAGGATCATGGGGGAGGCTCTGGCTGAGAGTGAGCGTCGGTATCGTCGGTTCTTTGAGGAAGACGTTTCTGGGAATTTCATCTCTACGCCGGAAGGGAGAATCCTGGTATGCAACCCTTCGTTCGCGAGAATCTTTGGATATGACTCGCCGGAAGAGGTGTTGAGCTCGGACGCCAGCTCATTCTACGAGAACCCAGAAGCGCGCAAGAGGTACCTGGAGCTGCTCAGCCAGAAACGGAAGCTCGTCAACTACCGAGAGAAGCTGCGGAAGAAAGATGGCAGCCCCGTGTATGTCACAACGAATATCAACACCGAATTCAGTGAAACCGGTGAGCTTGTACAAATCCAGGGATATGTGATTGACGAGACGGAGCGTGTGCGGGCCGAACAGACTATGCATGAGAGCATCGAGCAGTTGCGGAAGGTGTTTGAAGAAGGTCCTGTGGGGATGATGCTCTTCAATCTCGATTGGGAGGTCCTGCGGGCAAACGACGCATTCTGTCAGATGATTGCTTATGCTGAAGAGGAGCTTAGATCCCTCTCGTTGCGAGGGATCACTCATCCTGATGATCTGTCCAAAGACGACGCTAGCGCTCAGCGCCTTCTCAGTGGAGGGATCACCAGCTATCGAACGGAAAAACGGTACATCACCAAGACAGGAGATATCATATGGGGCCTAGCCACGATGTCCCTTGTTCGCGAAAGCGATGGCACGCCTCTATATGGTATCGGAATTATCGAGGACATCACCGCCCGGAAGAAAGGAGAAGAAGAGCTGGAGCGTTCATTGTCGCTGCTTCGTGCGACTCTCGAGTCGACTGCAGATGGGATTCTCGTGGTCAACGAGCAAGGGCGCATCGTGAGCTACAATCAAAAATTCCTCGACATGTGGCGAATCCCCGAATCGGTTGCCGCCACGGGTGATGACAACAAGGCCCTCTCCTATGTGCTGAACCAACTCGAAAACCCGGACGCGTTCCTCGAGAAAGTCAGGTCATTGTATCAGCAGCCGGAGGCGGAAAGCTATGACGCTATCCGCTTCAAGGACGGCCGGGTGTTTGAACGGTACTCGAAGCCTCAGAAGATTGGAGGGAAGACGGTCGGGAGAGGGTGGAGCTTCCGGGATGTGACAGAACGGGAGCGGTCGGATGAGCGGCTGAAGCAATCCGAGGAGAAGTACCGGGCTCTCTTTGAAGAATCGAAGGATGCGGTCTTCATCAGCACGCCGGACGGCAGATTCCTTGACATTAATCAGGCTGGGGTCGAGATGTTCGGTTTCCCGACAAAAGGGGATCTCTTGAGGGTCAACATTGGTCGGGACTTGTACGTCAAGTCTGCCGATCGAATCAAGGCACAAGAGCTCTTGGCCAGCCAGGGGTACTTGAAAGACTACGAAACCATTGCGCGGCGTCTTGATGGACGAAAGCTCATCTTGCTTGAGACGACGACGGCCGTTCGCGACGAACAGGGAAACGTTGTGGCCTATCGAGGAATTCTCCGGGACGTCACCGAACAGAAACGCCTCGAAGCACAGTTCCTTCAAGCACAAAAAATGGAAAGTATCGGTACTCTCGCCGGCGGCATAGCTCACGATTTCAACAACATTCTTGCAATTGTACTCGGCTACTTGGCAAATCTCGCGCAGCCAAACCTGGATCCGGACAAGTTTGCTCATAACCTTGAATCGGTCAGGAAAGCGGTTGCGCGCGGCACGGGTCTGGTCCGCCAACTTCTGACCTTTGCGCGGAAGACCAGCGGTGTTTCAGAGACCGTCATGGTGAATGACACGGTGTACGAGCTATCGAAACTCCTCGCTGAGACGTTTCCGAAGGTGGTCAAATTCGAGATTGAGCTTGGTAAGGATGTCCCGACGGTCTTGGCTGATTCATCTCAATTCCAGCAGGCCATACTCAATCTCTGCCTGAATGCGCGTGACGCGATTGAAGAGCGTGCGCGGCGCGACAACAAGGAAGGCCTTCTCAAGATCACCACCGAAGGTGTGTCGGGCGAGGAACTGACGAAACGCTTCCCGAAGGCAAACGAAGCCCAGTATGTGGGCATCTCCGTGGTAGATACCGGTATTGGCATGAATGAGGTCATCAAGAGCCGCATGTTCGAACCGTTCTTTACGACCAAAGCGCCGGGGAAAGGGACTGGCCTCGGTCTCGCCGTCGTCTACGGCGTGGTGAAGGCCCTTCGCGGCTTCATCGACGTCGAAAGTTCGCCGTGGGTAGGAACCTCGGTGCGGCTATATTTTCCTGCGGGTGCGGCGGTCGAGGAGATCCCGTTCGGTCAGCCAGATATCAGCAGCCCTCGTGGCAACGGCGAAATCGTCCTTCTGGTCGAAGATGAGGAAATGTTACTCGATTTGCTTCAGACGCTGCTCGAGGACCACGGCTATCGCGTTCTCCTCGCGAGAGATGGTCAAGAAGCTGTTGACGTGTACAGGCGTCATCGGCGTGAAATCAGCGTAGTCCTTTCCGACATGGGGTTGCCGAAACTCGGCGGGTGGGAAGTATTTCAAAGGATGAAGAAACTGAATCCTCGCGTGAAATGCATACTGGCAAGCGGCTTTTTCGACCCAGACCTGAAAGCTGATCTGCTCATGGAGGGCGCGAAAGATTTTGTGGAGAAGCCGTACATCCCCAACTTGATTCTTTCTCGCATCCGCGAAATCATTGATCGAACAGAGACTTGAAAATCACAACTGAGAAGCTGGTTGATGTCGGGCACCCGAGATCAATCCGGACTTGAAATTCATCTTCCTTTTTGGTATGTTCACACTGGAAAGCTAGCCGGACACGACGCACCGAACGTTGGAGAACTATCGATTAATTCGCTACCGCTGCAGGGTACTGATTTCCTGAGGTT
>ERZ1292640.4674-Hain-H43-02um-R1-4674-length-10354-cov-5_pt1 | contig 10354 bp, 9 predicted proteins | sample MGYA00564404_ERZ1292640 | MGnify/ENA primary metagenome ERZ1292640 (study PRJEB36523, sample SAMEA6512636) | groundwater metagenome | collected 2019-01-08 | study: AquaDiva: Metagenomics assemblies of 32 groundwater samples | reverse complement strand
TTACTGAAAATCTCCCAAAATTAGCTCCCCAGGGTGTCCCAAAGTCGAAGTCAGGAGCTCTGCCGCACGTCCCGCCGCCATCATTCCTGATGCACCTCCACCAATAACAATAACATCATAAGTATTTGTTTTAGTATTTACTTTGGTATTTAATTTTTCCATAAATTATTTATCCAACGCCAAAATTTCATCTATTTTTATTTGTTCTACGAATTCATGGGCATGGGATACTAAAATCATTGCTCCAGCAAAAGAAGAAAGTGCTTTGGCTATAATAGGTAGATGACGAAAATTTATATGATTTGTTGGCTCATCAAGTATTAGAAGTCCTGGTTCAAGCAAAACCAAACTAGCAAATGCAACTAAACCTTTTTGACCTTCAGAAAGAGCCCCAATATTTGTGCGCATATACTCCCCTGTTATTAAAAAACTAGCGGCAACAGCACGCAATCTCTCTTCGGTAAATCTTGCCCCTGAACTTTCAATTGATTTTTTGAGCGACTCATAAACAGTGTCATTAAAATCAAGTGTGGAAAAATCTTGCCTGTAGTAGCCAATGCGAATACCTTTAGTTACAACAGCTCCTTGTGCTTTGCCAGTAGCTAAAGCTTCAAGCAAGGTGCTTTTACCTATGCCATTTGGCCCAGAAAGAAGTAGGTGCTGATTTTTCTTTAGAGAAATATCTGCTTTGCGAATTACTGGCTTATTATTTTTTATAACTGAAAAACTTTTTATATTAATAATCTCTCCAATAATTTCTGACTGCATGGGTATAGTAAAAGGTCTAATAGTTTTGTCTTCTTTACGAACATCCACCATTTCTTCTTCTAGCTCCGCCGCTTTTTCTCGCATTCGCCTTGCTACAAGACGCAAGTTTCCACCTTTCATTGCAAACTTATTGGATTGATCTTTTTTTGCTTGAATTTCTTTTTCTAAACGAGCATTTTTACTATTTTCTCTTTCCATTCGAGCGATAATATCTTTCAAAACATCATTATAGTTTCCGACATATTGTTCTATTTTTTTAGTAAAAATATCTAAATATAAAACTCCTTCAGTAAATTTATTTAAAAAGTGAGCATCGTGGGAAATAACAATTACTGTTTTTTTATAATCAATCAAAAAATTTGTAAGATGCTCTATTCCGGCTTTATCTAGATTATTAGTAGGCTCATCGAGTAGTAATAAATCAGGGTCTTGAATAAGAGCTGACGCCAATAGTAGTCGCGCTTGTTGTCCGCCAGAAAAACTAGATATTATACGGTCATGTACTTTTTCATGACCCTTAAGATTAACAACCTCCAGAACTTCATCTATCTTTGGGTCTATATCATAAACTTTTTTGTCAAAACATAATTCAAAAAAAGCGCGTACGGTCAAAGGCAGTTGATCTCTTGGTATAACCTGTCTTGAAGTGGCAATACTAGTGCCATTTGTAATTATTACCACTCCTTCTTCTGGTTTATAATTTCCAGAAAGAAGATTGAATATAGTACTTTTACCAGCACCATTTTGACCCATAAGCGTTAGTTTTGCACCCTGACGAATAGAAAAATCAACCTCTGTCAAAATAGGTTTTGCCGCATTATATTCAAATGATACGTTATTAAAACGCGCGATAGTGTCTCCTTTAGCCATAATTTATTACTGGAAATCAAAGTTAGCTTGATTTTAACTCCATGTGCACCCGGCAGGACTCGAACCCACAATAACGCGTCCGAAGCGCGTCGTGATATCCATTTCACTACGGGTGCAAACTACTAATTATATAACATAAATATTTAATTAAACAAACTAATTTTTTATACAATAATATTTTAAAATAAAAAAGATTGAAGTTTGGTACAGGATATACTATAATATCTAGTAGTTTTTTAAAGAGTAAATTATTGAAGTGGATTGATCTTGCAAAAATAAATTTATCAATTTAAAAATTAATGTTGCGGTTATCGATTAATGGTAGGTCAGGACATTGCCAATGTTCAGATGGGAGTTCGATTCTCCCTAGCCGCACAAAAAAGTAAATACACAGGACTCACCTGTGGTATACCACAGGTGAGTCCTGTGTATTTAAAACTATATGCAATTAAATACTAATTTAATTCCAGAATATGTTTCACGTGTAACGAATACCCTAGAAAAAGGTGGTTTCGAGGCTTATTTGGTGGGTGGGTGTGTTCGTGACCTTATTTTGGAAAGAACACCAAAGGATTGGGACGTAACAACAAATGCAAAACCTGAGCAAATAATAGCTCTTTTTGAAAAAACTGTTTACGAAAACACCTTTGGAACAGTAGCTGTCTGCGTTCCACGTGAAACACCTGACCCCGCAGGACTACCTTACATAGAAGATGTGGGTTATGTTTCACCTGAAACATCGAACTACGGAGGTCAGACCTCCGTAGTTACACGTGAAACATCTAATAACTACACAAGTACGACCTGTGTAGCAGAAGAAACACCAAAAGAGACTGTTCTACGTGAAAAATATGACATTGTAGAGGTTACGCCATACAGAATTGAGGGAAAATATGATGATTTTAGGCACCCGAATGAAGTTTTGTTTAGTGAAACACTAGCTGAAGACCTAAAAAGGAGAGATTTTACCATAAATGCTATAGCTATGGATTCTATCGGACAAATCATTGATTTACATAATGGTCTATCGGACATTTCCTATAAGACATTAAAAACAGTCGGGAGTGCAGATGCAAGATACAAAGAAGATGCTTTAAGAATGTTGCGGGCGGTACGTTTTGCCGTCCAACTTAATTTTTCTATTTCAGATGAAAATACTGAAAGTATTTTTAAAAATGCTAATTTAATAAAAAAAATATCTCAAGAAAGAATCCGGGATGAATTTTCAAAAATAATTATGTCAAAAACTCCAGCAATGGGGATAACCTTACTCCAAAAATTAAATTTGTTAAAACACATAATTTCAGAACTAGAAGAAGGAATTGGATGCGATCAATTTGGGGCACACATCTACGACGTTTGGAATCACTCTCTTTATGCCCTACAGCATGCTGCTGACAAAAATTGGCCGCTAGAAATTCGTTTAGCGGCCTTATTTCATGATATTGGAAAGCCAAGAACCAGGCGTCTTTCACAAGCTACGAGCTTAACGCCACCGTATAAAGCAAAAAAAACTTACAGTTTTTATGGTCATGATGTGGTAAGTGCAAAAATGGCTCAAAAAATTATGGAAAGAATAAAATTTCCAAAAAAAGAAATTGATTTAGTGGAAAAACTGGTTCGTAACCATATGTTTTTTTCGGATACAGAAAAAATTACTTTATCGGCAGTTCGTAGAATTATTGCAAAAATAGGAAAAGAAAATATTTGGCTTTTAATGAATTTAAGGGAATGTGATAGAGTTGGAACCAATAAAAAAGCAATTTCTTATCGTTTGCGACAATATTTTGGAATGATTGAAGAGGCTTTGCATGACCCGATTTCATTAAATCAACTTAAAATTGACGGAACTTTTTTAATTAAGGAATTAAATATGAAACCTAGCCCAAGAATGGGCTTTATTTTGAATAGTTTATTAGAGGAAATTCTAGAAGATCCCGAAAAAAATACTGTTGATTATCTAAAAAATAAAACCCTAGAATTAGACAAGCTTTCAGATCAAGAGCTAAAAGAGCTTGGGGATAAAGCCAAAACAACAAAAGAAAACTTAGAAAAAGAAGAAGTAAAAAAGTTACACGGGAAACATTTGTAACTCACAATCTATATTTTTAATTGCAATATTTAAATTAAAATAATATAATTACATTATGAAAAATAATTTATTATTTTTAATTTCGGTTTCTTTTTTTATTTCTTTTTTTGTAATTTCTGTTACTTCTTTTCCTGTTTTTGTAAATCAAGTACTTGCGAGAGAAGAAGGAATATTTATTAATATAAAACCAGAGAACCCGGAACCATTAGAAAATGTCAATGTTTCAATAAAAAGTTTTTCTGTAAACTTAGACGTTGTTTCAATTTCTTGGTTTGTGGATGGAAAATTTATTGTTTCAGAAATTGGTAAAAAATCAATTCCAGTCCGAGCAGGGGCAGCTGGATCAAATACTTCAGTCGTAGCAGAAATAAGTTTTTCATCCGGTAAAGTAGAAAAAAAGGTAATTATAAGTCCCTCAAAAATAGTTATGCTTTGGCAAGCTGAAGATTCTTTCGTTCCACCATTTTACAAAGGAAAAGCTTTAGCTTCGCAAGAAACTAGTATAAAAATAGTGGCATTACCTGAAATAAAAAGTGGAAATGAATTAATAGATCCCAAAAATATGATTTATAAATGGGAAAAAGATTATGAAAACGTTTCCGCTGGCGCAGATTATGGAAAAAATTATTTTCTTTATCAAAATAATTATTTAGAAAATTCGGAAAATATTTCAGTAACTGCTTCAACTTTGGACCAAAAATCTTCAGCCTATGCCGGAATAGATGTTGGGATGGTTAATCCAAAAATAGTTTTTTATAAAAAAGATGAAAAACTTGGAAATCTTTGGGAAAAAAGCGTTGGGGATGGATACGGGGTAAAAAATAATGACATAATAATAGCTGCGCCGTATTTTATTTCACCCAAAGAAATTTTATCGCCATTGTTGTCGTTTAGTTGGTTTATTAATGACGGCTTGGTAAATATTCCATCTTACAAAAAACACTTATTAAATTTAAATACAAAAGAAGGTGTTCATGGAAAAGCAAAAATTAAATTAGAAATCGAAAATAAATACAAATTATTCCAAACCGCCAATAAAGAAATTGGGGTTAGTTTTTAAATAACCCACCTATTTATTCATCGGCATAATCAAATAAGTAAAAGAAGGGTCAGATACGCCGGAAATAACAATGGGCTTTGTGATGTATTGATTAGTATTTGGGTCAATAAATTGATTTAATTTAATAGAAATACTATCTGTGCTAATTGACTGTAAACAATCAAAAAAATATTTGCAATTAAAAGCAAATTCAATATCTTCTCCGGAAAGAGCCGCGTCTAGGTATGTTTCATTGTCGCCAATATTAATATTTTGATTAGAAAGTTTTAAAATTTTTTCTTTTGGTTTTACTAAGATATTTATTTGATGAAATTTATCAGAAAAAATATCAGAAATTTTTAAAGCATTTAATAAATCTTGTTTTAAAATAATTATTTCAGTTGTAAAATCTTTTGGAATAATTTTAGTATAATCTGGAAAAATCCCATCAATTAACCTTGAGGTTAAATAAATATTACTAGAATAAAAAGAAATTTGATTTTTTGTAAAATTAACATCTATTTCACCCGAAACATCATCAAAAACTCTTAAAATTTCAGTAATATTTTTAAATGGAATTAAAATTCCTAAATTTTCTAGATTTTCTATGTTTTCTAGATTATTTTTGATTTTTATTTTCTTTTCAGCTAACCTAAAAGAATCTGTGGAAACAAAAATCAGGTTGTTTTCATTGTTATATATGTAAACACTTGAGTATTCTGGTTTTATGTCGGAAATACTAGCACTATAATAAACCATTTTTATTCCATCAATTATTTTTTTTGCTTCAATTTTAAAACTTTCCCCGGCAACAATTGGAATACTTGGAAAATCTACATGTGAATAACTTTTTAATTTTATTTTATTATTTTTTGTTGTAATTAATAAATTTCCATTAACTTCTTCTAAAAGAATACTCTTATTGTCGTTTTTTTGTATATTAGAGAAGATATTTAACAAAAAAGACCCTGGAACCGCGGCTATACCTTCTCTTTCAATTTTGGCTGGAATTTCAATGTCTACACCAAGGCTCAAATTTGTTGCCCTAAGTTTTAATGATTTTCCAGAAGCAATAAAAAGAATTGAATTTAAAATTTGTAATGTTAAATTCTTCCCGGTTATTTTTTCTGCTTTAAAAATTGCACTTTTAAATTTTTCTAAATCTATTTCTAGTTTCATAATTTTTTATTATATTAATTTTTGAATTTATGGTGTTACTTTATTTGTTGATAATTCTATTATATAAATTATTATTATTATTAGTACTGTGGATAAGTGGATAACTTAATTATATTATTATTTAATAAGGTTATATTTGTAATTTTTAATTATGGATTTAATCTGATAACTTTTTGTTAATTATATTAATAATTATTTTTCTATTTTTAAAATTTTTTTATTAATATTTATTAACATAAAAAATAAAAGTTTTCAACAGGTTATTAAATATCTTATTAACCTTTATTATTTTAAATAGACCCTAATCTTCTCAAGCTCACTTAATAAATTTTGATCTTCTTTTAAATCATTTTTTATTTTCATATAAGAATGAATAACTGTTGTATGGTCTTTTCCACCTAATTTTTGGCCGATTAAAGGATAAGAAACATTAAAATCTTCCCTTAATAAATACATTATTACTTGTCTGGCTTTAACAATTTCTTGCCTCCTACTTTTTTCACATATTAATGCTTCGTCCAAAGAATAATAATCGCTTACGATTTTTATAACATCTTTTATTGATGTAGTTTTCTTTGGTTTTATATTGTTTTTTATAAGGTTTTTTATTTCTGCAATAGAAATTATTTTATTTTTTAAACGACACTGACAAACAATAATATTTAAAGTCCCCTCTAATTCTCTAATATTTCCTTGAATTACGGAAGCAATATATTCTACAATCTCATTATCTAAATCTAATTCAAATTCTTGAAGCTTTGTTTTTATAATCGCTATTCTAGCCTCAATTTCTGGTTCTAATATATCAACAATCATACCCGAAACAAAACGAGACTTTAAGCGTTCCGCTAAGTCTGGAATATAATTAGGGTGTTTATCTGAAGAAAATATGATTTGATTATTGTTTTGGTGAAAAGTGTTAAATGTATGAAAAAGTTCTTCTTGTGTTTTTTCCATTTTACCAATAAATTGAATATCGTCGATCATTAAAAGATCATATTTTCTATATTTTTCTTTAAAATTATCTGCTTTGTGGTTTTTTATTGCCATAACAAGATCACTTGCGAATTTTTCTAAGGTCAGATAATAAACTTTTTTATTAGGATATTTTTCCTTAAAAGCATTACCTATCGCTTGAATTAAATGCGTTTTACCAAGCCCAGTATTTCCATAAATAAAAAATGGATTGTATTTTGTTCCAGGTTTATCAATAATTGCCTGAGCAGCCGCATAAGCCAATTCATTAAAAGAACCAACTATAAAAGAATTAAAACGATAACGCGAATTTAAATTACTTTCTGGGTTTATATATAAATCATTTAAAGGCAATGCGGTGTTTATATTTTCACCTTCTTGTGTTTTTATTTTAAAAATTTCTTGTTTAGTTGGCGGTTCTATTTTTGTAATAATATATTCAACTGCACGCATATTGTCGCGTTCCTCAGTAATTGTTTTTGTTATGAGTTTATGATATTTATTTTGAAGCCAATCGCGCACGAATTCATTTGGTACACCAACATAAAAAATACCCGCTTCCTCCTTTAAAATATTGGTGTGTTTAAACCAAGTAGAAAAATTGGCCCTAGAAACGCCACTTTCAATTTCATTTAAACATTTTTGCCAAAGTTGTTGTATATCCATAGCAGGATTATATATTATTTTAATTTTAATTAAAAATCAAAAAAGTTATTAACCATGTTGATAAGCTGTTGATAACTTTTATTAAGTTTCGTTTTTTAAAGGTCAGACCTTAAAGAAGCCCCAAAGGTCTGACCTTGGGAAAACGAATCCAAGGCTTGATTATCTATTAATTATGTTATATACTACCACCATGTCACAAACATACCAACCTAAAAAGAAAAAAAGAGCAACAACGCATGGTTTTTTGGTTAGATCTAGAACCGCAACCGGTAGCAAGGTTCTTCTCGAGCGACGAAGAAAGGGCCGAGCGCAACTCAGTGTTAAAAAAAGTGTTTAATACCTTAAACCACAAAACTCGTTGCAGGCGTAAGTTTTTAAAAGCATTGCACAGGCCGACGGGCCGAGCATAGCAAATTTTCACCAGAAAATTATGCGTGGTTTTAAAAACTTATGCCAAGAAAGAGTTTTGTGGTTTAAGACCATAAAATGCTTCCAAAAAAAAACAGAGTAAACACAAAAAATGTAGAAAAAATCTTCAAAGAGGGCTTTTTTGTTAATTCTCAAAATTTAACTTTTAAATTTATTAAAGTTTTTGGGAAGTCCGACTTATCCGGTACTACGGGAAGTCTGACTTATCCAAAAACCGGAACCATCACCCAAATTAGTTTTATTGTTCCAAAAACCGTTAGTAAAAAGGCTGTAATTAGGAATTTATTAAGAAGAAGGGGTTATAATATTTTAGAAAAATACTTTTCAAATATCCCACCACTCTTAGGTGTCATTATTTTTGGCAAAAAAAGCCTTCAATTTTTTGCTGGTAAAAAATCTTTTCAAAAAAATTCTTTCCAAAATCTAGAAAATGAAATTAAAATAGTTCTAAATAAAGTTTAATATTTGTATTTTTAAAAAGTTTGGTATTTCTATTTTTTTAACTCCGAGGGTTCCTGTTTTGTACTCAAAATAGGCGTAGGAGGAAAAAAAGAGGAATACCAAACTTTTTAAAAATAAAATTTGAGTTTTCGGATTTTTTAATGTAATATAGAAGAATGTTTTCAAGTACATGGAATACATTTTTATATGAGCCACTGATGAATGTTTTGGCTTTTTTGATTTCAATTATTCCAGGTGGGGATGTTGGAATTGCTGTTATTATTCTTACTTTAATTGTTAAATTTTTAATATTTCCTCTTTCACAGAAAGCAATTAAAAGTCAATCGGAAGTTGCCTTAATTAACCCAGAAGTAAATAAAATTAAAGCAAATACAAAAACTAGTAAAGAAGAACAAGCCAGACAGATTTTTGATTTATACAAAAAACACAAAAAAAACCCATTTTCTGGATTTTTCTTAATTTTAATTCAAATTCCAATCATTTTCGCGCTATATTTCGTCTTTTTTGATTTTTTTAAAGAAATGAAGTTTGATACAAACTTACTTTATTCTTTTATTAAAAACCCAGAATATATAAATACTGTGTTTTTAGGCATTATTGATCTTGGCAAAAAAAGTCTATTTTTAGCAGTTCTAGCTGGTTTTTCCCAGTATTTACAAGCAGTTTATATGCCTCAACCAGTAAGTAACGGTAATCCTGGCTCTTTTCAGGAAAGTTTTGCAAAAAGCATGCAGATGCAAATGAAATATTTTTTTCCAGTAATTATGGGATTTTTTGCTTATCAACTTTCTGGGGTTATTGCTTTGTATTTTATTATTAGTAATATTTTTGCCATCGGTCAACAAATTTATTTTAATAAACATAAAGACTTAAGTACCTTGAATTACAAAACTCGTTGAAGGCGTAAGTTTTAGGGAGCATTGCACAGGCCGACGGGCCGAGCATAGCACTCAGACCAGCAGAAACTTCTTCTGCTCTTTCACCAGAAAATTATGCGCGGTCCCTAAAACTTACGCCGAGAAAGAGTTTTGTAATTTAAGGTTTACAATCAAAAAAAATGCAAAAAAATGAAATACATAATTTAATAAAAGAATTCATTACAAAAACCAACTTATGTTTTGGAGAGATTGTTGTTAGTGATAACGCTGACAGTAATGACGGTAATAATAACCTAGATTTATCTAAAAAACAAAAACCAACTTGGTTTTCACTTGAAATTACACCATATATTCTAAATAATCGTGAGGATGAGGCAATTTTTGCCTTAAATCATCTTGCGCGAAGGATTACTGAGAATGTTTCACGTGGAACTACAGAATACACAGGTAAGACCTATGGTACTCCACAGGTCTTACCTGTGTATTCTTATACTCACGATTTTATTATAGATATTAATAATTTTCAAAAACAACATATAGAAAAATTACATAGCATTGCTCACACAATGGCTGAAAGAGCTAGATTTTTTAAGTCAAGCATAGAAATTGATCCAATGTCGGCATTTGACCGTAGAATTATTCATGAATTTTTATCCGACGCAAGTGATTTAAAAACTGAATCCATCGGTGAAGGCTTTTCTCGCAGAGTAGTTATCAAATACTCACAATAACTTCAAATACACAGGTCGTACCTGTGTATTGATGGGGTAGTTAAGTGGAAAACTGTGGATAACTCTGTTGATAATGTTGATAAAGGACATTTTATAAAAGTTGTCCGATAGAACTTAATTTTACCAAAATAGCGTTAAATATAAGGATATTTTGTGATTTTTCGTAAAGGACATGTAAATTTAATACATTTAAAACCATAAAAATATGCTATGCCAAAAGTTTTTAGTTGTTGAAATCAGCAGTTGATACATGGTCACTATAAAA
>ERZ1292640.676-Hain-H43-02um-R1-676-length-27867-cov-12_pt3 | contig 10355 bp, 10 predicted proteins | sample MGYA00564404_ERZ1292640 | MGnify/ENA primary metagenome ERZ1292640 (study PRJEB36523, sample SAMEA6512636) | groundwater metagenome | collected 2019-01-08 | study: AquaDiva: Metagenomics assemblies of 32 groundwater samples | reverse complement strand
CAGGTGGGGGACGAGCTCCCGCCCCTCGTCAAGCCGCCGATCGAGCGCATCCATCTCACGCGCTACGCCGGCGCGTCGGGCGACTTCAACCCCATCCACGTGGACGAGGAGTTCGCCCGGGCGGCGGGCATGGGCGGAGTCTTCGCCCACGGCATGCTCTCGATGGGGTTCGTGGCCCAGGCCCTCAGCGATTGGGCGGGCGCCGGCACGGTTCGGAAGGTCGGCGTGCGATTCGCCGCACTGGTGCGGCCTGGGGACGTCGTGACGTGCAAAGGGAAGGTGCTCGCCACGTCCTCCAAGGACGACGAGCACCTGGTCGAGCTGGACGTCTGGGCGGAGAACCAGAAGGGAGAGAAGGTCGTCACCGGCAAGGCAACGGTCAGCCTGCCCTCCCGCCTCTAGCGGCTCCCGTCAGTCGGGGGTGATTCGGATCAGCACGCTTTCCTTGCTGGCCAGGCGCTTCCGGATGCGGCGGCCCATGAAGAGCGGCACCAGGATCGGATACCTGCGACGGTAGACCCTCAAGATCTCCTGCTCGAGGTCAGGGCGGTCGTCCAGCCATTCGGCTCGCCCATCGAACGCGGGGTCGCCACGCCCGCGCACCTGGACCTTCACGCGCCCCGTCGCCTTGATCCGGCGCGATTTAAGGCTCCCCCGGAGCGTTGTGAAGTACAGACAGCCGTCCTTGACCATGAACCAGACCGGCACGGTTCCGGGTTTGCCGGCGGGGCTCCAGGTGGTCAGGTAGATCCGTTTGGCCCTTCGAAGCGCGGCCTCGAGCCCGGCATTCATCTGCCGAGGAAGTCGCGGAGCGCCTGCCGGGTGGAGGGAAACGCGAGGTCGTCCCAGGGAATGTCTCCCGGCGCGAGCCAGGCGAACTCCTGGGTCTCATGATTCAGCTGGAGCGTTCCGCCGGCCACGCGGGCCCTGTACACGACGATCACGACCGGAGGTTCCGCGTAGGAGTAGACGCCGACCAGCCCGTCCAGGTCCACCCGGAGGCCGGTCTCCTCCAGCGTCTCCCTGAGGGCCGCGCCCGTCACGGTCTCGCCCCAGTCCACGAAGCCCCCGGGAAACGTCCACTTGCCTTTGGACGGGTTGATGTTCCGGCGGACGAGGAGGATCCGGCCGTCCTCCGCCGGGATCGTCCCCGCCACGACCTTCGGCGTCAGGTAGAAGACGAAGCCGCAGGCGGAGCAGACCGCCTCTTCTTTCTGGGCCGGCGGCACCGGGACCCTGATGAGATCGGACCCGCAGAGGGGACAGAACCGCAACGTCGAGGGAGCCAGGTAGAGAGGCGAATGCGCGTCCGGGCTCATGCGTAGAAATTGTAGCATGGCTTCTTGACAGCCTCTCGGCCCGGTGCTAGGGCTGAGGAACACCGGCCGGGAGTTATTGACAATGCGAATTGATCGGCAACGCCTCGAAGAGAGCTTTGCGCAGCTCGGCAGGATCGGCGAGACGCCCAGGGGCGGGCTGACGCGCCTGGCGCTGTCCGACGAGGACAAGCGCGCGCGGGACCAGATGGTGGCGTGGATGAAGGCGGCCGGCCTCCGCGTCAGCGTGGACCAGATGGGAAACATCTTCGGCGAGCGGCCCGGCATGGAGCCGCTGCCCCCGGTGATGATGGGTTCGCACGTGGACTCGGTCCCCACCGGCGGGAAGTACGACGGCCAGCTCGGGGTCCTCTGCGCGCTGGAGGCCATCCGGACCCTGAATGATGAGCGCGTCCGCACGCGCCATCCGGTCACGCTGGCCATCTTCACGAACGAGGAGGGGGCGCGGTTTCAGCCCGCCATGATCGCCAGCGGGGTGATGGCCGGGAAGATCGCTCTCGAGGACGCCTATAACGCCCGGGACCGGAACGGGGTCCGGCTAGGGGACGAGCTGGAGCGGATCGGCTACCTGGGTTCCGAGCCCTGCGTCCCGCGCCCGATCCGCGCCTACCTGGAGCTCCACATCGAGCAGGGGCCGTGTCTCGAGGAGGAAGGTCGCTCGGTGGGCGTCGTCGAGGGAATCGTGGCAATCGCCTGGTCGCGGCTGACCTTCACGGGCGTCCAGGATCATGCGGGGCCGACCCCCATGAGGATCCGCCACGACGCTCTCGTCGCGGCCGCCGACATCGTGCGGACCGTGAGGGCGATTCCCGCCCGTGTCAGCCCCGAGATGGTCGCCACGGTGGGCCGGCTCGACGTGTCCCCGAACATCACCAACGCGATCCCGGGCCGCGTTGTCATGAGCGTGGACATCCGCGATCCCAAGGATGAGAACGTGACGCGGGCGCTCGGTCTGCTCGAGGGGGCCGTGAAAGACGCGGCGGCCAGCGAAGGCGTCGGCTACGAGCTAGAGCACTACTGGCGGGTGCCCCGCACGCCCTTCCACCCCGAGGTAGTGGGCGCCGTGGAGCGGACCGCCCAGTCACTCGGCGTTCGCTACCGGCGGATCCTGTCGGGCGCCGGCCACGACGCCCAGTACATGGCGGCGATCTGCCCGACGGGAATGATCTTCGTACCGTCCCGGAACGGCCGGAGCCACTGCGAGGAGGAGTTCACACCGATGGACGATATCGAGCATGGCGCCAACACGCTCCTCGGCGCCATGCTCGACCTCGCCGGTTAACTCGGAGGGGGGCTGACGCCCCCCTTCCGATACCTCCCCCCAGAACCGGATTGCGCGGGCGAAGCCCGCGCTCGAACTAGTGTCGTTTGTGACCTTCGCCGAAGCCGTCGGAGGACCGGATGCGATCGTCGGTGCCGGGGATGTACTTCTTCTCCAATTCCTGGAAGTACTGTACCCGCGCCATCACGTGGTGGCTCTCCGTCGGATGCCCGGCCTTCACCTTCTCGAACGTCCACTGGGCCTGCTCCTGATTCTTGACCAGGTCCTCCATCGCGTTCCACATCGCATACATGGCGGCGTGAGTGGCGAAGAGCGTGACGAAGACGAACTTGTAGCCCAGGTCGCCGAGCTCCCGGAAGAGGAAGGGATTCGAGTCCGAGCTCCACTTGAATGAGGAAGAGTAGTTGAACGCCAGCGGCAGCTTGGGGTGGGTCTCCCGCATGGCCCTGGCGAACGCGATGGCCGGTTCTCGCGAGGCATTCGAGAACTCGCACCACACCAGATCCACGCCCGCGTCGGCGTACGCCCGGCTGCGCCGGATCGCCTCCTCCAGGCTGCCGCCGACGGCCCCGTAGGCGTCGGTCCGCGCGATCAGGACGAAGTCGGGGTTCAGGCGGTTCCGCACGTCCACCGCGGCCCGGAACTTCCCGAGCGCCTCCTCCCGGCTCACGATGGTCTTTCCCGCGATGTGACCGCACCGCTTCGGGAACCGCTGATCCTCCAGGTGAATGCCCGCGACCCCGGTCTTGATGAACTCCTGGACCGTCCGCATGGTGCTGAGCGCGTTGCCGTAGCCATCGTCGGCGTCGGCGATCACCGGGATGTTCACGGCGGTCGCCATCAACGACGCCGTGTGCGCCACCTCCGTCATGGTGAGGAAGCCCATGTCCGGCCACCCGTTCGCCATGGCCACCGAGTACCCGCTCATGTAGATCGACTTCATCCCGACGCGCTCGGCGATCTGGGCGCCCAGCGCGCTGTACACGCCCCCGGTGAACAGGTAATCCTCCTCTTTCAGGAGCTGCCGGAACCGCTTCCCCATGTTCTCCAAAGCCTCGGCCTCCTTCTGCGGCGCCCTCGAGCGCCGGCGACAGTGAGGTGTATATTGCGCTCCACCCTACCGGGTCACCTCCTAGGGCTCAAGATTATTGTTTTTATCGTCGTGATAAAAATATCTGATCGGCCGTGATATACTCCGCCCGTGGAAATCGGTCAGGTGGAGGCGTTCCTGGCCGTCGGCACCTTCGGGGGGTTCCGCCGGGCGGCCGAGGCCCTGCGCGTCACCCAGCCGGCCGTGAGCGCCCGGATCAAGGCCCTGGAGGAGTCGCTCGGCGTCCCCCTGTTCGAGCGGGGCCGGGGCGGGCCGGCCCTGTCCGCCGCCGGCCGGGCCCTCCGCCCCCACGCCGAACAGCTCCTCCAGGCCGTGGCGCTGGCCCGCCAGGCCGTGCACGACCTCCGGCCTCAGAGCGCGGGCGCCCTGCAGATCGCCGCCGCGCTCTCCATCTGCACGTACCTGCTCCCCGACGTCCTGAAGCGCTTCCAGGCCGCGTACCCCAACGTGATGATCACCGTCCGCTCGGGCCACTCCAAGGAAGTGCTGGAGATGGTGCTGCGCGGGGAGGCGGAGATCGGCCTGGCGCGCTCCCTCCACCACCCCGCGGTGGAGACGGTGAGCCTGCGGGACGACCCCCTGATCCTGGTCGGCCGCGCGCGGGACTGGCCCCCGAGCGCGCGCCGGGCCCGCCTGGAGGCCGTGGCCGACCGACCGCTGGTCTTCTTCGACCGGGGGTCGAGCGACTGGACGCTGAGCCACGGGCTCTTCCGCCGCGCCGGCCTCGTCCCCAACGTCGTCATGGAGGTGGAGACCATCGAGACGGCGAAGCGGATGGTGGAGCGCGGGGTGGGGATCGCCTTCCTCCCCCACTTGGCGGTGGCGCGCGAGATCCGCCGCCGGACGCTCGTCGCGACCGAGATCGTGGACGCCGAGCCGCTGAGCCGGAGCCTCGACGTCATCCACCCGCGCCAGCGGCCGCTGAGCGCCGAGGCGCTGGCCCTGCTCCGGGCCCTCAGGGCGGCGGTCAGCGACGTGATGAAGCCGCCGGGTCACCGCCGGCGGCGGTAGCGAGAGCGGGGGCCTAGGCCGGAAGGCGCAGGCGGGCGACGAGCGGCAGGTGGTCCGAAGCGACCCGGGCGAGACGGCTCCGGTGAACGCGGACCTGCTCCGCCTCGAGGCCCGCGTCCCAGAAGATCTGATCCAGGGGGAAGAGCGGAAACGGCGCGGGATGGGTGCGCCGCGGGCGCCGCCGGCGGACGCCGAACTCCCGCCGGAGGCTGCGCGCCACCGGCCCCGGGAGCCACTCGTTGAAGTCTCCCATGAGGACGCGGGGCCCTTCGAGCCGGCGATCCGTGATCTGGCGGGCGAGCAGGAGCTCCACCTGCTCCCGCCGCTCCCGGAATCTGAGACCGAAGTGGACGTTGAAGAGATGGAGCAGGATCCGTCCGGCGTCGAGGTCCACGCGGAGGCCGCCACGCGGCTCGCGGCCGGGACGCGTGAGATCGAAGCGGTAGTGGTCCTTGACCGCCAGCCGGCTCAGCACCGCGTTGCCGTAGTGGGCAAACGACCACGAGCGGGTCGGGCCCATGGCGACCTCCATCCCCAGGTCCCGGGCCACGCTGGCCGCCTGGGACGCGAACACTTCCTGGAGCCCCACCACGTCGGCGCCCGTCTCGCTCAGGACCTGCGCAATGCGGTCGACATCGACCCGCTGATCCAGGCCGCGGGCGCGGTGGATGTTGTAGGAAACCACCGTCAGCGTCCTCACCGGCGACCCTCGCAATAGGCCATGAAGTGGGCGTAGAGCTGGGACGGGCGCGTCAGCGGCAAGGACGGCAGCGCGACCGTCGGGGGGTGGAGGACGAAGGCCTGAAGCTCCTCGGGAGACGGCCCCGCGTGGGCCCCCATCTCGTGAAGGTACGACACGTGTCCCACGGGCGCGCCGATCCCGTAGATCACCAGGTCTCCCGCGCTCGGCATCTCCATCAGATCCGTCAACCCCTCCAGCACCACGTTCCGGTCCTCACGGTCGGTGAAGGGGCCGGTCGCGCACGCCTCGTTGAGGCTGAGGACGCAGCCCCGATACAAGCATAACGGCCCGTTCGCCGATCGCGCAAGGACAAACCCCACGCCCGGATGGCGGGAGAGCTCCAGCGCGGCCCCGGGGAACCGCGCCTCGATCGCCTCGAACGAGAGCGGCTCGTCGGCGTCGGTGACATAAACGAAGGCGTTGGGCCCCGCAGCGACCACACGGATGGGCTCCAGCCGGCGGAGGGCCTCGGGCGGCAGCACGCGCTCGGGAAAATCCCGCTCCATGTAGTTCACGTAGCGCTGGTAGAGGCCCTGGCCGCGCGTCCGCCGGTACGCCTCGAGCCAGCGGGCCAGCCCCCGCAACCTCCGCGGCCCGAGGCCCCGCGAGCCGGGGCTGAAGGCGGCCAGCACCACGCCCTCGATGGACACGCCCCCGCTGACGTCGGTGAAGGGGCGGGTCGCCGCCTGCCCGTGGTCCGAGAGGACATAGACGTCGTAGCGAAGCTCGGGGAGACGGCGCACGGTCCGCCAGAGCTGGGCGATCGAGCGATCCACGTGCCGGAGCGCCCGGAGCGCCCGCCGGTGACGCGGCCCGTAGGCGTGGGCGAAGACGTCGTACTCGAGGAAGTTGACGTAGATGGCCGGCACGCCCCGGTAGAGGTCGGCCGTCGCGGAGAGGGTGAAGAGCTGGCGCAGCCAGATGGAGAGCCCGATCTTGAACAGGAGCCACCGCCATCCGCGCCGCGTCTCACCGACCGGGTTGGCGATGAACCTCAGCACTGCGCGAACCATCTCGAAAGCTGTCAGTACGACGCACTTGGCGACGACCCATAGGAGCAGGAAGGCCGAGGCCGCGAGCGTGAGGAGCGACCGCCCCGCCCGCGCGGGGTGGGTGATCCGCGCGAAGGTCCACAGGTTCTCCGCCGCGCCGCCGGTGAACACGCAGCCGTAACACGCCCCGCCCTCCATGATCCCCCGACGGTTCCGGGCGTGCCGTTCCTCCACGAGGTCGGCGACCCCCGGGCGGGGAAAGTAGATGTCCGCCCGCGCCCGCTTGTCGTACCAGTGAAACCCGGGGATGTCGGGGGTCAGCCCGTAAAAGACCCCGGCCTGGAACGCGGGGGTCGAAGTGGGGATGCCGACCGACATAGGGCGGAGGACCAGCTCCCCCCGGCGGAGCAGCCGCCCCAGTGTGCGGAGCCGACCCGCGGCCACGGCGCTCTCGAGGAGGGCCCGCGACAGGCCGTCGATCTGGATCACCAGGAAGCGGCGGCAGTCCACGGGCGGCGCGGAGCCGACGCGGAGCCAGCGGATCAACCGGTCCACGGCGCGCTGGAGCCAGAGAAAGAAGTCATCCAGGGTCATGGGCGCTCTCAGGACACCCATTTTACCTTGCTGACCCCCGATGGCTTTGCTACGCTGGCGTCCCCATGCTTCCCACCGCCGTCGAACGCCCGATCGTCGCCGCCGTCCGCCGGTTCGTCGAGAAGGAGGTCAGACCGGTGGCCGCCGCTCTCGAGCATGCCGACCGCTACCCCCACGACCTCGTCGCCCGCATGAAGGAGCTCGGGCTCTTCGGCTCGCTGATCCCGCGCGAGTACGGCGGGCTGGGCCTCGACTGCACCACCTACGCGATGGTCATCGAGGAGCTGTGCCGCGGGTGGATGTCGCTGGCGGGGGTGATCAACAGCCACACCATGGCGGCGCTGATCGTCCTCAACGACGGCACCGACGAGCAGCGCCAGCGCTTGCTCCCCCGCTTTGCCCGGGGCGAGGCGCGCGGCGGGCTCTGCCTGACCGAGCCCCACGCCGGCTCCGACGTCCAGGCGATCCGGACCGTGGCGCGCCGCGCCGGCGACGAGTACCTCATCACGGGGACTAAGATGTTCGTCACCAACGGCCGCGAGGGCAACACCTTCGCCCTCCTTGCGCTGACCGACCCGGGCGCCACCCCACGCCACAAAGGGATGTCCTGCTTCATCGTCGAGAAGGGCCACCCCGGGCTCCAGGTCGTCAAGTCCATTTCCAAGCTCGGTTACAAGGGCGTGGACACCGCCGAGCTGGTCTTCGAGGAATTCCAGGCCCCCGCGGAGAATCTCGTGGGCGGCGTGGAGGGGCGCGGGTTCAAGCAGGTGATGTCGGGGCTCGAGACCGGGCGCATCAACATCGCGGCGCGCGCCGTGGGCGTGGCCCAGGCCGCCTTCGACGCGGCGATTCAGCACGTCCAGGCCCGGCCGAAGCCCAAGGAGGCTCCGCCGGCGCTGGCCGACATGGCGACAAAGCTCTCGGCGGCGCGCCTCCTCACCTACTGGGCCGCCGGGATGAAGGACCGGGGCGAGCGCTGCGACCTCGAGGCCGGGATGGCCAAGCTCTACGCGTCGGAGGCCGCTCAGGAGATTGCCGCCGCCGCCATGCGGGTCCACGGCGAGGCCGGCACGCTCAAAAGCCTCGACCTCGAGCGCCACTACCGTGACACGCCGCTCATGCTCATCGGCGAGGGCACCAACGAGATCCAGCGCCTCGTCATCGCGCGGAACCTCCTCGAGCGTTACGGCGAGCAGCCCGGCGCGCTGACCTCCCTCGAGAGGCTGCCCGCCGAGCGGAAGCAGATGGTCCTCGCGGTGAGGCAGTTCGTCGAAAAGCAGGTCGTCCCCGTTGCCCACGATTTCGAGGCGGCGGGTCGGTACCCGGGGGAGATCGTCGAGAAGCTGGCGGAGCTCGGCCTCCTGGGCGCCCTCATCCCCCCGGAGTACGGCGGCCTGGGGCTCGATCTCGCGACCTACGCCGTGATCCTGGAGGAGCTGGCGCGCGGCTGGACCACGCTCGTTGGAATCCTGAGCGGGCACCTCACCGTGGCTCACCTGGTCACCCACTCCGGAACGGCCGAGCAGCGCAAGCGCCTGCTTCCGGCCATGGCGCGCGGCGACCTCCTGGGCTCGACGGCCCCGGCCGGGCCGGTCACGGCGCGCCGCCAGGGCGGCGCGTGGGTTCTGAACGGGACGGCCTCCGCCGTGGACAACGCCTCCCACGGCGGGCTGTTCGCGATCCTCGCCCGGACCGACCGGGGACGCCCCGCGTGCTTCCTCGTCGAGCGCGGCGCCAAGGGGCTCACCCCGAGCGCCCCGCTCGAGACGCTCGGCTGCCGCGGCCTCGACACCTGCGAGCTTCACCTGAAGGGCGTGCGGGTCCCCGAGACGGCTCTCGTCAGCGAGACGGACCTGCTCCCCATCGCCCGCCTGGGAATCGCGGCGACCGCCGTCGGCCTGGCCCAGGCGGCCTTCGAGGCGGCGCTCCGCTACTCCCAGCAGCGGTCGGCCTTCGGCAAGCCGATCTGCCAGCACCAGGCCATCCAGCTGAAACTCGCCGACATGGCGACCGCCATCACGACGGCCCGCCTGCTGACCCACGAGGCCGCCGAGCGCGCGGACGACACCACGACCGGGATGGCGAAGCTCCACGCCTCCGAGACCGCGTGCGTGGTGACCCTCGAGGCGATGCGCATCCACGGCGGCTACGGCTACACGACGGAATTCCCCGTCGAGCGCTTCTACCGCGACGCCCCGCGCCTGGCGCTGGCCCTGGGTGGCAACGACGCCGAGCGCCTGGCGCTCGCGCGTCGGCTCCGCGAGAGAGACTGATGCCCTACGGGCGGTACTTCGAGGAGTTCAAGGTGGGCGAGGTGATCCGGCACTGGCCGGGGCGCACGATCACGGAGGCCGACGACACCTGGTTCTCGCTCCTGACGATGAACCAGCACCCGCTCCACATCGACGCCCACTACACAGAGAAGTACACCCAGCACGGCCAGCGCCTGGTCAACGGGACCCTCGTCTTCGCCATCGGCGTCGGGATGACGGTGGCTGACATCTCGGGGAGAGCCATTGCCAATCTCGACTACGAAAGGATCACCCACGACGCCCCGTCGTTCCACGGCGACACGCTCTACGCCGAGACCAGCGTGCTGGAGAAGAAGGAGTCCTCCAAAGGGGACCGCGGCGTCGCGTACGTGGAAACGCGGGTCGCCAACCAGCGCGGCGAGACGGTCATGACCTTCCGCCGCCACGTGCTCCTACCCATGAAGCACCACGCCACCCTCGGAGAAGGGAAACTGCCCTACTGACCCATGAAAGAAGAAACGAAAGAGCCGCTCTGCACCGACTGCGAGTACTACCCGGAGCCCAAGCCGGACGTCGAGACCTCGGCCCCCGACCGGCCGGCCGCCGGGGCCCTCGCCCAAGAGTTTCTCTGCCCGCGCATCCGGCGCCGGGTCAAGCCGACCTACGCCCCCCACTGCCCCGAGTTCGAAGAAGCCGCTGTGGAACCCGAACAGTAGCGAGGGAGGCTCCATGGACGAAGACCTCTTCAAGGGAATCACGCTCGACGACATCAAGATGGCCGGCGGGTGGTCGGTCAGCGCGGGCCAAACCCATCTCTACAACCCCAAGGAGCGCGAGCTGATGCTGCGCGCGCGGGCCTTCGCCCAGCAGGAGCTGGCGCCAAAGGCCCCGGAGGCCCATCAGAAGGTGAAGGAGATCAAGGCCTGCTACGAGGGGAAGGAGCGGCGCGCGCGGCTCCGCGAGATCGCCACGGCGTACCTCAAGACCCTGGGCGAGGCCGGGATGCTGGGCGCGCTCTACCCCGAGCAGTACGG
>ERZ1292640.4671-Hain-H43-02um-R1-4671-length-10359-cov-4_pt1 | contig 10359 bp, 15 predicted proteins | sample MGYA00564404_ERZ1292640 | MGnify/ENA primary metagenome ERZ1292640 (study PRJEB36523, sample SAMEA6512636) | groundwater metagenome | collected 2019-01-08 | study: AquaDiva: Metagenomics assemblies of 32 groundwater samples | reverse complement strand
CAATAAAAACAAAAAACCTCATGAACCGGCGCAAACGCCCATCCAATGAGGATTTAATTTATAATAGCAAATTAAAGGCTCTTGTCAAGGTCAAAAAATATGAAAAAAATAATTGTGGCTAATTGGAAAATGAACCCAGCCAGCTGGATAGAGGCGCGCAAAATGTTTTTGGCGCTAAAGCAGGGGATAGGTCAGGCCGGCAAAAACGAGGTGGTGATTTGCCCGCCGTTTGTTTATTTAGCCCAAGCCATGGAAACTTTTAAGGCAAGCAAAATAAATATTGGCGCTCAAAATTGTTTTTGGGGAGGCCAGGGCGCTTACACCGGCCAGGTTTCTGTTGCTATGCTCAAGAGCTTAAAAGCGCGGTATGTTATTTTAGGGCATTCTGAAAGCCGGGCTTTGGGCGAGGACAATGCTTTGATTAATCAGAAAATAAAAACTGTTTTAAGCATCGGGCTCACACCGATTGTTTGTTTTGGCGAAACAGCCCAACAAAAACAAAACAACGAGACATTTTTAATTTTAGAGCAACAAGTCAGGGAGGTTTTGCACAAAATTCCTTCTAATCAAATTAGCAAAATTATTTTAGCTTATGAGCCGGTTTGGGCTATTGGGGGCGGGCAAAGTTGTCCGGTGGATATGGCTTTGAGCGCCGCTCTTTTTATTAAAAAGATTATCGCGCAAATCGCTAACCCTGCGGTAGCTCGCAAGGTTAGCTTGCTTTATGGGGGTAGTGTAGATTTAAGCAACGGAGATGACTATTTTAAGGCCGAAGTTTTTAGCGGGCTTTTGGTGGGCGCTGCTTCCTTACGGGTCAAAGAATTTTTGAAAATTGCATCAATCGTTTGAATTAGTGTATAATAAAGTATTAGCGCAATTACTCTATGAAAAAAGTTATTGATATTATTTCTGACGAAAACGAAACCTCCAAGCCAGTTTGGTTGCAAAAAAATGAAGGCAAAAGAAAAAAGCTCGTTTCCTCAAAACGCCCGGCTAAACCAGCTCAAAAATCGAAAAAAAAGCATCTTAGAAAAAGACGACTTGCCTTGCCTCAAATTAGCATAGTGGTTTTGGCTTTAATGGTTGCTAGTTTAGCTTTTTTGGCGGTTTGGTTCACCTTAAACCCCAAACTATCGCTCACCTTGCGCCAAAAGCAAATACCTTTAGAAATTAGCGCCGAGCTTGAACTAAATGTTAGCCAGGCCACCTCTACCGCTAAAACTATTCCAGCTCAGTTTTTGCCCGCCTTTGTTGAAAAAACCTCAACTTTTCAAGCAACCGGCGTGGCCTTTGAAGATACCAAAGCCGAGGGTATTATTAAAGTTTATAATAACAGCAATCCGCCGACTGCTTTATCCCTGGTGGCTAACACTCGGTTTTTGTCTTCGGGCGGGAGTAAAATATTTCGCGCTGTGGAAAAAGTTGTTTTGCCCGCTCCTACTATTAATAATGGCAAGATGACGCCCTCTGTTATTAATGTAAAAGTGGCGGCGCAGGAGGTAGGGGAGGAATATAACATCGGGCCTTCTAAATTTGTTGTGCCTGGCTTGGCTGGCGGAAAGCTTTATTTTACGATTGTCGGGGAATCGTCCAGCGCTATGGTCGGGGGAGCTAGAAAAGAAGTAGGTCAAGTGAGCTTGGCTGATAAAAACAAAGCCCAGAGCGATCTTTATAAAACTTTGCGTGATTTATTTTTAACCCAACTTAAAGAAACAATACCAGATGGTTTTATCTTAGATGAAAGGAATGTTTTGGAAGACGATTTTATTTTTTCTTGCTCTGAATTAGCCGCCACCAGCCAAGCCAAAGCCGAAGATTTATCGTTTAATTGCAGCGGTAAATTTATTGGCCGAGCTCTTATTTTCAAAATGTCTGATCTTGAAGATATAGCCATGAATTTATTAAATGAGAAAAAAGAGGCCTGGCAGGATTTGCGTTCAGATAGCTTGCAAGTTTCTTTCGTGCCCAAGGGCGTGGTTACTCAATCAGGCCGCTTAAATTTGTCTTTATTGGCTGGCGCAAAGGCCTATCAAAAAATTGAGCCAAGCGCGCTCCAGAAGCAGATTATCAATAAAAATCAAGCGGAAATTGAGCAAATTTTAAGCAGTCAATTTCCACAAACAGAAAAGCCGCAATTTAAGTTTTGGCCTTTTTGGGTTAAAAAGGCCCCATCTATTATTAATAATATAAAAATTTACTTGACTTTTTAGGATTCTTCTGTTAATTTTAAGCATACTCTGTCATGGCTAAAAGCAATATTCAAGAAAAAGGACAAGTTCTGGAAACCCTTCCCAGCTTGTTTTTTAGAGTGCAATTAGAAACTGGAGGGGAGGTTTTAGCTCACTTGGCTGGCAAGATGAAATTAAACCATATCAAAATTTTACCGGGCGATAAAGTGATTATAGAAATGACGCCTTACGATAACCGCCGGGGCAGAATTGTTTATCGCCTTAAATAAGAGTAGAACATGAAAGTTAAACCATCAATTAAAAAAAGATGCTTAAAGTGTAAAGTGGTCCGTCGCAAGGGCCGCATTTATGTTATTTGCGAAAATCCTAAACATAAACAACGACAAGGATCATAGCTTGTTTCGCCCTAAGGGGCGAAACAAAATTTCTAATTTCTAATTTCTAATTTCTAAAACATGCCTAGAATTGCTGGAGTTATTATTCCTGAAAACAAACAAATAAGAATTGCTTTAACTTACATTTACGGTGTGGGTGGTCCTTTGGCTGAAAAAATTTTACAAGAAAGCGGGGTTGAAGCCACTAGGCGAGCCAAGGATTTAACTGATCAAGAAATAGCCGCTATTAAAGGAGTTATAGAAGGCAAGCACAAAATTGAAGGCGACTTAAGGCGCGAAATAATGAGCAGTATTAAGCGATTAAAAGAAATAAAATGCTGGCGAGGAACCCGCCATAGCCGAGGCCTGCCCGCTAGAGGCCAAAAAACCAAAAAAAATTCCCGAACAGTCCGAGGTAATGTCAAAAAAACCGTGGGCTCGGGCAGAAAAACTGCTCCTTCTCCGAAGTAAAAAATTATGGGAAAAAAACGCATAATTCAAAAAACCCAAGAAGAGTTGATTCAAGAGCGCGATAAAGTAGAGCAAAAGCTTAAAAAAGAGGTGGCTGTCAAAGCAGCAACCAATAGATTTTATCGAGCCAGAATTTACATTACTTCAACCTACAATAACACCATTATTAGCTTAACCAACGAGAATGGCGCTGTTTTGCTTAATCGTTCCGCTGGGGCTGTTGGTTTTAAGGGCACCAAAAAGGGCACTTCGTTTGCGGGCTCTAAAGTAGCTGAAGCCGTGGTAGGGATTTGCGAAAAAATGGGCTTGCGAGAAGTTGATGTTTTTATTAAAGGCATTGGAGCGGGGCGTGATTCTGCCTTAAAAACATTAGCTAACCGCGGTTTAGAAGTGCAATCTGTGAGAGATATCACGCCTATTCCTCATAATGGCTGTCGGCCCAAAAAGCCCAGAAGGGTCTAAAATTTTTTAATAAGTATTATGTCAGTTAATATTAACAAATGTAAAATTTGTCGTCGCTTGCAGCAATAGGTGTTTTTGAAAGGGGATAAATGTTTATCTCCGAAATGTCCTATGGTGCGGCGACCCTATCCTCCGGGAGCCAAGAAAAAAAGAGGGCCGGGCAAGCTTTCAGAATACGGCAAAGAATTAGCTGAAAAACAAAAGCTAAAAAAATATTACGGTCTTAGCGAAATTCAATTTCGCCGCTATGTTAAAGATGTCTTGCAGGGCCGAGGCGGCGAGATAGACGCGGCTTTGGTGTTGATTGCTGCTTTGGAAAGCCGTTTAGATAATATAATTTTTCGCTTGGGCTTGGCTCGCTCCAGACGCGAGGCCAGAATTTTAGTTGGCCACCGACATTTTTTGGTTAACAACAAAATAGTTAATATCCCTTCTTTTGTAGTCAAAAAACAAGATAAAATAACTATTAAAGATAATAAGAAAGATAAAGGAAATTTTAAGGATTTATCGCATTCGTTGAAAAATTATCAGGCGCCGTCTTGGCTGAACTTAAATAAAGACGAATTATCGGGTGTTGTGGCGGGAGAGCCAGCTTTGACTGACATGGAAGCAACTGTTGATATTTCCGCCATCTTTGAATTTTATTCACGCTAAAATTAAAAATTAAAAATTAAAAATTAAACCTATGATCCCTTTACCACTCAAACCTGTTCTCGTTAAAAAAGATGGCCATCGAGCTATTTTTGAAATAGCCGGGCTTTATCCTGGTTATGGCTTAACTGTGGGCAATTGCTTGCGCAGGGTTTTGCTTTCTTCATTACAAGGAGCGGCCATTACTCAAGTAAAGATTGAAGGTGTTTCTCATGAGTTTTCAGTGATGCCGGGAGTTTTTGAGGATATCGTTATGTTGATTTTGAACTTAAAAAAGCTTACTTTCAAAATGCACTCCGAAGAGCCCCAAGTTATTTCTTTGTCGGTTAAAGGCGAGAAAGAAGTCAAAGGCAAGGATTTCAAGCTTACTTCTGAATTGGTCTTAGCCAACCCCGAAGAGCGCATTGCTACCTTGACTAAGCCCTCAGCCGAATTAAAAATAGAGGCCTTGGTGGAGTCGGGCATTGGCTATGAGTTAGCCAAGGGCCGAGAAATGAAAAAAGTAGAAATTGGCGTTATGCCTATTGACGCTGTTTTTACGCCCATGCAAAGAGTAAGCTATAAAGTAGAAAATATGCGGGTAGGCAAGAGAACTGACTTTGATTTGTTGAGGCTGGAAATTGAAACCGACGGCACCATTGAGCCCGAAGATGCCTTGCAAAAAGCCGCTGATATTTTGCTGGAACATTTTTCCGTGGTGGCTCAAATTGGCCAAGAAGTTAAAAATAATAATGTCAATGTAGAAGATATTTTGGCCAAGAAAACCACTATTGACAAGGAAGATAATGCCGGCAAAACTAAAATTGAAGACGCCAAACTTTCCGAAAGAATTAAAAATGTTCTTTTATCTAATAATGTTAAAACCTTGGGGGGATTGGCTCGCAAATCAGCCAGCGATTTGGCGCAAATGGAGGGGTTGGGCGATAAGGCCATTACTGAAATCAAGAAAGCTCTCAAAAAAGTTGGCTTAACCTTGAAGTCGTAGCAAAATAGTATTTTTCTTTGTGGACTATGAAACACCAAAAACAAAACAGAAAATTTTCCCGCACGCGCGATCAGCGCAAGGCCTTATTGGTTGGTTTGGCTTATAATTTTTTCTTAAAAGGTAAAATTAAAACCACTCAAGCCAAAGCCAAAGAAACAAGACGGTTAGTTGAACGATTGCTCACTCAAGCCAAAAAGGGCGACTTGGCTAGTCGGCGGATTTTATTGCGCTATTTGCCTCCAGTTTTAGTTAAAAAGGTTGTGGAAGAAATCGCGCCGCTTTATCAAACCAGACCAGGCGGCTATACCAGAATTATTCGCTTGGGACCGCGCAAAAGCGATTCAGCTGAAATGGCCATTATTGAGTTAGTCAAATAATTATCAGCTTATGCCAGAAAAAACAGAAAAAAAACAATATATTATTGATGCCACAGGCAAACCATTGGGCCGTTTGGCTTGCGAAATTGCTGAAATTTTGCGCGGCAAGCAGCGGCCTGATTTCGCGCCCAATAAAGTTGGCGATGCCGTCTTGCTCAAAAATGCTGATAAGGTTAAAATTACCGGCAATAAATTAGAGACCAAAATTTATCATCATTACACTGGCTATATTGGCGGGCTTAAATCAGTGCCTATGGGTAAAATGCTGGCTAAAAAAGGCATTGAAGAAATTATTAAAAAAACTGTTTGGGGTATGTTGCCCATCAATAAGTTAAGAGCCCAAATGATTAAAGAGTTAAAGATAGAAAAAAGTAAGTAAATATCTATTTGTCACTAACCTATGCCTATTAAAAAAACTACAACTACGGCTAAAATAATTAAAGCGGTCAAAAAAGATAAACCAGTTGTTTCAGCTGTTAAGAAAATCGCTGTTAAGCCAGTTAAGGCCGACAAAATTGAGAAAAAGCCCGCAGAGATGATTATTCCAGAGGCGGTTATTCAAATAGCGCCCGAAATGGAAATGATAGATGGCGAAGAGTTTGTTATGCCAGCCACCCTGAAAGGCGGACCCTCTCGCTATATTGAGACCGTTGGTCGCAGAAAAACTTCGTCAGCCAGAGTGCGCCTATATACTCAAGGCGCAAAAAGCATTACAGTTAACGGCCAGCCCTATGGCGAGTATTTTCCTAAATTCTTGCACAAAACCATTGAGGATTCTTTGGACAAATTAAAATGTTTGGGCAAGTTTGGCATTTCAGCCGTGGTTAATGGCGGGGGCTTGGTAGGCCAGGCCGAGGCCATTAGGCATGGCATAGCCAGAGCCCTAGTAGAGCTCAACCCTTATTTCAAAAAACGCTTAAAAAAATCCGGCTATCTCACACGCGACCCCAGAATGCGCGAGCGCAAAAAATTCGGCCTCAACCGCGCCCGCCGAGCCCCGCAATGGTCAAAGCGTTAATTATTATTACCCGCCCCGAATCATCGGGGCGGTTGCATTATATTTTGCTACAAAAATGGTTCGATCGGACACTTTTTGTAGCAAAGCGCGCGGCTAGTTTTGGCTTTTAGAGTATCTTTGCTATAATCAGCAATATGTTGAAAGAGTTAATAGATAAGTTTTATTTAGACAATCAGGAGAACAGGAAGCAGTTGCATTTTTATGTGACGGATGCTGGCAAATGTCCTCGGGCGGTTTTTTTTAAGATCAAGCAAGCGCCTTCGGAAAAAATGGACCCGCGGCTTTTGCGTATTTTTGAACACGGCGAACAAATGCACCATAATATCTATAATGTTTTGTATCGTTTAAGGGTTGGCGTAACCACGGAAATTCCTATACCCCCGCAAGAAATTATTTCGGGAAGGGCCGACGCTATTTTGTGCTTAAACGGCGAGAATTATCTTTTGGATATTAAGAGTATGAACTCAATGATTTTCAAAAATCTCACCGCCCCAAAGATTGAAAATGTTTACCAGATTCAGCTTTATATGCATTTTTTTGATATTAAAAAAGGCATTTTGCTTTACATTGATAAAGACCGCCAAGACATCAAAGAGTTTGTGGTTGATTACGACCATGGCTTGAATGAGGCCTTGCTGGGCGGCTTTACGCGGCTGAAAAAACAAGTGGAAAGCAACCAATTGCCCCAAGTTCTAAATGACTATCCCAAAAATTGGCAATGTAGTTATTGCCAGTATAAAGAAATTTGCCGCTTGGCTGGCCGAGAAGAGCTATCATGGAACCAGTTTAAGGAAAAAATAATAGCCGAGCCGGCCTTGGCTCCGGCTGAATAACAAAAAATATGGCGCAACAATTTATTATTGAAGGAGGCAAAAAATTAAAAGGCGAAATCACAGTGCTGGGCTCAAAGAATGCGGCGGGCGCTTTGTTGGCGGCTTGCTTGCTGACGGATCAACCTTGCGTGATTGATAATTTGCCTTTGGTGAAAGATATTTTGAACCTTTTGGAGATATTAAAAGAAATGGGGGTTGAGGTAGAATTTTTAAGCGAAAGAAAAGTGAAGATAACAGCGGGTAGTAATGTTGACCCGGAAAAAATAAGTTATGAGAAATTTTCCCAGGCCCGCACTTCGGTGCTGTTAATCGGCCCATTGGCCGCTCGGTTTAAGCAGTTTAAGGTGTCTCGGCCCGGCGGAGATAAAATTGGCCTGCGGCCGATTACTACTCATTTAGATGTTTTAGAGAAATTGGGCGTTGAGGTGAAAGAAGATGGCGATTTTTATTGTTTCAAAACTAAAAATTTAATCGGCCAGGAAATTGTTTTGCCCGAATTTAGCGTTACAGCCACGGAAAATTTATTGATGACGGCTTGTTTGGCTCAAGGCCAAACCATTATTAAATTGGCCGCCCAAGAGCCGCATGTTTTGTGCTTGGTAGAGCAGTTGCGCAAAATGGGAGCAAGCATTGAAAAAACCAGCGAAAATTGTTTTTCAATTAAGGGTACAGCTGGCCAGCTTTTGGCTGGCGTAGAGCAGACAGTGATTGCCGATTATATTGAGGCAGGCACTTTTATTATTATTGGGGCTTTGGCGGGCCAGGAAGTGCTGGTGAAAAACGCCGTGCCCGAGTATCTGGATAGCTTTTTGGAACGATTGGGGGCCACTGGGGCGCATTTTCAAGTTATGGGCAATGATGTGCGGGTGTGGCCGGCTGATAGCTTGAAGGCCATTCGTTTGCAGGCCTTGCCCTATCCCGGCTTCCCCACGGACTTGCTGCCTTTGATGGTGCCGGTTTTAACCCAAGCCAAAGGCAAAAGCTTAATTCACGACCCCTTATACGAAAACCGCTTGAATTATATTCACCAATTGCGTAAGATGGGCGCTGATATTGAAATGGTTGACCCGCACCGAGCGTTTGTGTTCGGGCCAACGCCTTTAATGGGCGTAAGCATTGAGTCATGGGATATTCGGGCGGGTGCTTCCTTGCTGGTGGCGGGCTTGATTAGCCAAGGCAAAACAGTGATCAACAACATTGAGCAGATTGATAGGGGATACGAGAAAATAGAAGAACGACTACGAGGCTTGGGAGCAGACATAAAACGCGTGAGCGCTTAAGTGATTATTCAAAGAGGTCTTTTCTGAGTTTTTTTGCTTCTTCAATGAAAAAATTTTGCCATTCTTGATGGTCAATTGGTTTAACCATATAAGGGAAATCAGTCATTTTAGATCCTTCCACAAAACGAGCTCCTAATTCCATTAAAGAAATATCCCAATCAAATTTTGCCTTGGCTTGCATTAATAATTCTTCAAAGCTATATTTTTTTTCTTTGATAATAAAAAAAATGTCTATAAAATCTCTTGCTCTCGGTTTTACAACAACCGTGTGAACTTTATCAACCCCGATGTCATAAATACTCTCTACTTCAAGATTTTTGAATTTTAGCCCTTTCTCAATTCTCGGGAAGGGGTAATAATTAAAATCAACTTTTAAAATTTCTTGGTCTTGAAAATGCAAAAATAAGGTATGCAAACCAAAAACTCTTTTGGTTTCAATTTTTTTTACGCTTAATTTTTTTACGCTGTTTTCAAAAAATCTAACAATAGGGGTAGGGTTAACCTCTTGTTTTTCCGTAAAAAAATCAAGATCTTCTGAAAGACGATGTTGCAAGTAGAACTCGGCAAGCGCTGTGCCGCCAGCCAAATAAAATCTTTTAGTGAAATAATCTTCTTGCGAGATTAATTCCAAAACTTCTTTTTGATGGTTGCTTAGGATGCTTTTTTGTATTGTGGCCATAAAAGCAATTCTAAAAAATCCCTGTAAAAGGGGTCTATTTTATCTTTGATGAGAGGCCAATGTTTTTTTATTAAATTCTCGTTTAACTTTTCGCCAGCTTTGCCATAGTTTATCGCTTGTTCTAATTTCCAAATTTCGTATCCATCGGGGTCTGCCTCTTTGAATTGTTTTTCGTCAACTGACCAATTGTACATATTGTTTAATTATCTATGGCTTTATTTTAGCAAAAAAATAGTCAAAAAACAAGCATTTTATCAAAAGTGTTGCACTTACTTGTTGAACTAACTCAAGGCACCCCGGTGGGCTTTTTTATTTTAGAAATTGTGCTATATTCTACTTATACTATATGTCATTTTTCACTAACCAATTAGCTATTGATTTGGGCACTTGCAACTGCTTGGTGTTTGTGCCGGGCAAGGGGATTGTTTTGAACGAGCCCTCGGTGGTGGCGATTTCGCGGCCAGGTAATGCTGTTTTGGCGGTGGGGGCTGAAGCTAAGTTGATGATTGGCCGCACTCCTGATAACATTGTGGTTTATCGACCGCTCAAAGACGGGGTGATTGCCGACTATAGAGTAACCCAAGCCATGATTCGCTATTTTATTAAAAAAACTCGCAGTCGTTTTAACATTTTTAAGCCCGAGGTTTTAGTTTCTATTCCGGTGGGCGCTACTTCCACCGAGCGCCGGGCTGTGATTGAGGCGGCCATTACCGCGGGCGCTAAAGCCGCCTATGTGGCCAAAGAGCCGATTTTGTCAGCCATTGGGGCTGGCATACCCATTAATTCTTGCGAGGGCAATATGATTATTGATATTGGCGGGGGTACTTCGGAAATTGCGGTGATTTCTTTGGGCGGCATTGTGACAGCTCATTCTTTGCGGGTGGCGGGCGATAAAATGGATGAAAAAATCGCCGACTTTATTAAAAAAGAATATAATTTGGCCATTGGCAGCCAGACAGCCGAAGAGATTAAAATAAAAATCGGCCGGGCCTTTCCCATTAAAAAAGAAGAGTTTTACGAAATAAGAGGCCGAGATTTGC
>ERZ1292640.3363-Hain-H43-02um-R1-3363-length-12468-cov-19_pt2 | contig 10359 bp, 10 predicted proteins | sample MGYA00564404_ERZ1292640 | MGnify/ENA primary metagenome ERZ1292640 (study PRJEB36523, sample SAMEA6512636) | groundwater metagenome | collected 2019-01-08 | study: AquaDiva: Metagenomics assemblies of 32 groundwater samples | reverse complement strand
GGTGAAGTTCGGCGGCGGCAAGGTGATCCGCGACGGCATGGGCCAGAGCCAGCGCACGCGCGCCCAGGGCGCGGTCGACACCGTCATCACCAATGCGCTGATCGTCGATCACTGGGGCATCGTGAAGGCCGACATCGGCCTCAAGGGCGGGCTCATCGTGGGCATCGGCAAGGCTGGCAATCCCGACGTCCAGCCCGGCGTCGACATCATCATCGGTCCCGGCACCGAGGCGATCGCGGGCGAGGGCAAGATCATCACGGCGGGCGGCATCGACTGCCATATCCATTTCATCGCCCCGCAGCAGATCGACGACGCGCTCTATAGTGGCATCACCACGATGATGGGCGGCGGCACCGGCCCGGCCCACGGCACGCTCGCCACCACGGTGACGCCCGGGCCCTGGCACATGGGCCGCATGCTGCAGGCGGCGGAGGGCCTGCCGATGAACCTCGGCTTCTTCGGCAAGGGCAACACCAGCAAGCCGGCCGGCCTCAAAGAGCAGATCGAGGGCGGGGCCTGCGGGCTGAAGCTGCATGAAGACTGGGGCACCACACCGGCCGCGATCGACAATTGCCTCACCGTGGCCGACCGCTTCGACGTGCAGGTGGCGATCCACACCGACACCCTGAACGAATCGGGCTTCGTCGAGACGACGCGGGCGGCCTTCAAGGGCCGTGCCATCGCCACCTTCCACACCGAGGGCGCCGGTGGCGGCCATGCGCCCGACATCATTCGCTTGTGCGGCGAGAAGAACGTGCTGCCGAGCTCTACCAATCCCACCATGCCCTACACGGTGAATACCGTGGACGAGCATCTCGACATGCTGATGGTCTGCCATCATCTCGACGCACGCATCCCGGAGGACGTGGCCTTCGCTGAAAGCCGCATCCGCCGCGAGACCATCGCAGCCGAAGACATCCTGCACGACCTCGGCGCCTTCTCGATGATGTCGTCCGATAGTCAGGCGATGGGCCGGGTCGGCGAAGTCGTGATCCGCACCTGGCAGACGGCCGACAAGATGAAGAAGCAGCGCGGGCGGCTGAAGGAGGAGAAAGGCGACAACGACAACGTCCGCGTGAAGCGCTACGTCGCCAAATATACCATCAATCCTGCCATTACCCATGGCATCGCCAAACATGTCGGCTCGGTCGAAGTCGGCAAGCGCGCCGATCTCGTCATGTGGGCGCCGGCCTTCTTCGGTGCCAAGCCCGACATGGTGCTGATCGGCGGTTCGATCGTGGCCGCGCCCATGGGTGATCCCAACGCCTCGATCCCAACGCCGCAGCCGGTCCACTATCGGCCGATGTTCGGCGCCTTTGGCCGCAGCCTTGTCATGAGCCCGGCGCTGTTCGTCTCACAGGCTGCCATGGCCAAGGGCGTCGCCAAGAAGTGGGGGCTTTCGCGCCCGCTTCTTGCGGTCAAGGGTACGCGCAAGATTGGCAAGAAGGACATGGTGCATAATTCGCTCTGCCCCGAGATCGAAGTCGATCCCGAGACCTACGAAGTGCGGGCGGACGGCGAACTGCTGACCTGCGAACCCGCGACCGTGCTGCCGATGGCGCAACGCTATTTCCTGTTTTAGCCATGAAGCGTGCCCTTGAAGTCGTGCGCGCCGGCCACTGGCCGCGTCAGGACCGCACCGATACCGTCACTTTGCTGTTCGACGATCGCTACCGCCGCCGCCTGCGCATGCTGGGCGATGGCGGGCTCGACTTCCTGCTCGATCTCGCGGAGCCCGTGGTGCTGCGGGGCGGCGATGGGCTCAGGCTGGAGGAGGGCGGCTTCGTCGAAGTGAAGGCCGCCGAGGAAAACCTGGTCGAGATCCGCGGTCGCGATGCGGCAGCCTTTGCGCGGCTCGCCTGGCACCTTGGCAACCGCCATCTGCCGGCACAGATCGACGCCGACCGCATCCTGGTCCGCGATGATCACGTGATCGTCGATATGCTGAAGGGCCTGGGTGCCGAGGTCCGCGCCGTGAAGGCGCCGTTCGACCCCGAAGGCGGCGCCTACGGCCAGCACAATCACGACCTCGGTCACCCCCACGGCCATGTCCACGACAAGCGCCATGGCTGAACTTGGCGCTGATCCGCTCTACCGGCTGCTCGCCTGGCTGTCGCCGGCCTATCCGGTCGGCGCTTTCAGCTATAGCCATGGCGTGGAAACAGCGGTGGAGGAGGGATTCATCAAGGACCGCGACTCGCTGGTCGCCTGGCTGGAAAGCGTACTCGAGCGCGGCACCGGCCTGGTCGATGGCGCGCTGTTTGCCGCCGCATGGCGCGCCGTCGATGGCGCCGACTGGCCGGCGTTCGATGCCGTCGCCGAACGCGCGGCGGCGTGGCGGGGGACTTCCGAGATGGCGCTCGAATCACGCCAGCAGGGCGGCTCGTTTTTGTCGATCACCCGCACGGCCTGGCCGCACCCGGCGCTGGATGCGGGCCACGAGCGAACCGGCGGCGAGATCGCGTTGCCGGTGGCCGTGGCGTTGGCCGCGGCGGCACATGGGATCGCACTCGAGTCGGCCCTGGGCGGCTACCTGCACGCCTTTGCCGCCAACCTGATCTCGGCGGCGGTGCGCACCGTGCCGCTTGGCCAGACCGATGGCCAGCGCGCGCTGGCGACGCTGGAGCCCACGGCACGGCGGACTGTCGAGGCGGTACTCGCCGCGACCTCGCTCGACGAGATCGGCACGGCGACACCGTTGCTCGACTGGTGCTCGCTGCGCCATGAAACGCAGTACACGCGGCTGTTCCGGTCATGAATGCGGTGCTGGCCTTCCTGCTGTTTGTCGGCGTCGGCGCCATTGCTGTCGTCCACGCCCTGTGGGGTCTCGGCAGCTCCTGGCCCGAGGCCAACCAGGAGGCGCTGGCGCGCGGCGTCGTGGGTGATGGCCGTCGGCGCATGCCGCCGCCCTGGCAGTGCTTTGCCGTCGCGGCCCTGCTGGCCGTGGTGGCGCTGTGGCCATGGTACGTGTTGGGACGCGGTTCGGAGCCGGTCGTGCTGACCGGCACCTTCGCTATCGCCGGCAGCTTCGTGGCCCGCGGTTGGGCCGGCTATAGCCCGCGCTGGCGAAGCCATTTCTCCGACGAGCCATTTGCCAGACGCGACAAGCGGTACTATTCGCCCTACAGCCTGTTGCTCGGCGTGAGCTATCTCGCGCTGCTGGCGGGAGAAATGGAACGATGAGTGCGCGTGGTCCCCTGAGAGTGGGCGTGGGCGGTCCGGTCGGGTCGGGCAAGACGGCTCTGGTCGAGCGGCTGTGCAAGACGATGCGCGACGCCTACGACATCGCCGTCGTCACCAATGACATCTACACTAAAGAGGACGCCGAATTCCTGACCCGCGCCGGCGCTCTCGAGCCGGACCGGATCGTCGGCGTCGAGACCGGTGGCTGTCCGCACACGGCAATCCGCGAGGATGCCTCGATCAACCTCGCCGCGGTGTCGGACATCGTGCGCAAGTGGCCCAAGCTTGAGATCGTCTTCGTCGAATCAGGCGGCGACAATCTCGCGGCCACCTTCTCCCCCGAACTGGCCGACCTCACCATCTACGTGATCGACGTGGCGGCGGGCGAAAAGATCCCACGCAAGGGCGGGCCGGGCATCACGCGGTCGGACCTTCTGGTGATCAACAAGATCGACCTGGCGCCGCTCGTTGGCGCCAATCTCGACGTGATGGACCGCGATGCGCGCAAGATGCGCGGCACGCGGCCCTTCATTTTTTCGAACCTGAAAGAGAACAAGGGCGTTGCCGACGTCGCGGCGTTCATCGTGCGCCAGGGTGGCCTCCCGGCGCGCCGACCTGATAAGGAATAGAAAGAGGAGAAATCGATGCTTCGAACGATCTGCCTGACGGCCGCAATGCTTTCCCTGGCCGGCCCCGCCTTGGCTCACCCTGGTCACGAAGCCTCCGGTTTCCTCCATCCCCTCACCGGGATCGATCATCTGCTGGCCATGGTCGGCGTCGGCATCTGGGCCGCCCTGCTCGCCGCGCGGAAGCCTTTGGCGGCCCTGCTCGTGCCGGCAGCCTTCCTTGCCATGATGGCTGTTGGTGCAGCTGCCGGATTTGCAGGCATAAAATTGCCCATGACAGAGGCAATTATTCTGAGCTCGGTTTTCGTCTTTGGTGGTCTCCTCATGGCTGCAGTGCGTCTGCCGTCGGCGGCAGCCATGGCGGTGGCCGGCCTGTTCGCCTTCTTCCATGGCTATGCTCACGCCCTTGAGGCGCCGGCCGATGGCGCCGGCATCTACATTTTGGGGTTCTTGGCGGCGACCACCCTGCTGCAAGCGGCCGGGCTGGGACTCGGCTGGGTTGTGCGACGCGCTGTCGGCGATCTGGGATTGCGGGCCCTCGGCGGGGTCGTCATGGCCGGTGGGGCCCTCGTCCTGATTGCCAATTGAAAGTTTTCCCGGATCGGCCGGAGAGTTTGGCACGGCATTCGCTATCCAAGTTTTTGCACGGGGAGTCCGTCGCGATAACAAGGAGAGCGGGATGAAATTCGGATCGATGATGCGAACGGGTCTAGTCGCCGCCGGCCTTCTGGCCGGCGCTGCGGGCAGCGCGTTTGCCCAGGGGGCACCGATCAAAGTCGGTATTCTGCATTCTCTGTCGGGCACGATGGCGATCAGCGAGACGACGCTCAAGGACGTCATGCTGATGCTGATCGAGGAGCAGAACAAGAAGGGCGGCGTTCTCGGCCGCAAGCTTGAGGCCGTCGTCGTCGATCCGGCGTCGAACTGGCCGCTGTTCGCCGAGAAGGCGCGCGAGCTGCTGCAGAAGGACAAGGTCGCCGCGGTGTTCGGCTGCTGGACCTCGGTCAGCCGCAAGTCGGTCCTGCCGGTCTTCGAGGAGCTGAACGGCATCCTCTTCTACCCGGTTCAATACGAGGGTGAAGAGAGTTCGCGCAATGTGTTCTACACCGGCGCCGCTCCGAACCAGCAGGCGATCCCCGCCGTCGATTACCTGATGGCCAACGAGAAGGTTCAGCGTTGGGTCCTGGCCGGCACGGACTACGTCTATCCGCGCACGACCAACAAGATTCTCGAGGCCTATCTCAAGCTGAAGGGCGTCAAGCAGGAAGACATCCTGATCAACTACACGCCGTTCGGTCATTCCGATTGGCAGTCGATCGTCGCCAACATCAAGAAGTTCGGCTCGGCCGGCAAGAAGACCGCCGTCGTGTCGACCATCAACGGCGACGCCAACGTTCCGTTCTACAAGGAGCTCGGCAACCAGGGCATCAAGGCCAAGGACATCCCGGTCGTGGCCTTCTCGGTCGGTGAAGAAGAGCTCGCCGGCATCGACACCAAGCCGCTGATCGGCCATCTCGCCGCCTGGAACTACTTCCAGTCGGTGAAGAACCCGACCAACGAGGCGTTCATCAAGACTTGGCAGACCTTTACCAAGAACCCGAAGCGGGTGACCAACGATCCGATGGAAGCCCACGTGATCGGCTTCAACATGTGGATCGAGGCGGTGAAGAAGGCCGGCACGACCGACGCCGACGCCGTCATCGATGCCATGATCGGCATTGCCGTGCCGAACCTGACGGGTGGCCTCTCGGCCATGATGCCGAACCATCACATCACCAAGCCGGTGCTGATCGGCGAGATCCAGGGTAACGGTCAGTTCGACGTCGTGTCGTCGACCGCTCTGGTGCTCGGCGACGAATGGTCGGACTATCTGCCCGACTCGAAGGACCTGATCTCCGATTGGCGCAAGCCGATGAGCTGCGGCAACTTCAATGTTGTCACCGGCAAGTGCGGCGGCAAGGGCAAGTAGGCCCGACCGGCACCAACTCACAGGGGCGGGGCGACTTTCGAGTCGCCCCGTTCTCGTCTCCGGGTTAATCCTCAAGACCATGTCCCCCAAGCATATCTTGGCCGTCCTGTTGTCGGTGCTGGCGTCTGCCGCCCTTGCCGGAGCAGCGCTCGCCGCCGATCTCGCAGGCCTCGTCGCCAACCTGACCACGGGCGGGTTCGGTGAACGCGAGGCCGCGATCACGGCGCTGGCCGCGTCGGGCGAGCAACGTGCCGCGCCGATCCTCGATGCCCTGGCGGCGGGCCAGCTCTATGTCCGCAAATCCGACAATCTGGTGCTCATCGGCAAGCCCGACGGCAACCAGCTTTCCCTGACCGAGGCGATCTCCGGCAAGGCTGCCGGCAGCGGCACCGAAGCCGAACTCGATCGCGTCCGGGTCAACAATCGCTTGCGCGGCGTCATCGAGGCCGCCGTCGGCTCGCTCACCCTGATGAGCCCCAATACCAAGGTCCGCCGCGATGCGGCCGAAGCGCTGTTCAAGCGCCGCGATGCTTCCTCGCTTGCCGCCCTCGATGCGGCGCTGGCCGTCGAGAAGGACCCGCGCATCAAGCGGGCGATGAGCGAGGCGCGGGCCGCCAGCGTTCTCGCCTCCGATGCGCCGACGGCGCAGAAGCTCGATGCCATCGCGTTGGTGCGCGAGCGCGCCGACCGCGATTCGCTGGGCGTCCTGGAGGCCACGGCCAACTCGGCGACCGATCCCGAGGTCAAGGCTGCCGCCACCGCCGGCGCCAGCGCCGTCCGCCAGACGCTCGCCGCTTGGGAGGCGGCTCAGAACGTCTGGTACGGCATTTCGCTCGGCTCCGTCCTGCTGCTGGCGGCCATCGGTCTTGCCATCACCTTCGGCACCATGGGCGTGATCAACATGGCCCACGGCGAGATGGTGATGCTGGGCGCCTATACAACCTTCGTCGTCCAGGAGATCATCCGTACCTCGGCGCCGCACCTGTTCGATGCCTCGCTGCTGATCGCGCTGCCGCTTGCCTTCGTGGTGGCGGGCGGAATCGGTATCCTGATCGAGCGCGGCATCATCCGCTTCCTCTACGGCCGGCCGCTCGACACGCTGCTCGCCACCTGGGGGCTGTCGCTCGTGCTGCAGCAGGCCGTGCGCTCGATCTTCGGGTCATCCAACCGTGAGGTCGGCGCGCCGTCATGGATGTCGGGCGCCTTCCAGCTCGGCCAGATCAACGTCACCTACGGCCGACTTTGGATCGTGGTGTTCTCGCTGATCGTGTTCGCAACCCTGATCCTGGTGCTGCGCAAGACGCCGCTCGGCCTCTACATGCGCGCCGTCACCCAGAACCGGCCGATGGCCTCGGCCATGGGCATCCGTACGCCCCGGGTCGATGCGCTCACCTTCGGCCTGGGTTCCGGCATCGCGGGCCTCGCCGGCGTGGCACTCAGCCAGATCGACAATGTCAGCCCCAACCTCGGCCAAGGCTACATCATCGACTCGTTCATGGTCGTGGTGTTCGGCGGCGTCGGCAATCTGTTCGGCACGCTGATCGGCGCGCTGACCCTGGGCGTGGTCAACAAGTTCCTCGAACCCTATGCCGGCGCGGTGCTGGGCAAGATCCTGGTACTGGTGTTCATCATCCTGTTCATTCAGCGCCGCCCGCGCGGCCTGTTCGCGCTGAAGGGCCGCTCTGTCGAATGATGGCCGTCGAATGATCACGCGCTTCCTGTGGCAGGGCATGGACCGGAACCTGCGCCTCTTCGTGTTGTTGGTTCTGGCGGTCGGTATCGCCTTGCCGGTGCTCAACCAGCTCATGCCCCCCGGCAGCCCGTTCCACGTGCCGGCCTGGCTGCTCCAACTGATCGGCAAGTATCTCAGCTTCGCCTTGCTGGCGCTCGCGGTCGACCTGGTATGGGGCTTTTGCGGCATCCTCTCGCTCGGCCACGGCGCCTTCTTCGCCCTCGGCGGCTACTGCATGGGCATGTACCTGATGCGCCAGATCGGCAGCCGCGGCGTCTACGGCAACCCGATCCTGCCCGACTTCATGGTGTTCCTGAATTACAAGGAACTGCCCTGGTTCTGGTACGGCTTCGACAATTTCGGGTTCGCCATGCTCATGGCCATCCTTGTACCGAGCGTGCTGGCTTTCGCCCTGGGCTGGTTCGCCTTCCGCAGCCGCGTCACTGGCGTCTATCTCTCGATCATCACCCAGGCGATGACTTTCGCGCTGATGCTGGCGTTCTTTCGCAACGACATGGGTCTCGGCGGCAACAACGGCATGACCGATTTCAAGGAGATCTTGGGCTTCTCCGTACAGGCCGACAGCACGCGCGCCGTGCTCTGCTTCGCCTCGGCCTTCATGCTGGCGCTGGGCCTCGTCGTCTCGGCGGCGATCGTGGGCTCACGCTTCGGCAAGGCGCTGACCGCGGTGCGCGATGCGGAAAGCCGCATGCGTTTCCTGGGTTACCGCGTCGAAGGCTACAAGCTCTTCGTCTTCGTGTTCTCGGCGGCCATGGCCGGCGTCGCGGGCGCGCTCTATGTGCCGCAGGTCGGCATCATCAATCCCAGTGAATTCTCGCCCGCCAACTCGATCGAGGCCGTGCTCTGGGTCGCCGTCGGCGGCCGCGGCACGCTGATCGGTCCGGTGATCGGCGCCTTCATCGTGAACTTCGGCAAGACCTGGCTGACCGGCGCGCTGCCGGAGGTCTGGCTGTTCGCGCTGGGCGCGCTGTTCATCGTTGTCACCCTGCTGCTGCCCAAGGGCGTCGTCGGTCTGTGGGGCCAGCTGAAGGCCCGCTCGCAGGCGAAAAAGGCGAGGGCCCCGGCATGAGTGACGTGGCATGAGGAGCACCTCTGCGCTCTTGTACCTCAGCGGCGTTACCGTCTCGTTCGACGGCTTCAAGGCGCTGAACAACCTCTCGCTGCTGATCGAGCCGGGCGAGATGCGCGCCATCATCGGCCCCAACGGCGCCGGCAAGACCACCATGATGGACGTCGTCACCGGCAAGACGCGGCCCGATTCGGGCGAGGTCGTGTTCGACGGCCGGGCCGACCTCACCAAGCTCGACGAGGCCAATATCGCGACCTTGGGTATCGGGCGGAAGTTCCAGAAGCCCACGGTGTTCGAGAACCACACCGTGCGCGACAACCTGCTGCTGGCGCTCGCGGGCCTCAGGAAATGGCATCGCCTGCTGCTGGCCCAGCCGACCAAGTCCGAGGGCGACCGGCTGGCCCAAATCCTCTCCATCATCCGCATGGAAGAGCAGCAGCACATGCTGGGCGCGCGGCTGAGCCACGGCCAGAAGCAGTGGCTGGAGATCGGCATGCTACTGGCCCAGGATCCCAAGCTGCTGCTGGTCGACGAGCCGGTGGCCGGCATGACCGACGTCGAAACCGAGACCACGGCGCAGGTGCTGCGCGAGATCAACAAGACGCATTCGGTCGTTGTCGTCGAGCACGACATGAGTTTCGTGCGCGCGCTCGGCGTCAAGGTGACCGTGCTGCACGAGGGCTCGATGCTGGCCGAGGGTACGCTCGACCAGGTGAGCGCCGATCAGCGCGTCGTTGAAGTTTACCTCGGACGTTGAGCGGGGGACGGCAGAAATGCTCACGGTCCAGAACGTCGACCTGTTCTACGGCGCCGCCCAGGCGTTGCGCTCGGTCTCGCTGTCGGCGGCGATCGGCAAGGTGACCTGCCTGCTGGGCCGCAATGGCGTCGGCAAGACCAGCCTCTTGCGCGCCATCGTCGGCCTGCAGCCGATCGCTTCGGGTTCGATCGCGCTGGATGGCCAGGAAGTCTCCAAGCTGCCGCCCTACGAGCGGGCGCGGCGCGGCGTGGCGCTGGTGCCCCAGGGCCGCGAGATCTTCCCGCTGCTGACAGTGAAGGAGAACCTCGAGACCGGCTTCGCGCCGGTCGGCCGCGACCAGCGCAAGATTCCCGACGAGGTGTTCGAGCTCTTCCCGGTGCTCGATTCGATGCTGAAGCGCCGCGGCGGCGATCTCTCAGGCGGCCAGCAGCAGCAGCTCGCCATCGGCCGGGCGCTCACCATGCGGCCGAAGCTTCTGGTGCTCGACGAGCCGACCGAAGGCATCCAGCCCTCGGTGATCAAGGATATCGGCCGCGCCATCACTTTCCTGCGCCAGCGCGGCGACATGGCGATCCTGCTGGTCGAGCAGTATCTCGAATTCGCCCACGAGCTGGCCGATGACTTCGCGGTCATGGATCGCGGCGAGGTCGTGATGTCCGGCACCCGCGAGACGTTCGACGCCGATGCTGTGCGCCGTCACATGACGGTCTAGACGGGAATCTGGGCCCCGAGCACCAGCCGGCCCGGTCGTTCGCCGGTCAATTCATCGTTCCGTATCGTCTCGACGCCCGATACCAACGTATGGCGGTAGCCCGACGCGCGCTGGATGAGGCGGCGACCGCCGGCCGGCAGATCGTAGACCACTTCGGGGCGCTTGAGCTGCAGCCCATCGAAATCGATGACGTTGACGTCGGCCTTATGGCCCGGCGCCAGCAGGCCGCGATCGGCGAGGCCGTAGGACAGCGCCGTGCCGCGCGTCTGCTTGGCGATCAGGAATTCGAG
>ERZ1292640.4668-Hain-H43-02um-R1-4668-length-10364-cov-5_pt1 | contig 10364 bp, 9 predicted proteins | sample MGYA00564404_ERZ1292640 | MGnify/ENA primary metagenome ERZ1292640 (study PRJEB36523, sample SAMEA6512636) | groundwater metagenome | collected 2019-01-08 | study: AquaDiva: Metagenomics assemblies of 32 groundwater samples | reverse complement strand
GTGGGTGAATGAGGTATTTGTGAAAGGTGTGAAGCGCACACCAAAAGAAACAGCGGGGAGTACCCTTAGCTGAAGGATAATTGGTGACTGCCACCATTTTCTCACCGCGATTGCACTATCCTTTAAGAGCCTCGTACACCTTATCTTTAACTGTCCTGACATACATATCTGCACTCTTAGATATTTCTGAAGAGTATTCTTCCATGCTCATACCTTCGGGAGGAGCGTAATAGCTGTTAGCGTCAGGTATATTGCTCTCACTCTTTGATTTAACATGGAGGGGTAAGGTTTCTCCCTGCCAGTCCTGAGCATAAAGTCGCGTAGCAAAACGTGAAAAAAGCTCTTGTATTGGGTTATCGTAGACAACAATCCGACCCTCTTCCACAAGTGCATTTACTTTCTCAAAGTGCTCTTTCTCTGAGATATCGTGATGTAGACCTTTTACCCCAAGTCCCTGTTCCGTATTCGGGTCTTTACTTAAAGCAAAATAGTATGCGTCAGCATCTACCTTATTTGCCGCTTCTTGCAGAGCTATTGCACCTTTCCCCGTTGAGAATGTTTCATCTACAAAGAACACTTTCTTACCTTTGATTTGTTCAAAATCCTTCTCGATTACATCATCAGCATCTTCTCCCTGTAAGTATCGACCTTTAAGTTCTTGATCGTTGTAAAAACGTATAGGCGGAGCTTCCTTCCCCATCGTCTCTGATAGATATTTCAAGAAAGGTGTTCCGAAGATACGCGCACTAAGATCCAAAAAGACCACCAAATCTGGCCGTTCTTCTTTTATGCGATTGGCGAGGTTTTGCAAGGAATCCTTTATCATCTCTATCTGTTCAAGGGCCGACTTAAGTTCCTCATCTCGTATTGCTTGAACTTGTTCTAAAGGAATAGCCGGTATTCCCTTTTTATTCAATAAATCTCGACGGAGTGTCTTTATATCTGGAATTTGGTCAGGCTCATTCTTCGGTACATTTTGCTGAGACAAGGCTTGAATCATATCAACCTGCTCCTCTATCCCAGACATAAGTACTTCTTTCTCAGGCTCAGCACTTTCAGCTTGCTCCAGAACCCTTTTTCTTAAGGCATTTAAATCCGGAAGTTGCGGAGGTTTTTCAGACATTTAATAATTCTAACCCAGTTTTGAGCGTTGGAGTGTGTCATGTTCAGCATACAAGGCTCCTGAACCCTTTTACTTGACCCCTTTTACTCATATACGAATGCTGGCACGTAGTGGGTTCGTCTAATGAAATGCGCCCGCAAGAAGCGGGCGCATTTCATTAACGGAGACGCGCTCTAGTTCCCTGTAATCTGCTTAAGTTTGTCCTGAAGCACCTTGAGCTGAGCAAAAAGGCTTGTCAGCTGCTGCGCAGAAGTTAGAGCTGGTGTTCCCTCTAGATTCAGAGCTGCAAGCGTAAGCGGACCAACGTATCCCGTTGCAGGAATGCCGTGTGCTGCCTGGTACAACTTCACCGCTGCAATAGTCATGGGACCATAGAATCCAGTTGGAGCCGTAATCTTTAGGAATCCACCTGTGATGAGAATGCTCTGAAGCTCTGTTACGTCTCCCCCTGTTGAGCCAACAGTGATGTCGTCAGAGAAGCTGTAGAGAGACGCACCAAGCACGCGTCCCTGCGGAACTGCGGGTATCGCTGGTGATACTCCAGGAACTGCAGGTGTCGCCGGAGTTGCTCTGTTGCTACCTCCTCCACCACTGCTTCGTCGAGCCACTACCTCCACAGTACGAGTCACCTGGATAGCGGCATTGCTTGAAGAGTCACTCACATTGTAGGTAACGGTGTAGGTCCCCGCCGTATTTGTGTCTACTGGGTTAACGGTCACGATGCTTCCCGATAACACTCCATCCACATCGTCAGTAGCTGTCGCTCCTGCATCCGTGTATGTACTTCCTAAGAAGACCGTCTCTGTCGCGCTTCCAGTCAAGGAGATAACAGGGATAGTATTATCAATGACGGTGAAACTCTGACCCACTGATGTGGCTGCATTCCAGTTGGTGTCGCCCACCTGAGTTGCGGTAATACTACAGAGTCCCTTGGTAGTGAGATGCACACTGTTACCCGTTACCGTACATGCTCCCGTTGCTGTGAATGCTACTGATAGTAGTGAGTCAGAACTTGCCGTGACAGTGAAGTCAGCACTACCGAAGCTCTTGTTTGTTAATGAACCGAATGTGATGACTTGGTTGGCTTTGTTAATAGTGAGCGTTCCTGTTGCGTACACGAAACTGTAGTTATCGCTTATTCCACCAGCCGGGGTAATGTCCCAGAGACCTGCATTTGAACCGGTCACTGCGAGCGTTGAGGCTGTTGGCTGCGTGTCTAGATCATTCTCGTCGTCTCCGTTCTGGAATGCACCGTACGAGACTGTCAGAGCAGGATTCGCAGCCCCATACGTCTTACTCTTGTTGTCTGCAGTGACCGTGAGTGAGGCAGGTGTAATGCTCAGGTTCGCAGAGGTGAGAGCAATAGTGTCGTAGTTACTGCCTGCACTGAGTGTGCCTACATTCATGGCGTAGGTCCCTACATTCTCTCCAGCGACGCGTCCAAGTGCCCCAGAGAAAGAGTCTCCGCTTACAATGTCAGAGGTGTAGCTGAATGCTGAATCAGCCGCTCCATACACCTTGGTGTTTGCTGTCGCTGTTACGTTGAGAGGCCGTGCAGTTACGTCTGCGACTCCTGTAGCTGTAGCCGCTACGCTGTAGTTGCCCGCGTCAGCGCCTCCAAGCGCAACTCCAACTGTGGTCACCGTCTTTCCGCTCCCTACATTCTGAGTGTCGAAGGTGGCTCCGGTGTGGCTAGCAGTTACTGCGTCCCCGAAAAGAAGACCGTTTGGAGTGAGCGTTGCGGCTGCTGTAGTGTTTCTATCGTACACCTTGTTGCTCGCGTTTACCGTTACCGTTATTGGACGCTTTGTGATTGAGAGGTTTCCGTTTACGTGCGTAATTAAGTAGTTGCCGCTAGTTGCTCCGAAAGCCGTAATCGGATGATTATTTACGTCAGTCTGACTGTTTGCAACAATTACCAGTGTTACATCGGTATCGAGGTCGGTTTCGTCCTCGCCGTCTACAAATCCTGAGTACGTTGCTGCAGCTACTGGATTCGCATCACCATATACCTTGGTCTTGTCGACTGCGGTGATGGTAAGCGCCTTCTTGGTGATAGTTCCCACGTTTGCAGGAACATATATCACGCTGTAGTTGTCTCCATCGTTACCATCGTTCACCACATCAGTATCTGTAGGACTCATTGCAATAGCAGTGCCTACGTCTACAGCGTCATAGGTCTGAGTGAACGTGGCAGTGTCTCCTGCAGCAAGCCCAAGCATGGAAGTGACAGCCGCGTTCACTACTGAAGTATCAATTCCATCATAGACCTTGCTATTTGCTTGAGCGGTTACAGTAATGGGACGAGCCGTAATACTTGCCGTGGTGCTGTCTGAGTCGGTTAATGAGTAGTTCGCAGACACTGCATCTGGCACAAGATTGAGTTCAGTTACTGACACTGTCTTTCCCACGCCAACATGTTCGGTATCGAATACTGCGGTACCCCCATTGATAGTAACGACCTCACCAAGAACAAGACCGGTGGCAACCCGTGCAGTAATCGTTCCAGTAGTCGTGTTGTCGTAGACCTTGTCGGACACCGTCACTTCAGCAGTAAGGGGTGCTTTCTCAATCTCGGCTGTAGTAGTTGCTGCAGTCGTGGTGAGATAATAGTTACCTTCCTGTGCACCACCAAGAGTGATGCCAGTTACGTTTACCAGCTTACCTACACCAACGTCTTTAGTGTCGAAGTTCGCCGCCCCAACCGATGCAGTCACTGTGTCTCCAGAGATAGGAGTAACTGAAGCAGTCGCTTCTGCTGAGGCATCTCCGTCGTAGACCTTGTCGTCAGCATTAGCCGTCGGCGTAAGAGGGGCTCTTGTAATACTGCCACTTGAAGCATTGTACGTAATGGCGTAGTTAGGGTTTGCTGGATTCCCGTTGATTGTGACGAGTGGATTGATAACGATACCGTTATCAACGTTCACTGACGCATAGGTCTGCGAGTAGACCGCCACGTCTCCAGAAGCAATTGTTCCCGCAAAAAGCGTTGGCAATTCTGGCGAGGTGTTGGTACGGTCATAGACCTTGCCCGCCGTGGTTGCGTTTACCGTAATGGCTCGTGGAGCAATAGTAAATGACTGAACTACATTAGTAGCAGGAGCGTAGGTGCTATCCCCGCTCTGTGAAGCAGTAACAGTACACGACCCAGCATCAGAGAAACTAACGGTGAATCCTGTCACAGAACAGTCTCCAGTTACACCAAGGGTGACCGTGAGACCAGAGCTTGCGGTTGGAGCCAGGATTATTGACGTTGCATCACCATACGTCTGGTCTGCAGGGTCAGCAAAAGTTATGGCCTGAGGTTGTCTTGAGTTCGTCTCAACCAAGTAGTACTGATACTGTGCACCTTTAATAACCCTGGTGAATGCTTCGTGATTGATAATCTCTGTACCTGTAGTTCCGTCTTCCCAAAGAGTTGGGAGTCCGTAGGCTTCTGAGGTATTTGTGAATGTAGCTGCCCCAACATTAAGAGACGGGCTCGCTCCCGAAGTCTCTACACCGCCAAATCCATTGCTCGACACATTAATTGCGCCGGTCAGTGTAACCGTTGAATTGTTAACCAATATACCTCCGTTGCCCCGGGTAGCAGTTACATTGTTAAGCGTAGCGGTGGTGTTAAAGACCTGAATTGCATAGGTTCCAACCCACGCTGCTGGCGTAGCCAATCCAGCATTCACGACTAGGTTGTTCACTGTTGCTGCAGCGACAATCGCCACACCGTCGTCATAGGGCACTGCTGTTTCGAGTCCCGTGAACGACAATGAGTGACCACCACCATTAATGGTGACTGCACGCTCTACTGCCACCGTTTGAGTGATGCCTGCGACGTTCGCAGTAATATTGATTGTGGTCTTTATTGGGTCCAATAGAGCTGCACGTAGTTCACTTTCGCTAGCTACGTTTGCTACCGCAGGATCTACTACTGTAATGACTACAAAGTCAGTAGGAGTACCTTCAATCCCTGTCGCCGTTACTGTTAGCGTATGAGATCCAATATCACCGACTGCAGGAGTCCAAGAAAAACTTCCAGTCGAGGAATTAATACTTGCAGGAATAACTGTGCTGCCGCCGAATGAATCAGTTACAGAAAATACAGGTGTTGTGACGTTTGCTGTGGACGCCGTAAAGGAGACAGAGGTACCAGCATCAACAGACGTGCCTGGGCTAACTGCACCTATTGAGACTGAAGAAGGGCCAACAGCAAGCGCTCCTGAAGGCAACATTAGTCCGCCAGCAAGAGCGATGATACTAATAAATGTCGCAACAGTTGGAGATACCTGCTTTGCGGCGCGTCGGATAAGTGAAGTAAACATACGCAACAGTAATATGTGAGTAGTAAGTGCCCGCCTTACGTGGCATAGCCCCCCAAGGCCAACTAACAATTTAAGTGTGTTCTCATTACCTCTCTTGTCAAGGTGGTTGCCTGCCCCAATATTAAGTGTTGTAACTCAGTAAGGGAAATGGGGTCAGTCCCCATTTTCGGACCGTAGCGGATACTCGAGGACGATTTCGCCTCCCGTCACTACGTTCGTGGACTCACTAAGTGCGCCAGGCCGGACTCGCCGACAAGCACTCGCTGCGCTCGTCTTGTGTACCGGCTCCGTCTTTCGAATCCACTATGGCCCTACAAAATTGTTAAAACCCCGATGCTTGCGCATTGGGGTTTTAATTTTGTTGGACCTAGGACACCATATTAGAACCTCTCTCATTCAATCCAGATCAATACATTTCTTACACCTAGTGGACTCATGGGATGGTCTCGAGGGACGAGAATAGGCTTAAGTGCCTAGAGATTCTCAGAGATTAGAACCACCACACTGGGGATATCATTGATTCTTCAAGGAAGAAGCGTATAATGCCTATATCACCACGAAAAGGACCCTTATGCGGCTCGTCCGCATCGGGGGCCTTTTTATTTTAGCTCAAGAAGTTTTTGCTGGTCATTAATGTACGCAATAGGAGCATTAGTTCGCTTAAGGAGAATTGAACACTTCTTTGCAGGTGCCGGAGAAAGGATTCCTAGGAACTGCTCCCGAGTCTGAAGCTTCTTTACGAGAGGAGCGTAATCCCCATCGCTTGAGACAAGGAGCGCTTTCTCAAGCTTTCCTTCGTATGCATCGTCAATTGCTTGCATGATGAGGTCGGTGTCGCAATTCCCCTTTGGAACCCCTGTTCCTTGGTAGATAACTTCCTTGAAGACGATAGTGAATCCACACTGTTGGAAGTACGTATACAAATCTTTGTACTTCGGGATGAGGCCTATGAAAATATAGGCCTGCTCAATCTTGTATTTATCCTTGAGCCACACTCTGAATTTCTTATAGTCCAGTTTCCAGTGCAGGTCGCGCATTGCCCTGTCTAGATTCGCAGCATCAATGTATGAAATATTCACCTTTGCAGCTTCGGGCTCCATCGGAATATTTTAGCATTTACGTACCCTTCCAATCCAGACCAATACATTTCCTTAGGCTGGTGGAGTCGTGGAGTGGAGGAAATGGTGGCTGACCCCATTTCCTCCCTACATTATCTTAAACTCAGCCTTACCCTTCCTTTTGTACTCCATCCAAAGAAAGAAATAAAGAATGATGCTTATAAATGGGAACAATAAACTCAACCCGACCGCAATTATCTTACTCATTCCCATTTTCCCTGCTAGATTAGCCATAATGAATGGCATGGCTATATATACGGCCAGAACAACAAATTCCATTTTTATATAATTAGGTAAATATAAGTAAGAGTCTAATTCAGACCGCACGCACGACGAAGTTCAGAATCTCTCTCTGCTATTTCTGTTCTTTTTGCTTCGACGGCGGCCTTGGCCTTATCATATTCTGCTTGAGCTGCTTCAAGAGCTACACCAGGAACAATTTCAGGTTCGGGTTCTCCACGAAGCACACGGAGTTCCTTCTCAAGAGCGAGTAGCTCTGGGTGGTTTCGACTCTTGAGCTGCGCCGAACGAAGTTTGGCTTCAGCGAGTTCTAGATGAACCTCCAGCTGAGCTTCCTCACGACGAAGCGGAAGAATTTCATCCGCACGGCGAGCCTGGTACGTATGTTCGCGCGTCAGAAGTTCGCCCTGTTGAACCAAATTGCGGTGAACGGTTTCAGCGTCTCGGGTTTCCTTGGTTCTCGGTACTCGTTCGAAGAATTTCACTCATATAGTGTACCACCCAAGCACATAGCCCTATTGAGTGCCTGCGGAGTGCTCAGTAGTCTGAAAGGTGTCGAATAAATAGTAAGCGGCGACCCAAGGGCCGCCTTAGCGTATTCGAACGATGTGATTAAGAAATCTGCGCATTGTGGTAATATTCGCGCATTGTTCATTGGCCCGCCAACCGAAGTCGATGGTGGTTGGCGTGCTGGAGGACAGCGAAATGGATGAGTTTGAGCAACCCAAGTTCAAGGGTGAGGCGCTATTAGTGTCACGCAGCGAGAACATCGCGCGTGCGCTCGAGGTGGCCTTCAAGAGCTTTCTACTTTCGGGCGGTGATCCAGTCGGATCTATTGAATTGATTGTGGTGGTAACCGACGGATTAGGTTCGTCTGGGTCCGGGTCAGCCGGAGAGATTGCTCTTCATCGGTATCTGGTAGGGGCTAAATAATTCAGCTTCCTATCAAATAGGCCTCCGGAAACCCGGGGGCCTTTGTTTTTAGACAATCTGCCACCCTGTAGACGGCATCTCTTGATCGTGAAGAGACTATATAAATAGTCAGCAGCGACACAAAGGCCGCCGTGACATATTCGAATTTCAGTGTGTGGACCGTGATGTTGAGTTTTGGAACCAGTTCTGCAAGGAAATGGAGAGACTCCAGTACATCTTAACCCCAGAATAGCCCTCGCTGATACTCCCCTAGGGGACACTAACGACTCATCCTGGCCTATTTACTGGCTAGAAAGTACGAACGAACCCTTTATTCCTCACTTGGCACAGGCTTCTTAGCGGGAGCATGAACCATGAGAAGGTACAGGACGATAGATACCGTCATAAGTCCGTACGCGACACTATTCAGGACGAGGTAAATAGAAGGCGGGCAAGTAAATCCTATGGAAGCCCAGTCACAGATTATTTTGACGGTGCTAACCAGAAGAAGTAGCGCAGGAAATACTATGGTGTAGAGAATCCACGTCCACGTAGAGAACATCGGGTATCCGGTCTCGTATGCCTTCCCTTCACGGGTAATGAACTCGCCGTCGAGCTTCTTGTTGAGAAACTTCTCTGCCTGCTGTACGTAAGCCGTGCGGCGTTCGACAAGAACTACCGTCTGGAAGTAACGCACCGTGAACATGAGGAGTGCGAACCAGATAACAGTCCCTATGACCGAGAGGTCTACTTCAAGCGGTATACCAAACTTGAATACAAGAAACTCGGATAGTGCTGTACTGGTCGCCGCGGGAAAGGCAGTCTGGAATGCGAACAAACCGAGCATGCCAATTACCCACAGCATTAGACGTTCACGGCGGCGAATCGCCTCACCTATACCGTTGCAAGTGTCCTTGTAGTGGTCGTAAAGAATTTCTACAGAATCAGGCATAACGGGTTAAAGTCGGAAGTGGCGCTTCGTCGAGCGCACGAATGATGTCGTCCTGCGAGAAGGAACGGGCAACGGAGTGGCGCACATTACTGAGCGCCTCAGGTAAGGTGTTGTGTGGGTTGAGCATGACAATTGCGATACGCTTGCTGTTGGCGATGCTCTGGTTTATCTCGAAGTTTATCCAGTTGCGATGCCCAATGAGCCCGCTATTACGGTGTCTATCATTCGCGTTCGCACCGACGATAACGAGCGTATGTGTCGCAGCCTTAACCTTCAAGGTAAGTGCAGCCTTGATGCGGCCGACGTTGTAGCTGTCGATTTCAGTTGGCGTACCGTCATCGAAGACAAAGCGGAAGCGCGGGTTCGCGTGCCATGCTTCAAGGAGGTATTTGTAATGCTTGTCTTTTTCGTAATCAAAACTGACGAATACTGTATTCATGGCGCTAGATGCTAGTTGATAAATGGGAGCATGCTTAATCCACTTCATCTTTATGAAGTCTACGCTTCCTTACATGCTCTGCAACAGTTACCCAGAGCACGCGACCCTGTAGACGAACTGGAACTAGAATACGCGAGTGGTTTCCGGCAGGAGGCAAGTATTTATCCCAGGCCTGGGAGCTTAGACGGGGCCACCAAGACTTATGGCTTCGGTCTTGTACATCTCTGCAATTTCCTTACCGCGCTGAATGAGGTCGGTATAAGTAAGAACCTCAACGCCATGTAGGGCAGAATTAAGCCTGCGTAAGCCACTTCGTCTGAAATCGTCCCAGCCAGTCTTAGTACCTATTAGAATAAAGGCGCGCGGCTTTACGCAAGAAACTTTGAGACCATACACTCGCAGAATTTCCCTCTCTATTTCTAACTGCAGACGTTCGATGGAATCTATGTAGTTAACTACCTGACCTATTGCTTCATTGGTCGTAGGAGACCACTTAAAGGAACCTGCGTGGTGCGTATCCACTACGATAGCGTCTTCTTCCGGTAGTTTAATCTCAAGAACATCCACAAAATTATCGGCAGTGAGGAAGAGGTAATCAGGCATGCTTCCAGAAATGCTTATCTTTGCCTTCTCAATGGTGCTGGTGTAGTTCACACCGAACAGCCACTTGTTCTTATATATCCAGCTCTGCCACGAATCGAAACCAATAGTTTCATGGTACTTACCCTTCAATCGCTCAGCGAATTCTGCGAGAGCTTTCTGCTTTTCAGCGTAAAGGTGTCCTACCGAAAGACGTGTAGCCAATTCTGGCTGACTTTCTTCAAGCAACTTCCAAAAGTCGTCAGTGTATCCCCGCCCTAACAATTGGTCGAATATCTCCTTTTTCGAATGGTCATCAACAATAATGACCTTGTCGCTCTCGGCGACAGTGTATTCGGTCTTGCCGCCCTTGATACCCTGCTCTACTATTTTTTGTCGTTCTTCAATTGCCTCGCAAAGCTGTTTCACTACCTCAGTACTGAGTTCGATTTCAATCCTCGTACCAGGCAAAAGAGCGACTTTCTTGAAATCTTCTATGTTAACACTATCCCAAAGACCGCCGCGCTCCTTCTTAACGCGGGTTATATAGCCACGCACGCCCCCTGGGTGCAGGGCGGAACGGAAGTAAAGCAATGTCTCGGCTGTTTCTTCGAGAAGCACGGCACCAGACTCGGCAAAGTCCCGTCCTACACGAGTAGTTGTTATCTTTCTAGCCACCATAGCC
>ERZ1292640.4667-Hain-H43-02um-R1-4667-length-10364-cov-13_pt1 | contig 10364 bp, 4 predicted proteins | sample MGYA00564404_ERZ1292640 | MGnify/ENA primary metagenome ERZ1292640 (study PRJEB36523, sample SAMEA6512636) | groundwater metagenome | collected 2019-01-08 | study: AquaDiva: Metagenomics assemblies of 32 groundwater samples | reverse complement strand
AGCCGGCGCGCACGAACAGCTTCTGCGTGGTTTCCTGCAGGCTGCCCTTGGGAATACCGAGGCGCAGCTGGTTCGTTTTCTCGCTCATGTCCGGCCTACCCTCTGCGTGACAGCATGTATTGTTCTGTGACCTCGGTGATCGACTGCTTTTTCCGGAATTATGCCACCTCTACGTAAGCGGCTTATAGCGGATCCGTTTCGGCTGCGCGCCCGCCTCACCCAGCCGCTTGACCTTGTCCGCCTCGTATTCGTGGTAATTGCCGTTGAAGAACGTCCACTTCGAATCGCCTTCGGCCGCAAGGATATGGGTCGCGATGCGGTCGAGGAACCAGCGGTCGTGCGAGATCACGAGTATGCTGCCGGCGAATTCGAGCAGCGCATCTTCGAGCGCGCGCAGCGTCTCCACGTCAAGATCGTTGGAGGGTTCGTCGAGCAGCAGTACGTTGCCGCCCGCGATCAGCGTTTTGGCAAGATGCAGGCGCCCGCGCTCGCCGCCCGAGAGGTTGCCCACTTTCTTGCTCTGATCGGTGCCCTTGAAATTGAAGCGGCCGAGGTAGGCGCGTGACGGCATCTCGAACCTGCCGATGGTGAGGATGTCGGAACCGCCGGACACGTACTCGAACACGGTCTTGTCGCCTTCCAGCGTTTCGCGCGACTGGTCGACCACCGCCATCTTCACCGTGGAACCGATCACCACTTCGCCTTTGCCGGGTTTTTCCTTGCCGGTGATCATGCGAATGAGCGTGGTCTTGCCCGCGCCGTTGGGGCCGATGATGCCGACGATCGCCCCGGGCGGCACTGCGAATGAGAGATCGTCTATCAGCAGCCGGTCGCCGTAACCTTTGCTCACGTCCTTGAATTCGATCACGCTGTCGCCGAGGCGGTCGGCCACCGGAATGAAGATTTCCTGCGTCTCGTTGCGCTTCTGGTAATCGTACGAATTCAGCTCGTCGAAACGGGCGAGCCGCGCCTTGCTCTTGGCCTGGCGTCCCTTGGCGTTCTGCCGCACCCACTCGAGTTCCCGCTTGATGGTTTTCCGGCGCGCGGACTCGGTGGACTCTTCCTGCTCGAGGCGTTGCTCTTTTTGTTCGAGCCACGAGGAATAGTTGCCCTTCCACGGGATGCCCTGGCCGCGGTCGAGCTCGAGGATCCACTGCGCCGCGTTGTCGAGAAAGTAGCGGTCGTGCGTGACCGCCACCACGGTGCCCGGGAACTTGCTCAGGAACTGCTCGAGCCACTCGACGCTTTCGGCATCGAGGTGGTTGGTCGGTTCATCCAGCAGCAGCATGTCGGGCCGGGAGAGCAGCAGCCGGCACAGCGCGACGCGGCGTTTCTCGCCGCCCGAGAGTGGCCCGATTTTCGCGTCCCACGGCGGCAGGCGCAGCGCGTCGGCCGCGATTTCGAGCTGGTGCCCGGTATCGCTGCCGCCGGCCGCGAGTATCGCTTCGTACTTGGCCTGCTCGGTGGCGAGCTTGTCGAAGTCCGCGTCGGGCTCGGCGTAGGCGGTGTAAATTTCGTCGAGCTTCTTTTTCGCTGCGGCCGTCTCTTCGAGACCTTCCTCCACGGTCTCGCGCACCGTCTTATCAGGGTCGAGGTGCGGCTCCTGCGGCAGGAAACCGATGCGTAGATTGGGCATCGGGATCGCTTCGCCGTCGTAGTTCTGGTCCTCGCCCGCCATGATCCTGAGCAGGCTCGACTTGCCCGAGCCGTTGAGTCCCAGCACGCCGATCTTGGCGCCGGGAAAAAACGACAGCGAGATGTCCTTGAGGATCTGGCGCTTGGGCGGCACGACTTTGCCGACCCGCTGCATGGTGTAGACGTACTGGGCCATGATGTTATCCGGCTGGAAAAGTGCGCAATCATAGCGGAATGCACGCAGTTGCGCCGAACTGGCAGCACTGCGTTCGGCTGACGACGCGCACGCAATGGTAAAATTGTCCGATAAATCACGCGGGAACACGAGATGGCCATCTATCGCATCCAGACGCAGGAAGAAAACGGGCTGTGGCACGACGTCAGGGGCGCCGACGGCAAACCGCTTGTCTTCGCCAGCATGGCGGAAGCGCACGCGGCTCTCGACCGGATGTTTCCCGTGCTCGTCAAAATGCAGCACTACGGCGGCACCAAGCGCACGCGCGCGTACGAAGTCCTGAAGGACGACGACGACAAATAATGCCCGGCAGGGACGCGGTTGCGAAGCGTGACAATTCGACCGCCAATTGACGCACTCGTAGGGTGGATGGAGGCGGAGCTGTTCCCGCCGGAATCCACCACAATTCGAACCGGTGGATTGCGCTTCGCTCCATCCACCCTACGCTGAGAATTGCCACGGACATGTGTTATTTGCAATAGATGGTTTTTGAGTACCTGCTGATGAAACCCCGCGACGACACAATTGTTATCACTGGCGCGCGCCAGAACAATCTCAAGAACCTGTCGCTCGCGCTGCCGCTCAACGAACTGATCGTCGTCACCGGCGTCTCCGGGTCGGGCAAATCGTCGCTGGTGTTCGACACGCTCTACGCCGAGGGTCAGCGGCGCTACGTGGAAACGTTCTCGCCTTACGCGCGGCAGTTCCTCGACCGCATGGACAAACCGCAGGTCGACGCGATCCACGGCATCCCGCCGGCGATTGCGATCGACCAGACCAACCCGGTGCGCACCTCGCGCTCGACCGTCGGCACCATGACGGAACTGAACGATCATCTGAAACTCCTGTTTGCACGCGCCGCGCGGCTCTATTGCCGCGGCTGCGGGCAAGAGGTCTCGCGCGACACGCCGGATACGATTTACGACGCGCTCGCCGCGCGCGCAAGGTCTGCGGGCGATCCGCGCCTGATCGTCACCTTCCCGGTCACGGTACCGAAGAATTTTTCCGAAAAGGAAGTCCTCGCACTGCTGGCGGCGCAAGGCTACACGCGCGTCCATCAAAAGCATAAAGCGGTCATCGAGATGGTGCAGGACCGGCTGCGCCTCGGCAGCGCCGAGCGCGTGCGCGTGATCGAAGGCCTCGAAGCGGCGCTCAGAATCGGCCAGGGCCGCGTGAATGTGTACGTGGCAAGCGAAAACGGGCAGCACACCCCCACCCTGGCGCGCGGACACGTTACCGGTGAAACCGGCAGTTTGCGGGAAGCGCGCCTTGATCCCGCCTCCCGCCCCGGATCGCTCCGCGAACGCCGTGTCGGCGGGATCCTCCCCCGTCAAGGGGGAGGGAAAAATACTCCTTCCCCCTTGACGGGGGAAGGTGGGGATGGGGGTGTAATCATCTGGCGCTTCTCATCCGACTTGCATTGTCCCGACTGCGACATCCATTACGCGGAACCGGCCCCGAGCCTGTTCTCGTTCAACTCCCCGCTCGGCGCGTGCGACGCGTGCCGCGGCTTCGGGCGCGTGATCGGGATCGACTACGGCCTGATCGTCCCCGATGAGTCGAAGACGCTGCGGGAAGGCGCGGTCAGGCCGTGGCAGACGCCGAGTTTCCACGAGTGCCAGGACGATCTCGAGAAATACGCCAGGAAACGCAGCGTCCCGCTCGATGCGCCGTGGCGCGAACTCACGCCGCAGCAGCGCGAATGGGTGCTCGAAGGCGAGCCCGCCTGGGTGAGCTGGCGCAAATCGTGGCCTGGAACCTGGTACGGCGTGCGCATCTTCTTCAAATGGCTTGAGACCAAAGCCTACAAGATGCACATCCGCGTGCTGCTCTCGAAGTACCGTGCCTATACGCCGTGTGTAGCGTGCGGCGGCGCGCGGCTCAAGCCCGACGCGCTCGCGTGGCGGCTAGGCACCAAAGAAGACGCCGACCGCGCACTCCCCGCATTGCAGCGTTACCGCGCGAAAGACACCGGATTCGGCGACGACGCGCTCGCTGCGCTGCCCGGTCTCACCGTGCACGACCTGATGCTGCTGCCAATCGACCGCACACGCGGATTCATGGAACGTCTGCATTTGCCCACGCCAATGGATGAGGCGACCGACCTGCTGCTGACTGAAGTCCGCGCGCGACTGTCGTATCTCTCCCAGGTCGGTCTGGGTTACCTCACGCTCGACCGCCAGTCGCGCACGCTGTCAGGGGGAGAAGTCCAGCGCATCAACCTCACCACCGCGCTGGGCACGTCGCTGGTCAACACGCTGTTCGTGCTCGATGAGCCGTCGATCGGGCTGCACCCGCGCGACATGGGGCGCGTGATCGGCGTCATGCAGCGGCTGCGCGACGCCGGCAATTCGCTCGTCGTCGTCGAGCACGAACCGCAGATCATGTTTGCCGCCGACCGCATCCTCGACCTGGGGCCCGGCCCCGGCGAGCGCGGCGGCGAAGTCGTGTGTTTCGGCACGCTGGAGCAAGTGAAAAACGCGCCGCGTTCGCTGACCGGCGATTATCTGTCGGGGCGCAAGCGCACCAGCAGCACCCCCACCCTGGCCCTCCCCCATCAAGGGGGAGGGAAATTTACTCCTTCCCCCTCGACGGGGGAAGGTTGGGATGGGGGTGTCAACGCAAACAGTGCCATCTGCATTGTTGGCGCGACCCACCACAACCTCAAAGCGATCGACGTCGCGATCCCGCTCAATCGCCTGGTGTGCGTTACCGGCGTTTCGGGATCAGGCAAATCGACGCTGGTGCAGGACGTGCTGTACGCGGCGCTCCGGAAGCACAAGGGCGAACCGACCGAGACGCCGGGCGCGCACCGCGAACTGCGCGGCCACGATCTGATCGACGACGTCGTGATGGTCGACCAGTCGCCCATCGGCCGTACCACGCGCTCCAACCCGGCGAGCTACGTCGGCGCGTTCGACGCGATCCGTGCGCTGTTCGAGCAGGAGCCGCTCGCGAAAGAGCGCGGCTACACGCGGGGCACGTTCAGCTTCAACTCCGGCAACGGCCGCTGCCCGACCTGCGGCGGCAACGGCTTCGAGCACGTCGAGATGCAGTTCCTGTCGGACGTCTATCTGCGCTGCCCCGATTGCGACGGCAAGCGCTTCCGGCCGGAAGTGCTGGAAGTCACCGTCAATCGCAAGTCGATTGCCGACGCGCTCGAAATGACCGTGTCGGAAGCATTGGCGTTTTTCACCGGCGAGAAAAACGTGCAAACCGCGCTGAAGCCGCTCGCCGATGTGGGGCTCGAATATCTGCGCCTCGGCCAGCCGGTACCCACACTCTCGGGCGGCGAAGCGCAGCGGCTCAAACTTGCGGGACATCTGGCTGACGCCGCCAAGGGTTCGTCATTCCTGCGCAGGCAGCTTTTTTTGTTCGACGAACCGACCACCGGACTGCACTTCGACGACGTCGCGAAACTGCTGCGCGCGTTCCGTCAGCTGATCGCCGCGGGCAATTCGCTGGTCGTGATCGAGCATAACCTCGACGTGATCGCCGCGTGCGACTGGGTGATCGACCTCGGCCCCGAGGGCGGCGAGGCAGGCGGCGAAATCGTGTGCACCGGCACGCCGCAGGATGTAATGCAGCACGCGGGCTCGCACACGGGTAAGGCGCTGCGCGAATACGAAGCAATGCTTGGCGGCGTGATAATGACCCCTTCCCCCTTGACGGGGGAAGGCGGGGATGGGGGTGCAATATCGCGAGCAGCACCTGTCCACCCCCACCCTGCGCCCGCGGAGGGCGGAGCAGGTTCCGTCGGCCTTGGCCGATGGATGCGACCCCAAAGCGGGATGCAACGCGCCGAATCCCCGCGTGCTGATGCGCGCCTTCACGGTCGCATCCCCACAAGTGGGGCCCCTGCTCCGCGCTCCAGCATCTGCATACATCACGCCCGCGAGCACAACCTCAAAAATATTGACGTTGAAATTCCGCGCAACCGGTTCACCGTTCTGACGGGAGTCTCGGGCAGCGGCAAATCGACGCTCGCATTCGACATCGTGTTCGCCGAAGGCCAGCGCCGCTATCTCGAATCGCTGAACGCTTATGCGCGCCAGTTCGTGCAGCCCGCCTCCAGGCCTGACGTCGATGCGATCTTCGGCATCCCGCCGACGGTCGCGATCGAGCAGCGCACCAGCCGCGGCGGACGCAAGAGCACGGTCGCGACGCTCACCGAGATCTACCACTTCCTGCGGCTTTTGTTCGTCAAGCTCGGCACGCAGTACTGCCCCGACTGCGATGTCGCGATCGAGCCGCAATCGATCGGCGCCATCGCCGCGCGCATCCTGCGCGATTACCGCGGCTGCCGCGTCGGGCTGCTCGCGCCGCTCGTCGTCGCGCGCAAAGGCTATTACACCGATCTTGCGAAATGGGCACGAGGCAAGGGTTACACCCATCTGCGGGTCGACGGCGAATTCATCGCTACCGATAAATGGCCGCGGCTCGACCGCTTCCGCGAGCACTCGATCGAGTTGCCGGTCGCCGATGTGCGCGTGGCCGCCGACGACGAGGCCACTTTGCGCGCCGATCTCGCGCGCGCGCTCGATTTCGGCAAAGGCGTGGTGCGCGTGCTCGCGCCGCTCGAAGCGCTGGAGCAGGCGATGGCCAGGCGCGACCCGGCGCTCGCACGGATGACCGAAACGGTGTTCTCGGTCAAGCGCGCATGCCCGTCGTGCGGCCGCAGTTTTCCCGAGCTCGATCCGCGGCTGTTCTCGTTCAATTCCAAGCACGGCTGGTGCGGCGAGTGTTACGGCACCGGGCTCAAGCTCACGGACGTCGGCTGGAACGACGAGCGCGCCAGGACCGGGGCTGAAGACCACGTGCTCGACTCGTGGATCGAGTGGCTGGAGGTCGACGAGACCTGCCCCGCGTGCGCTGGCAGGCGGCTCAACCGGGAAGCGCTCGCGGTGCGCTACCGCGGCAAGTCGATCGCCGACATCACCGCGCTGCCGGTCGGAAAAATCGCAACGCTGTTCGGCGACATCAAACTCGCAGGCCGCGAAGCGGAAATCGCGCGCGATCTCGTCGCCGAGCTGCAGTCGCGCCTCGACTTCCTGGGCCAGGTCGGCCTGTCGTATCTCGCGCTCGACCGCTCGGCGCCGACGCTGTCGGGCGGCGAGGCACAGCGTATCCGGCTCGCTTCGCAACTCGGCTCCAACCTGCGGGGCGTGTGCTACATCCTCGACGAACCCACCATCGGCCTGCATGCGCGCGACAACCGCATCCTGCTCGACACGCTGGAGAAGCTCCAGGCCAAGGGCAACACGCTGCTCGTGGTCGAGCACGACGAAGACACCATCCGGCGTGCGGCGCACGTGATCGACCTCGGCCCTGGCGCCGGCAAGCTCGGCGGCCACGTGATCGCCGCGGGCTCGGTGCGGGACGTGATGCAGAACTCCGCGTCGGTGACCGGCAGGTTCCTCGCCTCGCCGCTCAAGCACCCGCTGCATCCGCCACGGCCGGTCGGCAGGCAAACGCCGGCGCTGGAAATCGTCGGCGCGAGCCTGCATAACCTGCAGAACATCAATCTGCGCGTGCCGCTCGGGCGGCTGTCGGTCATCACCGGCGTGTCGGGCTCCGGCAAATCGACGCTCGCGCGCGATGTGCTCTACGCCAACCTGGCGCACCGTGTGGGCGAACATAATAAGAAAAAGAAGGAAGTGCCGATCGTCGGCTGCCGCGACCTGCAAGGCTGGCAGCAGGTCGGGCGCGTGCTCGAAGTCGACCAGACGCCGATCGGCAAGACGCCGCGCTCGTGCCCGGCGACGTACGTCGGCTTCTGGGACGCGGTCCGGCGGCTGTTCGCGGAGGTCAGCGAAGCTCGCATGCGCGGCTACACCGCGAGCCGCTTCTCGTTTAACACCAAAGGCGGGCGCTGCGAGGCGTGCGAAGGCCAGGGAATCAAGCGCATCGAGATGAGTTTTCTGCCCGACGTCAAGGTGACGTGCGAAGTCTGCGGCGGCGCGCGCTTCAGTCCGGAGACCCTCGCGGTGCGCTTCAAGGGCAAATCGATCGGTGAGGTGCTCGCACTTTCCGTCGACGAAGCGGTCGAATTTTTCAGCGCGCACGCGTCTATTCATCACGCGCTGCGGCTGCTGCAGGACGTCGGACTCGGTTACCTCACGCTCGGCCAGCAAAGCCCGACGCTTTCCGGCGGCGAAGCGCAGCGCATCAAGCTCGTCACCGAGTTAGCGAAGGTTCGAAGCGCACCCCGCCTCACTCCTAATGCCTCACCCCTCACGCTCTACGTCCTCGACGAACCCACCGTCGGCCTGCATATGGCCGATGTCGAAAAACTGATCCGCGTGCTGCACCGCCTCGTCGACGCCGGCAACACCGTCGTCGTAATCGAGCACAACCTCGACGTGATCGCCGATGCCGACTGGGTGATCGATCTCGGCCCCGAAGGGGGGGATGCCGGCGGGCGCATCGTCGCGCAGGGCACGCCGACGGGAATTATCAAGAACAGGGACCGCTCGCACACGACCCGCGTGCTTGCTGAATTCCTCGCCGGACGCAGCGTCTAGTCCCCGACATCCGCAGTCGTCAGCGTCGCCTCTCACCCGGCGTCTCTTCCGCTTGACTCCCCACGCCCGCCCTCCCCAATTTATCTGGCCAGGGGTTGAGTGGAAGGTTGTCTTCGAAACGAATGTTGCATTTGCGCAACGATTATTGCGCCACAGCAACAAAATTTCTTGACCGATGATTTCCGTTTCAGTATTGTTCGCATCCTTTCCGGTCAATCCGGCGGACGAAAGAGCATGAGATCTTCCACGCTAATACATAACTACTGTTGCTCGCGAATGCGCGCGCCGTGGCGTGGACTTGTCTTTCATCCGCTGCCACCACAGGGCGCCTAGTCCCTGCTGATCGGGTTTTGCCGCGCCGGTCAAGCGCGGGGAGGCCCGGTCTTTCCGAACTCCATTGTTTCGGGCAGTCGGCCCGCTACGCATGCATCGCGGCATGGTGCGCGTTCGCGCGCAAGAACCAAGGAGAACGAACATGAAATATCACCTCACGCTTTCGCGCTGGCACAAGGTTGCCGAGCGCATCAACATCGCGCTCAAGGCGCGCGAGGCGAGCGTCAAAGCTGCCTACACCGCCACCACGATTTCGCCCTGGAACAAGGACGGCGTAGAGGAGAAAGCAGCGGACATCGCACGTCGCGCCGCTGACGATCTCGCGCTGGTGGAAGCCGGCCTGCGGGTGGTAGCAACGATCCGTACCGCGCTGGCGCTGAAGAACGCCGAGCTTGGCATTGCCGCGAGGCTCGCTGAGGCCGAAGCGGCGAACCGCTGCGCCGCGCTGTACAAGTCGATAATCGAAGGCCAGAAGGCGGATATGGTGCGCCCGGCAGGGATGCATGCGCTGCCCGAGCTCGTCGGCGAAACCGAGCCGTTCGGGTTCGGACGGCGCACGGGGCTTGCGGTAACGCTGCAGACCGCGGATGGAAAGTTCATCGAGTCGCTGCGGGACAAGCTTGCGCGCGAGCAGGCGAGAGCAACGCAGCTCCTCGACGAAGTCGCGGACCTCAATCGCGAGAAGATTGAAATCGACATCGCGCAGGAAGTCCTCGGGATCGCGGGGTTGGCGGCGTAGCCCGCTGACTGCCTGGTGTGGTCGCGCACCGGGCATGCCGGCCCAGGCCGGTGTCCGCACGCGGCCGGGGAGAAGCATTGCCCCCTGTATCGGAAACAGGAACTGGCTCCTATAGAGCGCATCGGCTCGCCTAGCCGCGAGTCCGGACCGGCTGTCGAATGGTTGCTGAACGGTCCGGACGGTTGCTCGTGCAAGGTTGCCGGTTTCAGGTTTCAGGTTGCTTGCTTCTCTCCGTTTTTATTTTGCTTGAGAAACATGATACGCATATTGAGAAAACCTTCGGTGCATGACCTGCTCGCCGCGCATTTTGCGCCGGCACCGCTTTATGAGCTGGTCATCACGCGCCGCGATTTCCCGCACTGGATGCGGCCGGACTTGCAGCGGGCGCTGGAAGTGCTGTTCGCCGCATTGCCGCGCCATCGCTTCGTCGGCGCACGGCTGCGCGACCGCGCGCACGATGATTTCGAAATTTCAGCGGCGGGTCTGCGCGTGGCCGACCTCGTTCCGGTACGCCGCGAGGACATCGTGCTACCGGAAGAAAAGCTCGCGTTGATCGAGCGCAACACGCTCGGTTTCGCGCGTGAGACGCAGCAACTCGTCCGGCTGGGCCTGTCGGCCAGGAAGGGCGTGCTGCTTTACGGGCCGCCCGGCACCGGCAAGACCCTGATCGTGCGCTGGCTTGCCGGCGCGCTTGAGGGTTTCACCAAGCTCATCATCACGGCCGATAACTACACGCTGCTGCCAGAGTATCTCGACATTGCACGGGTACTGCAGCCGGCGTTGGTTGTGCTGGAGGATATCGATCTCGTCGGCGGACATCGCGACGGGCCCTGGGCGGCTGCAGGCGGCGTGCTGAACAAACTGCTCAACGAAATGGACGGCCTGGCGCGCGAAGCGT
>ERZ1292640.4666-Hain-H43-02um-R1-4666-length-10365-cov-5_pt1 | contig 10365 bp, 10 predicted proteins | sample MGYA00564404_ERZ1292640 | MGnify/ENA primary metagenome ERZ1292640 (study PRJEB36523, sample SAMEA6512636) | groundwater metagenome | collected 2019-01-08 | study: AquaDiva: Metagenomics assemblies of 32 groundwater samples | reverse complement strand
ATATATTAGTGAGATTGTCGCGGCTCGGGTTGAAGAAATTTTACAGAAAATTGAGGATGAGTTAAGGAAGATACAGATATCCGGTCTTTTGCCGGCCTGGGCTGTGTTTACCGGAGGCGGAGCAAAATTAACCGGATTGTTGGATTTAGCAAAGAAAAATCTGCGGCTTCCGGCCTCGCTTGGTTACGCGTTGAATATGGTGAGCGTTACCGACAAAGTTAACGATCTCGGATTTGCCACGGCAATTGGCTTGGTAAAGTGGGGCAGCGCGGCTTCCGCGCAGGGCCGTTCCGGTAAAAGCTCGTTTGGGTTTGGGCTTCGTTCAATCCCCGGGCACATAAAAAAGTGGATAAAAGCATTGATACCGTGATTCTAGGTATCATTTTTTGTACTTCTTGACATACGTCAACTGACGATATAAACTATATAGCGGAGATAGCTCCGTTATTTATTTACGAAATGAGTGAGTAAAAAGCAAACAAGTTTGCTTTTTCGAGCGAATGAGTAAATACAGGTGGTAAACCTCGGAGCTTATCCCGAGGAACTTTTATTTTAAAAATAGTTTGAATACAAAAATTGTTCATCATATTTAATTAAGATTATGCCACAAGTAAAACCGGATATTGAAACATTCGCAAAAATAAAAGTTGTCGGCGTCGGAGGATCCGGCGGGTCGGCGGTAAGCAGAATGATCGCGGAGAAAATTAAAGGAGTGGATTTTATCGCGATGAATACGGATGTGCAGGCTCTTCACAGAAATCCAGCTCCGCAAAAATTGCATATCGGCAAAAGCGTAACTCGCGGACTTGGCGCTGGCATGGATCCGGATGTTGGGCGAAAGGCGGCGGAAGAATCTCAAAATGAGATTCGCGATTTGCTGAAAGACGCGGATATGGTTTTTATTACATGCGGTTTGGGCGGTGGCACCGGATCCGGCGGAGGCCCGGTTGTGGCCGCGGTCGCAAAAGAGATTGGCGCGTTAACCGTTGCCGTTGTGACGAAGCCGTTTAGTTTTGAAGGTCCGCAAAGAAGAGATATCGCCGAAAAAGCATGGGAAAATTTAGCAAGAAACGTTGACGCGATTATTACTATCCCAAACGAAAAAGTTCTTCAAATTGTTGATAAGAAAACTTCTGTCTTAGAAGCGTTTAAAACCGCTGATGATATCTTGCGACAGGGTGTTCAGGGCATTGCCGAACTTATCACGATTCCGGGCGAAATTAATGTTGATTTTGCCGATGTAAAAGCCATCATGCGCGACGCTGGTTCGGCGTTGATGGGGATTGGACTTGGAACGGGCGAGAACAGGGCGGCAGAAGCGGCAAAAGCGGCCATCTCAAGTCCGTTATTGGAGGTTTCCATTGATGGCGCAAGGGGAATTCTGTTAAATATTACCGGCGGTCCGGATTTGACCATGAGTGAAGTGAACGAAGCCGCAAGAATTATTACCAGCTCGGCCGCGGATGACGCGAAAATTATCTTCGGATTTAATGTGAACGAAGCAATGACCGGCAGTGTTAGTATTTCAGTCATTGCGACGGGCTTTGACGATCGCAGACCGCCGGCCATTCCGGTAGAGAACGAGACGAACCAATTTTTTTCCGCAAATAAATTTAGCGCGAATAATTTTTTAAGGAAACAGCAGAAAGAAGATGATGAGGAAGAAAAAAGATTCAAACAGCAGATGGTTCACCAACAACCAAGACCCGAAACAATAAAAACTTCCCAGCCGGTCGAGCAAAAAAACGAAGATGATGACCTGGAAATTCCGGCTTTTATCAGAAAGAAGATGGGGATATAAATCATTATCAAAAATAGCGCGCTCTTAAGACACCTTTTTGAGCTGTTGTTTTGATATTTTTTACATGATATAATTAAGGCTGTATGCGCTGTCCCGTTTGTAATCACAAAAATTTAAGCGTGGTTGATACCCGCCCGGCCGATGATAATCTTTCCATACGCCGTCGCAGGGAATGCGATAAATGTCATTATAGATTTTCAACCGTTGAAGAAATGGAATTGCTGGATGTTATTGTCGTGAAAAGCGACGGCCATAGAGAAATTTATATGCGTGATAAGCTGGAAAATGGCATACGAATGTCTTTGACAAAACGGCCTTATACTCGCGAGAAATTTCACCATCTCATACATTCAATTGAACGTGATATACAAAAAAAGAAAGCCAAGGAACTTTCAAGCAAGGAAATCGGCGAAATAGTCATGAAACATCTTCGCAATTTTGACAAAATCGCGTATATCAGATTCGCCAGCGTTTATCGTTCTTTTAAGGATGTGAAGACATTTGAAAAAGAATTAAAAATTTTATCCAAAAAATAAGATGTTAAAATATGTTTAGGCACAAAACTCCAAATTCTCCAACTGACAGCGAAAGTGTTCCGCTTGTAAAAGACGCCGCCAAACAACCTGCGCAGGCTGAAGAAAAATCAAGCGCGCCAAAAACTGAAAATGAAAGTCTTAAAGAACTGATAGAAAAGAATTTAAAATGGTCGCAGATTATTTACGAACAGAACAGGAAAATTCATCATAAGCTTGTGTGGGCAGCGGTGGCAAGCTGGATTAAAGTTTTTTTAATATTAATTCCCATGGCGCTTGCCGTTTGGTATTTGCCTCCTTTGTTAAAAGGCATATTAAATCAGTATGGAAGTTTACTTGGAATTGAACAGCAAGGGGTGGCCAATACCAATTCGTTGGAAAATTTATTAAAAATGCTGAATATTGATCCTGCAAAACAGGAGCAAATAAAAAGTTTGTTGAAGTAAAATATGTCCAAAAAAACTAAAATTTGCTGTACTATTGGTCCGGCGTGTGAAAGTGTTAAAATTTTAACCGATATGGTAAAGGCCGGGATGAACATCGCGCGCTTGAATTTTTCGCATGGCACTTATGAAAACCACGCGGCTTTGATAAAAAATTTAAGAAAAGTTGAAGAGATCACAGGCGAGCCGGTTGCCATAATGCAAGACCTGCAAGGTCCAAAGATTAGGGTTGGGGATTTACCGCCGGAAGGGTTTAAAATCAAAGAAGGCGAGAATATTGTTCTTACAACTTCAGCCAAGCATTCAAAAAATGAAGTTCCTTTGGATTATCCTGATTTGCATAAATATATAGAAAAAGGGCAGAGGATTTTAATTGATGACGGGCACATTGAATTAAAAGTCGTGGATGTTACAGGAGACCGGATTACCGGTCAGGTTGTGGAGGGGGCGGTAATCAATAGACACAAAGGGCTTAATTTGCCGGACAGCAAACTGCTTATTCCGGCTTTGGGAGAAAAAGACAGAAACGATTTAAAATTTGGCGTGGAAATGGAAGTGGATTTGGTGGCGATGTCTTTTGTGCGAAACGGGAAAGACATGATTGATTTGAGATTTTTAATAAAGCAGTTTGAACAGGAACTAAAATTGAAACCGCAGCAGCCGATTCGCATTATAGCTAAAATAGAGCGCCACGAGGCGGTTGATAATTTAAAAGAAATTTTAGACGCGGCTGACGGGCTTATGGTGGCGCGCGGCGACTTGGGGTTGGAAATGCCCGCATCGGAAGTTCCGCTTGTTCAGAAAAAAATGATAGACGCGGCCAATTTGGCGGCAAAGCCGATTATTGTCGCCACACAGATGTTGGATTCAATGCGCGTAAATCGTAGGCCGACCAGAGCCGAAGTGAGCGATGTGGCCAACGCGGTAATAGATCACGCTGACACCTTAATGCTTTCAAATGAAACAGCCACCGGCGATCATCCGGTGTTGGTTGTGCAAACAATGGCAGATATTATAGAGACCACGGAAAAATCATCTTATGATGATACCGGCCTGCCGGGCATACACAAAAGCGGCGCGAGCGTTGATTTGGCCATCAGCGAACTTTCCCGAATTTTGGCCGAAGAAGTAAAAGCAAAACTTATTTTGGCCGCTTCAATTTCGGGCGAAACCGGCCGGTTGATTAGCCATGTGCGTCCGCCTTTGCCGATTTTGGTCGGCACTGGCACGGACAGGGTGCGCAGACAATTGAATTTATCATGGGGAATTAAATCATTTATTCTTGAACCGTGCAGGTCAATAGAAGAATTGGTGGAAAGATCAATCGCTTATATCAAAAAAAATAAAATTGCCAAAAACGGCGACAAAATGGTGGTCGTCGCCGGCGAGCCGGTCGGTCAGGCGGGCAATGTTAATTTGGTTGAGGTGAGAGTTATTAAATAAATTTAATAAATAATTTAAAAATATGTCGGAAAAAACAAAATACACACCTGAAGAGATGGTGAAAATTGAAAAAGAACGAACTAAGAATGATGTTTATTTATATGAACGAGGCGCAAAACCTATGTTTGATAAAAAAGGTAAAGTAATAAACGTATAATTAACCCCCGATTTGCTTAAAGAGTATCGCCGATGGGGACGTGAAATTTACAACAGGCTTCAGATCGAAAAAGAGGCAGAGGAATTATTACAATCTCAAACTCCTAAAATTGATATAATGGAAGGTGGCAAGCATTTGTATAGGATATTCAATAAAAAAAAGATAGTTTACAGTGATTATGATAAACCAGATGAAAGAAGGTTGGACCCAGACCTTAGAGGAAAGCCGATTGCTATAAGTAAATCCGAGGCCATCCGCGCAATAAAAGATGGCATTAAAACGCGTCCGCATTTAAAAAAGGAATTGAAAAAAGCCCTGGAATTTTTAACAAGTGATTAGAGAGATAATGTCAGATACAACGGAAACTTCTTAGTCAATTCAACAACTTGCTGTTTAAGAGCGGCAAGTTTTGTTTCATCTTGCCAATTTACAATCGCTTCATCAATCCATCCGGCGATAACTCGCATTTCTTCTTCTTTCATACCGCGAGTGGTAATGGCAGGTGTGCCCAAACGAATACCAGAGGGGTCCATCGGAGAGCGCGGGTCATCAGGGATCATATTTTTGTTTACGGTAATGCCGGCTTTGTCCAAAGCAATTTGCGCTTGCTTGCCGGAGACACCCTTAGGCGTCACATCAATAAGCAACAGGTGATTATCTGTGCCGCCAAAACACAATTTATAATCTCTTTTTTGCAGTTCTTCTTCTAAAATTTTGGCGTTCTTTTTTATTTGCTTAGCATAGTCCTTAAATTCCGGCTCCAGCGCCTCTTTGAAAGCAACGGCCTTGGCCGCGATATTGTTTTCATGCGGACCGCCTTGAAATCCGGGAAAAACGGACTTATCAATGTCTTTGGCAAATTTTTCTTTGCACATTATCATGCCTCCACGCGGACCGCGCAAGGTTTTATGCGTGGTGGTGGTAACAATATCAAAAATAGGCACGGGGTTATTCATTTCTCCGCCGGCAATCAGTCCGGCAATATGGGCGATGTCGGCCATGGTAATCGCGCCAACTTCATCGGCAATGGCTTTTATTTTTTCATATTCAATTTCGCGCGAATAAGCCGAGTAGCCGACTAAAATTATTTTTGGTTTGTGTTCCAAAGCCATTTGGCGCAAATTATCCAAATCAATTTTTCCTTCGACGTTGGTTTTGTAGCGGACGAAGTTGTAGATTTTGGCCATGTATGTGACCGGATGGCCGTGCGTAAGGTGTCCGCCGTGCGAAAGATCCATGCCAAGCACTGTGTCTCCGGGCTTGAGCAAAGCGAAATATACGGCAATGTTTGCCGGCGCGCCTGACAATGGCTGGACATTCACATGCTCGGCGCCAAAAAGCTGTTTCGCTCTATCAATCGCCAGCTGTTCAACTTCATCAATAAATTCGCATCCGCCGTAATATCTTTTTCCCGGGTACCCCTCGGAATATTTGTTGGTCAAAACCGATCCCAGCGCCTCCAATACGGCGGGGGATACAAAATTTTCCGAAGGAATCATTTCCAGTCCTTCTTCTTGTCTTTTTTGTTCGCGCTTGATGTTTTGAAAAATGTCAGAATCAAATTCTTTTAGATTTTGCGTGTGCATATACAATATATCATCCTGAATTTATTTCAGGATCTCTCCTGTATTATTAATAATTAAGATGCTGAAACAAGTTCAGCATGATTAGAAAGATTTTATTATTTCATATACGTTAGGTGCGCAATTATCAGGTAAATTATTTATATCATGCCAGGCCCATTCGGCAATTTCTTTGCCCGGTTTTATTTCTCCAAGTCGTTTTGCCAAATAATGAATTAATATGATTACTCGTCCGTTTTGATTCAGCATTATCGGTTTAAGCGGTTTTATTATTTCTACCTCAATTCCCATTTCTTCTTTAACTTCGCGTCGACATGCGTCTTCCAGCGTCTTATCAAAGTCCTCAACTTCTCCGCCCGGAAACATCCACGGCGTTATTCCGTCTGGTTTTTGTTCGCGATTAAGTAAGACCTTGCCATTCTCTATAATGACCGGTCCGGATGCGATAATTGAGTTTTCGGGTAGTTTCATATAATTATTTTTTTTATAAATACGTGTCATCTGATGGTCGCCTAAGGCGACCATCCGCGTTATTCAATATTTTTTACCATATATGTATTCTCCAATTTATATCCTAATTTTTTGTAGTACCCGCGCACGCCTACGCCGGAAATTACGGCCAGCTTATCAACTCCCGCCTTTTTGGCCAGCTCTTCGGCTTTCTTTACTAATTTTACTCCCATCCCAATGTGTTGGCTAGCCCCCTTGGTTTTTTTTCCAATACCAACCAATTGTCCGTAAGTATGCAGTTCGCGGAGAAAGGCGGGGTATGGTTTGTCATCGCGAGCGACCGTGGGGAGCGCGGCGATCTCCTTGTTGTTCGGGGGATTGCGGAGCTTGTCCCGAGCGAAGCGAGGGATCTCTCCTCGCAATGACAGTATCCGCAACCTGCAAAAAGCGTAGACACAATTTCGTCCCGCATCTTCGTAGCTTAAAAAATATTCAGTTCCGCCACTCGCTTCGTATTTGTCCACAAACAGTTTAATTTTGCGCGACTTCACTTTAGTTCCATCCTTAAAAAGATGGGAAACATGGCCGACTTCGCGACAGCGGAGACATTCGCAACTTAATCCTTCTTCGGCCATTTCTTTTTGGATAACTTGCCGCAAGTTCGTCGTTTTATTTCCTGCGTGAATATGGTGGCTGGGAATATCCCGTATCAGCCGCGAGATGCGAACATAACGCGGCACTTTTGTTTTAAATTTTTTTAAAACATCAATCAGTTTTCTATTTGAATAAGTTTTGTATCCACCTCTTTTTAGCCATTGGTAAAGTTCGGAATTTTGTATCACCGTGCACGGATATATCTTAATCATATCCGGGCGGTAATCTGGATCGTCAAAAATTTCCAGCATCATTTTTAAATCCTTCGCCGGAGTTGCTGTCGGAAGCTGTGGCATTAGGTGATAATCAACTTTAAACCCCCAGTTTTTTAGCAATTTTGTGGCGCGTTTTACTTCCTCGGTGTCGTGTCCGCGTTTTATCAGTTTTAAAATTTTATCATCGGTCGTTTGAACGCCGAGTTCAACGCGCGTGCACCCGAGTTCGCGCATTATTTTTATAGTTTTTTCGTTTATATAATCCGGACGCGTCTCAAGCGTCAGTCCGATAATGCGGTGCGGGGCTGATTCGTTTGTTTTTTGGAGGTTTAGGAGTTGTAGCCGTGTTGTTTTGTAATTGTCATCCTGAGCACCAGCGAAGGATCTCTGTCGGTTTTTTTGGGACAGAGATTCTTCACTCCGCTTCGCTTCGTTCAGAATGACAGGTCGTCCAAGTTGATGGTTACTCGCCTCAAAACATCGCGCAATAAACCAATACTGATAGTCAATCGGATACGCGTTCCAAGTTCCGCCTTTCACGATCAGTTCAATTTTGTCTGTCGGATGTCCGTTTGTTTCAAGGGCTTTTATTCGCTGAACGACCTGCTCGTATGGGTCAAATTTTAGATTTAGCGCCCGATTCGCCGCCGGCTCGTCAGAGAGGTAGCTTTTCGGCATGCGCGCTTCGGAAGGGCAATAAACGCATTTCCCGGGGCATGGGAACGGCTTGGTGAGCGTGGTTACAATAGCCACGCCCGAAAGAGTGCGCACCGCGCGTTTGGTAAGCAGTTTTTCCAGTTGAACACTTTTTTTAATCTTGCGCGCGTCAAGCAGTTTGTGGTATGATTTTAAAAGTTCAGATTTGGCGGGAATGGCGACATAGGATTTAGTAGTCCGTAAAATTTTTCTTAAAACATCGCCAAAATCATCCGCGGTTTGTGGCGGATGCGTCAGAAGATATTTAATCATTTTTTCCGTAATTGATATAAGCATGTTGAAAAAAGAGGCAATTCAAATTATACGTAAAACACGCGAAGATTACAATACCATCGCGATTGAGTTTTCTAAAACCAGATTTTTGCCGTCTGGAATAAAATTGAGGCTATTAAAAGATATTAAAAAAAACACCAAAGTTTTGGATTTGGGTTGCGGAAACGGGCTGATAGCCATGCGAGTTATAAAAGCCGGCGCGTCGTATGTCGGAACGGATATTTCTCAAAAATTGATTAAAATCGCAAAAAATAAATTTAAAGAGGAAATAAAAAAAGGATGGGCAAGATTTTTTGTAGCGGACGCGGCAAAGGAGCTACCGTTTGAAGATAATTATTTTGACCGAGTATTTTGTTTTGCTGTTTTGCATCATATTCCGAGTGACGAGTTGAGATTAAAATTATTGGGTGAAGTAAAAAGAGTCTTAAAAAATGGCGGTGAGGCAAGGTTTATTGTTTGGAACCTGATGAATAAGTGGCCGCGCGAAAGATTTAAAATTAAAGAGCAGTTAAAAAATTTGAAATCAAGATATGAAAAAGGCGATGTCTTTGTTCCGTGGAAAGCAGTCGGCGGGAAGGTCGTGAGTCGGTATTTGCACGCTTTTACAAAAAAAGAATTATTGAACCTCGCGCGAAGTGTTGGGTTCCAAAATATTAAGATTGATTTTTACAACCGAGTCGGACAGAAAACAAAAAATGGAGAAGAGCTGGCGCTGCAAATTAAAAAATATAAAACAAAATTGACCGCTTAAGCGGTCAATTTTGTTTTCCGAAGTTACGCTTTGGCTGGTTGGTATTTTAAGGATTTTTTTTTATCACTGTCGTAAACATCTAGTGTTTGGCCAACAATGTCTTTCCAGTTATAATTTTTTTCAACGTTTATTACATTTTTTTCACCAGCGTCCTGGAGCAGTCTTTCGTCGCCCATAAGTTCCGATATTTTTTCAGATAGAGAACCGATGCTGGCGTTGTTAAACCAGAATTTATTATCAGAGATAACTTCTTTATGTTCCGGAATGTCAGAAACCAATATCGGCTTCGCGAATGACATTGCCTGAAGAACCGTGATTGGCAGGCCTTCATTTTCCGAAGGATGCACAAAAAGTTTTGCATTTGCGTAGAGCTCTTCCAGAGCGCGGCCATTCTGCCAGCCAGTGAACACAATGCTCTTGTCGCCGCGCGCCATTTCTTTAAGATTTTTAACATAATCATCCGTGAAGGCGGCGCCGCCGACAATAACCAGTTTGTTATCCTTAAACAATTCAGGTTTTTGCTGTTTTGCGATTTGCCAAGCTCTGATCAGATAGTGCGCGCCTTTGTGTTTTACAAGACGCGAAACCATCAAAATATATTTTTCAGATTTTAATTCCCACTTATCTTCAATCACTGCCGACCCCGCGGGTTTCGCCGGTTTCACCCCGTTTGGAATGTAGGTGGTCAATTTTTGGAATTCATTAAGACTATAATTATAGATTGTTTTTGATACAGAAATTGTTTCGTGCGGAAATTTGCACGCGGCCCATTCGCCTAAACGAAGCATGGCGCGCGCGATCCAGCCCCATTTTTGATGGTAGCGATCAAGGCAGTGCATGGTTGCTATAATTTTTGTTTTTGGCGCGAAAATTCTTGGGATCCAAGTCAACAAGGAAGGCCCAACGCCATGATAGTGGATGATGTCAGATTTTGTGAAGATGGCGTGGATGGTTGAGACAAACGTATGAACGATCGCGTCAAGATGTTTTGTGCGAATTGTTGGCGCATGAGCGATCTTGATTCCTTTATAATTTTTTAAGTTTTTTGCCGTATACCAAGTTCTCGCGTAAACAGTCACATTGTGTCCTTTTTTGGCCAACTCTAAGGCAAGCTCCTCTACATGGCGCTCAATTCCGCCGTAAACAGCGGGGATTCCTTTTTGCCCGATCATCGCTATTTTCATAATTATTATGGCTGACTTTTATGTTATTCTGGCCAAATTAAGGCTTTAAAAAATAACCAGCTACAATAGCATAAAACCATTATTTTGTCAATGTTTGAGCCGTCAAGCAGTAATCTAAACTACTGGAACCACCTAAATGGTAAAATATGGCTTTATCCATA
>ERZ1292640.4665-Hain-H43-02um-R1-4665-length-10367-cov-8_pt1 | contig 10367 bp, 2 predicted proteins | sample MGYA00564404_ERZ1292640 | MGnify/ENA primary metagenome ERZ1292640 (study PRJEB36523, sample SAMEA6512636) | groundwater metagenome | collected 2019-01-08 | study: AquaDiva: Metagenomics assemblies of 32 groundwater samples | reverse complement strand
AATCGATGAAGAATTCCAAGCCGAAGTAATTGTTCTATTTACATTCAAAGCCAAACTGCTGTTTCCAGTAGAATTTATCGTATATGAAGTATAAAGAGTTTGATTTCCATTTGTGCACATTGCTCGAGCAGCATCAGCTCCAGAGCAAACCACTCCAGACGCGCTGCTTGCACCATAATATAATTGTGTTCCATTTTTACCTGTCAGATACCCAGTTCCACCAACCGCCTGCTTAGTTATCGTCGATGAATCAGTTGTGTAATAAATTGCAATTCTGCCACCAGCGCCGCCACCACCGGAGCCAGCACTACCTATACCACCACCGCCATTAGCCGTAATACTTCCTGCTCCGGATAATGTTCCTGCTTGTATCCAAATACTTCCACCAGAACCACCGCCGCCATTATAATTAGAGGGATTCGTACCATTGCCACCATTGGCCGTAACAGAGCCCGATAGGGTTAATGTCCCGCTGACAACTAATTTTACTGCTCCGCCGCCTGCGCCACCAAAAATACCACCATTACCACCACCCGCACCACCGGAACCCAAATCAACCGGTGCGGTTAGAGAACCGTAGGCAGAACCACCACTACCACCGCCACTACTAATACCACCTGCACCACCATAACCACCCCCACCCCCTGTAGGACTAATAAAATAACCTCCACCAGTACCTAATCCTTTGGAGTTTGCTGCGCCGCCGGCAAATCCACTCCCCGTCGCATTAATACTCGCCCCCGCATCAATCGTCAAACTATTCGCACTCAAATTAATAGACACATTTCCAGCACCCGCAGAATTAAATATAAGTTGAGAATTATTTGTAATCGTAACAGTATTGCAACTATAACTCGATGTCCACGTCGTACTCGAGTTTATATTAATAATTCCAAAGATAGGCTCTGGACAATTTGAATATGCATTTACAACCAGAGTACGAGTTATTGTACTAGCTACATTTCCATTCGAATCATTAGCCGTTGCATTAAACCAATACTGCCCCCCTCTCAGATTTGAAAAATTGACAAAATGCAAATTACTACTTAAGCTACTTGAATTTACCAGCCCTGAAGAGTTATATAACCTAATAAATATTGTATCAATTGAGCTAGTGTAATTAAAAGCAGTCACATTAATAATAATATTGGTTCGATTAACAATTGAGCCATCGCTATCCGTCGGGTCCCTGAATGCTATAGATACAGGCGCATAACTTACGCTCATAAAATGACTTGGATTTATTAAAGTCCGATTGAAAGACGACAGATTCCCATATAAGTCCGTAGTCATAGGAGAAAATGACAACTGGTCACCATTATCACTAATAGAATAACTCGTTGATACATTCAACCCAGTCAAATTATACACTGCAATATTAGTCTTATTCGTCGAAGTATCATTCCAAACAATCGATGAAGAATTCCAAGCCGAAGTAATTGTTCTATTTACATTCAAAGCCAAACTGCTGTTTCCAGTAGAATTTATCGTATATGAAGTATAAAGAGTTTGATTTCCATTTGTGCACATTGCTCGAGCAGCATCAGCTCCAGAGCAAACCACTCCAGACGCGCTGCTTGCACCATAATATAATTGTGTTCCATTTTTACCTGTCAGATACCCAGTTCCACCAACCGCCTGCTTAGTTATCGTCGATGAATCAGTTGTGTAATAAATTGCAATTCTGCCACCAGCGCCGCCACCACCGGAGCCAGCACTACCTATACCACCACCGCCATTAGCCGTAATACTTCCTGCTCCGGATAATGTTCCTGCTTGTATCCAAATACTTCCACCAGAACCACCGCCGCCATTATAATTAGAGGGATTCGTACCATTGCCACCATTGGCCGTAACAGAGCCCGATAGGGTTAATGTCCCGCTGACAACTAATTTTACTGCTCCGCCGCCTGCGCCACCAAAAATACCACCATTACCACCACCCGCACCACCGGAACCCAAATCAACCGGTGCGGTTAGAGAACCGTAGGCAGAACCACCACTACCACCGCCACTACTAATACCACCTGCACCACCATAACCACCCCCACCCCCTGTAGGACTAATAAAATAACCTCCACCAGTACCTAATCCGTTGGAGTATGCTGCGCCGCCGGCAAATCCACTCCCCGTCGCATTAATACTCGCTCCCACATCAATCGTCAAACTATTCGCAGTCAAATTAATAGAAACATTTCCAGCACCAGCAGAATTAAATGTAAGAGTAGAACTATTCGTAACCGTCACACTATCACAACTATAACTAGAAGTCCAAGTCGTCGCATTCCTAATCACTAACACCCCTGAAAATAAAGGACACGTCGTAGAATTTCCTAAATTAAATGTTCGTGTTGAAGTCCAATTAGAATTTCCAATGCTATCATTCGCACTTGCATTGAAATAATAAACTCCATTAGCCAAATTAGTAAAGTTCACAAAAAACGGAGACGTCGCACTTGAACTAGAATTCACAAGCCCAGTAGAATTATATAAATTAATTACAATCGCTCCCAATCCCCCAGCATCGCTTGCACTCACATTCACAACTAAATTCCTCCGAACAGAACTATTAATATTTGCATTATCACTTTCAGTTCCTGTTCCATAGCTTACCAATGGACCAATTATGTCAGTTAATGTAACTATTCTCGTAGAAGTCGTGTTTTGATTTCCTGCTAAATCTCTCACAGTTATATTAAATGTATATGTTCCATCTATAAGTGAAGTCCAGTTGATTGTTCTGTTTCCTGCTCCTAAGGTTGTAGAGTTGACCTGTCCGGTTGAATTGAACAATAAGAAAGTGATGTTTGCCTCATTTAATTCTGTCACACTAGCATTCACATAGATATTATTCCTGGCAAAAGAAGAGTCATTAGCTTCTGTTCCTGTTCCATAGCTTACTAATGGAATAGTTGTGTCTACTGTGAATGTTCTAGTAGGAGTCGTATTTTGATTGCTCCGCGTATCCATAGCAGTAACATTAAATTTATATGTTCCATCAACTAATCCAGTCCAATTGATTGTCCTATTTCCTGCTCCCAAGGTTGTGGAGTTGACCTGTCCTGTCAAATTGAATAATAAGAAAGTGATGTTTGCTTCATTTAATTCCGTTACAGAAACATTCACATAGATATTACTTCGAATAGTGTACGATGCATTAGTTTCTGTTCCTGTTCCATAGCTTACCAATGGGAGAGTTATGTCAGTTAATGTAACCGTTCTTGTTTCAGATGTATTTTGATTACCTGCTAAATCTCTCACAGTTATATTAAATGTATATGTTCCATCTATAAGTGAAGTCCAGTTGATTGTTCTGTTTCCTGCTCCCAAGGTTGTAGAGTTGACCTGTCCAGTTGAATTGTACAATAAGAAAGTGATGTTTGCCTCATATAATTCTGTCACACTAGCATTCACATAGATATTATTTCTGGCAAAAGAAGACCCATTAGCTTCTGTTCTATCCCCATAACTTACTAATGGAACAGTTGTGTCTACGGTGAATGTTCTACTAGCCGTTCTATTCCAATTATCTGACGTATCATTCGCATAAACTCTAAAAGTGTAACTTCCATTAGCAATACTCGTATTAGAGTGAGTCCATGTCAAATTATCTGCACTTGTCATGCTTACATTATTAACCCCGTTATCTAAACTATACATAACTGCACTTCCGTATTCATTCAAAGTTACATTAAATAGCACGGGCAAAGCAGTGTAATTTAGAGGAGAGTTAAAGGTTACGAGAGGTACAGATAAATCTGTATCATTCACATCTAATTGATGCATCGCTCCGGTAAGAGTAACATTAAACAAACGCAAACTACCTGCGCTATCGGTTATCATATTAGAAATCAAAACAGCACTCCCATTATTATTATAAACAGAATAAGTTTTTAATGTTTGTAACCCGGTCAAATTATACACTGCAATATTAGTCTTATTCGTCGAAGTATCATTCCAAACAATCGATGAAGAATTCCAAGCCGAAGTAATTGTTCTATTTACATTCAAAGCCAAATTGCTATTTCCAGTAGAGTTTATTGTATATGAAGTATAAACGCTTATGTTTCCATTAGTACATACAGCTCTAGTAGCATCAGCTCCAGAACATGTCACTCCCGTACCACTTCCACCAGAATTATAAAACAATATCGCTCCCGTTTTCCCACTCGCGTATCCAGTTCCGCCAACCGCCTGCTTTGTTATATTAGATGAATCTGTCGTATAATAAATAGCAATTCTTCCGCCTGCGCCTCCGCCACCACGATAATAACCACTTGTCCCCGCTGCGCCACCATTAGCGGTAATTGAGCCTGCTCCGGATAAGGTGCCGGCTTGAATCCAAACACTTCCGCCTGAACCGCCGCCACTGCTTCGATCACCAGCTATTCCAACATCTCCATTAGCAGTAACTGAACCTGATAAATTTAATGTTCCAGTAACTGTTAGTTTTACTGCTCCGCCACCTGCGCCGCCGGCGCGACCAGAAGTCCCGCCACCGCCTGAACCTAAATCAACAGGCGCGGTTAAAGAGCCGTAGCTGGAGCCGCCGGCAGTAGTGGTATAACCCAAACCGCCACTGCCGCCATAACCTGCGCCACCGCTGCCAGTACCGTCGGTGTTTGCAGCTCCTCCTCCTGGACCTGAACCGATGGTTTGCGCGGCGCCACCGGCATAGCCTTCGGAGTTCACATTTATAGATCCGGTAATTGTGGCATTGCCAGTTGCATTGATAGTAAGATAATATGTTTGATTGTTTGAATTAGTTGGATGAGACATCGTTGCACCATTTTGCACATCAAAATTTACAGTGTTTGCTGTCCCGTTAAAAACAACATAATTCTTGATCACCAATTGGTCAAAAGTAACAGTAGCTATAGAGCCAGTAGCAGGAGCTCCTGAATAAGTAGAATCTGTGCCTCCGGAATCAAGAATAAGTTGGCCACTATTGGGTTGCGCATCGGATTTCTTAAGAACTGTTCCAGCTCCGCCTCTTTGATATCCTGTTCCTGCATACGCCTGCTTAGTTATCGTCGATGAATCTGTCGTATAATAAATAGCAATCCTTCCGCCTGCGCCGCCACCTCCTTCAGAATTGGCCGTACTACCACCGTTAGAGGTAATACTCCCCCCGCCAACTAACGTACCTGTCTCTATCCAGATGCTTCCGCCAGAACCTCCACCAGCACCAGTGCTAGAAGAGGCATAATATCCCCCATTAGCTCCGTTAGCAGTGACTGAACCTGTTATGTTTAAGGTCCCATTAACCACTAATTTTATTGCTCCACCGCCATCACCACCAGGAACAGTCCAAACTGAATTACCACCACCACCCGAACCTAGATCAACAGGCGCAGTTAAAGAGCCATAGCTAGAGCCACCGGCAATATTGTCACTACCCACACCTCCTACTCCACCATAACCGCCACCGCCACCGCCACTACCGCTGGGTGGAGCCAATCCCCCTCCCGGGCCCGAACCATTACCGCCCGCGGAAGTGGCACCAGTACCACCGGCAAATCCCCCCCCAGTCGCATTTATACTCGCTCCAGCATAAATTGTCAGATTCCCCCCGATAGTAAACAATCTTCCAGTTCCGCTTCCAGAACTAGATGAATAAGCAGTGAGTATTGAAGAACCAACATACATATTTCCTCCAACAGTTAAATTGGCAGCCACGCCAGTCGTATAGTTCCATATTCCATTATAAATCTCAAAGTCTTGCGTGACATTAAGAGTTGCATTCTGAAGTATGACTCCATTATATCCTGAAGTAACATTTACAGAATAAACCTGCATACTTTCATTTATTACAGAATTATTCCTATTAGCACTATCAAACACAACGGCAATAGTAGAATTTGGAACTCCAGCTCCTCCTGCTCCTCCCGAACTAGTAGCCCAACTACTAGCATTAGACCATTTTCCATTGCTTGCGCCTACCCAATAATATATACTTGAAGCAGGGTCAACAATGTAATCAAATTCTACTGCCCCATTTTTAATCAGAAGGTCAAAAACATCCTGTGAATAATTCTCACCTAAACTATCCAGTAAAACTCTATACTTTTTATTCTCGTTAATGCTTCCAAAGTCCGCAATTATCCTGCTTCCATCTTTTTCATAAACTTTAATCGTTGAATCACTCGAATTCGACCGTGCATAAATTGTTATATCATTGGCAGAAGTCAAATTGCGCTCAAACACTGCCCGAACATAATGCCCTGCAGGAATTGCTTTCCAAACATCATCACGCGCTCTTACTTGCTCATAAATATCCTCGATAAATGTCCTGCTTGCATCTAAATGCTCTGCCTTTACAATCTCTATAATCTCAAATGTCTGATTGCTTAAATGAGGTGCAATCCATGCAATTTCATCAATTAATCCGTCGCTATCAGAATCATAACCTTCAAATTCTATGTTTTCTCTAACATATGCAATTCCATTTTCATCAAACAAGACATTTTCTTCTGCTCCACTAGAAGATATTTCATTGTCTTGTATTGTTTCATTTTCAGAAGATTCTATTGTCTCGTTAGCTATTGAATTTTCTCCAGTTTCTTCAATTACATTTCCTGTAAACAAGATTTCTGTCAAACTTGCTTCAGTTGAATTTGCTTCTGGTAAGTTTGTTGCATTATTTTCAATAACACTTTCATTTGTAGTTTTATTTAGAATAATGCTTTCAGCCAAAGTTTCATTCGTTGCATTATTCTCGCCATTGCCATTGTTTTCAATAACACTTTCATTAACAGTTGCCTGCGCAATTTCTTTGATATTTTCTTCAATGATACTAACATTGGGCACTTCATCAACTTTCTTCAGGACAAAATCAGTTGTATTATATTCATAATTGCGCCAATATAATTTAATTCTAGAAACAGAGAACTGCGGGATATTTTTGTTTAGCTTAGCAGAAACCAATACATCAGTATAATTCAATTCATCCGGTCCAGATACAACAATTTGTTTTCCATTGCTAGTTTGGCTTTCAATAGATGTTGGGGCGGCAGTATAATACTCAATTGAATAGCTTGTTGCATTGTCTTTCAAAGTAATTTCAATCAAGCTGTTATTTCCCGCAGAAACTTCAGTCTCATTAAAATCAGAAATTGCTCTTCCAGTCATTCCTCTAAACAATCCTTTTAGCCATCCAAAAAACCTCTCATCTTTCTTTAGATTTATCTCCGCAGAAACTTTTCCAGAAATAATATTTCCAGTTATTCCCCGCACTTGTGCTATTGCTTCTCTTTCCTCTCCACTTATTTTATCTATCTTCTTAACACTGATATTTTCAGCTTCTTTTGGCAGTTCGATGTTTACTTCTTTAGATTCAATTAAGCTGACATTTTTAGTCCATTTGACAAATTCTCCAACTTTTATTTTATGTCTTAAAGTAATAATTGTAACATTGGGTAGAATTCTACTGCTGACATTCAATTCCAAAGTAACATTCGTCTCATTAAATATAGTTTCATTAATTTCGCTCTGATTAATAATGGTTTTATTTAGCGCTCTTTCTACTAATGTTTCATTATCTAATTTTTTCTCGCTATTTTCAACATTGATCTCTTTTTCAGCAGAAACTATCTCTTTTCCTTCATAAGCTAAAGAAATTTTAAGTTTGGAGCTTTCAATAGCGCTAATATTAAATTTATCCAAAGAAATAATTAAATTCGAGCCAGTCTTATTTTCCTGCAAAAATTCCTTTCCAAATCCTTTTTCAGTTACGGAATAGGATGTTTTTACTTTAATTATTCCATTTACTTGTTCTAATTGAATATTTTCATCTCCAATTTCGCTTTTATTATATTTTACACTTCTAAAAACAATGCTTGCACTTTCGCCTTCAGCTAAATTATAGCTAAATTCCTTATCTTTGCTTGTTTTCCCATTTATAATATATTCATTCTCACTTATTGCTTCTCCGGTAACTAAAGTAAAACCAGAGCTTGAACTTGCATCTGATGAAGATGGACCGCTGCTTTCTTCCACAGATTCACTTTTTTCCAGCTCTTTATTTTTACTCTTTTCTTTGTTTTCTTCTTTTAGAGGCGTTTTTTCATTATTTTTTTCTTCTTTAATTTCTTCTTTTGCAGGCTCTTCTTTTTTGTCTTCTTTAGCGGGAGTTTCATTATTTTCTTCTTTTACAGGTGTTTCATTTACTGACTCTTCTTTTTTGTCTTCTTTAGCGGGAGTTTCATTATTTTCTTCTTTTACAGGTGTTTCATTTACTGACTCTTCTTTTTTGTCTTCTTTGGCAGAAGTTTCATTATTTTCTTCTTTCGCAGGCGCTTCCTTTTCAGTCATAAATCCATTAGTTATAAGAAGTTCAAACTCCACTTTAGGGGAGTTTGTTCTTTCTCCCATAATTCCATACCCCTCGCCCTCTCCAGCAATCTGTGAATTCTCAACATAAAAGCTTCCTGAAATATAATCAGAATCAGTAAGCGTTGAAAGAGAAATTTCTTTTTTCTGCTCACCAAGAGAAACAGAAACTATAGAATCTTTAGGAACAAGCTCTCCTGCAACAAGATTAAATTTTAGATTTCCCTTTATTTGCTCCCCATCATTATAAGAAGAATCAACATCGAAGGTCATTCTTCCAGTTGCACTACTATTTAAATAAAGAAAAAAACCAGCTATAGCTAAAAACAATCCTAAAAACAAAAGCATTAAATAAATATTTTTGCCTTTAAAAAAATTATCATGGGCTATATGAGGGAGATATCTGCTAACTATTTTATTTCCAATTCTTTCAGAATAATAATAATACGGCCCATACGTCCGATTGCCTCTTTTTATATATTTCTCATACACCATCTTATTAAAATGTAAGGTAATTATAGTTTATAAGCGTTTTGGCACGAGATTGTTTAGGGATTGCTTCAATATAACTTGCCAGATTTTTTGAGCAAATTAAAATAAATGCATAAGCTAAAAATAAAACAAACAGGTAAAATTATGTCACTTTATTTTTAGGCAAGCCCTTAGTATCCTGACTTCGCCAGTTAATTCTAAATAATAAATGGGCTTGTAGCCTCAATTGATTGAAAGGAGGTCAAGCCCATAAATGAGAAACAACATAAGTTATAATGTCGGTATGCTCATTCTAACAAAGAAGGTAGATAAAGCATTTAACTTTTTCGATTGTATATTTAGAGATTTGAAAGGCAAAACAAAGCATCTTATCGAATCTGTTAAAGCTTTTGTCAATAACCGGCTTGATAAATGCGTTTCTCTTAGCCAGATAACAGAAAATTATCCTCAAGAATGGTTTGAATATTTGGGATTCAAGGAAATCCCTGCGGAAAGAACATTATACCGGGATCTTGAAAGAATTGGAAAAAAATGTGCTTTCGCTGTTGAAAAATATCAGCAATTGATAAAGAAAAATAATTTATTGGACAAACAGCAAGTAGTAGATTTCAGTTCTGCTTTTTTTGAGGGAGATAAAGCAGAACTTGGAGCCCTTGGATATTCGAGAGATAATCAGCCAGGAAAGAACACATACTCTTTAGCTTTTGTTATATTCAAATTAAAGAACGTTTCATTTGAATAGAGAGTAGTATTTGATAAACCATTGCCTGCAAAAATAATTGTCGAATTTGTATCAGCTGTAAAGTTGCCTTTAGTATTATTAAAATCACCATATATAGTTAAAGGCGCATTTGAGACATTTAATCTCGAGCTGTTTATTAAATGAAGGCTTCCAATAATAGTATTTGTGATATTTTGCCAAATAAATGTGGTAACATCTGAATATGTCAAAGCCCCTTTGTTGTCTATAATCAAATCTCCGAATATCTGATTTGATTTTTTTAGATAAATTGTGCCTGCAGCACCATTGGAAGCACTGCCAACTCCCCATCCATGAGAATTAATAGTTAAATTGCCAAAAGTAGTTCCGTTTGTCAAAATGATTGCTATTCTGCTGCCGCCGCCAGTTCCTCTATCATAAGTAGCTACGCCGCCATTAGCAGAAATGGTGCCATTGCCGATTAAAAGAGAAGTATTCAAGAAAACAGAGCCTCCGGAGCCTCCAGAGCCACTTGCTCCCGAAACACTTTTTCCATCAACAATAATAGAACCGTTAATTGTCGTTGTTCCAACTACGTTTATTATAATCGCCCCTCCACCGCCAGCAGTTCCATCAGTTGTTGCTCCAGAGCCAAGATTCACAGGAGCAGTTAACGAACCATATGTTAAACCAAGAGGTCCATTCCAATATCCTCCCCTTCCCCCATAACTACCTCCTGCGCGGGTTCCCCCGACTCCAGGTCCCTGCCCAAAAGCATATCCCAGCCCAGGCTACATCCCAAATAGCAATTAGAGACCAATTGCTATAAATTCTTATTAACTTT
>ERZ1292640.4664-Hain-H43-02um-R1-4664-length-10370-cov-7_pt1 | contig 10370 bp, 6 predicted proteins | sample MGYA00564404_ERZ1292640 | MGnify/ENA primary metagenome ERZ1292640 (study PRJEB36523, sample SAMEA6512636) | groundwater metagenome | collected 2019-01-08 | study: AquaDiva: Metagenomics assemblies of 32 groundwater samples | reverse complement strand
GGGCGCGACCCCCGCCCGCCGGCTATTGGGGGCCGGGGCGGGATCGCAAGGGAGTCCGCCCCGTTCCGCAGGCATCGGCGGGGTCAGCCCGGCGTTGCCGGGGCCGCGGGACCGCGGGCCGCCCGCACCCCCGCAGGTGCCCCGGGACGCCGGGAGAGGAGCCGCGGGGGCCGGGAGAGTGGCAGGGCGGAGGTCGGGTGAAGCGGCGCGCGATCCCCGGGGTTCCCGGGGCTTTTCGGGCTTGACGCTGGTTGAACAGGTTGATAGCCTGCCGTCACTTCCCACCTAAAGACTGGGCGTTCTGGGGGGCGCGAATGCGCTTTCGTGTTCGGGTCGTACTTTGTCTTTTGGCACTTCTGGTCGGCGTCGGCTGCCGCAAGCCTCTGACGCCCAACATCGACAGGAACCAGGCTCCGGAAACCTGGATCACCGCCGCCCCCCGGGACACCCTCACCCTCCGGGACGAGAACGGACGTCCGATCGACATCGAGATCGGAAACCACATCATCCCGGTCCGCTTCCACATGTACTGGGCCGGCTCGGACCGGGACGGGAGCATCGCCGGGTACTACTGGGCGGTGACCGAGACCACGGTGACGGCGCTCGAAGGGCTCGGAATTCCGCCGCTGCCGGGTCCCAAGCCGCAGGACTACCGCTTCACCACCCGCACGGACACCACGTTCGTCTTCAACGTGTCCGAGAATGCGCCCGACCGGCAGCATGCGTTCTTCCTCTACGCGGTGGACAACCAGGGCAAGCCCGACCCCACTCCGGCACGCTTCGCGTTCATCGCCATCGACAAGTTCCCGCCGCGACCCGTGATCGAGGAGGCGAAGGCCACCGGCACCATCGTGGTCCTGTATCCCGACGGCAGCGTCACGCCGGAAGTGCGCGAGTACTTCATCACGGACACGCTGCCGCCCCCCGCGATCCCGTATCCGCCCCGGGACACCGTGCCGACGGGCAGCCGGCTCGATTTCCGCTGGCACGGGGAGATCACGCTGGCCGGCACGTACGTCACCAGGTACCGCTACAAGCTCGACGAGCCGCAGTTCGTGAGCGGGGACTCCTCGGTGCACGCGGTCTCTTACAACACCGGGCTGCCGGGGAGCCCGGTGATCTCGCCCGGCTTGAAGGTCTTCACGCTGAGGGCGCTCGACCAGGCGGGGGGCGCGGGAGAGACCACCCGGCGCTTCGTCATGAACTTCAGCCCCGACACCTGGTGGGCGGGACCCGACGTGAACGCGTTCCCGCTCTCGAGCGACCAGGACGGCCGTGCGGCGGACATCACGAACTGGAACACGCTCGAAGGTCTCCCGCCCGGGTTGTTCTTCGGGCCCGATTCGTTGCGTACCCGGCCCTCGCAGCGGCTGCCCGAACGGCGCACCTTCTACGAGATCTACAAGAACCGCATCTACGCCCGCAGCGAGGGCGAGACCGTCCACCTGAACTCGTGGGTCGTCTTCTGGAACGGCGGCTACGACCAGGACTCGGAGTACCGGGTCAAGGCGGACAGCACCGATCCCGACCTTCCGCCCGACCCGGGCGGGGTGAACCTGGCGACCCAGAAGGCCGGGCTGGTCGGCTCGCCGATCGGTTTCCGCTCGATGCTCGCGATGAGGTTCGACCCCTCCCTGACCAGGGGCCTTCCCACGCAATCGGGCCTCTACCCGGTCTACGAGCCGGTGTCGGTGTTCCGCGCGCCGCGCATCGGCGGCTACTGGCGCATGTTCTTCTCGGGCAAGATGTACGTGACGGCCAAGGCCGAGGACGCCGACGCCGCGCTGGACGGCACCGTGGTGGACCCCGTGACTCTGGCGGATCGCGTGGATGGCGGGGGCGGCACGCCCGAGGAGCGGCTTTACCGCCGCAAGGTGCTGGTCTTCTACGCGAACAAGGCCCCGGTGCTGCAGACGCAGAACCCGTCGTTCCGTCCGTTCGAGAACCAGGCCATCACCACCAACCTCTGGACGTTCAACCTGATCGGCACGGACTCCGACCCGTTCGATACCGCCACCGAGAGTCCACCCGCGGGAGGGCCGACCGCCAGCATGGTCATCCGCTACAAGGTGACGCTGTCGGGCACGGCCACGAACGGACGCGACACCAGCTGGACCTACAAGTCCGGGGGCCTGCCCTATATCCAGACCGCCGGGAATGCCCAGTTCACGTTCGTGCCCGGGCAGCCCGGCACCAACCCGTTCGCCTCAGGTCGGATCACGGTGGCGATCCAGACCTGCGACTGCCGTGATTGCGAGACCCAGCCCGGCCAGGGGCGTTGCGTGGACAATGTCGTCCGCGTGAACTACACGAGGCCGCCTGAGCCCGGCCTCGAGCCGACGTCCATCGGGGGCGGACCGGGACCCGATGCCTCCGGCGGGAGACAATGATGATGAGAACGCACCGCCTGGCCACGGTCCTGGCGCTGGCCGTTGCAGCCCTGGTCGCCGTGCCGCTGTCCGGCTGCAGCAAGAGCAGGAAATCGCTGCTGCTGGCGAACCTCAGGCCCACGATCCGCCTGACCAATGCCCCGGTCGACACGACGAGCCTGAACTTCTACGCGTACAAGCTGAACTGGATCGGGTACGACCCCGACGGTCGCGTGGACCACTTCGAGTACGCGGTCGATCCGCCCCGTGAGGTGGGAAAGGACACGGCCTGGACCAGGACCGCGAAGAACGAGCAGATCGTCTTCTTCAGGGCGACCCGGCCGGAGTCCATCCCCGACGCCCAGCACCCGCGCGAGCCGATCGGGCAGGACTTCCATATCTTCGTGATCCGCGCGGTGGACAACCAGGGCCTGTTCTCGGCGCCGGTCGCGCGCGCGTTCTTCTCGTACACTGTGGCGCCCACCGTCCAGATCGAGGTGCCGCGGCCGTCGCCCCTCATCTCGCCGATCGTGACCCCCGCGGTCCGCATCCGCTGGTCCGGCACGGACCCCGACGGCCAGTTCACGCAGAAGCCGGTCAAGTACAAGTACAAGCTCTTCAAGCTCGGATCGAGCTACCCGTTCGACACGTGGTTCCGGGAGCCCGACTCGCTGCGCCGCACATTCGCCCCGACCTTCCCGGGCTGGGATTCGACCAGCGCCGAGACCACGATCGTCCAGTTCACCAACCTGATCCCGGGCAGCGAGTACCTGTTCGTGGTCGTGGCGTTCGACGAGGCGGGAGCCTACTCGCCGATCTTCGATCAGAACTCGAACATGCTGAGATTCTACGTGGGCTTCGCCGGCACGCTCGGACCACGGATCACGATGTTCAACAGCTTCTTCTCCTACACCTACGCGAGTGGCGGCTACTCCCGGGATCCCTCGCGCGCGGTGCGCATCCAGATCCCCGCGGATCGGCCGGTGACGTTTTTCTGGTTCGCCGAGCCGCCGCCCGGCTCGGACATGAAGAGCTACCGGTGGGTGATGGACCTCCTCAACCTGGATGACCAGACACCGCGCTCGAACGAGCGCACCGACTGGTACCACTGGAGCCAGAAGAGCCTGAACACCGTCTTCGCGACCGTCGGGCCGTTCCCGGGAGGCACGCCGGAGAATCCCGAGTACCACGACTTCTACATCGAAGCGGAGGACCTGAACGGGCTCGTGAGCCTGGGCTGGATCCGCTTCCAGGTGGTGAGGTCGAACCCCACCAGGGATCTCCTGATCGTGGATGACACCAGGCTCGCCGCCGACAACCTGGTGAAGCCGCCCCCGCCGTGGAGCCCCGACAGCGTGCGGGCGCCGAGCGGGCCCTGGCCCACGGCGGCGGAGCTGGACACGTTCCTCTACGCCAAGGGGAACGTGCGCTGGAGGATGACGCCGAACGGCTGGCTGAGCCCGGTCGGCGTCTTCACGGGCTACAGCTACGACACCGTCGGCACGCGCATCGGGGTCGAGGTCCCGACCAACTACTTCTCGCTCGAGTACCTGGGGCACTACAAGCACATCGTCTGGTACGTGGACGGCATCTCGTCGCTCTACGACCCCCAGGAGGGCTACGAGGGGCCGACCGGGAAGCGCTGGCCGATCACCACGCTGCGCTGGATGTCGTCGCCCAACCGGCAGAGCACGCTCGCGGCCTGGGTGGGCCAGGGCGGGCGGCTGTGGGCGCTGGGCGGCGGCTTCGGGAACGCCACCAACGCGCCGTGGAACAACAAGAACAACGACATCGTGGCGCGCACCTATACGTCGTTCGGGAGCAGGCCGGACCTCACCCCCGGACGTTTCATGTACGACCTGCCGCACTGGCGGTCGGAATGGCGGGCGATTAGCGGCGTGGACGTCCAAATCCAGCGTTTCGACCAGCCGGACCCGATTGGCATCCCGACCAAGCCCGGCTACTGGACGGGCGGGCAACTGCCGAACCCGGCGTACTATGGCGCACCGCCCGTGCTCCGCCCCAAGTCGGCGGCCACCGACCCGATGTACCCGAACTTCCCGTTCCGGGGGTCGAACGACGTCTACGGCAAGCCGGACAACGGCCTGGAGTACATGAGCGTGGAGAACCGGATCACGCAGACGTATCAGGTGACGCCGGACTCGACGTACGAGGTCTCGACGCTCGACACCCTCTACCTAGTCTACAACGGGTTCCCGCAGTTCAACCAGTCCGACGAGGGCGAAGGCGTGAACCCGACGATGACGATCTACCACGGCTCCGATACGCCGCGGCCGGTCATCTTCACGGGCTTCGAGCTCTGGCGCTGGGCGCGGCCCGACGCGGTGCGGCTCGTGGACTTCGTGCTCCACGACCTGTGGGGCCTGGACCGCGCCACGGTCGCCGAAGCCCCGAGCATGCGCCCCGCCGCCATCCGGCCGATGGCCGCGCGCCGGCGATAACGGGAGTCCCTGAATGTCCTCGAACCCTGGCCGCATCCCCTTCCGCAACCCGGTTGTGTCCCTGCTCCTGGCGCTGGCCGTGACGGCCGGCGCCGGGAGCAGATCCTCCGCGCAGTCCTACGCTCCCGACGCGTTCCCGCGCATCCGCGTGTGGGCGTTCCCGGGCGCGTTCCAGGACAGCACGCAGCTCTATCCGCTTCGCTGCGCGGCGCGCGGCGCGCTGTCCGACAGCCTGCGCGAGCAGCCGCGCACCATCACCGTGCGCTTCCTGCGCGACCGCCTGGCCGAGCGCCGTCCGGACTTCGGCGGCTATCGCATCTACCGCGCATTCGACACGCCCGACACCACGAGGATGGTGCTCATCCGGCGCTTCTCCGTGAACCCCGGCGACGAGATCACGTGGCGTTTCTCGCGGGTGGATTCGGCCACGCTCGAGCTGCGCTGCGGCGGTCTGTTCGCCACGGACAGCGTCATCACCTTCGTGGACCCGGACTCGAACGGCGCCTTCTTCAAGGTGTGCCGCCGGGTGGACCACCTCGGGCGCTGCCTCACGCCGGGCGACTCGATCTGGAAGCTGGTCGCGCCGCCCGGCCCGCATGACGGGTTCCGCGCCTGGTACGCGGTGACCTACGAGGCGCTCAACACCGCCGACAACAACTACGAGGACCTGTTCGTGCCGGACACGAGCGGCAACTACGCGCGCTGCGGCACGCCCGGCGTGCCGGGCTCCTGCCCGAACCTCAACCACAAGGCCCTGAACATGCTCGCCGAGCCGGTCGAGGCGACCGCGGGACCGACGCGTGACCTCGAGACCGTCGCCGTGGTGCCGAACCCGTTCCGCGCCAGCGAAGCGTGGGACCGCCCTGACGGGAACGAGGTGCACTTCATCAACCTGCCGGCCCGGGCCGAGATCCGGATCTACACGGTCGGCGGCGAGCTGGTGCGGGAGTTGAGGCACGACGACCAGGTGCGCGACTTCGCGCGCTGGGACCTGAAGAACGCGAGCGGCAGGGACGTGGCCTCCGGCATCTACATGTACCGGGTGGTCGCGGCGAAGTTCGCCGTCCAGAACCGCTTCATCGTCATCCGGTGACCCCGGTCCCCGCGGGGTCCATCCGCGCGGCCGCCGGGCGCCCCTGAGCGCCCGCGGTCGCGCGGCCCTCTTCCTCCCCGGATCACAGCATGCGATTCCAGCTCGACGTCGTGGTGTGGCGGGGCGCGATCGCCGAGTCGCGGCATCGCATCGAGGCGGCGGTCTCCGACCCGGACGGCCGCCTGCTGGCCGCGACCTCGGTTCCGCGGCTCGTCACCACCTTCCGCTCGGCCGCCAAGCCCTTCCAGCTCCTCCCGCTGGTCGAGCGCGGGCACGCCGACCGCTGGGGCTTCGGCGAGGAGGACTTGGCTGTCATGGCGGCCTCCCACACCGGCAGCCCCTACCACCTCGGGCTCGTCGCCGGGATCCTCCGGCGCATCGGGCTCGCCGAGCGGGATCTGGCCTGCGGCTACCACGACCCGGTCGACCCGGCCTCGCTCGATTACGTTCGGAACCACCCGGAATCCCGCTCGGCGCTGTACAATAACTGCTCCGGAAAGCACGCCGGCATGCTGGCGCTGGCGCTCGCGGAGGGCTGGCCGACCGCCGGCTACCAGCATCCGGACCACCCGGTGCAGCAGCTGATGCGGCGGAGCGTGGCCGAGTCGTGCGGGCTCGCCGCGGGCGATCTGCTGGTGGCGGTGGACGGCTGCAGCGTGAGCGTGTTCGCGCTCCCGCTCGGTGCCATGGCCCGCGGCTACGCGCGCCTCGCGGCGGCGGCCGACGACGGCGACGCGCGCGCTCGCGCGCTCGCGCGCATCCGCCGCGCGATGCTGCGCTACCCGCGCGCGGTGAGTGGCCCCGGGCGGCTGAGCAGCGAGCTGACGGAGAAGAGCGGAGGGCGGGTGCTGGCGAAGGGCGGCGCCGAGGGCCTCAAGTGCCTGGCGCTGCCGGAGCGCGGGCTGGGCGTGGCGCTCAAGTGCGAGGACGGGCAGGCGCGCGCGCTCGGGCCCGCGGTGGTCGCCGTGCTCGAGCGGCTCGGTGCGCTCGATGCGGAGCGGCTCTCCACGCTGGCGGAATGGCGCGAGCCGGTGATGAGGAACGTGGCCGGGATCGAGGTCGGGACGCTGCGGGCCGAGATCCGCAGCCTCGCCCCCGTGGGGGCGTGATGCCGGGGACTGAGGACCGGGAGGGCTCGGAGTGGCTGCGAGAGGTGTGACGTCGAGGGGGATGGCGGCGCTCGCGCTGGCCGCGCTGGCCGCGCTGGCGACGAGCGCGCGGCCTGCGGGCGGCGCCACGCCCGGGGGCGGAGCGCTCGCCGGGCTCGACTCGCGGCTGGCAGGGCTCGCGCGCGTGCCGGACGCCGGCCCGGTCGCGGTGTGGGTGGCGCTCCGTGACAAGGGTGAGCAGGGCCCGGCCGATCTCGCCGCGCGGCTCGCCGCCGCTGCCGCCGCGCTCGACCCGCACGCCCGCGCGCGCCGCGAGCGTGCGCAGGTGGAGCCGCTGGTGGACTACTCCGATCTGCCGCTCCACCGGCCCTACGTGGACGCGATCGCCGCGCAGGGCCTCACGCCCTTCGGCGCGTCGCGCTGGATGAACCGCGTCGCGGTGCGCGCGACCGGAGCCCAGCTCGCGCGGCTCGCGGCGCTCCCCTTCGTCGCGCGCGTCGAGCCGGTCCAGCGCGCCCTGCGCGCCCACGATCCGCCCGCGGAGCCCGCGCCGCTCGTGCCGCCGCGCGAGACCGCCGGGCTCTCCTCGATCGCGGTGAGCTACGGGCAGACCGCCGCGATGATGACCCAGATCGGCGTCCCGGCGGTGCACGATTCCGGCTTCATCGGCACCGGCGTCCGCATCGCGATCCTCGACGAGGGCTTCAACTTCTACAACAAGCACGAGGCGACCCGCACCGCGACGGTGGTGGGGCGGCGCGACTTCGTGGACCACGACAACTTCGTGACCGACACCACCCAGGGCTCTTGGTTCAGCCACGGCACCTGGACCATGGGCTGCATGGCCGGGAACAAGCCCGGGATCTACGTGGGCTCGGCGTTCGGCGCGCAGTTCCTGCTCGCGCGCACCGAGGACTCCTTCAGCGAGAAGCCCGTCGAGATGGTGAACTGGGGCATGGCCGCGGAGTGGGCCGACAGCGCGGGCGCCGACCTGATCTCGTCCTCGCTCGGCTACACCACGTTCCCGGACAGCACCGGCACCGATTACACCGTCGCCGACATGAACGGGCACACCACCATCGTGAGCCGCTACGCCGAGATCGCGGCCAGCAAGGGCATCCTGGTGGTGAACTCGGCCGGCAACGAGGGCAACCGCCCGTGGCTCAAGATCGTCGCGCCCGCGGACGTGAACGGCGACAGCCTGATCGCCGCGGGAGCGGTGGACGCGAGCGGCGTGCCGGCGAGCTTCACCTCGCACGGGCCGAGCGCGGACGGGCGCGTGAAGCCCGACCTGGCCGCGCGCGGCAAGAGCGTGCCGCTGTGCTCGGCGAGCGGCGATCCGCAGGCCTACGTCACGCTCGACGGCACTTCGTTCTCCTGCCCGATCCTCGCCGGGCTGGCGGCCTGCCTGCTCCAGGCGCGCCCGGCGTGGACGCCCACGCTCGTCATCAAGGCGTTGCGCGAGACCGCCTCGCGCTTCGCCAACCCCGACACGCTGGTGGGCTACGGCATCCCGAACGGGCTCGCCGCGCTGCGCTGGATCCCGGACACGGCGGCGGTGCCGCCCGCGCCGCCCGGCTTCGCGCGCGTGGAGCTGCTGGGGCCCAACCCGCTGCGCTCCGACGGCCCGGCCGCGCACGTGCGCTTCGTGCCCGGTGCCGAGGCCCGCACCGGCGCGCGCGCGACGGTGCGGGTGTTCGCCGCCGCCGGCCGCGCGGTGCGGGACCTGTGGAGCGGCGTGCTGGGGTCGCAGCCCATCGTGGTGGCGTGGGACGGCCTCGGCCGGCACGGCGAGATGCTCGGCTCCGGCCTCTACCTGATCACGCTCGAAGCCGGCGGACACCGCTCCGCGGTGCGCGTGGTCTCGCTTCGCTAGATTCTCCGGCAGTGCTTCCGCATCCCTCGAAAGGACAGTCCTCCATGAGGCGTCTCGGCTTCCTCCTGCTCCTCACCTGCGCCGCGGGGGGGGGCCCCCCCCCCCCCCACGCCGCGACCGGGCCCGGTGACGCGCGCTTGGTCACGCTCAAGAATGGGCTGCGCCTGCTGCTGGCGCCCGACTCGACCGCGGCCGCGGTGGACCTCGCGGTGTGGGTCGACGCCGGCCCGGTGCACGAGCGCGCCGGTGCCACGGGCATCGCGCACCTGTTCGAGCACATGATGTTCCGCGGCTCGGCGCACTACGGCGCGCAGGAGCACAACCGGCTCATCCAGGCCGAAGGCGGGACCGCCAACGCCACCACCACGCCCGACCTTGCCTGCTATTACGAGACCCTGCCGCGCGAGGCGCTGGAGCTGGCATTCCGGCTGGAAGGCGACCGCCTGGCGTCGCTCGAGCTGAGTCCCGAGAACCTCGAGGCCGAGCGCAGCGTGGTGCGCGACGAGAAGCGCCTGAGGACGGAGAGCAGCCCGATGGGCCGCGCGCTCCAGAAGCTCTACGCCGTGGCGTACACCCGGCACCCGTACCGCTGGCCGGTGATCGGCCTGGACGAGGACCTCGCGCGCGTCACGCTCGAGGACTGCCGGCAGTTCTTCCGCGGGCACTACGCGCCCAACAACGCGCTGGTCACGGTGGTCGGGAACTTCGATGCCGGCGAGGCGCTGGGGTACGCGAAGCGCTGGCTCGAGCCGGTGCCACGCCGCCGCGTGGACGACACCCCCGTACCGGCGGAGCCGCCGCAGGGCGCGGAGCGCCGTGCCGTCGAGCGCATGGAGGTCCCGGTGCGGCTGCTGGTGCTGGGCTGGAAGGCGCCCGGCCACGCGGACCCCGACACCCCGGCGCTCCAGCTGCTGGCGCGCATCGCCTTCAGCGGGCCGTCCTCGCGGCTCCATCAGGCGCTGGTGTCCGGGAAGCAGAGCTGCCTGCTGGTCCAGGGCGGGCTCGACGGGCGCAAGGACGCTCAGTTGCTCTACGCCGTGGCCGCGCTGCGCCCGGGCGCCGACTCGGCGCGCGTCGAGCGCGACCTGGTGGACGAGGTCGAGAAGCTGGCGGGCGAGCCGGTGAGCGACGAGGAGCTGGACCGGGCGCGCCGGCAGGAGGAGATCGGGACGCTGTTCTCGTGGCAGACCGCGCGCGGACGGGCCGAATCGCTCGGCACCGCCCAGCTGGTGGACGGCGACTGGCGCGCCGCGGGGGGGCGTCTGGATCGCCTGCGCCAGCTCGCGCCCGCCGACCTGCGGCGCGCCGCGGCGCGCGTGCTCCAGAGCGCGGGCCGCAGCGTGGTGTGGGTGCTCCCCGCGAACGCCGCCGCCGTGCAGGGAGGTGGGCGATGAGACCCACGGCATTCGCGCTCGCCGCGGCGCTCGCGCTGCAGGCCGCCGCGCTCGCCGGGGCGCTCGC
>ERZ1292640.4661-Hain-H43-02um-R1-4661-length-10371-cov-9_pt1 | contig 10371 bp, 15 predicted proteins | sample MGYA00564404_ERZ1292640 | MGnify/ENA primary metagenome ERZ1292640 (study PRJEB36523, sample SAMEA6512636) | groundwater metagenome | collected 2019-01-08 | study: AquaDiva: Metagenomics assemblies of 32 groundwater samples | reverse complement strand
AGCAAGATTATCATACTTCAAGAAGATTAAGAAGGGCTAATTTATACGCAAAGCCAAGGCTGCATAAAACTATTTAAATCATATTATTCTAATAAAAAAATGAAACCCCCTGAAGGAATATGCAAATATTGCAAAAAAAGTGTTGCGGGAAGCGCTATATCGAGGCATCTTATTGCGTGCGCAGAAAGAAAAGAAGCTAACAGCAAGGAGATTGGAAATGAAAAAATCTTTTTACTTAGTGCAAAAGCAAGCCCATTTTGGGTTTACTTCGAGGTAAATACTTCAGATAGTTTAGAAAAAGTAGATAATTTTCTCAGGAACTTATGGCTTGAGTGCTGCGGGCACTTAAGTGCATTTCATATAAACGGAATAACTTATGCTTCTCATCCTGAAGTAGAGTATGATGACAAGAGCATGAATATCCTGCTTGATAAAGTGCTAAGGCTGGACCTTGCTTTTACACATGAATATGATTTTGGGACAACCACTATGCTTGGCTTAAAATGCCTGTCTGAAAGAATAGGAAATAAGTTAAAAAAGACTGAAATTCTCGCAAGAAACAATATGCCTGATTTTAAATGCATATGCGGAAAGCCTGCAAAAGAGATTTGCACAGAATGTCTGTGGGAAAAAGGTCATAAAGCCATGTTATGCAAAGACTGCACGAAATCCCACGAATGCGGCGATGAAATGTTTCTTCCTGTTGTAAACTCTCCAAGAATGGGCATGTGCGGATATACGGGATGAATCAAATCTGAACTATGGCAGGATTGAAATTCAATTTATGTAATTGGCAAAGGCAGGCATAAAACTATCGTACGCTTATTGAATTTTTCAGAAAGTTTTAAATACATATAGTTTATTATAATATTATGCATGCAATAATATTTCGGTGGCGTTGAAATAATATTTCTTTTTCTTAGCTTAAGCTTTAGCCAATTAAAATTCTTTAATCTTCAAATAAATTTAGCTGAAAGGCGGGAGAAAGAAAATGAATTTGAAAACAAATGAAGGAACTAAATCTGAGGAGGGCAAAATGGAAAGAATAAAACCTAATTCTGATTGGCGTTTCAATAAGAAAAGTTGAAAGGCCCAAGGCTTACTTTGACCACGAAGGTAGGGAAAAGCTCGAAGAAATTGCAAGAATTGTAAGGAGGGCTTTTGGAAGAGAACAAATGGATTATAGGGATATCTATTTGCATGTTACTTCACCTGAAACCGTTTATCTGGCAGAAGAAGAAAATGAAGTATTGGCTATGGCCAGTTACAACTCGGTTGTTTTGTCTGGAATACCTTCGCTAATTGTTGAAGGAATAGCTGTTGCACCGGAAGTGCAGGGAAAAGGCCTTTTTGCCAAGATGACTGATAAAGTTAGTGATGGGGAATACGCAGTTTGCTTGAGAACACAAAACCCTAGAATGTACAGAGCATTAGAAAAATATTGCTCTTTTGCATACCCTAATGAAAATGAAACCCCTTCTGCAATAATTGAAATGAGAAAAGCATTGGCAGAGCATATGAAATGTAAAATAGATGAAAGGGGAATTGTAAGAGGATTCTATGGTGGCTTACTTTATGGAGAAGAACCTTTGCATCCAGTAGCAACTGCACTGTTTAAAGAAAGATTGGGATTAAAAATTGAAAGGGGAGATGCTCTTCTGTGCGTTGGATTGAGAAGATTAAAATGAAATTAGCAGTTATCTGCTGTTTGCATGGAAATGAACCTTATGGACTGGAAGTCATTAAAAGACTTCCAGATTCATTTTCTTTTTTCATTGGAAATAAAAGAGCACTGAAAGAAAATAGAAGGTTTCTTGAAACTGATTTGAACAGGTGCTTTCCAGGAAATAAATTTGGGAACCACGAAGAAAGAATTGCTTGTTATTTAACTAAAAAACTGAAGAAATTTGATTATGTGATAGACTTGCATTCCACTTCTAAGAGCTGCCCAATATTTGGAATTATAACAAAACTAAATAAAGAAAAAATTGAGCTGGCTAAAAAAATGGGTTTGAAACGATTAGTCATTATGCCTGAATTTTTTGCTTCGGGAAAAGCGATGATTGATTATGTTAAATGTGGCATAAGCCTAGAAGTTGGGCCTCACAACAGACCAGATAATGTGAAAGAGTCTTTAGAGCTGATAAAAAATCTAATTGAAAATAAAGATTGCAATTCTCTAGAGATTTATAAGGTCTTTAAATTAATCAGAAAAGAATTTAATGAAGTTTTAATAAATAATTTTGACTCGATTAAGAAAGGACAAATCATCTCCCGCGAAGGGGAAAAAGAGCAATATGCGGAGGAAGATTTCACTGCAGTTTTAGTAAATGAAGAAACTTATGAGGGGATTTTGTGCCTTGCCTGTGAGAAAGTTTCCTGCCTAACTTTTCAAAATCTATTTAAATGCCCTCTTTCTTTCTAAACTATGGCAAGACAAGATGAAATAGTCAGGGAAAGGCTGAAGAAGCTTAAAGAGTTGAGAGACGCAGGTATAAATCCCTATCCTTACTCTTATGATGCAAAGAATAATTCTAAAGAATTGCGAGAGAAATATCTGCATTTGAAAAATAATGAAAAGAAAGCAGATAAAGTAAAAATTGCTGGAAGAATAATGGCAATACGCGAGCTTGGAAAAATTACTTTTGCTTCTGTGCAGGATGAATTTGGGAGAATTCAAGCAATTTTGCAGGAAGATGAAACTCCAGAAAAATGCAGGAATTTCTTTAAAAAATATCTTGATGGCGGGGACTTTGCGGGATTTGAAGGAACAATATTAAGGACGCAGAGGGGCGAACTTTCTGTAGTTGTTAAAAAGTGCGAATTGCTGTCAAAATCTATTTTGCCTCTGCCTGATAAATGGCATGGCTTAGAAGACAAAGAAGAGAGATATAGAAAAAGATATCTTGATTTGATTATAAATTCTCAAGTGAAAGAAGTTTTTTTGAAAAGAGAGAAGATTATTGATGCGATTAGAGAATTTTTGAAAGAAAAAGGGTTTGTTGAAATTGAAACTCCCTATCTTCAGACAATCTATGGCGGCGCAGAAGCTCGGCCTTTCAAAACTCATTTGAATGCATTAGATATAGATTTATTTCTTGCAATCTCTCCTGAATTGTATTTAAAAAGATTAATTGTCGGAGGATTTAGCAAAGTGTTTACAATTGCGCGAAACTTTAGAAATGAAGGAATAGACAGATGGCATAATCCTGAATTTAGCATGATGGAAATTTATCAGGCTTATGCAGATTATAATGACATGATGGATTTATTTGAATCAATCTATGAATATGCATGCAAAAAAGTTTTAGGAAAAACAAAAATTGAATATGGAAGCGATGTGCTTGAATTCAAAAAGCCTTGGAAAAGAATAACTATGGCTGAATCAATAAAACAGCATGCAAAGATAGATGTTCTAACAATGAGCGAACTGGAGCTTCGCGATTTTGCTGAAGAGAATAAAATTGAGCCAAAGGGAAATAGCTGGGGCTGGCTTGTTGCAGGAATATTTGAACATTTTTGCGAGAAAAAAATTATTCAACCAACATTTATTATTGATCATCCAAGAGAAACAACGCCTTTATGCAAGGGGCATAGAAAAGATACGAGACTTATAGAACGATTTGAACCATTTTGCATGGGCGCTGAATTGGGAAATGCATATTCTGAACTAAATGATCCTATTGTTCAGAAAAAATTATTGGAAGAACAGGCAGAAATGCTGAAAAAAGGAAACGAAGGGGCTAATCCATATGATGAAGATTTTGTAAATGCGATAGAAGTTGGAATGCCCCCCACTGGCGGGCTTGGGCTGGGAATAGACAGAATGATTATTCTTCTAACGCAACAGTTGAGTATTAGAGACATTATTGCCTTTCCATTTATGAGGCCTCTGCAGGCAGAGAAAGAAAATAAAGAAGAAAACGCGAATAAACAATAATATCTCTCTTATTTTTAAAAATTGCAAAAGCGGAACATTTAAATAATAAGTGTAATTATATTATTACATATGTTACAAAAAGATAACAGAAATAAAGTGATGGGGTTGTTTTTTGATGACCCTGCTCCAAAAGGAATTGGCTTCCAGCTTAGAGAAATAAGCAGAAAAATAAAATTAGCTCCTCCTTCGGTAAAAAATTATCTAAATGAACTTAAAAAAGAAAAACTGATAATAAAAATAAAACATAGACTCCATGGTTATCCTGTTTATTATGCTAATAGAGAAGATGAAAATTTCAGATTTCTGAAGAAAATTTATAATATTCTAAGAATAAAAGAGTCTGGCGTGCTTGACTATTTATCTGAAGAATGCATGCCTGATGCAATAGTTTTGTTTGGTTCCTGCGCAAATGGAGAAGATTTAAAAGAAAGTGACATAGACCTGTTTGTATTGTCAAAAGAGGAGAAATTAAATTTGTATAAATTTGAGAAATATCTGGATAGAAAAATTAATATTCTTTACAGCAACAGCTTTAATAAATTAAGCAATGAGCTGAAAAATAATATCCTAAATGGAATAATATTAAAAGGTTACTTAAAATCTTTTTAACATGGAAGAAAAATTAATAAAAATAACACCAAATGAAGAAAAAGCTCGCTCAATCCTTAAGATGGCTGAGACTAGCTTAGAGATGATAAAGCAAATAGATGAAAAGAGATTTCCTTCGATCTTTATCAAAGAGCATTATGAGATTATTAGAGAATTAATTTCTATTATTTTATTGCTTGATGGATTTAAAGCTTCTGGGGAAGGGGCGCATAAAAAACAGATAGAGTATTTAGAAGCAAACTATAAAGAATTCAACAAATCTGAGATTATGCTGATAGATGAACTAAGGCTAACAAGAAATAAAATAGCGTATGACGGATTTTTCATAAAAGAAGATTATATTGAAAGAAAAATGAAGGAAATCTCAGAAGTAATAGACAAATTAATGCTTATTTCAAATAAAAAGCTAAAATTGAATAAAAAAGCATTACCAATTTCTCGCGAGCAGGCATGGGAGCTTGTAAAGAAATATAATTCAGACGAGGGAGATTTAAATCACTATTTAGAAAGCGAAGCAGTCATGAGAGGCGCGGCAAAGCGTCTTGGAGAAAATGAAGATTATTATGGAATGCTCGGTCTTGTGCATGACATTGATTGGGGGCTTACTAAAGAGAATTCTGTTGAACATTTGACTAAAGCGCCCTCTATTTTAAAAGAAGCTGGTTTTGATGAAGAGTTTATTTCAATAATTGTTTCGCATGGATGCGGTTTTGATTGCGCAGGTTTGAAAGACAAAAAAAGAACTAAGAAGATAGAGTATGCTTTGGCTGCTGCTGAAACTCTTACAGGATTGATTCATGCTTATGCTTTAATGAGAAAAACAATTGAAGGCATGGAAGCTTCTGGCTTAATGAAAAAATTTAAAGATAAAAAATTTGCGGCGGCGATTAATAGGGATATTATAAAAGAATGCGAGCTGGTTGGCATAAGCTTGGATGACTTTTTTACGCTTTCTATTGATGCGATTAGGAAGATAAAAAATGAAGTTGGACTGGAATAGACTGCTCTATTTTTTGATATTTTATTTTAGCTATCTTTTTCAGAATATCTCTTCTTAGGCTGTATGAATTCGACCATTTTACATATGCCTGCCAACTTTGATAACTTGCCATTAAATTGGCATATTTTATTTCTCCTTTCTCAAATTCGCATATTTTATTGTTCATCTTCTTTATATTTCTTTTTCTGGGTAATTTGAAGCGATAGAAAACTCTGAATCCAACAAAATCTACTCCTTTTGAAAGAGGGATTATTCTTGATTTTTGTGGATGCAATTCAAGTTTTAATTTGTTTTTAAGAAAGCTATCAATTTGTTCTTTCCACTTTTCTAATTGCTTTTTTGAATTATATAATATCACAAAATCATCAACATAACGAATGTAATATTCTGCTTTTAATTCATGTTTTACAAAATAATCCAATTCGTTAAGATAAACATTTGCAAAGAATTGAGAAGTTAAATTTCCTATAGGCATTCCAATACCCCAATCGCCTTGAGAGGATGTTTGTGCATTATTATTTAATATCTGTTTAATCAAAGAAATAACTTCTTTATCCATGATTTTTCTTTCTAATATTTCGACAAGCATCTCATGATTAACTTCTTGAAAATAATGCTTTATGTCTGCTTTAAAGCAAAAAGCTTCTTTTCTAAGGTTGCCCGTAATTTTTCTTTTAAAAAAATCAAATCTTTTTAAAGCAAACAGATTTCCTCTTCCAATTCTATTTGCGCAAGAATCGTAAATGAAAGTCTTATCAAAAATCGGTTCTATAATATTACAAACGGCATGATGAACAATTCTATCTCGAAAATCTGATTTTGAGATTACTCTTGTTTTTGGATCCCTCAGAATAAAGATGACTAACGGCTTCGGCTGGTAAGTTTTATTTTTTAATTCAGTATGTAACTGCATTAAATTTTCTTTAAGATTTTCTTCAAATTTGATAACATAAAACTTTTTAGTTTTGCCTTTTCTTGCTCTTTTCCAAGCCAAAACCAAGTTTTCAAAAGAGATTATTTTGCCATAGAGATTATTGTAGGTTTTCAATATATTGCCTCGACTTAAAGCCATTCCACGAACAGCGTTGTTGTAATTCAAGTTCCTGTTGTTGCCATCGACAGCTGAATCGTTGTCAAGCCTAGCCAACCACTGCCCTTATAGCCCAATTACCGATTTACACCATCACTTCATTCCTCACTCGACGCACTTTTGGTTTTCTTCATCGCTACTAAATGTTGTGATTGAATTTTACTGCCTTGTTAAAAACAAGTGCTAATAATTGAGCGTGTGGCCTCTTTTCACTCCACAATCGAGTAAGTCGAGGCGAAAAAAAGAAGAATACCTTGTTTTTAATTATTTAGATTCTAAAACTTCTCTAACCATAGATTCTAGTCTCTGTATGCCTGCTATTCTAAATGCATCAGAAATCTGATCTGAGGCATATACTCTCTGAAGAGGTTTTTGCTGCGCGACGCCTTCGGCGTCGAAAAACACCCCACGAACAGCGTTGTAGTAATTCAAGGACCAGTTGCCATCGACAGCTGAAACGTCGTCAAGCCCAGCCAACCACACCTGATTTATGAATGGCTGCTCTTTTGAATTTATATATTCTTGCCCATAGAATGATAAAGGCATATTATCTATCTTTACAACATCTCTTAAAAATGAGCCATATCTCGCAGCATTTTTTCCAAAAAGAAATATAGCAACAGGATCTTCGCCAAATCTGTTTGTTGGAACAGCAGCGGCATCATAAGAAATCTCAACTGCATCTGTCAAAAGAATCTCTGCTTGTTCGGGAGTTATGTAAAACTCTTTTCCTTCTCTATGTGCTTGCGTAGCCTCTTTTGGATGAGCTAAAACCAAAGAGCCTCTTGTGATGAATCTTCCTTTTTTAGGAACCATCAAATTGCCTTCCCGAACATAATTTCCACATGTTGAAACCTTTGCGTCTTTTCCATAATCTACTCTTAATCCTGCGTTTTCTTCTCCTGTAATTATTTTATAACCTGCATTTTCTAAAACTCCTTTTCCTTCATCAAAAGGGGCATTAACATAAGCAGAAGAAACACCTTTCGGCTTTATGTCCTGAATTAATCCACTCATTTTAATTTCTCCTTAGCTTGCTAACAAGCCCGCTTAAATTTACAAATATTTGAGATAATCTGCCAAGTTCTTTTTTTGCTTTCTTTAAATCCTGAGGCGTATAAGGTAAAATTACTTTGTCTGTTTTTTGCGAACTGGCTTCGCCAGTTACCAATTGCACCCCACGAACAGCGCCGTTGTAAAGCAAGGACCTGAGGTTGCCACCGACAGCTGAACCGAGGTCAAGCCCAGCCAACCACTCTTGTGTTAAAATTGTTCCATTTTGAGCATCAACAACACTTGAATCTACTAGATAAAGAGTTAAGCTATCAAAACCTAAAAACTCAAGATATTTCTTTCCTGCTTTTCCAAAAATGTTTGCAAAAACTTCTGAATTTTGAGTTGAAGAAATCTGAAATTTGCTTCTTGAAGGCAGCACAATAGCTCTTCTCTCTTCTGGCTTTCTGCTTTTGTCCTCTTCAGCCATTCTTGCGATTCTTCCATATGCCATTTCATCTTTAGTAGCAAAATATCTGCCAGCTTTATTTTCTTTAGTAGCCTGCTTAGCTAAAGACCTATTTAGCAATGGTGAACTTGCCATACGAATCGGATTTTCTCCTTTCATGTAGGCAAATCCTGCTAGGGTATAACTTCCACTTGCCATTAATGAACTTTGTCTTCCTTCTGGATGATTGGTTCTTGCATAAGCAAGCTCTTCAGAAGTCATAGGACTTTCAATACCTTTACTTCTCAATCCGGCTAGAGCAAGATTAAAAGGAGCACCTATCCTAAAAATTCTTTTTCCTCTAACTTCTGCTTCGATATCAGGTTTTGCCATGCTTTCTTTAAAAATTCCTTGTTTTTAAATCTTTCTATTTTTTAATAACTATTAAGTGAATACTTAATTTATAAAAGGGCAAGACATAATAAATCATATATGACAAATATTATAATAAAAAGCAAGATAAAAAGCGCGGTGCCTGAATTAAATGTTGCAGATGAGGTAGCTGAAGCGCTGAATAATAAAGTCCTGAAAATTCTTGAAGAAGCATCTACTCGAGCAAAGCTGAATGGAAGAAGGACTTTACAGGCGAGGGATTTGTAAAGATGATTTTAACGTAAAGAAACAGACAAAATTTTTATATGTCAAGAATTATATTTTCTAAAACTTTTTACTTTGGCAGTGAGATATAGAAAATGTAATTCTTGAGCATGCTCAAGAACCAGTTTTTATCACGTCAGCCATTTTAGTGGCTGGTTCTTGACATCTCCTAAAACTGCAACTAATGCCGCCAAATCCTTTCGAGGTATACTGCAAAAGATTGTAGAAGTTCCCGTTTCTTTGTGACCGATTCCTAATGCTTTATAAAAATCTAATGCTTTAAAATATTGTTCTCTTCTTTCTTGAACAGCAGAGCAGTCATCAAAATCAACTTCAACTTTATATCTCGCCATAAAAAAATATGCCCTGTGGATTTAAAAAGATATCTGCCTTTGAATATACAATATGGAGCATAAATAACTTAATTTTGCTTTATATTCCCAAAATATCGCGTCGATGCTCGTATTCAATTATTTGAGTCTGAGGTCATATAAAAAAATCTCGATAGTTTTATAAATAATAAACCTTTAGGCTTATTATGAAAAAGAGGTTTCCGATATTTGCAATTATTATTTTAGTCATTGGGCTTGTGTGGATGCTTAATGATTTAAATGTATTCAGAATAAATCTTCCGTGGATTCCTTCAATATTGGTTATTGCTGCGATAGGGATGATCATTAATCGCTATTCAGAAAAATGAAAGGAGGTAATAAAAATGGTTGATAAAATAAATCCAAAGCAATTTGCTCTAACCTTGGGTGTTTTAGCCGCTGCAATTCATGCAATTTGGGTAATTTTGATAGGCATTTTTTCAGATAGTTTTCAGAAATCTATTGATTGGATTTTTATGATGCATTTGCTGGCGCCTGTGTATGATATAACTCAGTTCAATTTAGGCTATGCAATTATTTTAACAATATTAGGATTTATTGGGGGATATGTCTCTGGCTGGGTAATTGCTGTTGTTTGGAATTGGGCAGGCAAGTGCTGTAGGAAGTAAAAATATTAATATTTAATTTTTATTTTTTATGTCAAACAAATCAAAAGGAAGCAATGCAGAACGGGAATTAGTAAAAATTTTTACAGAGCAGGGCTGGAGAGCTGTGAGGGTTGCTGGCTCAGGAGTTGGCGAGGAATCTCCCTGCGATATTATTGTCGGCAAAATTGGCAGGCGAGGATATGCAATTGAAGCAAAGAGCAGCAAAAAAAACAGAATTTATATAACAAAAACGCAGATTGAAGATTTCATCTTATTTTCCAGCGTCATAGGATTGCCAGCAGTCATTGCTGTTCGATTTAATCGCGAAGGATGGATTTTTTTAAGGTCTGAACAACTCGAAGATTCTGGAAAATTTTGGGTTGTTAGTTTAGAGAAGGCAAAATTAGACGGAAAGAGATTTGGGCAGTTTTTTGAAAGTTTTTAGTAAAGCAATTATTATCTGCAATACTCCTTGCTCATCTGACATTAGATAAATTTTATCTTTTTTATCTTTTTTGGCTATTGTAATCTTGCGGGCTTTTTAACTTATGGGGGATTTGGAAAAACCCCAAAATCCTCTAAGAGCTTTGAAAACCCTCAAATACAGAAAACTGCGTAGCTTGCAGCACATTTTGTACGCAGTTTTCTGTCTGGA
>ERZ1292640.4660-Hain-H43-02um-R1-4660-length-10373-cov-5_pt1 | contig 10373 bp, 9 predicted proteins | sample MGYA00564404_ERZ1292640 | MGnify/ENA primary metagenome ERZ1292640 (study PRJEB36523, sample SAMEA6512636) | groundwater metagenome | collected 2019-01-08 | study: AquaDiva: Metagenomics assemblies of 32 groundwater samples | reverse complement strand
CCATGACGATCTCCTCCAGCGAAGCATTGCCCGCACGCTCACCGATTCCGTTGACGGTGCATTCCACCTGTCGGGCCCCGTTCTGGATAGCGGCGAGTGAGTTTGCCACGGCAAGTCCCAGATCGTTGTGGCAGTGCGCACTCAATCTCACATTCTTGGTCGTGGGAACTCGCTCCCGCATCGTGCGAAACAGGCTTCCGTATTCGTCCGGCACCGCGTATCCGACGGTATCCGGCAAGTTAATGACTGTTGCACCAGCTTCGATTGTAGCAGCAACAACCTGACACAAGAACTCCACATCGCTTCGCGAAGCATCTTCGCACGAAAATTCCACATCATCGCACAGCGACTTGGCGTATCTGACCGCCCAGATCGCGTCACTCAGTACCTGGGGTCTGGTCTTCTTCAGCTTATGCGCGAGATGGATATCCGACGTGGCGATGAAGGTGTGGATGCGCGGGTTCCTCGCGCTTCGAATCGCTTCCCAGGCGCGATCAATATCAACTTTCACCGCGCGCGCAAGAGCAGCGACCGTGGAACCTTCAACGATCTGAGCAATCGCTTTGACCGCCTCGAAATCGCCTTCTGACGCAATTGGAAAGCCGGCTTCGATCACGTCCGCGCGAAGTTGTTCTAGCCGGCGAGCCATGCGCACTTTCTCTTCAAGATTCATGCTGCAGCCAGGCGATTGTTCACCATCCCTTAACGTCGTGTCAAAGACATATACGCGATCATGCATACACCATGGCCCTCCTATTGTAGTTTCTTGCCTTCGATCTGGATGAGTTTCCTTATCCACGTCATGAGGTCCTCAAACTGCTCAGGAAGCAGTGACTGGGCACCATCTGAGAACGCCTCTTCGGGATTTGGATGAACTTCGATCAGCAACCCGTCGGCACCGACAGCAACAGCTGCCTTGGCAATTGGCGTTACGAGGCTGCGTACTCCCGTCCCGTGGCTCGGGTCAACAATGACGGGAAGATGACTCATTTCTTTGAGCGCCGGAACTGCGGAAAGATCGCAGGTATTCCGCGTATAGTCCTCGAACGTGCGAATGCCTCGCTCACAGAGTATCACATCGTAGTTGCCCTGCGACATAATGTACTCTGCCGACATCAGAAGCTCCTTGAGGGTGCTGGACATGCCGCGTTTGAGCAAAACAGGTTTCCGTATTCTCCCGGCTTCCTTGAGGAGCACGAAATTCTGCATATTGCGAGCACCGATCTGCAGGATATCCGCATAGTCAGCGACAAGCGGAACATCTGCCGGCGTGATGACCTCCGTAATGACGAACAAGCCGGTTCTCTCGCGCGCCTCGGCGAGCAGTCTGAGCCCCTCTTCCTCGAGGCCCTGAAAACTGTACGGCGAGGTTCTCGGCTTGAACGCTCCTCCCCGAAGAACCGTTGCGCCTGCTCTTTTGACTTGCTCGGCGCTTAAGAGTATCTGCTCGCGGCTTTCGACGGAACACGGTCCGGCCATCACGACGAAATGGTTGTTCCCGATCGTCACAGGCGCCCCGCCGTTCTTGTCCTGGTGCTCTAAGGTGATCGCCGTACTGGCTTTCTTCCATTCTTTGCTCGCCAGCTTGAACGGCTTCAAGATCGGGACAACGCTCTCCACACCGTCAAGCGAATCGAGCGTCTGAAGGCGCGACTTTCCCCGCTCATCTCCCACACACGCAACGACAGTTCGCAACTCGCCATAGATTGGATGGACCTGAAAGCCGAGCTCTCGTACTTTTTCGAAAACGTGTTCAATCTGGCGCTGGGTAGCACCAGCCTTCATGACAATGATCATGCAGCTCCGACCTCTGCCTTTGCCGATTGAATTGACAAATTACCAGAACATCGCGTTGATTTGAGTAGTGACCTCGGCCTGAGATCTGAGCTCGCACACCCGCGATTCAAGCTCGATGACGAATTGTGACCTTATCTTCGTCAACGTCACAAGACATTCTTTCAGTGTTGGATCAGCAACTCGAGTTGCCCTCGCTCTCAACGCATCGATCGCCTCTTTTTCTTCCTGCACCAGTCGCTCGATCACCTCGATGGACTTTTGATAAGGATCTCGTGGCTCAGACGACATACCTTCCCCCTTTCCGCGTTACTCCTTCATTCTACCCAGAACGAGTCAATCCATCTTCCCACTTCTCCGGCCTCAGTTTGCGAACAGCCGCACCGGCTTTCCACATCTCGGAGTTCCGCCACTCATCGAGTTCGCTCTCAAGTATCTCCCTATAATCAGGCGAGCTGCAGCTTTCCAGCACACGCATGGTCTCGACGCCTTCTTGCACATTCCGGTAGAGCAACTCAAAGAGCGGCTTCACAACTAGCTCGAATTTTTTCGCCCAGTCAAGTGCGCCACGCTGTGCCGTCGTGCTGCACGAAGCAAACATCCAATCCATACCGTTCTTGCCGATCAGCGGATAGAGACTCTGCGTGGCTTCCTCGACAGTCTCGTTGAACGCTTCACTTGGTGAATGCCCCATCGCGCGCAGTGTCTCGTACTGCGCTTTCATCAGTCCGGCGATCGCGCCCATCAGCACTCCACGCTCTCCCGTCAGATCGCTGTAGACCTCCTTTTCGAATGTCGTAGGAAAGAGATAGCCTGATCCCACGGCGATGCCAAGTGCAATCGCGCGCTCCTTCGCCCTTCCCGTAGCATCCTGATAGATGGCGAAGCTTGCATTGATGCCGCTGCCGGCCAGGTAATTCGATCGGACGGTTCGACCTGCACCTTTCGGCGCGACAAGGATGACATCGACATCAGGCGGAGGCACAACGCCGGTCTGGTCTTTGAAGACAACGGAAAAACCGTGTGAGAAGTACAGTGCCTGCCCTTTTCGCAAATTGCGCTTCACCGCGGGCCATTGTTCTTTCTGTCCTGCATCGGAAAGTAAGTATTGCACAACAGCCGATCGCCGAACCACCTCCTCGATATCTTCGAAGAGAGTCTTCCCTTCGACCCACCCGTCCCGCACAGCATCGTTCCAACCCTTTCCGCCTTTCCGCTGCCCAACAATCACCTTAATGCCGTTATCCCGCAAATTGAGGGATTGACCGTGCCCTTGCGGACCGTAACCGAGAATTCCAACAATTTCGTTCTCAAGTACCTTTTGTGCTTTTGAAAGCGGGAATTCCTCTCTTGTCACGACTTCTTCTTTCACTCCACCAAAATCAATAAGGGCCATCGCTTTCTACTCCTTCGTCTAACTGCAGGTTGATATTGATCTGAATTCTTCTAACCTCCCTTCCACCGTGTCGACCTTTACACTTCTCCCTTGAACTCCCTCTTCAACGCCACACGCCCAGTGCGCGCGATCTCTTTGATGCCAAACGGTTTCAACATCTTGATGATTGCATCAACCTTCTGTTGGCTTCCCGTTGCCTCGAGCGTGAGGGTCTTTGGACTGATATCGACGACCTTTGCGCGAAAGATTTCGGCCATCTGCATGATTTCAGGTCGCGTTTCCGTCCTCGATTGCACCTTCACTAAGACAAGCTCGCGCTCAACGAAGCTCTCGAACGTCAGGTCGATGACCTTGATCGTGTCGATCACCTTGTTCAGTTGCTTGATGATTTGGTCGATGATCTGGTCATCTCCGCGGGTGACGATTGTCATTCGAGAGACATCTTCCTCTTCGGTCGGCCCTACCGAGAGACTATCGATGTTGTAGCCTTTTGCGGCGAACAGGCCTGCGATTCTGTTGAATGCCCCGAACTTGTTTTCCACAAGGATCGAGATCGTATGCCTCTTCGTGCGCTCTTCCTCGTTCGTGCGTGAGGATATGGATTGCGTTTGTTGGGTCATAAGAGTCCCTAGTCCAGTTGTAATCGTTCACATCCTTATCGTTTTCATCTCACATTATCCTTTGTCGAGGATCATCATCGCTGTTGGGGTACCATCCGTTTTGACTTCGTCCTCCATCCCTTCTGGGTTGTCCATGATTTCGTTTACCGTTTGACCGCCAGGAATCATCGGATAGACATTGTCTTCTTTTGCGACTGCGAACTCGATGAAACACGGGCCATCGTTGTGCAGCATCGCCTCACGAATTGCCGGCTCAACCTCGGAAGGTTTCGTCACCCTCGTTCCGGGGCATCCATAGGCTTCAGCGAGCTTCACGAAATCGGGATTGTAGAGCTCCACGTGTGAGTATCGCCTTCGCCAGAACAATTCTTGCCATTGTCGGACCATCCCCAGGAACCCATTATTGATAACGAAGATCTTCAGCGGCACTTTGTGTTCGACAATTGTTGCCATTTCCTGCGAGTTCATTTGAAATCCACCATCGCCGCTGATCGAAACGACGGGGAAGTCCTTTCTTCCGAATGCCGCGCCCATCGCAGCGGGCAGCGAGAAGCCCATCGTGCCTAATCCACCCGACGTGATATGCGTGCGCGGGTGCTTCCACGTATAGAATTGAGCCGTCCACATCTGATGCTGTCCAACATCGGTCACAACAATTGCATCACCTCGAGTAATCTCACCAAGCTTTTGAATCACGTACTGCGCTCGCACCGCTTCCCCTTGATTGTAACGCAGCGGATGCTCCTTCTTCCACTGGTCGATAGTCTTGAGCCAGTCCGCCGTTTCAAGCCCGTGCACTTCATCGAGGAGTCTCTTTAGAACTCTTTTCACATCTCCGACAATCGGCACATCCACCATCACATTCTTGCTGATTGCGGCAGGATCGATGTCGATGTGGATTTTCTTCGCCTCCGCCGCAAACGCCTCCACCTTTCCCGTCACACGATCATCAAATCGAGCACCGACCGCGATAAGGACATCACAGTAGCTCACTGCGACGTTTGAATACCAGGTGCCGTGCATGCCAAGCATGCCAAGCGAGAGCGGGTTTGTCTCAGGAAACGCGCCGAGTCCGTGAAGCGTTGTCGTAACAGGGCAGCGCAACTTTTCTGCAAGCGCTTTAAGTTCTGCTGATGCGTTTGACTGTATGACTCCGCCGCCGACATAGAGCACCGGGCGTTTCGCAGAGTTGATGAGCTCGGCTGCTTTCCTGATTTGTTTCTGATTGCCTTCCACGGTGGGGTTATAGCTCCGAAGAGAGACAGACTTCGGATATTCAAACGACGTCTTTTGCGCCATCACATCCTTTGGGAGATCAACAAGGACGGGCCCTGGCCTGCCAGTGGTGGCAATGTAGAATGCTTCTTTGATGATCCTCGCCAAGTCGCGGACATCTTTGACCAAATAGTTCTGCTTCGTGATCGGCCGCGTGATGCCAACGATGTCTGCCTCTTGAAAGGCATCGTTGCCGATCAGTCGCAATGGAACCTGGCCGGTGAAGACGACGATAGGCACCGAATCCATATACGCATCGGCGATGCCCGTCACAGTGTTGGTACCTCCCGGGCCTGATGTCACAAGAACAACACCGGGTTTGCCGGTGGCTTTCGCATATCCTTCCGCGGCGTGAGTTGCGCCCTGTTCGTGTCGCACGAGCACGTGGCGGATGTCCGAAAGGTCAACGAGCGCATCATAGATCCCGATTGTCGCCCCGCCCGGATATCCGAAGACAACCTCAACTCCTTCTTCCACTAGGCTGCGCACGAAAATCTCCGCACCGGTCATCGTTCTGCCGTGATGACCGCTCGTTGAATGCTGTTCTTTCTGTGGTGACATGATTCGTTCCCTTCAGAGAAATGATTATTTGGTCACACTCTGTCTTCGCGCCTCATTGCGAGGTGGTCCCGTCCGCCTGAGGTGGACGGGACTGGTTTCCGCATGTTTGGCGGAGAACCTTTTTCGCAATGAGGCTTACCTTCCGTTCAGGTCGAGATCCGTTACTGCACCGAGACTGCTGCTCGAAACAAGCTTTGCATACTTCGCAAGAACACCCGTCGTGTAGCGAGGTTTCGGAGGCGCCCATTTCCTTCTTCGCTCCGCAAGCTCGGTCACAGAAACATCAAGCTGAAGCAGCCGTTGTTGAGCGTCAATCGTGATGCTCTCCCCTTCTTGCACAAGTGCAATTGTGCCACCGACTGCTGCTTCCGGAGCGACGTGCCCCACGACCATCCCATAGGTTCCACCTGAAAACCGACCGTCTGTGATCAACCCAACAGAATCACCAAGCCCTGCACCAATGATTGCCGACGTCGGCGCCAACATCTCACGCATGCCGGGTCCGCCTTTTGGACCCTCGTAGCGAATGACGATGATGTCGCCGGCCTTGATTCCCCCCGAAAGGATTGCCTGAAGGCATGTCTCCTCTGAATCGAAAACACGTGCCGGGCCGGTTATCTTTGCACTCTTCGCTCCCGTGATTTTTGCCACTGCCCCCTCGCTGGCGAGGTTACCTCGTAAGATTACGAGGTGACCTTGTGGATACAGGGGACTTTCCCAGGGGCGAATGACATCCTGATTCGCGTCAGGATGCGGTGGCACGCCCGCCAAGACCTCAGCCACAGTTTGGCCTGTGATTGTCAGAGCATCACCGTGCAAGACGGCGTGAGCCAGAAGTATCTTCATCACCCAGGGGACGCCGCCAGCTTTGTGGAAATCGGTCGTCACATATTTTCCAGATGGTTTCAGGTCGCAGAGGACCGGCACGCGTTCGCGAATCGTTTCAAAGTCATCGAGTGCTAGGGGAACATTCGCCGCGCGTGCGATTGCGATGAGATGAAGGACAGCGTTCGTTGACCCACCGACGGCCATAACGACGGCGATGGCATTTTCAAAGGCTTTGCGCGTGAGAATGTGTGTTGGAAGGATTTGTCTGCGGATCGCTTCGGCGAGGACTCTCGATGACTGTTCCGTGCTATCGGCTTTCTCCTGATCTTCCGCAGCCATCGTGGAGGAGTATGCAAGGCTCATGCCCATCGCTTCGATCGCTGAGGACATCGTGTTGGCGGTATACATTCCTCCACAGGAGCCGGCTCCCGGGCAGGAATGCCGCTCGACCTCCAGCAATTCCCGTTCGTCAATCTTCTGCGCACTGTACTGACCGACTGCTTCGAACGCACTCACAATGGTCAAGTCCCGGCCATTGTACCGGCCCGGCTTAATCGTACCGCCGTAGACAAAGATTGAGGGAATATTCATCCGGGCAATGGCGATCAAAGCGCCCGGCATGTTCTTGTCACAGCCTCCGATTGCAAGAAGCCCATCAACACACTGAGCATTGCAGACTGTCTCGATCGAATCAGCGATGACCTCACGAGAGACGAGCGAGTACTTCATACCTTCCGTCCCCATCGAGATTCCATCGCTGACGGTGATCGTGCCGAACACCTGCGGCATCGTTCCGGCCGCAGAGAGAGCCTGCATCGCCCGTTCGGCGAGATCATTCAATCCTATATTGCAGGGTGTAATCGTGCTGTATCCATTCGCAACACCGACAATGGCCTTTTCGAAGTCCTTGTCACCAAACCCGACGGCCCTGAGCATGGCACGATTCGGAGTGCGTTCGACTCCCTGAGTAATTGTTCTGCTGCGACGATTGAGGCTCATGTGGCATAACCAGAGTAAATGGTAAAGAGGAAAGACGAACCTGCAGTCCCTGACTTCGATCGCGCGGCTCGACAGTAGCTCAACATTGGTTCACTTTTCCATGATGTATGAAGTTCCGATTTCCCAAGCATTATTTAGCTTCCGACAGAAAAAATGCTCCTCCGCCGGAGGCGAACTTTGCAGAACCTTTGATGCTTGTTGGAAGAGTGTTGCAGGTTCGCTTGTTAGCCTCCGGCGTCCGTTTAGCTGAGGAGAATGAGCCCCAGGACGAGGAGGTTAACCAGGATGAGGATAAAGCTCAGGCGGGAAATAGCAATGGATGGTCGGATCACACCGGAAACGGTGCTGACCAATTCGTCATTGACGGTATGTTTGCCAGTTCCCACTTTTGCAGAGTAGAATGTCTGAATCAAATATAGCAATATTCAGCTATTTGTCAAGTATGAAAAAACTTCCTTGAAATCGACTTGGCCACGCCTAGACGTGACGCTCAGCGTGGTAGGAGCTGCGAACAAGAGGGCCGGACTCTACGTGCTTGAACCCCATCTCCAAACCGAGTTCCTTCAACATGCGGAACTCATCAGGGTGCACGAAACGGTCGATTGGCAAATGGTCTTTTGTGGGTTGGAGATACTGTCCAAGCGTAAGGATGTCACAATTCACCTCTCGGATATCCTTCATCACATCAACTACTTCCTCCGTCCGCTCCCCAATACCAAGCATCAATCCTGTTTTCGTCGTGAAACCTCTGCGCTTGGAACGTTCGAGGACCTCAAGGGACTGCCGGTAGTTTGCCTGCGGTCGGACAGTCTTGTAAAGTCGTGGTACGGTTTCCAGGTTGTGGTTCAGAATGTCAGGTCTAGCGTCCAGAACGGTATTGAGAGCTTCCTCACTTCCTTTGAAATCCGGGATAAGCACTTCGACCGTTACGCCGGGAAGCTCTTTTCGGATCAACCGAATAATCTCGGCGAAGATGGGAGACCCTCCGTCTTTCCGCTCATCACGATTCACGGATGTAATGACTGCATGGCGAACGCCCATCAGTTTGATCGCATCAACAACCCTGCGGGGTTCATCCCAATCCAGACCATAATCCGGGCGGCCCGTTTTCACCGCGCAGAAACCGCACGAGCGCGTGCATATGTCCCCCAGAATCATAAACGTTGCAGTTCCCGCATGCCAGCATTCGCCCATATTCGGGCATCGGGCCTCCTCGCAGACTGTGTGAAGCCTGTGCGCGTCGATGAGGTTCTTCAATCGCGCGTACGTTTCCCCTCCCGGGATTTTGGCTTTCAGCCATTCGGGCCTTCGAGGCTTGGGAGATTCTGGTTGCTGGTCTGGTATTTCCCGAATGATCAATGACATGCTAGTGCCACTTCTAAGAAGTTATCTTGTATAAATGAGGCAGTAGTGCTCGTTTCCAATAGGAACAAATGCTTCGCAATACAATAATCCTTTTTGGAAACGGCACTAGATCGTCCCGCTAAAATCGTACTGTTCGAGATTGGAAACAACCCTGGCAAGGAACTGTCCCCCGATTGCGCCGTCGATGATTCGATGGTCGAACGCCAGCGTTAAATACACGATGGACCGAATCGCAATCGAGTCCTTTCCTTCTGGATCTGTTACCACCAAGGGCCGTTTCTTGATCGCCCCCACGCCAAGAATGGCAACTTGCGGTTGGTTGATGATGGGCGTTCCGATGATGTTGCCGAAGACTCCATAGTTCGTGATGGTAAAGGTCCCGCTTTGTATCTCGTCGGGACTGAGCTTCTTGTTTCGCGTCCTGACTGCCAAGTCATTGATGGCGCGAGCAAGCCCAAGAAAGTTTTTCTCCTCAGCGCTTTTGATGACTGGAACGAGCAGGCCGCTCGGAGAAGCGACCGCGATCCCAAAGTTGATGAATTTCTTAACGATGATCTTGTCCCCTTCAATCGAGCTGTTGACGATGGGGAATTCCTTGAGAGCCCCGATCGCAGCGGTGATGAGAAATGGGGTGTACGTCAGCTTGAAACCTTCCTGTCGCTCGAATCGATCCGCATTCTGCGCACGGAACTCGACAATCGTCGAGACGTCGCATTCCGAAATTGCTTCGACGTGCGGAGAGGTGTGAACGCTTCGCACCATATGCTCAGCCATCTTGAGCTGAACATTGTCCATTTGGACAATGTCATAATACGGTGGGGGATATCTCTTTTGGAGTTCTTTCAAATCAGCCCGTGGAACGGCAGGCTCGCGCCGAACCGCGATTGCAGGGATTGTGGATCGCTTGCTGAGGTAATCGAAGACGTCTTTCTTCGTTACCCGTCCGCCAAAGCCTGTGCCGCTGATCTGGTCGAGCTCTACGAGCGCGATCCCTTCTTTCTTTGCGATCGTTTGGACAAGTGGTGAGTAGAAGCGGTCACTTTTTCGCTGACGAGCCGAGATGGTTTCGGCAGCTCCGGGCTCAACAAATGCCAGAGAGCTTGTCGCTGGTGCGAGTCGCGATTCTGTCGAAGGTTGGATAGCAACAGGGAGTGTCAGGTCAACTTTTGCTGCTGATGCGTCGGTTTCAATCTCTGCAATGATGGTGCCAACCTCAACCGTCTCGCCTTCAGGAACAACGATCTTCGTCAAGATTCCTGGAGCAGGAGAGGGGATTTCCGAGTCCACTTTATCCGTACTGATCTCGAGGATCGATTCATCCTTCTCGATCTTGTCGCCCGGCTTCTTCATCCACCGAAGGATCTTCCCCTCTTGAATGCTCTCCCCCATCTTCGGCATTATGACGTCGACTTTCATACGAGGTTTCTTTTAGTAAGAGGCGAGTTCTTCGAGGGCTGCAAGGATCTTCGCCTCATTCGGCAGCATCGCATTCTCGAGCGGCGGACTGTACGGAACGGGCATATCGAGTGCAGCAA
>ERZ1292640.4659-Hain-H43-02um-R1-4659-length-10373-cov-5_pt1 | contig 10373 bp, 16 predicted proteins | sample MGYA00564404_ERZ1292640 | MGnify/ENA primary metagenome ERZ1292640 (study PRJEB36523, sample SAMEA6512636) | groundwater metagenome | collected 2019-01-08 | study: AquaDiva: Metagenomics assemblies of 32 groundwater samples | reverse complement strand
AAATGCTGCCAGGCAAGATAAAGGATGTTGCCGATTTCGGCGCATTCTTTAACATGGGCCCAATTGATGGAATGATCCACGTCTCGCAGACTATGGATGACTTTGTTTCAGTCACAAAAGAAAAAACCCTATCAGGCAAGGAAACAAAGCGCACAATCAAAGTCGGAGACCGCTGCCTTGCAAGAGTCGTTGCAGTATCTTACAAAGACTCAAGCAATCCGAAATTCGCTTTAACAATGAGGCAGCCTGGTCTTGGCAAACCTGAATGGAATGCTGAAGATGCTCCGGCAGAAGTGCCCGAGGAGAAGAAGAAAAAATGAAACGAAAAATTTGCAAGAACTGCAGAAGGTTTGTTGATGCTGATGCATGCGAGACTTGCGGGGGAACCCAGTTCACCAACAGCTTCCAGGGAAGAATGTCAATTTTAGATACTCAAAAATCAAAGATAGCCAAAAAAGCAGGAATTGAAAAGGAAGGGGAATACGCTATTAAAATAAGGTAAAATGGAAATCAAAATAATAACACAAAAAGAAAATCCCTTGCTCGCAAGGAAGGAGATAGTTGCAGAACTGACTTTGGAAGGCGCCACGCCGAAAAGGACTGAAGCGGCTGAAAAAATAGCAACTGCACTGAAAACTACCGTAGACACTGTTACCATACGAAATTTGGTCATGACTTTTGGCGGGATCATTGCTAAAGTCACCGCTGATGTTTACAAAAGTGCCGAAGACAGAAAGAAGTACGAGGGCAAGCGCTTCAGAATAAAAGGCCAGCCCAGGCAAGCAACAGATAAAAAGTGATTAACAATGGTAGCACCACCACCTAAGGCAAAACCGGCAAAAGCGAAAACAGCAGGATATCAGGTTGGAAAACTTTACGCTATATCAGGCGGCAGCATCAAGGCTAAGAATCCGAGCTGCCCAAAATGCGGTCCTGGCTTCTTCATGGCCCTGCATAAAAGCAGGACACATTGCGGAAAATGCGGTTATACTGAGATGAAGGGTAAAGCTTAAGGAACTAATATCGTATTGAGTTCTTTTATTTTTAGAAATTGTTTATCCGAAGTCATAAACGCAAGGTTGTTTTCTATGGCTTGGCTAGCATTCATCAAATCAGGTATTGAGAACATTTCACCAGTTGATTCGTATTTTCTTTTCAGATCAAGGGAATGGAATGCCGTTCTTTTTGTCGGGGGAACAAATCTCATGGAATTAAGAAAACTAAGCGCCTGTGCTTTTCTATTTGCAGGCCGTCCTTCCATACCAGCCACAAACTCAAAGTAGCTAAAGAAGGGCACAAGCGGGCTTGACTTTTCTGTAAGATGTTTTTTTATTAAATTCATGCAATGCTGGTTTCCCCTCTCTAATTCAACGATAACTGATGTGTCTAATGCTAGTTCCATCTCGCCCATTTTCCTTTTCGTATATCCTTAGAAACTTTCTTCATATGCTCTGCATCTTTAGCTGTAAGAACAGATTTTCTATTCTCAAGCCAGCTTATGAAGTCTTCTTTTGAAGGGTCGTAAGATACGGCCATTTTCTCGAGAAGCCTGCCCATCGGAAGGCTTGTCTGTGCAGATATTTCCTTCATCTTCTTTCTTGTCGTGGGGTTAACCCCGCGTATAGTCATGGTTGGCATAGATGTATTACAAGTAATACTTATTTATATAGTTTTCTTAGAAAAAGTCGGAAAATTTACGAAATGGTTTAAGTTAGTCTATTCGCCGAAAGAGGACAAAATAATAGGTTAGAAAAAGAATTTTTCTTTTGCGCTCAAACGCCGCGCGGGCTTTATGGCTTCCTGCGCCTTCTCGTCGTGAAACGACTTTAAAGCGCTTAAAGGTTAGTCTTGGCCTCCGCGGCCTCGAGCGGATATAATTTTAGAAAAATTTTTAATAATAACTTATTATAGAATTAGCGTGAATAAATTTATTTTACTCGGAGGAATTGGTGTTTTATTAATCCTATTTGTTCTATTTCCCCCGAGAATTCTAGTCAAATCACTTCCAGAATGCGATAATATTCCTTCCGGATATACCTGAGGGAATATAACCGAAAAAAGTTGTTCTTGCGTCGGGATTAAATTAGGATACGATATGAGACCTTCAGATGGATATAAAGAAAATAGCTGCCTTGGCATCATCACCCAACGAAAATGCATGGTTAAATCGTGGGATGGAACTAATAGATTAGAAAAACCCTGCTAAAACTATTCATCCTTCTGCTGTCTTTGAAATACGAGCAAGTCATCAGTCGTTAACTTTTTCCCTCTCTTGAACTTATCTGTGACATCAGCTTCCTTTTGCTTGAGTATTTGTGCTTCCTCTGTTCGCTGGGTGACTCTTTCCTTCTCCTGCTCCCTGTATTCCTTTTCCTTGATGATTCTTATTTGTGCATTTAACTCATCCATTTTATTGTTGTTAGCTAATATTTCATCCTTGACCTTTGCTATCTTATCGGTGAGCTCTGCTTCTTTGGGCTTTAATTCGTCGAGTTGCTTTCCAACCGCTGTCAACTGCTCATGCACCGCTTGGCTTTCCCTTGCGGTTTCTTGCACTAGCCTATGAACATCATCAGCTGATTTTTTGACATGCTTAAGCTCCTTGACGTTTTTCGAGACTTCTGAAGATGCATCGAGAAATGACTTCATCTCGTTGAGCCTTTTCTTGATGGCCTTGATTTTTTTCATCAAGCCTTTTTCAGCTTCAGTTGAAAGGACTTCAGTCTCAACCTTCATTTCAAGGTTTTTCATTTGCCTCGAAAGAAAATGCGGATTTTCCTTGTCTTCTGTTGCTGAACCTTCTTTCTTGGCCTTTGCAGTGTTTAAACTGGTGATAGCTGTCCTGATCTGCACAGTCAGTTTATTTCTCTCTTCCTTCTTTGTCCTAACTGCCGTGTTAAGTTCATCTCTTCTCCGTTTCAGCTTTCGGAGCTCCTGGACTTTAGCTTCGAATTGCTTTCTTATAGCTTCTCGTTCAGAAAATAGGCTCTCCCTAATGCTAACTTGCTCAGAAAGCTTCTTCTTCAGCGGTTCCAGTTCGGCATATAATGCTTCAATTGACTGACTCATGATTGGGCGTCAGCCGAACAAAGCTCCAAGACCTGCAGCCGCTGCTTCCTCAGATTTCTTCTCATCCTCAACCTTCTTTTTGGTGTCTTCCTTCTTTCCACCATCATGTGCTGAGGCTGCCGGGGCCGCTGCTACTGTCTGTGCAATGCTGGCTTCTTTTATGACCTTGTCAATGTCTACTCCTTCGAGTGAAGAAACTAGAGCCTTTATTCTCGCAGGATCGTGCTTCAAGTGAGCGGATTCAAGGACTTTGCCAACATTCGCCTCGTCTACTTTCTGTCCAGCCTTATGCAACAGCATTGCAGCGTATATGTATTCCATTGTGTTTACCTCTGGTTTTATTGGTTCTTTAAATATTTAACTTTCCTTGCAAGGCATTTGCCTGCGCATCCGCCAATACCAAGAAATCCTTGGTCAGCAGGTCAGCGAAGATTCCCTTCGCCAAAGCAAGGGCTTTTGAGTCCCTGAAAGCTTTGGCCACAAGTACTTCAGCAGTGTCTTTTGTTAGGTATTTGATTTCTAATGCAAGCGCCATTGAGTCTCTTGATGCTTGGCCGATCATTGAAAGGTAGGTTTCCGGTGAGATTTCAAGTACAGAACTGCCGTAAATCAGACCGTCATCGTAGACTGCTACAAGCTGGATGCCTATTTCCATCGGCTCAATTCCGAACTTCGCGAGGACATCTGCCTGCTTTTGGCTGATGATATCTCCTTGGGATGCAATTAGCGAATCTTCTCTTACAGTAACTTTTCCGCCTTCAACGCCTGTCTTTATTCCTACAGCGGAAAGTTCGCTGATGATTGGTCCTGGAGCAAATGGTGTTGGTCCTTTTGGGATTATGAGGTCTTTTGGAGCAGTCTGGCCAGCTTTTATTGGTGCTGGAGACCTGCTTTTCTTGAATAGCCTTGCTATCTTGAATGGGTCAGAGTTTGTGAAGATGAATGCAGGCATTCCAACAAGCTGAGGGATTAGATTCTCAAGGTCTTTCTTGTCCTTTGCTGCATCTTTTATTGCAAGGGTCATGAGTCTTCGTTTGCTCATGAAAATTGTGGCTTCTTTTCTTATCTGGCTCCTGATTCTTGCCAGGGCGGATGCAGGGAGGTTTTCCATGTTGACTACGCCGATTACTTTCGACTCTCTCAATTGCTTCGACATATCTTTGACGTCTTGCTTTTTGTATTCGGCTACGTGCGCTATCATCTCAACTTCACCGGTTTTCCCATAGTCAATTTAAGATAAGCCGATTTGATATTATTTTCTTCTTGTGGCAACTTCTGGACTATTTGAGTGTAAAGGCTTGTGACATTTGTTGCGATGTCATCATCTTTTGAATCTTCTGTTCCAACCATAAGCTGGATTATCGGTGTTGTTTTTGCTGAAACTCGGACAGTTTTTTGGAGTTTTTCATAAATCGGCTGCAACTGAGATTTTGGTGGAACTACCGCGCCAGCTTTTGGATTCGGCATCTTTCCCTTAGGACCTAATGCGCGGCCGAATGCTGCTGCAACCTTAGCCATGAGGTTTGCCTGCGCTATGAAGAAATCGTATTCCACAGCTAGCTTTTTTGCTGCTTTTTTGTCTTTTGCATACTTATCAAACTCATCATCAGAAACAACGCCATCACAGACTTTTGTTGCTTCCTCTTTCATTCCAGAATCAACGAGGGCACAAATCTTCTTTTTCTTTCCTGTCGGGGCGGGCATATTAGCGAAGAAATCAACTTGCTGCTCGTTCTTTTTTAAATCTAAATCCTTCAGATTGATGATAAGGTCGAATGACTGCTTGAATTTGCGCTTAGGAGAAGTCTCTTTTGCCTGCTTTATTGCTTGGGTTATTGCTTCCTTTTCCATTGCTGCTCCCTACTACCACACAGGTAGTCCTGCGGGATTACTCAGGAAGACTCAGCTGGTTTATAAAGATTGCTGATGGGATAAGGAAATAAACAAGTTGATGAGATTTGGTTTATTTATTGCATAAATTTGGATATGTTGTTTAGTTCAATAATTTTAAATATTCGGAGCTAATGCACACGAATAGGTGGTTAAAAATGAATAGTGGAATCGATGAAATCACAGATGTTCAGTCTTATAAGGCAAAGTTACCAACTCATCTTGCAGTTACCCTGGAAAGAAGAACCGACGATGAGGCACACCCTGGATCTTGGTACCATGGACTTTATTCACCATGGCAGATTAATGGAGGCAAAAGTGACGGGCAAGTAATTTGGAATTTTGGTGAGGAATTCGATAAAAAATTAATTTTTGCTCCTGAATATTTTCAAGCAGATACCTGGGTTTATCAAAGAACGAAAGACGAATTTAGAGACGTGCTAGGAATCCCAGAGTTTCAGTTCAGAGAATTGGAATATGTCCGTGTCCACGGCTAGATTATGTATATATCTAATGATTGGACTATGAACTTTGCAGCTTGTTCAACGAATCAGCGCTAATTTTTTATTCTTAATCAAAGATAAAACCTTATGCACGAAATCTACGAACCCGCCGAAGACTCTTTCCTATTGCAAAAACACATCAAGGATTATGCAAAAGGACTAACTCTTGATATGGGAACTGGGGCAGGGATTCAGGCAATCGAAGCAGCTAAATATGCAAAAAAAGTAATTGCCGTTGACTTGAATCCAGCCGCAATAAAAAATGCAAAAAAAGCGGCTAAAGGAATAAAAAATATCAAATTCATAAAAAGCGATTTATTTGCTAAAATAAAAGGAAAATTCGATTGCATTATCTTCAACCCACCTTATTTACCATCCGAAAAAAATGCAATTCCAGACATAGCTCTTGATTCTGGAACTCACGGCTTTGAAATAATCATCAAATTTCTTGAAGAAAGCGTAAGGCATCTGAAAGACGATGGAAAAATCCTTCTGCTTTTCAGCTCCTTAAGCAAGCCAGAAGTGATTTTAAAAAAAGCTGAAGAGTTATTGCTTGATTACAAATTGATCGACCAACAACACATTTTCTTTGAGGACTTGTTCGTTTACGAATTCAGGAAATCTGCGCTTTTGCTTGAATTTGAATCCAAAAAAGTATTTGATGCCCGGGAGTTCACTCATGGAAAGCATGGAAAGATTTACACTGGCGCTTACAAAGGGAAAAAAGTTGCAATCAAGACCGCTTTGACACCGCAATTCGAGACGCACATCCAGAACGAAGCAATAATGCTAAAGCGAATAAATAAGCTGGGCATAGGCCCAAAGCTATTGTTTTCAACGGATGCTTACTTTGCTTATACCTTTATTGAAGGAAAATTTATTTTGGGCTTTCTAGAAAAGGCGAAAGCAAGCCAAATTAAGAAATTAATTAAAGAAATTCTAATGCAATGCAGGATTCTTGACAAACGCGGGCTGTCCAAATTTGAGATGACTAAGCCGGTCAAGCACATCATCGTGCAGAAAAACGGCAAAGCAGTAATGATTGACTTTGAAAGGTGCAAACATACAAAAAAACCTAAAAATGTGACACAATTTTGCCAGTTCATCATTTCACCGCAAGTCAACCAGATACTCGCTAAATTGGGAATAAATATCAATCAAGAAAAGTTAATAGAAGCGTGCAAAGAGTATAAGCGAAATCCAATTCAAAAAAAATTTGTTTTTATAGAGGAGATAGTTTGTTGAATATATTTATATTTCCGTCCATTTAACCTGTCTCAGGGAAGGAGAGCGAACAGTCAGGTATCCCGCTAGAAACTACTCAAAGCTGATTAACCTGCAAAAAGGCGGAATTGAGGACCTCGAAGATTTTTTAGGGATTACCGATGAGGAAATTTTCTTGGACGCTGAGACTGTTCAGATTTCTGAAGGGGAAATCAGGGTAATTCGCTATCAGGGATATTCTGCAAGAACTTACAGATTGTTATCTCATTACGGGGTATTATCCGACCCAAAAATTTATCTTTCCCCGCTCAAGTACATGCAGATGTTATTTGCCGAGAAGACCAGGCTTAATGATAAATGCGGGAAAAGAGCCGAAATCGACTTTTTCTGAAAAAGTTTATAATTTCGACGATTTTCAGCCCACGAATGGTAATAACAACAACTCAGCTCGCGAATTTAAGATATGATGGCGTAATGTCTCTTGATGAGTTCTTGAAAGAAACAGGCCAAGGTATAACGATGAAAGTCATCGGAATTCCCGAACATTTCGGAGAAGCCATTCTATATGGCGGCCATTCAATTCAGGATGATGCGCAGTTACGGCATTATTTCGTAATCGAAAGGCTTGATGGCCACGATTATTCTAAGGGCAATGACCACACAAAAAATATTTTTGAGGCTGAAAAAGGGAGACTGGAAGAAAGGCATGGCAAAAGAGTCACAGTTCTTTAATCAAGCATGGAAAGTCTGCGCTAAAATCCCGCGAGGTAAAGTAACAACTTACAAGGAAATAGCAAATGCCCTCAACACGAATGCTTACCGTGCTATCGGACAAGCAATGCACAATAATCCCTACGCTCCAAGGGTTCCTTGCCACAGGGTTGTTTCATCTGGCGGAAGCCTGGGCGGATTTGCACACCCTTTGAAAAGAAAGATTGAATTGCTGAAAAAAGAAGGCGTTGAGGTCAAAAACGGGAAGATTGTTGATTTTGAGAAGAGACTGTTTAGGTTTAAGTGATTAACTAAGGCCGCCCGCAGTTTGAGGGCAAATTTATTTCTTAATTCAAAATCGTAAATTAATCGCCGCACAGGCTCGGTTTACCATATTTTTCCGGTTGTCGTCGGAAATCTTGCGGAAAATTCTCCCAAAAGTATAAGAAGAAGCGCGGATTTGAAATTAATTGCCACGGTAGTCAATCCAGGCAAGACAACTGATCTGACCAATCAGTATCCGCAAGGATTTCCCGGTTCAAAAGCTTTTCGGTCAAAAAGCTGAAATTCCGGGCCGTGGCGACCTTTTATTAATAAACAGAAAATATAAATCTCTGCGGCGCATGGATAACCAGGTATTCCGCTGAGCTAAGCCCTCAGTGCCTGTACAAGGCTTCGGGGTTGAAAAAATCTTCGATTTTTAACCTTTGAAATTCTTCAAATTTCCAAGTTTCAAAAAGCTTGCGGTTACGGCCGTATGCTTGGAATTCCCCGCACCGCCGCACATTTAAATATTCCCGCTAACAACAAGCTCAAATTCATTTCTGTCTGGTCCAAAATTTCCAAGTGGATAAATAAGGACACCGTTTTGCCTTTTCATCTGCATCCTTTCGGGATTGCAAACTGCAAGCATAACTGTATCATATTCCTTCAAAACATCTCCTAACAAATCCTCAACTCTTACAAACGTAATTGGCTCAATAATTTTGCCAAAATAATTTACACACCCGCCGCTCATGCTAACCATCCATTGGTTTAAAACTGATGCTCCGTGCCCTTCGAATACAGTAAACGTTCCCGAGTTAATTTGCTTATGGATGCCCTCAGGAATTCCCGAAGGCCAGGCCATTGCTAATTTAGCTTCCAAAGCAGCTTGAGGCATGTCCTCAAGAGACCATATTCCGGAGGTAGATGTATGGAATCCTCTACAATAATTTAATGCATTTTCGCCATAGCATAAGCGTGTCATGTAAAAATCGGATGTTGCAGAAGGGGCGATTAACCCGGAATACTTCAAGATGTGATCATTACCAATAGGAACACGTTCAAAATCATCCACCATAAATTAAAAAAATAAGCCATAAATAAAAAGCTTTGTTATTATAATTGATTTTGAGAGGTGCCATAAGTTTCAAAAGAAATTTAAATCTAACACAGTTTCTTATCCGATAATGAAGATTCATCCAGAAATTGCAAATATTTTGCTTGGCGGAACAGAAACAACAGCAGAATTTGAAAGAATAGTAGGTAAGGAAGTGACTCTGCGAAGATTTGGAATATCGACTCACATAGGTATCCAAGACGCTTTCGAGTATAGTGGAACAACTCCTACAGGCGTACAGGTGCTACATTACGAAATTATAAATGAACCAAGCTCCAATCCTTTGGACTTACTTAGAGCCAGTCAGATACTTGCAGAAGGAAAAAGACTAACAGAAATTGGAAAAACAGTTACTTACGGCAGTTTATATCCTCATATTTGAAAACTATTCCTTAATCCTTTTTTTCGTCTTCTTTATTTCTTTCTCTAATTTTAATTTGTCAAGAAGTTCTTTGTACCTGTTTCTGATTGTGACTTCTGTTACGCCTGCAACATCTGCAACTTCTCGCTGAGTCCTTTTCTCGCCGTGAATTAGTGCAGAAACGTAAAGTGCAGCTGCAGCAATACCAGTTGGTCCTCTTCCAGAAGTTAATTCTGCTTTGTGAGCTTTTTCAAGTATCTCAATTGACTTTGACTGGGTTTCAGCAGTAAGCTTCAATGCAGATGCAAAACGAGGAATATAATCCGCAGGATTGCTTGGCAGAATTTGTATTCCAAGTTCTCTAGTTACAAATCGGTATGTCCTTCCAATTTCCTTTTTCTCAATTCCAGATGCTTCAGATAATTCATCAAGAGTTCTTGGAACCTCGTGTCTTCTGCAAGCAGCGTAAAGCGCACCAGCAACGACTGATTCCATCGATCTTCCCCTAACCAAGCCTTTCTGGACAGCAAGCGTATAGATTCTTGCTGCTTCCTCTTCTACTGATTTTGGAAGTTTTAGGAATGATGCAACTCTTTTAAGCTCGCCAAGGGCGAGTTTCAGGTTTCTTTCAATTGCTGTAGAAATTCTGTATTGCCACTTCCTGAGCCTGAAAAATTTATTTCTGTTTCTGGCACCAAGTTTTATCAAATCTCCTTTTCGTCCGACTTCAGTGCCTAAGCCCTGGTCGTATTGAGTGTAAGTTAATGGGGCGCCTCCTCTCCTTCTTTTTTCATCAGCTCCATCTCCACCAAACTCTCGCCATTCCTGACCAAAGTCGACCATCTTGTCTTCAAGGACCAGGCCGCAGTCTCTGCAGACTACCTCGCCTTTCTCCTTATTCCACGACATGTTGACGCCGCCGCATTCGGGGCACTTTTTCAATGAATCAGCCATTTTTTTGGTCACCAGGTTGCTAAAAGACTATATCGACATACTATGTACAAAACACAAAATTTTATATAGGAAATCAGCAGGTTACTTATAAACTTATCGGTGTTTTACGACGATGGATTGACTTGTTTAAAAAGGTGGTTTTATAAAAATTGCTATTTCTAAAGGTATTTCAGGGAAAGAGCCAATCTTGATTTAAGGTCATCTCTTTCCAGTATGGCAGTTTTATATTCTTGAGATTTCTCAAGGGTTGACATTACTCAATAATATGCGCCACATTTGT
>ERZ1292640.2641-Hain-H43-02um-R1-2641-length-14243-cov-8_pt1 | contig 10375 bp, 11 predicted proteins | sample MGYA00564404_ERZ1292640 | MGnify/ENA primary metagenome ERZ1292640 (study PRJEB36523, sample SAMEA6512636) | groundwater metagenome | collected 2019-01-08 | study: AquaDiva: Metagenomics assemblies of 32 groundwater samples | reverse complement strand
CGCGCGGCCTGCATGGCCCGGGCCTGCTTGTCCGCCTGGATGAGGTTTTCAATCCGCTTCCAGACCGCCGGACTGGGCGCCTGCTGCGCCTGCAGTTCGGTGACCGACGCCATGCGCCCTTGCCAGATCAGCGCGGCGGCGCGCACGGAGGCATGGGTTCGCGCCAGTTCCTCGAACCGTCGCCGAGCACCGCCACGCAAGGTGCCCAGCGCATAACTGGCCGCCAGCTGATCGATCAGCGCGGGATTGCGGGTCAGGTTCATACGCCACCTTCTTCAGAAGTTTCCCGCAGCAATGCAGCGGGAACAAACAAAACAAATATCAGTTTCATCTCATGCAAACCGGGCCATGCAGCCGCGCAACTGCTCCAGGCCGCGGCGTATCCAGGTCTTCACGGTGCCCAGCGGCAGCTTGAGCTGCTCGGCCAGCTCGCCGTGGCTCAAATCGCGCAGGTAGGCCAGGCTCACCACCTCGCGCTGCTTGTTGCCCAACTGGCTCAGGCACTGGTGCAGGGCCCAGGCCTGCTCGCCCGCCAGCGCGGTGTCCATCGGGTTGGCGGAGTCGCCCTCCAGCGTGTCGGACATCACCTCGTCGAGCTCCTGCACCGCATCGGCCCGGTCGGAGTTGCGGCGCCGCAGAAAGTCCAGCCCGCGGCTGCGCACGATCAGGCACAGCCAGGCCATGGGCGGCGACAGCGTCGCCTTGTAGTCGCCCGCAATGCGCCAGATGTTGATGAAGGCCTCCTGCAACACATCCTCGGCCCAGCTCCGGTTGCTGACCACACGCACGGCCACGCCATACAGCTTGGAAGAGGTCAGTTCATACAGCTCCCTGAGCGCCGATTCATCGGCCAGCGCCACGCGATCTATGAGCGCGATCAATTGGGTATCCGGGCTTTCTGCTTTCATGGACCTGATTGTCCTGCATTCGTGATACGCCCGAAATGACCGATCGGATTCAGGGCCCTTGCCCGGTCAGGACCAGCCGGCCACGCGCCGGCGGTCCGGGTGACCTAAAATCAGGGGTTTTGCATCCCCAGCCCGGCAGCCGGATGTTTTCCCCGCCCCAATTTCAAATCACCATGACAACAGAAAAAATCGACAACATCAGCGTCACCACCCAGGCCAATGTCTATTTCGACGGCAAGTGCGTGAGCCACGGCATCACTTTCCCCGATGGCACCAAAAAATCCGTCGGCGTGGTGTTGCCCTCGACACTGACCTTCAAGACCGGCGCGCCCGAAATCATGGAATGTGTGGCCGGCGCCTGCGAATACAAACTGGCCGGCAGCGACGCCTGGCTCAAGTCCGCACCGGGTGAAAAATTCAGCGTGCCGGGCAACTCGTCCTTCGACATCCGTGTCGGCGAGGCCTACCACTACATCTGCCACTTCGGCTGATCCGCAGGCGATTTACTCTTAATTTCATAGCAGCTTGCGCTGATTCCACAAGGGCTAAAGGCCACTACATGTCTAACACCATCCTGCAAAACATCCCCGCCGGCCAAAAGGTCGGCATCGCCTTCTCCGGGGGCCTCGACACCAGCGCCGCGCTCTTGTGGATGAAACAGAAGGGCGCCCTGCCCTACGCCTACACCGCCAACCTGGGTCAACCCGACGAGGCCGATTACGACGAGATCCCGCGCAAGGCCATGGAATACGGCGCCATCAAGGCCCGCCTGATTGATTGCCGCCCGCAACTGGCTGCTGAAGGCCTGGCCGCGCTGCAGGCCGGCGCCTTCCACATCACCACCGCCGGCTCCACCTACTTCAACACCACGCCGCTGGGCCGCGCCGTGACCGGCACCATGCTGGTCAGCGCCATGAAGGAAGACGACGTCAACATCTGGGGCGACGGTTCCACCTTCAAGGGCAACGACATCGAGCGCTTCTACCGCTACGGCCTGCTGACCAACCCCTCGCTGAAGATCTACAAACCCTGGCTGGACCAGCAGTTCATCGACGAACTGGGTGGCCGCTCTGAGATGAGCGCCTTCATGACCGCCAACGGCTTTGGCTACAAGATGAGCGCCGAGAAGGCCTACAGCACCGACAGCAACATGCTGGGCGCGACGCACGAAGCCAAAGACCTGGAAAACCTCAACAGCGGCATCAAGATCGTCAACCCCATCATGGGCGTGCCCTTCTGGAAAGACGACTGCGTCGTCAAGGCCGAAGAAGTCAGCGTCACCTTTGAAGAAGGCCGCCCCGTCGCCCTGAACGGCATCCACTACCCCGACCTTGTCAGTCTGATCCTCAAGGCCAATGAAATTGGCGGCCGCCACGGCCTGGGCATGAGCGACCAGATCGAAAACCGCATCATCGAGGCGAAAAGCCGCGGCATCTACGAAGCCCCCGGCCTGGCGCTGCTGTTCATCGCCTACGAGCGTCTGGTCACCGGCATCCACAACGAAGACACGATCGAGCAGTACCGCGACAACGGCCGCAAGCTCGGCCGCCTGCTGTACCAGGGCCGCTGGTTCGACAGCCAGGCCATCATGCTGCGCGAAACCGCCCAACGCTGGATCGCCAGCGCCATCACCGGCATCGTGACGGTGGAACTGCGCCGCGGCAACGACTACAGCCTGCTGAACACCGAATCACCCAACCTGACCTACGCGCCTGAGCGTTTGAGCATGGAGAAAGTGGAAGACGCGCCGTTCAGCCCGCTGGACCGCATTGGGCAACTGACCATGCGCAATCTGGACATCACGGATACGCGAGCGAAGCTGCAGGTGTATTCCAACGCCGGGATGCTGGAGTTGGGCAAGGGGGATGACTTTTTGAAGTTGGGGAAGTAAGTCAGAACTGACTTTTCACTAAACAAAAGCCCGCCAAGTGAAAGCTTGGCGGGCTTTTTCCATTGGGCGAGTCAATCAGCTTTCAGCTAAAACCTATGTCACCGGAGCGCAACTGGATCAAAGATCACTCTTGTCTCGGTTACAGGGAGTACATAGCATTTGGCAATTCTCGGCGATGGTTTTCCCGCCTTTTGACCACGGGGTGATGTGATCGCCCTGCATCTCACTGAGGTCGAACAACTTCTTGCCGTTTCCATTGCCTGGGGTGCGGCAGCGAGTGCCGTTAGCACACTTGTGCTTTTGCCGCTCGTAGGCGGCACGTATTTCGCGATCTTCAAACTTGCGAATGCTGAGGTGGCGCTCGTCGCCGGTCAGCAAGTAGGTGTAGATGCCGCTGCGCTTTGTCACGTCAGGGTCTTGCATCAATTCTGCCGTGCGACTCTCAATTTCACTAGTGTCGAACTTCCTATCCTTGTGGCGGTCGTACAGCGGCCCCCATTCGACGCTCTTCATTTCCTTGCGGTAGTTCGTAAAGGATTGCTGTACCCACCAGATGACGTTCTGGAAGTACGTCCACAACTCGTTGGCGTTCTGGTCAAGCTGATGCGCTGACATGTACTTCTCGATCTGGCCAGCGGACTTCCACTTGAGCGCTTTCTCCAACAGCTCCTGCCGAATCGGTGTGCCCGTGACGTACTTGCTGGACAACCCATATGCGGCACAGCCTGTCTTGCTGAAGATGGATTTGGCATGGGTCAACCAAGGGCCTGTGTAGACCGCGTTACGCAGCTCCTGCTCTGTCAACTCGGCGCCAGCGATATTGATCGTCCTGAACCAATCGAGCTTGTCCTGGTCGTTTCCCTCGCAAACGTAGACCATGAGTTCGTAGTCAAGAATTTGGTCCTTCTGCGGCTGGTTCAGGTTGTGCATGGCCATCGGATGACCATCGATGCCGATCGAAAAGTCACCGGAGACGTACTGGCAGAAGCTGATAGTTCGTTGCTGGCCATCGAGGACTTCGAACGTGCCGTCCTCGTTGACCGCCCAATACATGACATTCAGCGGAAACCCTTTGCGGATGGTCTCCAATACGGCGTCCCGCTGCTTGATGTCGTAGACGAACTCGCGCTGGTACTTTGGCCGGATGTTGAGTTTGCCGTCGAAGCCGACAACACCATCTTCCGAGTTGTCCCGATAGTTTTTCGCGACTTCACGTACCGAGATTTTCTTCAACTCGATTTTCAAGATACGGCTCCGATCCTTTTAATAACAACCCGCTGATAGACGCCCATATGTTTGCCGTTCCCCTTAGGAACGAAAAATTTCCCCGTTCCGCCTACCACCTTGCCGCCGGAACTTGCGTAGTCCTCTCTGGCTGCGTATCGGGACATAGGCTCAGCAAGATTGATGCTAAGACCGACAATCTTGAATTGCTCGGGGTTGTACTTGTCCAGGAACGTGATTGGCACTCCCATTTCGCCTTCGTAGTCCATGGGTATCTCGGCGACTTTGCTAACTTCAATGGCCGGGTAGTTGGTATATGTGGGGTACTCCGCCGGCGAATACCGTTTGAATAGCGTCATAGGCTCGTGGCGTTTTGTGGTGTCCAGGTTGGTGAACCAATAAGCCCGACCCATTGAAAAGTACTTGACGCCATCGATCACCTTCTTGCGTGACTCTGTCTGGATCTCATAGTCGCCAGGAACCCGGAACCACTTCGTGCCGCCGTTGTGGTACCCAAACCAGAGGTTGTCCGCCATGATCTGCGCGAAAATCTCGCGGTAAGTTATGAAGTTCTGGTCTCCAATGACCAAGAATTGCTTCTTGCGCTTCGCTAGCAGTGGTATGAACTCGCGTATGAGGCTCCAGGGCGGGTTCGTAACAACGATGTCGGCTTCATCAAGCAATGCAAGGCACTCGTCGCTGCGGAAATCACCATCCCCTTCTAGGGGTGTCATTGCGTTGGCGTCGTTGCGTAATAAAAACTCGACATCGGTCAGATCAATCGCCCCGTCTTTGTTCGAATCCGGTACTTCGCTGATGACGACCTTGTATGGTTCGCGTGGTGGCCTGGCGTCGCGCAGGCCAGCAATTTCAATCAGCGGCAGCTGCTGACCACTGATAGGTGACCCTGAATAGCAAGTAGTGATAAGTCGCTTCAATCCAAGGTGATTGAAGTTCATCGCAAAGTACTTGAAGAAATTAGACTCGTAAGGATCATCGCAATTGCACAGCACGACCTTGCCCTTGAACTGATCGCGGTAGTGGCGTAACTCCTCTTCGATATCCTTGAGCTGCGTGTACCACTCATCAAGTGCCGCACGATTCCTCGCGCTTAGTGTTTCATTGCCCGCCATTTACGTTTCGACCTCTATCTTTATCAACATATGCAAGATTGGTAGCGATCTAGGAAAACCGCTCACGCAAACAACCCCTGATGCTCCCGGCAATACTGCAACCCGCCAAACCGTTTGGCGTTGTTCCAGCAGAACTTGCCTTCGGGGTAGCTGATCTTCTCACGGCAATGCGCGCAGATCAGCTTTTTGGCCAATGAGGCGTCGGCCTGTGCGGGTTCCGGGGTGGTGGGTGCTGCTGCAAACACTGGCGCTGATGGCCGAGGCTCCATCACGGCTTTGGCCAACTGGGGCTTGGGTTGCATCCAGTCTGGCAGGTCTAGCAGGTCTGCCGGGCGGTGCTGGCGCTTGAGCTTTTCGCCCCATTCCCGGATGGTGTCGGGGCTGCGTAGGTTGAAGAGGGCCTTGAACACGCCGCCGGTGCTGAAGCCGTCCACCAGCTTTTCATGCCAGGCGCGGAACTGGTCGGCCTTGATCAGAAAGCTGGTGTCAAGCGCCTTGGCGTCCGGCCGCTGAATGGTGGCCTGGGGGTGCATCATCACCACGTTGTGGAACTCTGGCAGTTTGTCGGTGCGGGTGCCGATCTCCAGCCGCTCCAGCAGCTTGCCCAAGATGCGCGCGTGGCGGCGACTTTGCTCATAGGGGGAGGGAATGCCGTAGCGCTCCTTGCCATAGTGCACGGTGAATTCGCCATGGGCGTTGACTTCCAGATCACCCGAATAATTTTTGGTTTCAATCAGCACCATATAGCCGGTGCGGTTGATGACCAGGTGGTCGATCTGGGCCGTCTCGCCATCCAGCACAAACCGCAAGTCGTGCAGCAGCACGTTGTTCTGGCTGTCTTTGTAATGGCCGTCCAGATGAAATGCGGCTTCCCGCTCACCCTTGATACCTGCGGTCAGGTTGCGCAGCTCAACGCGCAGCCACTCTTTTTGACGGGTGTCCAGCAGGCGTGACTGCTGTAAGTCCTGCAGCAAGGCCAGGCGCCTGGATTTGTCGTCCGCTGATTTGATGAGCATGACCCCCCCTTCGGAATTCTTATGGTCAGACTTTACCCGAGGGGCGTGGCGACCAGGCCAGTGGGAGCATGGACACATCAGTCGCTGCAGTTCAATCGCCCCGACGCGCTTCAAATGCTGGCTGATGCGTGCCAGTGGCGCGGATGGTGCGAAAGAATTCTTTAATTGGGTGAAGTCACATTCAAGCAATCTTTAATACGAAGCGCACGTATGAAAGCAGGTTTGAACGGGGAGGCAGACGGCCAAAAAACCGAAATTTGCATTTTTATACGCCAAATCGGACTCTAGCCCTCGTGGGATCTACGCGAGCAGCTATCAAAAACGTAGCGTTTCGGGGCGCCGTAGAGCCACCAGCAAACCCGCGCAGCAGGCTCTGCCGGGCTCTTACACCACCACCGGCTCCGGCTCCAGCAAAATGCCGAAGCGCTCATAAACGCTGGTCTGGATGGCCTTGGCCAGGGTCATGACCTCGCCGCCGGTCACCGGGTTGGTGCTGCCGCCGCGGTTGACCAGCACCAGGGCCTGACGGTCGTACACGCCGGCGTTGCCTATGCTTTTGCCCTTCCAGCCGCAGGCGTCGATCAGCCAGCCGGCGGCGAGTTTGACCGAGCCGTCGTCGAGGTGGTAGTGGACGATCTTGGGCTCGCGCTGGATGATGTCGGCGCACTGCTCAGGCGTCACCGTCGGGTTCTTGAAGAAGCTGCCGGCATTGCCGATCACCTTGGGATCAGGCAGCTTGGCCTTGCGAATCTCGCAGATCCACTCATAAATCTGTAGCGCATCGGGCTGGGTGATGGCGGACTGCGCCATCTTTTTCTCGATGTCGGCATACCCCAGCACCGGCTTCCAGGCCTTGGACAGCGCAAAACGCACACGCGTGATCAGGGCCTTGCCGGCCAGACCCAGGCCGGGGCGTCCGTTCGGGCCGGTGCTGCTGTGTTTGAAGACCGAATCACGGTAGCCAAATGCGCATTGCGCCGCGTCCAGCGTGAAACTCTTTCCGGTGGTCAGATCAATCGCGTCGAGTGAATCGAAACGGTCCTGCAACTCCACGCCGTAGGCACCGATGTTCTGCACCGGCGAGCCGCCCACGGTGCCGGGGATCATGGCGAGGTTTTCCAGGCCTGGGTAGCCGTTGTGCAGGGTCCAGCCCACCACCTCGTGCCAGTTCTCGCCGGCACCGGCCTCGACGATCCAGGCTTTGGCGGTTTCATCCACCAGCTTCCTGCCCATGATCTCCACCTTGAGCACGACGGATTTGACGTCGCCGGTGATGACGATGTTGCTGCCACCGCCCAGCACGAACTTGGGTGCCGCCTGCAGCGCCGGATCGGCCAGCACGGCGGCCACGTCCTCTTCGCTGGCAATACGCACCAGCGTGAGGGCCTTGGCCATGATGCCAAAGGTATTGGAAAACTGGAGGGGAACGTTTTTCTCGACTAACATCACGGGATTGTCGCACCCTGACATCCCTGCAACGCAACCCCGGAAGCCGGAAAACCATGCCCTCTTTTGACACTGTTCTCGAAGCCGATCTGGTCAAGGTCAAAAACTCGGTCGAAAACACCGCCAAGGAAATCGGCACGCGTTTCGACTTCAAGGGCACGGCAGCAGCGATCGAGCTCAAGGACAAGGAAATCACGCTGATCGGCGACAGCGACTTCCAGATCGACCAGATCACCGACATCCTGCGCAACAAGGCCACCAAAAGCGGCGTCGATGTGCGCTTTTTCGACGCCGGCAAGGTCGAGAAAATCGGCGGCGACAAGGTCAAGCAGGTCATCAAGGTGCGCAACGGCATCGAGACCGAACAGGCCAAGAAAATCTCGCAACTGATCAAGGGCAGCAAGGTCAAGGTGCAGGCCTCCATCCAGGGCGACGCGGTGCGGGTGACCGGAAAAAACCGCGACGACCTGCAGGAGGCGATGGCCATGATCAAGGCGGACCTGCCGGACATGCCGCTGAGCTTCAACAACTTCCGCGACTGAACATATGGCCCCCACGCTCCCCACTGCGTGTGGTTCGCGAGGCCTTGCAGGCCGCCGCTCGCCAGAGGCTTCGCTTCTGTCGCCTGTCCAAAGCTGCTCAAGCAGCTTTGGAGCCGCAGGCTCCAGCCCCTCGGGGGCGCTGCGCCTGCGGCCCGGCGAAGCCGGTTCCGCGGCCCCGGCTGGCATGGGATGGGGACACCTCACCTTCTTGCTCATCACGCTGGCGGCCTTTAGCAGCATGGCTCAGGCCCAGAGCGTCGCGCTGGCCGGCATGCTCGGCAGCAAGGCGCTGTTGATCGTTAATGGCGGCGCGCCGAAATCAGTGGCGCCCGGGGAATCCCACCAGGGGGTGAAGGTGGTCTCCACCGCCGGCGACCAGGCCGTGCTGGAACTCTCGGGCAAGCGCCACACCGTGCGCGTCGGCGATGCACCGGTCAGCGTGGGAGCGGGCGGTGGCTCGGGCGGCGGCGCCGGCAAGGGCAGCCGCATCGTGCTGACCGCGGGCACCGGCGGCCACTTCTTCACCCCGGGCCAGATCAACGGCCGGGCCGTCCAGTTCATGGTGGACACCGGCGCCACCGGTGTGGCCATGAGCGCCGCCGATGCCGAACGCGCCGGCATCAACTACAAAAACGGGCAACCAGTGCAGATGAGCACCGCCAACGGCATGACCCAGGGCTTTCGCGTCAAACTCGGCTCGGTGCGGGTCGGTGATGTCGAGGTCTACGACATCGACGCGGTGGTGTCGCCCCAGCCCATGCCCTACATGCTGCTGGGCAACAGCTTCCTGACGCGTTTCCAGATGATCCGCGAAAACGACCAGATGACGCTGGTCAAGCGATTCTAGAAACAAAACCGGCTGCAGCCCACACCAAACAAGCGCTAGCAGCTATCTGATTGATAGCAATCGGCGGTCCGGTCAGCCCTTCTTCTTCGCGCCCAGCTTCGACTCTGTGCCCTTGAGCAGCTTGTTGATGTTTTCCCGGTGCCGGAAAATCAGGAAGGCGCTCATGGCCACAATGGCCAGCGCGATCATCTTGTCCACATACCAGAACGAGCGGTCGCCGATCAGGTAATACCAGGGCGCAAAAATGGCGCAGGCAATGGCGGCCAGCGACGAATAGCGCGAAAAGAAGGCCACGATGACCCAGGTGGCCAGCGTCGCCAGGCCCAGCACCCAGTGCACACCAAACAGCACGCCGGCAGCCGTCGCCACCCCCTTGCCGCCCTGAAAGCCGAAAAACACCGGGTAGAGATGGCCAATGAAGGCCGCCAGGCCCACCGCGGCCAGCGTGCCTTCGCGCATGCCGTAGTCCTTGCCGAACCACATGACCAGCGCCATCGGCAACCAGCCCTTGAGGCCGTCGAGCAACAGCGTGAGCGCAGCCGCAGCCTTGTTGCCCGAGCGCAGCACATTGGTGGCGCCTGGGTTTTTGCTGCCGTAGCTGCGCGGGTCGTTCAGGCCCATCAGCCGGCTGACGATGACCGCGAACGACAGCGAGCCGATCAGGTAGGCTGCCAGCACGGCCAGGGCGGAATAAGCGTAGTCCATGGTGTTCTCTCCAGTATTGTTGTTGTAGTTTTATTTTCAATCAGCCAGCGCGCAGTGGACCGATTTTGCACCCAGCAGGTCCACACACACCTGCGGCGCGATGCCGACGAGGTAACCGCGCCGGCCGCCGTTGATGGCGATTTTAGGCAAGGCCAGGATGCTTTCCTCGATATACACCGACATCACCTTGCGCGTGCCGAACGGCGAGGTGCCGCCCACCAGGTAGCCGCTGTGGCGGTTCGCCACCTCGGGCTTGCAGGGTTCGACCGACTTGGCGCCAATCTGGCGCGCCAGGTTTTTGGTCGAGACCTTGCGGTTGCCGTGCATCAGCACCAGCAGGGGTTTGGCGTCCTGGTCCTGCATGACCAGGGTCTTGACCACGGTGAAGGGATCGAACCCGAGCACCTCGGCGCTGTGCTGCGCGCCGCCGTGCTCGAGGTACTCGTAAGGGTGTTCGGTGAAAACCACCCCGGCGGCCTTCAACATCTGCGTTGCCGGGGTCTCAGACACGTGGTCTTTTTTTGCCATGGTCTACCGTTCTGGCTGAGCCTGTCGAAGCCTTTTAAAGCGCCGGGTCGCGCAACTCCCAGCGGATCGCGTCGATCGCGGCCAGCAGCTCGGGAGACAGGGTCGTGCCCCAGGCGTCGAGGTCTTCGTCGAACT
>ERZ1292640.3636-Hain-H43-02um-R1-3636-length-11964-cov-45_pt2 | contig 10378 bp, 10 predicted proteins | sample MGYA00564404_ERZ1292640 | MGnify/ENA primary metagenome ERZ1292640 (study PRJEB36523, sample SAMEA6512636) | groundwater metagenome | collected 2019-01-08 | study: AquaDiva: Metagenomics assemblies of 32 groundwater samples | reverse complement strand
CGCATCAACTGGTCGTAGCGGAAGCGCGGCAGCGTGGCGCGCACCCACATGAACAGGAACAGCAGCAGGCCGACCTTGGCCACAAACCAGAACAACGGCGCCAGCACCGGCTGGAGCGGCGGGGCCGCGAACAGCAGCGCCAGGCCGAAGAAGGCCGCGGCGGCCACCGGCAGCGTGCGCCGGTCGCGCGCGCGGACCGGGTGCAGCCCGTGATAGAGCGCGACCGCGCCGGCGACGGCGAACACCAGGCCGGGGACGAAGTTCGAGCCGTACGCCGCCGGGAACAGGGGCTGCCAGCCGCCCAGGAACAAGAGAGCGGCCATCGCACACACGGTGATCATGTTGGCGTACTCGGCCATGAAGAAGGCGGCGAACTTCAGCGAGCTGTACTCGACGTGGAAGCCGGCCACCAGCTCGTTCTCCGCCTCCGGCAGGTCGAAGGGCGTGCGGTTGGTCTCGGCGAAAGCGGCCACCAGGAAGATGAGGAAGCTCAGGAGCTGCGGCGCGGGCAACCGGAAGACGTTCCACTGCGGCAGCAGGCCGAAGTACCAGCCGCCCTGCGAGGTGACGATTTCGCGCAGGCTGAGCGAGTTGGCCAGCAGCAGCGGCGCGGCCACCGCCAGCGCCAGCGGCAGCTCGTAGCTGACCATCTGGGCCGAACTGCGCAGCCCGCCCAGCAGCGGGTACTTGCTGTTGGAGGCCCAGCCGGCCAGCACCACGGCGTAGACCGACATGGCCGAGACGGCCAGCACGAACAGCACACCGATGTCCAGGTCGGCGAGCTGCATCCAGGTGCGGATGCCGGCCACCTCGACCTCGGGACCGAACGGAATCACCGCGATAGAGACGAGCGAGAGCGTAACGGCCAAAAACGGCGCCAGCAGGTAGAGGAACTTGTTGACCTGCCGCGGCGTCACGTCCTCCTTGAGGAGCAGCTTGAGGGTATCCGCCAGCGGTTGCAGCAGCCCGTGCGGGCCCACGCGCGAAGGGCCGATGCGCACCTGCACGTGGGCGATGACCTTGCGCTCGACCCACTGAAGGTAGAGCAAGGTGAGCAGGAGGAACGCCGCCACCCCGGCCGCCTTGATCGCGCTGAGCAGGAAGAAGTTCATCGGCGTCAACCCTGGTAGAGTCCTCCGGGCGCTTCCGTTAGCGAGGCGAGCGTCTTCGAATAGCGCCCCAGCGTGCCGGAGGTGAATAGGGTGTCGGCGGCCTGGGAGGCCGCCGCAGGCTGAGAGCCTGCCCCACCTGACAGGCTTGACAGGCTGAAGCCTGTCTCACCCCCAAGGTCCAGCCCCATCAGGCGAGCCAGCGACTCGAAAATCTCCAGGTCAGTCTTGGTCCCCCCCTTGGTGATGGCTCGCTTGAGCCGCTGCACCTCGCCGCAGACGCTGGTCACCGTGCCGGTCTTCTCGTACGCCGAGGCCGCCGCCAACACCACGTCGGCGGCCTTGGCGGTCTCGGTGAGGAACAATTCCTGAACCACGACGAAGGCGCCCGGGGGCGCGGGCCGGCCGTTCTTGAGCGGATTGGCGCCCACCACCCACAATACATCGAGGTCTTGGGCGGCCAGCATCTCCGGGAGCGTCAGGCCGGGACCGGGGCCGGGCAACAGCCCCATCTCGACGGCGCCGCGGGAGTTGGAGTAGTCCACCAGGCAGACGTACTTGACCGGGATGCCGAGCGAATCGCCGAAGGCCACAAGCTGCCGCACGGCGTCGCCCTGAATGGCGTCGCCGAACAGCACCACCAGCTCGGGCTCGCACTGAAGCTCGCCGCTGAGCGATTCAACCCCGCCCAGCTCTTCACCGGGCTGAACGCGCACGCTGCGCGCCGCGTATTTGTCCTCGCGCACCGGACCGCGCGTGACCACGTAAATGCGCGCCTGGTGATGCCGCCAGTTGGCGCGGACCTGGTAGGAGAGGAACGGGTGCTGCTGGGCAAGATCGCTAGCCACGACCAGCACGGCCTTGGCAGTGTAAAGGTCGGCGCTGGTGGCCATCGGCGCCGCCAGCGACGCGAGATCCCCGGTGCGGTGGTGGTCTATGTTGCTGGTGCCCAGGCCCAGGCGGGCGAACTTCTGCAAGAAGTCGTTCTCTTCGTTGGTGGTGTGGTTGGAGCCGATGACGCCGAACTTCCCGCCGCGCTCTTTCACCTCGCGAAACTTCGCCGCCACCGCCGCCAGCGCCTGGTTCCACGACACCGGCTCCAGCCGGCCCTCGACGCGCATCAGCGGCGCCAGCAGCCGGTCCGGGTGGTCGACGAAGTCGGCGGCGTAGCGGCCCTTGATGCAGAGGAACTCGCCGTTGATTCCGGAGCGGTCGCGGTTGTTCCCGCGTATGATCTGATTGTGGTAGACGCCGAGGGTAGTGGTGCAGCCGTCGGCGCAGTGGGCGCAGACCGTGCCGGTGTGGATCATCTCCCAGGGGCGCGTCTGGTAGCGGTACATGCCGCTGGTGAGCGCGCCTACCGGGCAGATGTCGATGCACATGCCGCACTCGTCGCACTCGAGGCGGTCGCCGCGGTTGGGCGCGATCTCGGCCGAGACGCCGCGGTTGACGACGCCCAGGGCGCCCACGCCCATGCCCTCGTCGCAGATGCGCACGCAGCGGTAGCAGAGGATGCAGCGCGGCTTGTCGTAGTAGACCACCGGCGACCACTGCCGCTCGTCGCGGTGCTGCTTCGCCTCGAGGAAGCGGCTCTCGGCCGCCCCGTAGGCGAAGGTCATGTCCTGGAGCTCGCACTCGCCGCCCTTGTCGCAGACCGGGCAATCGAGCGGATGGTTGGTGAGCAGGAACTCCAGCATCGAGCGGCGCGCCTCGACCACCTGCGGCGTATCGGTGCGGACCACCATGTCCGGGGCGACCGGCAGCGTGCAGGAGGTCTGGAGCTTGAGGGCGCGCTCGACCTCGACCACGCACATGCGGCAGGCCCCTTGGAGCGACAGTCCCTCGTAGTAGCAGAAGCTGGGGATCTTGACACCCACCCGCTTGGCGGCCTCGATCAGCAGCGTGCCGGCGGGGACCTGCACTGTCTGGCCGTCGATGCTGAGGGTGACGAGGTCAGGCATGGGATCCTCCGCTACACCGGCTGAAGCCTGTCCCTGGAGTTGTCGAAGAAAGCTGGGTCCGCACCGAGCGGAGTCGGCGGCCTGCGAGGCCGCCGCAGGCCGAGGGCCTGCCCCACAAATGCTCGTCCTGACTTCCATCCAATATGGAGCCGAGATTGGGCACTACGAACTGCACGCGTGGGTGATCATGCCCAATCACGTCCATCTTCTCCTCACTCCTCGGGTCAGCGTATCCAAGCTTCTGGGCTCTCTCAAAGCGGCCACCGCAAAACGAGCCAACCGGCTGCTTCAGCGGAGCGGCCAACCGTTTTGGCAAGACGAGAGCTATGACCACCTGGTTCGCAACGGCGATGAGTTCCGGCGCATCCAGCGGTACATTGAAAGCAACCCGGTCACAGCGCGTCTGGCCGCAACGCCGGAGGAATACACGTGGTCCAGCATCGGGCGGCCTGGGAGGCCGCCGCAGGCCAAGGGCCTGCCCCACGATGAACATCACGAGGCCGGGCATCGTCACACCTCCACCAACTGACCGGTCGGCTCGAACGGACACGGCCGTCCATTCAAGTGCGCCTCGAATTCGTGGCGGAACTTCTCGACGAAGGAGATGGCAGGCATCGCCGCGGCGTCGCCGAACGGGCAGAAGGTGCGCCCAAGCATGCTCCTGGCCAGGTCGCCGATGAGCGCGATGTCGGTGGGGGTGCCGCGCCCGCCGTGGAAGCGGTCAAGCAGCTTGCGCAGCCAGGCGGTTCCTTCGCGGCAGGGAGTACAGAAGCCGCAGCTTTCGTGCGCGTAGAAGCGCATGATCCTCGCGGCCGCCTTCACCATGCAGGTGGTCTCGTCCATGACCACCACGCCGCCCGATCCCAGCATGCTGCCCGCCTTGGCCAGCGAATCGAAATCCATCGGCAGGTCGCACTCCTCGGCCTTGAGCACCGGGCAGGAGGAGCCGCCGGGAATCACCGCCTTCAGTTTCCTGCCGCCGCGCACGCCGCCGCCGACCTCGTTGATCATCCGCAGCAGGTTGAAGCCCATCGGCAGCTCGTAGACGCCCGGCCGGTTGACGTGGCCGGAGAGGCAGAACAGCCTGGTGCCGCCGTTCTTGGGCGTGCCAAGGTCGGCGAAGGCGGCGCCGCCGTCGCGTAGGATGGCCGGCACGGCGCAGAAGGTCTCGACGTTGTTCAGCACCGTCGGACACTGGAACACGCCGGAGACGGCCGGAAAGGGCGGCCGGATGCGCGGCACCCCGCGCTTGCCCTCCAGCGACTCCAGCAGCGCCGACTCCTCGCCGCACTCGTAAGAGCCGGCGCCCGAGTGCGTGTAGAGGTCGAAATCGAAGCCGCCGCCGAGGATGTTGCGGCCCAGCCAGCCGCCGGCGCGGGCCTCGTCGATGGCGCGGTCCATCAGCTCGATCAGGTAACGGTACTCGCCGCGGATGTAAATGTAGCCCGCCTTGGCGCCCACGGCCAGGCCGGCGATCAGCATGCCCTCGATGAGCGAGTGCGGGTCGAACTCCATCAGCAGGCGGTCCTTGCAGGTGCCCGGCTCGCCTTCGTCCGCGTTGGCCACCACGTACTTCGGCTTGGGGGAGTTGCGCGGCACGAAGCCCCACTTGAGACCGGCCGGGAAGCCGGCGCCGCCGCGCCCGCGCAGGTTCGACTTCTTGACCTCGTCGATGATCCCGTCGCGGGTCATGGCCAGGGCCTTGCGGAAGCCCTCAAAGCCCTGGGTGGCGAGGTAGGTGTCGAGCGAAGCGGAGTTGGGCAGGCCGAAACGCCGCGTCAGCACCTTAACTTCCAGCGGGCTGGGCTCGTTATAGAGCATGGTTCAGCGCGGCTTCTCCAGTTCCTCGATCAGCCGGTCGAGCTTCTCCGGCGTCATGTCGTGGTGATAGTCGTAGTTCACCTGCAAGGCCGGGCCCCAGGAACAGGCGCCGAGGCACTCGACCTCCTCGATCGAGAACTGCCCGTCCGGGGTCGCCTCTTGGTTGCCGATGCCAAGCCGGCGGCAGGCATGGTCGAACAGCTCCGTGCCGCCCACCAGCATGCAGCTTATGTTGGTGCAGATCTGGATGTGGTGCTTCCCCGCCGGCTTGCGCCGCAGCATGGAGTAATAGCTGACCACCTCTTCCACTTGCAGGGGCGAAAGGTTGAGCCGCCTGGAGACCTCGGCGACCAGCTCGGGGGTGATCGCGCCCACCTCGTCCTGGGCGTAGAGCAGCATCGGCACCAGCGCCGAGCGCGCGCGCCCCGGCGGGCAGCTAGCGATGACTCGCCCGAGCCTGGCTTCGAGTTCCGGAGAGAAAGTCACCGGTCCACGTCCCCCAACACGAAATCCAGGCTGCCGAGGCCGGCCACCACATCGGCAATCAGCCCGCCCTCGACCATCAGCGGCAGGCATTGCAGGTTGCCGAAGCTGGGGGTGCGCATGTGCACCCGCCAGGGCTTGGCGGCGCCGTCGCTGACCACGTAGTAGCCCAGCTCGCCGCGCGGCGATTCGATCACCTGGTAGACCTCGCCGGCCGGCACGCGGAAGCCCTCGCTGACGATCTTGAAATGGTAGATGAGGGCCTCCATCTGGGTCTTCATCTTCTCCCGGTCGGGCAGCACGATGCCGGGAGCGTCGGCCACGTACGGGCCCGACGGCATGCCTTCCAGCGCCTGTTGTACGATCCGCGTGCTCTGGCGCATCTCTTCCACCCGCACCTGGTAGCGCGCGTAGACGTCGCTTTCGGCGCGGGTGGGAATCTCGAAATCGAACAGGTCGTAGCCCGAGTACGGCTCCGTTTTGCGGATGTCCCAATTCAAGCCGGCGGCGCGCAACATGGGACCGGTGACGCCCAGATCGAGCAGATCCTCGAGCGGCACCTGGGCGATGCCCTTGGTGCGGCGCAGCCAGATCGGGTTCTTGGTGAGCAGATCCTCGTACTCGTCCACGTTGGCGGGGAAGGCGTCGATGAACTTCTTGATCACCGCGTGCCAGCCGCGCGGGGGCTCCAGCGCCAGCCCGCCGACGCGGAAGTAGCTGGTCATCATGCGCTGGCCGGAGAACATCTCGAAGATGCGCTGGATGTCCTCGCGCTCGCGGAAGCAGTAGAGGAAGACGCTCATGGCGCCGATGTCAATGGCGTGCGTGCCGAGCCAGACCAGGTGGCTGTTGAGCCGCGTCAACTCGGTCAGCATCACCCGCATCCAGCGGGCCAGCGGCGGGACCTCCAGCCCCAGCAGCTTTTCGACCGCCAGGCAGTAGCAGAGGTTGTTGGAGAGCGGGGCCAGGTAGTCCACGCGGTCGGTCAGGGTGACGCCCTGCTGGTAAGTCTTCTGCTCGAACTCCTTCTCGATGCCGGTATGTAAGAAGCCGATCTCGGGGACCACTTTGACGATGGTCTCGCCGTCCAGGTCCAGCACCAGCCGCAGCACGCCGTGGGTGGAGGGGTGCTGGGGCCCCATGTTGAGGACCATGCGGCGGGGACGGGCGCCGGCGGCGGCTTCGCTCACTGGCCCTCCTGGTAATCGTAGCGGTGACCGTGCACTGGGTAATCCTTTCGAAGCGGGTGCCCGTCCCAGTCCTCTGGCATTAGGATGCGCCGCGGATCGGGGTGGTTGCGGAAGGCGACGCCGAACAGGTCGTAGACTTCCCGCTCGTACCAGTCGGCGGCGCGCCAGACGCCCGCGACCGATTCGATCTCGGCCGGTTCGCCGAGGCGGCACTTCAGCCGCAGCCGCTCGTTCCGCTCCAGGCAGTGCAGGTGGTAAACGATCTCGAAGCGCGGCTCGGAGGGGAGCCGATCCACCGCGGTCACGCCGCTGAGCCGGACGAAGCCCTGTTGCTGCTTCAGGTAGCGGCAGACTTCCACGATGCTGGCGGGGGCAATCTCCAGCGTCAGCTCGCCGCGGTCCAGCTTGCTGTCGAGAACGGCAGCCGGAAAGGGGAACTCTCGCAGCGCGTCCGGGAGCATTATGGCCGCCCCCGGCGAGGCCGGTCTTCCACCGACCAGTCCAGCGCACCCTTTTTCCAGAAGTAGAAGAACCCCGCCAGGATCAGGGCGAGGAACAGGGCCATCTCGACGAAGGCGAACAGCTTCAGTTGGCGGTAAACGACCGCCCAGGGATACAGGAAGACGGCCTCGATATCGAAGAGGATGAAGATCATCGCCACCAGGTAGAACTTGACGCTGAAGCGCTCGCGCGAGCTGCCCACCGGGTCCATGCCGCACTCGTAGGGCATCTCCTTGACCTGGTCGCGGACCTTCTTGCCCACCAGCGCCGAGACGGCCAGCATGCCGCCGGCCACGGCCATGGCGATGAGCAACTGGAGCAGGACGGGGAAGTAGACCTCGGTGTAGGAAGACGGCATGAGACGAAATTTGACTATAATGATGTCGGAAACAGGGTGTCAAATCGGACAGGCAAGCATGCCTGTCCCACCGGGCGCAACTCTATGAGTACTGTTGAGATTGTCATCAACGGGGAGGGTCGGACGGTACCGGAAGGTCTGACAGTACTAGGGCTGCTGGAGTCCCTGGGGCTGGATCCGGGCCGGGTGGCGGTGGAACTGGACCGGGAGATCGTTCGGCCGCCGGCCTGGGCGGGCCTGGTGCTGGAGCCGGGGGCGCGGCTGGAAATCGTCCATTTTGTGGGGGGTGGCTAGCCCCCAGTACAAGTAGCCTAAAATAGCCATTGCCGAGGGCCGAAAGGTCGGGTACAATCCTGAGAGGCGGCTAAAGAAGCCGAAACGGAAGCAGACTCCCATGTTCAAAACAAAAAAGACCAAACCTGCTCCGCCTGAGCCGACTGAGATTTACTCCAGCAAGGAGGTCTCGACGATCGCTCACATCAGCCTGCGGCAGTTGCAGTGGTGGGACGAGCGAAACGTGGTTTCGCCGCGCCACCAGGGCCACAAGCGCGTCTACGCGCCGCAGGATGTGATCGAGATCAGCGTGATCGCCGAGCTGCGTCGCAAGGGGTTCTCGTTACAGAAGATCCGCCGTGTCCTGAAGTTCTTGCAGCGGGAGATGGGCCGCCGGCTGAGCGACCTGCTGGCCGGGGGTTCGGACATGCACCTGCTCACCGACGGCAGGTCCATCTACCTGGAGGAGCGGCAGGAGCGGATCATCGACATCCTGAAGGCCGCCCGCCAGCCGATGTTTCTGGTCTGCGTCACCGACCAGGTGCGGCGGCTGAGCGCGGCGCCGAGAAAACCGGCGCGGGCCGAGTCGCTCCCGCCCCGCAAGGCGCGGACGGCGGCCCCGGGTTAGGATCCAGTTGCCAGCGGCGCCCCTGCGCCGGGCCCTGCGTTTCTGTCGTGCCGTCCGGGTGCGGTATACTGGGTCCAGGACATCTGCTGGAGCACTGAAAATATGGCGCTAGGCCGACGTTGGCTGTTTCTCGTTCCGCTTTTCTTCCTCCTTTTTACGCTGCTGGGCGGTGTTACCGCACTGGGTCTGGCGAGCGCCTCGGCGGTTTCCTCCGAGGACGACATCAAGGACAGCGTACGGGCCTTCACCAAGGTCTACAGCCTGATCGAGGACAACTACGCCTCGCCGCTGACCCCGGACAAGGCGATTTACAAGGGGGCCATTCCGGGCATGCTTCGGACGCTCGACCCCCACTCCAGCTTTCTGGATCCGCGCGATTTCCAGTTGATGCGCGAGGAGCAGAAGGGGCACTACTTCGGCGTCGGGATGCAGATCGGCCCCGACCGCAACCGTCGCAGCGGCAAGACGATCGTGCAGGCGCCGTTCACCGGCTCCCCGGCTTACAAAGCCGGCATCCGGCCCGGCGACACCATCCTGGCGGTGGATGACAAGCCGGTGGAGGGTCTCAGCCTGAGCGAGATCGCCGACATGCTGAAGGGGCCGCGCGGCACCAGGGTCAAGGTGAGCATGGGGCGCGAGGGCAGCGACAAGCCGCTTATTTTCAGCCTGGTGCGCGACGAGATCCCGCGCAAGAGCGTCGAGGAAGCCTTCCACCTCGCGCCCGGCATCGGCTACCTGGGCATCGCCCAGTTCAGCGAGACTACCAGCCGCGAGGTGGACGAGAACCTGAGGAAGCTGGGCGAGAGCCAGCTCAAGGGCCTGGTGTTGAACCTGCGCTCCAACCCCGGCGGGCTGCTGAATGAGGGCGTGGCGGTGGCCGACCGCTTCCTGCAAAAGGGGCAGAGCATCGTCTCCCACCGCGGGCGGGCTTCGCAGGATAAGCCGTACGTGGCCCGGCGCGGCAGCTCGCACAGCTACCCGATTGTGGTGCTGGTGGATTCCAACTCGGCCTCGGCCGCCGAGATCGTGGCCGGCGCCTTGCAGGATCACGACCGGGGCTGGATCCTGGGCGATACCACCTTCGGGAAAGGCCTGGTGCAGACCCAGTATCCCCTTTCCGAGAGCAGTTGCCTGTTGTTGACCACCGCCAGGTACTACACGCCCAGCAACCGCCTCATCCAGCGCGACTATGCCCACCTGTCGTTCTTCGATTACTACTTCCGCAAGCACACCGAAGCCAGAAACCCGCTGGACGTGAAGATGACCGACAGCGGGCGGACTGTCTACGGCGGCGGCGGCATCACTCCCGACGAGAAGTACGAGGGCCCCAAGCTGAACCCGTTCCAGATAGAACTCCGCAACAGGTACGCCTTCTTCAATTTCACCGCACGCTACCTGGGCACTCACAATCCGAAGCTGGCCAAGGGCTGGGACCCCGACCAGGACGTGCTGAACGAGTTCCACAAGTACCTGCTCGAGCAGGGCTACAAGTTCACCGAGGCGGACTTCGCCGAAGTGCACGACTGGATCAAGCTCCACGCCAAACGGGAGATTTACGCGAGCGCCTTCAGCATGGAGGATGCGCGGCGGGTCGAGGTCGAGGCCGACCCGGCCATCGCCAAGGCGATCGAGTCGCTGCCCAAGGCGAGGGCGTTGCTGGAAACCGCCAAGCGGGTGATCGCCCAGCGGGCGGCCAAGTAAGTTGCCCGGCTATTTTCCCGAACCCCAAATCAGCGTCCTGGACGCCGGCGGGCAGTACTGCCACCTCATCGCCCGCAAGGTGCGCGAACTGGGCGTGTATGCCGAGGTGCAGCCCAGCGACACGCCGGCCGCCGCCCTGGAGGGGCGCAAGGGGCTGATCATCTCCGGCGGACCGAGCAGCGTCTATGAGCCAGGCAGTCCGTCGGCCGATCCGGCCATTTTCGACCGGGGCGCGGCGGTGCTGGGAATCTGCTACGGGATCCAGCTCATGGCTCGCCTGCTGGGCGGCACGGTCCAGAAGGGCGAGCGCGGCGAATACGGGCTGGCCTTCCTGGAGGTGCGCGAGCCGGGGG
>ERZ1292640.4657-Hain-H43-02um-R1-4657-length-10379-cov-7_pt1 | contig 10379 bp, 7 predicted proteins | sample MGYA00564404_ERZ1292640 | MGnify/ENA primary metagenome ERZ1292640 (study PRJEB36523, sample SAMEA6512636) | groundwater metagenome | collected 2019-01-08 | study: AquaDiva: Metagenomics assemblies of 32 groundwater samples | reverse complement strand
GTGATGATCACTTCACCTTCAATAGCTTGGCTCACGCCAAGCATTGGCCCTGGTAGGCCACGAAAGCATACTTGCCAAACTGAACTTCCAGTGCCACGCTCTCTCTTACGAAATCCGTCTGGTTGTAGCTGAAGATGGGGGTCTCTCCGGCAGTCTCGATCTCCACCTTCTGTTCTTCAGCCGGTCTAAAGAGCGTTTGCCGGATCAGCCTTTCGCTCTTGGTAACCCAGTAGCTCACGCGGCTTTCTGAACAGCGACGCGGTCGTGGTAACTTCGACGAGATTCCGTTTCAAATTCGTGAATTGAACGGCCCCTGTCGCTGGATGGACGTCATGTTGACTCGCTCAAGACTCGCCCACTCCGCCGCAACTGCGCGAGGTTTACCCCGAACAGTCCGCAGTCATCGTAGTCCGGGTTCATGCGCTGGCGAAACCGTTTCTCTGCCGCCTGAGCATCCCGTCTCTTGCAGAATAGCTCGACGGCGGCCGGAAAACCGCGTTCCACTTGGACCACGGCCCATGCTTTATGTGTGTTCCTGTTCATTCTTTTCTAATCGTTCATGCCAACCGAATACGTTGGCGTAGTCCAAAAAACTGCAAAGTTCGTTCAGGCCACTCCGCGCAAACGTGGGACGGTTAAGCTGCCGAACGAATGCATCCCTACGGATGTCATTTGCGACAATGCCAAATCGCGGCCTGAAGGAAGGCACGACCAAATGCACGTCGTTAAAGCGAAGCAATCCTGAGTAGATCGGCGTGGAGTGTTCTACTTCGTAGAGTGCGGCCAACTGGCCAGAACCCCTATCCATCCAAATAACGTCAATCTCCTGGACGATGGCTTTCACGGAGTCCACACCAGCAGGCAGAAGGTCGCAGCACTCGAATCGTTGGGTCATGGACCAGTCGAGTTTCGCTCGATCGTCCCGGGGAACCCAGATATCAAAACCTTTGTTCGCTCCGATCGATGCAAGAAGCGTCTGAACTTGGCCATGGGAAAGTTCGGGACACGATGTCCGTTGCGAAGACTCGACGAGGGACTCCAGAGAAGACCATCCGACGTATGCCTCAACGTTAAACCGTCCCGCCTTCGGGATGTACAGTTCCGTCCCTTCTGCCTGTGGATAGACCTGTGGTTTGAACTGTCCGTCGTCGGCAGGCGTTAGTTGCTGGAAGACTTGCTCGTAATCAGAGAAAGGTACGAGCAAAGGAGCGGGTTGTCCTTCCCACAGGAAACAAATCACCGACGGATGCCCTTCAAGTTCTTTGAGGTCAGTCTGGCGGAGTCCGAAAAAAGCCTGGTTCCGCTGGTGAAGCTTCGAGTAGCGGATGTAAACACGTGCCGCGCCACCTCCGATTTCAAATAGAGAATGGCTACCGCCCAATCGCTTGACTTTTCCAAAGCGATGGGCCAGTTGGCCCATAAAATCCTGCCTTATTTCTTTTGGCATGATCGCTCCGCCGATTTGAGTGTTGGTGCCTCGCTTAAACCATGCGCTCGTAAGAGTTGAGAGCCAGGGCGAGCTGCCGGTCGTATTCCTTGCTCAAGGTGTAGCGAGGCCAGATGACTAAGACTTGGACGGTGTCAGACGAGATTCGCCGCAGCATCTCCCGGCAGTCGCCCTCAAAGACGACTGCGCGCTCGTCGGTCGCGAACATTGTGGCAATCTCAATACGTTCAAACATTGCTGGAGCCCAGGTTAATCCAATTTCTGGTGGCGTCGAGTCTTTCGTCTGCGTGATCTAAGTCATGCCATTGGCAGTCTCAAGCCGCGACCGGCCTTCTTTGCTTCCGGCTTATCGCCCGCCGCAGCACCGCGGCTTTCGATCAGGCATGTGACTTAGCCGCATTTTTTGATTCAAATTGCGAGTGAGGTGTGGAAGGAATACTTCATTATGAAAACCCCATGGCTCTCGCTGGCAACATTCTCGGTGGTCATCACTACTCTTGGCATTGAAAGGGCCATGCCTCAACCAACGGCGCTGCCGTTGCCACCGCCCTCGCCAGTCGCGCTGGCATCAGCAGGACGCGCCACACGTGCCAGCGCGCCCTTGCGCTGGGACGAAACGAAGGGAGTCATGCTGCAAACACCGGTGGCCACAGTCCTCTTTGGCGGCAATGAAGCGGGCGAGGCCATCCTGCTCCGGTTTCTTCCGGACGGCGGCGAGCGCGCCTTGCGGAATCCTACCGTGCAACGTCCGAGCCGGACCAATCTGGTGTTGAATTATCGAGTCACTGGCCCGGGCGGAATTGATCTCGCCGTCGAGCGCGACGTCAGCCAGCGCGCACAGCGCGATGGCACAGCGCTGGTGGAAACCTTTAAACTGACGAGTTCCAGGCCGCTGATGACAGACGTGGAAATCGAAATCCCTTTCCTGCTGCAACCGGCGGCACCGCGCACGGCACGTGCGACAGCCTCACCGTCATCCTCCTGTTCCGCCGTTTTTCCCCTGAAAAACGGCTGGGCCAAGTCACAACCGCTGACCCCGGCCGGAGTGCAAGCCGAATATCGCCTGGGCCAGGCGATGACCGGCAAGGATACGCAGCAGTTGGCGCTGCCTTTGGCGCACGTGGCAGGCGAAGGCTGGCAATCCGCAGTTTGCGCGGACCCGACCTTCAGCGCGCTGTTCACCCTGCGTCTGGAGCAGGACGGAGTGAAAGGTTCTTTGCGCTACCGCTACGCGGCCAGCCGCGTGCCGCTGGAAGCCACCGAAACTCGCGCGTTTGCCGTGTGGCTGCCGGCCGGCAAGAAAACCGCCGCCTTCGAGGCGGCCGTGGACGCATTCTTTCGCCTGATGCTGCCCGACGTGCCGCCCGGCCCGGCCTGGCTGCACGAGATTGCCATGGTCGGTTACGACTTCCTGAGCGATGACGGCCAAGGCTGGGAGCGCGACGTGCGGGAACTGGCCCGGTGGCTCAAACCGGCCGAGCGGCGTCGCGTGGCCTTTTGTCTGCACGGCTGGTATGACGCGCTCGGCTCTTATTGCTATGACGCCGCCAACCAGCGAATGAAGGAGGAGTGGACCGCCTTCGAGCGCACCCGCAAAGTGAAATTGACGCCAGCCGAGCTTAAACGGCGGCTGCGCCTGGCGCGCGATCTGGGCTTTCGCGTGTTGCTCTACTTTGCCGACGGGCTGGCAGCAGACAGCGGTGTGCCCGGCTACCGTGATGATTGGGCTTACCGCGACGCGAAGGGAAACAAGATCACCGGCTGGCAAGGCCCCGACACTTTTGGCACAACTTACCTGCTGAACCCCGCGCATCCGGAGGTGTTCCGCTGGTACACCGGCTATCTTGAGGCCTTGCTGAGAACGTACGGCGCGGAACTGGACGGCGTCGTTTGGGACGAAACGTTTCACGCCCGCATCGGGCAAATCGCCGCGCAGCCCGATCCGGCCTATTGCGACCGCGCCATGTTCGCGCTGGTCAAGGCACTGACCAAACAGGTGGAAAAGTTCGATCCGCAAAAGGTTTTTCTCGCCTCGGACTGCATCGGCGTCGCCGGCTGGGACGATGTGCCCGGCTATGGCATGGTCGCCGACGGCACTTATCAGGATTCGCATTGCGACCCGCCAGCCTGGTCTTACGGCCTGTTTCCCAATTGGCGGAATTCCTTCTGGAGCTGCAATTGGGGAGCCATGAGCGATTTCCATCTCACCCGTTGGGGCGTCGAGAAATTCGGCGTGCCGGTGGCCATCTCCAATGGGTGGGGCGACGATCGCGGGCCATCGGAGTGGCGCCCTTGGGAACGGGAGCGAAACCTGAAATTGTTCCGCGAGCGCCTGCAACGCAAGGACCGCGTCCGGTTCTTGCGGGAGGACCCGGCCAAGTTGCTGGCGCAAACTCCCGATCGTCCCGCGGCGGGCGATGCGATACCTGAACCTGCGCCCCGGGCAAAGTGAACTGGGCGTTGGCCGCAGCAGGCATCATGGCGACAGCGTCATCGCATGAGGAATCGGTCCGCCTGTCGAACCGAAGTTTCTTGCCTCCCTGGCCGCGAGTCCATGCTATACTCCGGCATGCTTGAACGTCGTGGCCTCCGGATTAGCTTGGGACTGGTTTTGAGCCTTCTGCTGGCCAATGTGCGGGCGGCTGATTTGCGTCTGGCGGGGAATAATCCTTTGCGAAGGCCAGCCGTCGGCGATCACGGACTGCACATTCTTTCTCCCACGGTGCTGGAACTCACCTTGATTACGACCAAAGACCCCGATCCTGCGCCGGTCAAGGAATGGAACTTTGTGGGAACGAACGCACAACTCACCGCGCCGGCTGCCGGAGAATTCTTAGTGACGGCAGGTGTCCGGCCTATGACCGTGAAAAGCGTCGGCTTTAAGCGGCGCGTGCTTTATGCGCCGCTCAAACAGCGTGACTTGCGCATCGGAAACCACCTTTACCTGGAACTGGCTGCTCCGGTCAGCGAAGGGCAGCGCGTCGAAGTGCGGAATCCGAGCTCGAACCTTTGGCCCACCAACCTGCAATTCGCGGCCGTGGCAGGCCGTGCGCGGTTGAGTCCGGCAATTCATGTGAATCAAACGGGTTACCTGCCAGCCCTGCCCAAGAAGGCAATGGTGGGTTACTACCTGGGGAGCCTCGGCGAAATGAAAATCCCGGCGCAAGATGGATTTCGGCTGGTCGAAGCGCGGTCTGGCCGGGAGGTTTTCCAGGGCCGCTTGGCGCCACGCTGCGATCGAGGATTTAATTTCCCTTGTTACCAGGAGGTGCAGGAGGCGGACTTTTCGACTTTTAGGACACCTGGAGAGTACCGCCTGCTTGTGCCTGGGTTGGGCGTTTCCTATCCCTTTTACATCGACGATGGCGTGGCGGCGGCGTTTGCGCGCGCGTATGCGCTGGGCTTGTACCATCAACGTTGCGGCGTGGCGAATACCTTGCCCTTCACGCGCCACATTCATGGTCCATGCCATACGGCGACCGCGGAGGTGCCGACCGCGTCATCCACCGCAACCCAGCGATTCCTGAAAAGCATGTCGGATGATTACGCCGCGAACCGGCGTCACACCGCGCCACAATTGAAGGATGTCAGTTCGAGCCTTTATCCATTTGTGAACAGCGGGCGAATCAACGTAGCGGGCGGCCATCACGACGCGGGTGACTACAGCAAATACACCATCAATAGCGCGGCGCTGATCCATTACCTGGTATTGGCGGCGGATGCGTTTCCCGGCGCGGGCGCGCTCGATAATCTTGGCCTGCCTGAAAGCAGCGATGGCAAGAGCGATTTGCTCCAGGAAGCGAAATGGGAGGCCGATTTCCTGGCCCGCATGCAGGACGCCGACGGCGGTTTCTATTTCCTGGTTTATCCGCGCGGTCGAGCTTACGAAGACAACGTCTTGCCGGACCAAGGCGACCCGCAAGTTGTCTTTCCCAAGAACACGGCGGCGACGGCGGTGGCCGTAGCGGCGCTGGCTCAGGCCAGTTCTTCCCCACTGTTCCGAAGACAGTTTCCGGAAGCGGCTGCGCTCTATCTGCAAAAGGCGCGGCTGGGCTGGGGCTTTCTGGAGGGGGCCATCGCGCGACACGGGCGTGACGGCGCTTATCAAAAGATTTCGCATTACGGAAATGAGTTCATGCACGACGACGAACTGGCTTGGGCCGCGACGGAGCTGTTCCTGGCCACGGGCGACGCCCGGTTTCAGGCCAATGTGCTGGCTCGCTTTGATCCGGCGGATCGCAATACCCGGCGCTGGACATGGTGGCGCCTTTTTGACGGCTATGGTTGTGCGGTCCGCAGTTTTGCCTTGGCAGCCAGGACAGGGCGGATGCCGTTGGAGCGGCTGGACCCGGTGTTTGTGAGGAAGTGCCAGGCGGAACTGCTGGCCGCCGCCCAGGACCAGTACCGCTACACCTCGGACAGCGCGTATGGAACGGCTTTCCCGGAGGCGGACAAGCAATTTCGCAATGCGGGTTGGTACTTCTCCGTGGACCGGGCTTTTGACCTGGCGGTGGCGAGTCTTCTGGATTATCCGGCTTTGAACGACCCGCGGCCTGGATGGGTCGAGGCGATCATCAGCAATGTGAATTACGAAGGCGGCGGCAATCCGGTCAATGTTTCTTACCTGACGGGCCTGGGCTGGAAACGGCCGCGTGAGATCGTCCATCAGTACGCGCAGAATGATCGGCGCGTTCTGCCGCCCTCCGGCATTCCACTGGGCAATATCCAGGCCGGCTTTCAAGTCTGGAATCCGTATCGAAATGAACTCAACGCTTTGAGTTTTCCGGCGGACGGGGATGAGAGCAAGCCCTACCCCTTTTATGATCGCTGGGGCGACAGCTTTAATGTGACCACGGAGTTTGTGATTGTGAATCAAGCGCGAGGTCTGGCCACCCTGGCTTTATTGATGGCTATGACGCCTCTGAAGAATCAACCGTGGAAAGCGTCGTCCGCCTACATCAGCGGAATGCCCGCGAGAGTCACGGCGCAACAAGCAGTGACAGCGCGCTTCATCATTTCCGACCGCAAGGCCTTTGACCTGTCCAAGGCGCGGGTTGTCTGGGAAGCACAGGAGCAGGAACCCGCCGTCGGAACCGCCGATGGCACTTTTAGCTTCATCCCGCGCCAAGCCGGAGATTATTGGTTGGAGGCAGAGGCACATTGGCCCGATGGACGACGGCTTTTCGCCGCGACGCAATTCACGGTCAGGGAAGCCGAAGAAAGGCAGCCACCGCCAGAGGGGACACGCGAGCCTGCCGTGCCGCACGGCCCGTGAGCATGCGTGCCAATTCAGCAAGCTGAAATGCGGAATGAGTCAGGGGAAAGCCAGCGAAGCGCGGCCACCCAAATCTGACGGCAGTGGCGAGGAAACTTCATCGAGTGAGTTCCGGTTTTCGGTCAAGGTTCTGAGCGGCCCCGGACATTTCACACGGAGCAAATCGTCGTTGAGTTTGCCGCCGCAAGAGCTATGGTGCGTCTCATGCGTTTTTCATCTGCTTGGCGGAGTTTATTGATTTTGGCTTTGGCCAGCCTGAGCGTTTCGGCCGCGCCGGCCAAAATCATCAAGGTCTTGCCCCATTTGTTGGACCAGGAGGGGCGCCACACCCTGTCGCCCAGCCTGTACGAGCGGGATGCTTACCAAGCCTGGCTTCGCAAAAATGCCGATGAATGTTCCGCACTCCGCTTTGATATTCAATGGAAAGCCCTGTCTTCTGCGGCCAGCGCCTTCCGGCTGCGGCTCGAATTGCGGACCAGCCAAGGCGACACGGGCCGGCGGGTGGTTCTGGAACAGGCCGTCCAGCGGCGGGGATGGTTCAGCACTTGGTCCTCGATAACCTTGGCCGGTGACGATTTCAAGAAGGCAGGCACGATCGTTTCCTGGCGCGCGACCTTGTGGAATGGCGACCGGCAGGTCGCCGAGCAAAAGTCTTTCCTCTGGCCCTAGCCGGGCCAAGAAAGAGCCGTGGCGCGTGAGGAGTCACGGTGGAATCAGGGATGATCCAGACGGCCGAGGGCGGCGCGCAATTTGTCTTCGATGAATTCCTCCGCCTCCCGGGAATCGATTTTCTGCCCTTTGTTGTCGGAGACATAGAAGGTGTCATTGGCGGCGCCTTTCTCGGTGCAGATTTTGGCCACGGAAATATCCAGGCCCAGCTCGGCCAGAGTCTGAGAAATGATGTAGAGAAGCCCGACCCGGTCTTCGGTTTCGATATCGATCACGGTGCGCGTTTCGGAAACCGAATTGTCGAAGTGCATGACCGTGGGCAGGCGTTCGCCCTCGAGCGCTTTGTAGAGGGGGCTGGCGGCTTTCTGGCGCGCGATCAAAGCGGGCAGATCGACATGGCCCGTCAACGTGGCCAGCAGCAGGCGCTCGAAGCGTTCCCGTTCCTCGCGGTGGGCCAGCAGCCCGGTCTTCGCGTCGATGACAAAGAAGGTATCGAGGATGATGCCATCGGTGCGGGTAAAGATTTGGGCCGTCAGAATGTTGAGACCGGCGGCGGTGAGCGAGCCCGCGATCTTGCTGAACAAACCGGCGCGGTCCCAGGTGCAGATATGGACCGAGGTGTAGCCGCGGTCGGGTTCGTTATGCCAGGTGATGACCGGTTCCAGGGCTTTGTCCTCCTCGGCCAGTTGCAGGTGCATGAAACGATGGGCGAGCATCAGGTCCGCCAGAATCTGTTTGGCGGAATGAATGTGAAAATAGCGCGGGGGCAGGTGGTCAAAGTGGGCCTGGATTTCCTCCGGACTGAAGGTGCCGGGCAACAACCCGGTCACTTCCTGCGCCAGCAATTCGAGTTGCCGGGCTTCCGCGCGAATGAAACTGGTCCCGCCGGAGAGCACATCGGCTGCTTTGTGGTAGAGGGTCCAAAGCAGCGAATCCTTGAAGCCGTTCCAAAGCTGTTCGCTCGTTCCCTGGGAATCGGCGAAGGTCAGCAGCGTCAGCAAATCGAGGTTCTCTCGCGTTTGCACGAGCGCGGCAAAATTGCGGATGACGGTGGCATCCTCCAAATCCCGGCGCTGCGAGATTTGGACCATGGCCAAATGCTGTGCGATCAGGAGGCACAACGTGTGGGCGGTGGCGCCATCGAGGCCGAGGCGCTTGGCCACATTCGAGGTCAGACGGCTGCCGGCTTCCGAGTGGTCGCCGGTGTCGCAGGCCTTGCCGGCATCGTGCAGGAGCAGGGCCAGGTACAGCACGAAGGGCCGCTCCAGCTTCTGGAAGATTTCCGCATACTTCTGATACGGCCGCTCCTTGGCCTCCCAGACGCGGTCCAGTTTTTCCAGGCAGATCAAGGTATGTTCGTCGGCGGTGTATTGGTGGTAAAACTCGTGTTGCACCAGGCAGGTCAGTTTGCCGAACTCCGGCAGGAACCTGCCCAACAACCCCACCTCATGCATCGACCGGAGAATGGGCGCGACGTTGCCTCTCTGGTTCATGATTTCGAGGAAGGTTTCATGCACATGCGTGTCCCGCAAAAAATCGCCGTTGACCAGGGAAAGCTGGTTGCGGATCAGTTGCGCCAGGTCCGGATGGAGCCGGAGGCCGCGCTGTTGCGCGTGCAGAAACACCCGCATCAGGCGGCGGGGCTGGTCCCGGAAAACGCGCGCCGAGCCGGGATAAATCTCGCGGTCAACAGTTTTGAAGCCATCGACGATTTGCTGGGTGACGCGCCGGCGGCCGCTGCGGAGCATCTCCCGGAGGGAGGGGAGCCGTTTAGGCTGGGGCAGCAGGGCCAGCCGCTGCTCCAAGGTGCGCGTGATCAGATAGAGGTTGCGCAGGTGGGTGTAGAGGTCCCGCATGAACCGCTCCAGGCGCTGGCTTGGGGAACGGTCTGTGTAGCCGAGATTATGCGCAATGGCCGGCTGCAGGTTCTTGGGCAGAACATCCGCGGGACGTTTGACGTGGTAATGCAGGTCATTGCGGACCCAGAGCAGAAAGTCGTAGGCGGCGTCCAATTGTTTGCGCTCGCTTTCACTGATCAACTCCTGGTCCTGCAATTCCTGCAGCGAGCGGACGCGATACTTGAAGAAGGCCATCCAAAGCAGGTTTTGATAATCGCGCAAGCCGCCGCAGCCATTCTTGATATTGGGCTCCTGCATGCAGGCGGAATTGCCGAACTTGGCCCGCCGGGCCGCCTGGTCCGCCAGCCGGGCCGCGATGTAGGCCCCCTCAAAGCCGCGCACGCATTTGGCCAGCACAACAGCCTGCATTCGCTCAAAGAGCGCCGCATCGCCGGTGACGAGCCTGGCTTCGAGCAACGAGGTCTTGGATTGCATGTCGTTGTTGGCGACTTTCACGCAATCTTCAATGCTGCGAACGGAATGACCTATTTTCAATCCGATGTCCCAAAGCGTGTAGAGCAGGCCGTCGGTCAGCGCTCCAGGATAAGGATTCGGCTTGCCCCGCGTGACCCGGTCGCTCTCATGCAGGAACATGACGTCAATGTCGCTGTGCGGATTGAGCTCGCCGCGTCCATATCCACCGATGGCGATCAAGGCCAGGCGCGGCCGGCGAGCCGGGCCGTTCGTCTCCAGATTCTTTTGCACGGCTTCCAGCAGGTGCCGGAGGAGGACGTCCAGGACGGTGGCGCGGGCGTGGCAGACTTCCCGGCCGCCGGCTCCGGAGCGGTGGAGCATGAGCAAGCGGTGATTTTCCAGTTTCAGAAAATCCCGGTAGCGTCCCAATTCCTGAGTGGGCTGCCGGTGGGGCGGCAGCGGCAGGCGCTGGGCGGCATCCGCTTCAATCTTTTCCTTTAAGGTCGGCATCGAATGGCAGAACTTAGGCCGGAACTCCCTTCCAACGCAAGAATGCCGTCACCAAGTCTGCACGTTAGGCCAGCGAGATTCCCTGTCGCGGGGCGAGCAAAGCAGGACAGATTCTGTAGTTAGTATCTGGCCGAAAACTCCTGTTTTTTGGAGTGGAGTAAAGAAG
>ERZ1292640.4656-Hain-H43-02um-R1-4656-length-10380-cov-4_pt1 | contig 10380 bp, 10 predicted proteins | sample MGYA00564404_ERZ1292640 | MGnify/ENA primary metagenome ERZ1292640 (study PRJEB36523, sample SAMEA6512636) | groundwater metagenome | collected 2019-01-08 | study: AquaDiva: Metagenomics assemblies of 32 groundwater samples | reverse complement strand
CGTCCTGCTCACGCCGCGCTGGAGCGCGGCGCTCCGCGCCAGCGCCCACGCCGGCCGCCTCAACGCGCCGATCACCTGCGGCGCGCGCGACGTGGCCGACGCGGGGAACCCCACGTGCCTTGGCGGCCAGGTCTCCGACGATCGCGTATCGCCCACGAGCCTCGCGCTCGACTATGCCGTGCTCTACGGGGGCTGGCGACGGCACCGCGTCGAGCCGTATCTGCTGGTCGGCGCGCGCGGCGAGTGGGTGAGCTTCGACGTCCACTACGTGAACGCCGTCGGGCTCCTGGACGACCAGCGGCTCGGGGCCACGCTCACGCGGGTGCACGCCGCGGCGGGCGCGGCGTGGGACGCGACCGCTCGCGTCCGGCTCGGCGGCGAGCTCTACTACGCGCCCGGCGCGCTCCTCACCCTGCGCACCAGCGCCAGCTACGTGATCGGCGGCGGGCGGTGAGGCCGGTGCGGGGGGCCCTCTGGACGACACGAGCGCTCCCCCAGGCGGGCCGCGGAGGCGAGGGTGCCGGTCGCCGTCCGTTCCGTGGGCTCGCCGCCGCCGTGACGCTCGCGCTCGGGGCGGCGGGGTGCTCGGACCTCACCATCACGCGGCCGGTGGATGCCATCCCCGTGGCGATCGCGCATCCGTCCTTCTCCCGCGACATCCAGCCGATCCTCACCGAGACGTGCGCGTCGAGCACCGCGTGCCACTCGGGTGCCACCCCGCAGGCCGGGCTGAACCTCTCGCCCTCCGTCGCCTTCACAGCCCTCGTGGACGTTCCCGCCGCCTTCGCACCGGACCTCAGGCGGGTGCGCCCGTCCCGGCCCGACTCGTCTTTCCTGCTGCTGCTGCTCGGCGAGACCGCGGCGCTGCGGCGCGGCGCGCGGCGGATGCCGCTGACGAGCCTGCCGCTGCCCGCGCCGGTGATCGAGACGATCAGGAACTGGATCGCGGACGGGGCGCTCAACAACTAGCGCCGGGGCGCGGCAATGCTCCGGATGGACCCCGCAAGTACGCAGGGAACGGTGTGTCGCGCTGCAGTCCTGCAAGCTACCGGGACATCGCCGCCCAGTCCGCGTCCGGATCGTACCCCCGATACCGCCCCTTCTTCCGCTCCAGTTCGATCCAGTCCGCGAACCCCGACGCCACGAGGCCGTGCGAGTCGAGCAGCCGGGCCGCCGCGCGCATCGCCAGCTCGTTCGCGTACTCGTTCTTCGGGTGCCCCGCGTGGCCGCGCACCCACTGCCTGTGGACGTCGTGCGCCGCCGCCTTCGCCACCAGCTCCTTCCAGAGGTCGAGGTTCTCGACGGCGCCGCTCTTCCGGCGCCAGCCGCGGGCCCGCCACGCGGACACCCACTCGGTCATCCCCTGCACGAGGTAGTTGGAGTCGGAGACGAACGTGACGGTCCAGGGGCCGCCGCGCGCCCCCAGGAGATCGAGCGCCGCGATGGCCGACCGGAGCGCCATCAGGTTGTTGGTGGTGTCGGGTTCGCCCTGGAAGTAGTCGAAGCGCTGGACCGCGACCGGTTGAGAATGGAGCGCGTCGGCGCGCCCCCCGTCGGCGACTGCCCAGAGCTCGCCCTGAACACCGCCCGCACCGTCGCTTCGCGCGGCCGTCTTCCTGGGCGTCTGGGCGTCTGGGCGTCTGGGCGCCCGGATCTCGACCAGCCCGCCGCACCCGCCAGGCGTCGGCGGCTCCTGCCCGTTGCCCAGGCACGCCTCGTCGGCGTGGACGACGGCGCGCAGCTCAGCGATGGATCAGCACCGGGACGACGGTGGCGCGGATCAGCTTCTCGGCGTGGGAGCCGAGGGGCCAGGGCTTGCGGCGGCCGCCGTGCGCGCCGGCGACCAGGAGGTCGAGGTTCCCGCGCGCCACGAAGTCGGCGATCGCCCCGACGATGTCGCCGGAGAGGCGATGCACCTGGGACGGCACGGCCTGCCTGGCGACGATCTCGCGCGCCTTGGCGAGCGTCGCCTCGGCCTCGCGGTCGTCGTCGCCCACGTGCACGATGTCGAGGGAGAGGCCGCACTCCGCCGCGAAGCGGCAGGCGATCTGCAGGGCGTGCGTGCTCGTCTCGCCGCCGTCGAAGGCCACGACCGGTCGCGCGAAGGTGGACGGACGGTCGCCGGCCACGAGCACTGGCGTCTCGGCGCGCTTGATGACGTGGGCCGTGACGGCCCCGATCTTCCCCGGCTGCGTGTGCAGCTCGCCGCGGCGGCCGATGACCACCGCATCGCACTGCTCGGCCAGGCGCAGGAGTTCCTCGTCCACGACGCCGACCGCGCGCACCGTCTCCGCCGTGAGGCCGGCGGCCGCGACGCGCTCGGCGCCGCTGGCGAGGAAGGCCTTCGCCCTCACATCCAGCGCCTCGCGCAGATCGGCCGCGACGGGGGCCACGGGGACGCCCTCGGTCCACAGGGGGCCGGCGGCCTCGAAGAGCGGTGCCTCGAGGAGCCGGATGTCCGTCACCGCCGCGAGCACGATGGTCGCCTGGGCGCGACGACCGAGCGCGATCGCCGCCTCGATGGCGGCGTCGGCTCCGGCCGAGCCGTCGAGTCCTACGAGCAGGCGCGTGAACATGGCGCGAGGATGCAGACGGGTCGGGGGGTTGTCAAGCGATCAGCCGTCGAAGGGCGGGTCCGCCTCGCCGCGCTCCTCGATCTGCTGGCCATGACGCAGGTGCTTGTCGAGGCACGTCCGGCAGTAGTAGAGATCCTCAAGGTCCTCGTCTGCCACGAGGTCGTCCGTCGTGCCGCAGTACACGCATATGGGCTGTTCGGTGTCGGTCATCGGCCCACCTCGCTGCCGCGCGGTCCCCGTGGCCCCGCGACCTGTCCTGCCGGCCGCCGGCGGGCGCAATGTAGCACGCCGGAGGGCCCGCCGCTCGGCGCACGGACGCGGTCGCTAGGAGTCCGTCGCCGGCTCCGCCTCGCCCCCCTCTCGGATCTGGGCGTCGTGCCGTGCGAAGCGCTGGAGGCACGGCCGGCAGTAGAACACGCCTTCAGCGGAGCCGTCGGGCAGGAGGTCGGTCACGGCGCCGCAGTACACGCAGCCCGCCTCGGCGTTGCCGTTGGGGGCCTTTCTCGCCCCGCCCCGCCCCGGCCCCCTCGTCTCGAACCGGCGCAGGCAGTCGGGCTTGAGCCTCTGGCGTGGGAATGCCAGCCGCTCGTAGTCGACGCCCTGGGCGAAAGCGAGCAACTGGGCGTAGTACACGGACGGCGTGCGGAGATCCTCGGCGAACTGCAGGCTCGTGTCGAGTTGGCCGAAGTCGAACCGCGTAAAGCAGGTCGGGCAGACGAGACAGAGGAGATCCGCCTCCGCCCGGTGGACCGATTCCAGCAGGGCGTGCAGCATGCGCGTGGGGACGTCCCCGCTCTGGCAAGCCTTCCCGCAGCACAGCGCCCAGTTCTGGTGACGCACCGGGGTCGCGCCAAGGGCCGAGACCAGGTTCTCCAGGACGGACGGATTGTCGGGATCGTCCACCTCCATCGTCGCGCTCGGCTTGAGCAGGTGGCAGCCGTAGTGCACGGCCACCTTGAGCCCTTCGAGCGGGCGCACCACCGACTCGCGGATCGCGTCGTATCCGACATCGTCCCGCAGGACTGTGGCGAGGTGGCGCACCCTGGTCGTACCCCGGTACTCCCGGCCGACGCGCGCGAGGCGCTCGTTGACCAGGGCGCGGAGCGTCGCGTCCTGCAGCAGGTGGCGCGCCTCGGCAAGCGTCGCCGTGCAGCCGGAGCAGTTGGTGAGGATGTCGAGCTCGAGGTCCTCGGCCAGGCTCAGGTTGCGCGCCGCGATCGTCAGCCACGACACCTTGTCCTTCGCCTTGAAGTAGATCGGATCGGGACAGCACGAAGCACCCAGGAGGTCCAGGATCTCCACGCCAAGCTCCTCCAGGATCCCGCGGATGGCGAACTCCATGGCCGGGAAGCGGGTCGGGATCAGGCAGCCCGGGAAGAACGCGAAGCGCTTGGTGCCCGGGGTCGCGGGCCTCGCGGTGTGGCGCACACCCCGCACCGTCGGCCGGCTGCCGCCGTTCGTGTCGAGCAGGGCGCGGATCTCCTCCATCGGCACCGGCTCCAGCTCGGGGAGCCCGAACTCGGCCCGCTGGCGCTCCGTGACCTTGCCCGCGGGCGCCGTGCGCCCGGTCTCCTCGAAGGTGGCGACGACCCGCGCGACCGTGGCGGGCACGATGCCGCGATCCGCCAGCATGTTCTTGAGGGCGATGATCACCTCGACGGGCTTCACGTCCTGTGGACACCGCTCGTGGCAGTTGTAGCAGTTCGTACACTGCCACAGGGGAGAGGCCTCGGTGAGCAGTTCGCGCTCGAGCCCGTAGAGCGTCTTCAACATGATGTCCCGAGGATTGAAGCCCTCGCCATACGTTGCCGCAGGGCAGTCGCCGACACAGGCTCCGCACTGATAGCAGTAGTTGGAGAGAGCCCCTTCGAGCTTCTGGGCGAGGGCCTGCCGGAAACGGAAGCTGAAGGGCGCGACGTCGGGCGAATGAGCCTCGTGGATCATGGCATGCGCTCCTGGTGCGGGGTCCTCGGTGCCTTGAGGTGCCGGATGCTGTTGGAGCGGCACTTCGGGCATGTCCGCTCCCGGTCCTCGCCTTTCTCCATGGATTCCTGAAAGACCTCGCCGCACATCATGCAGCGGAACGACTCCACGGTCGTTTCCATCGGCCAACCTCCTGGCGGTCAGCTCGCGCCGGCGACCGCGGCCGTTTCCGCCGCCGCCTTCTTCTTCGTCCTCGGTTTGAGCGCAGTGCGCGCGTGCGCGATCTCTTCGGGGGTCACCGTCGCGCGCAACTCCTCCAGCTGGCGCATGACGCGGGCGAACTTCTGGCCTTCGGCCGCGCTGATCCACTCGAGTTGCAGGCGCTCGGGCCGCACTCCCGCCTTTTCGAGCCGGTCCCACAGGCGGTGGATGCGCTTCACGGTCTGGCGGTTGGCGTTGATGTAGTGGCAGTCCGCGTAGTGGCATCCCGAGACCAGCAAGACCGGTGCGCCGCAGCGGAACGCCTCGATCACCATCTCATCCGAGACGCGCGCCGAGCACAGCGTCCGCACGACGCGGTTGGTCGCGGGGTAGGTGATGCGCGAGATGCCGGCCATGTCGCCGCCCGCGTAGGAGCACCAGTTGCAGGCGAAGGCGAACACCTTGTCCTGCGGGTCTTCGGCGAGGATCGCGCGCACCTGAGCGAGGAGCTGCTCGTCCGTGAAGTGCCGCATCGAGATGGCGCCGTACTGGCAGGTGGCGGAGCAGGACCCGCACCCCATGCACATCGCCTCGGTCACCACCGCCAGCTCGCCCTTGTGCCAGGTGATGGCGCTGAACGGGCACACCGGGGCGCACAGACCGCACTTCGTGCACGCCGCATCGTCGATGCGGCTGGTGAGCGCCTCGATCTGGATGCTGCCGGCGTTCAGGAGGGCCCCGGCGCGCGACGCCGCCGCGCCCGCCTGGCAGACGGAGTCCTTGATGTCCTTCGGTGACTCGCAGAAGCCGGCGAAGTACACGCCGCGCGTCGGCGCGTCCACGGGCTTGAGCTTCGGGTGGGCCTCGAGGAAGAAGCCCTCCGACGTCTTGGAAAGCGTGAGGAGGCCGCTGATCTTGGCCAGGTCCTTCGGCGGCTGCACGCCGACCGAGAGGACCACCATGTCCAACTCGTGCCGCTCGAGGTCACCGGAGGTCGTGTTCTCGACGGTGACGATCAGGTTGCGCGTGACGGGGTCCTCTTCGATCTCCCCGGGGAGCCCCCGCACGTAGCGCGTGCCCGCCTCCTTGGACCGCTGGAACAGCTCCTCGAACGACTTCCCGACGGCGCGGATGTCCTGGTAGAAGACCACGTTCTCGACGCCGGGGTAGTGGTCGGCCAGCAGCAGCGTGTCCTTCACGGTATTCATGCAGCAGATGCTCGAGCAGTACGGGCGCCCGATCGCCGGGTTGCGCGAGCCGACGCACTGGATGAAGCCGATCCGCTGCGGCTGCCGCTGGTCGCTCGGGCGGACGAAGTGCCCGGCGGTCGGCCCGCCGGCGCAGATCAGGCGCTCGAACTCCATCGAGGTGATGACGTTGTCGAAGCGCGTGTACCCGTACTCGTCGAGCGGCGCCGGGTCATACACGTCGAGGCCGATGGCCACGATGACCGCCCCGACCTCGCGGGTGATCAGCTCGTCGCGATCGTCGAAGTCGATCGCCTGCTTGTCGCACACGTCCGCGCACTTGCCGCACGCGATCGGGTTGTTCCCGAGGCAGTCGTCCATGTTGAGGATGTAGGAGGACGGGACGGCCTGCGGGAACGGGATGTACGCGGCCTTCCGGGACGAGAGGCCCATCTGGTACTCGTCGGGCACGACGACCGGGCAGACCTTCGCGCACTCGCCGCACGTGTTGCACAGCGTGGGATCGACGTACCGGGCCTTCTTCCGGATCGTGACGGTGAAGTTGCCCACGAAGCCGGAGACGTCTTCGACTTCGCTGAAGGTGTGGAGCTCGATGTTGGGATGCCGACCGGCATCGATGGCCTTAGGGCCCAGGATTCATATGCTACAGTCCATGGTCGGATAGGTCTTGTCGAGCTGGGCCATGATGCCGCCGATGGACGGCTGCTTCTCGACCAGGATTGCCCGGTGCCCGGCGTGCGCGATCTCGAGCGCGGCCTCGATCCCGGTCACGCCGCCGCCGATCACGAGCACGGACCGCGTGACGGGGACCGTCATCTCCTCCTGCGGCTGCAGCCACCGCGCCCGCGCGACGGCGCTGGCGACGAGGTCCTTCGCCTTGCGCGTGGCGCCGTCCCGGTCCCCGGGGTGCACCCAGGAGCACTGCTCCCGAAGGTTGGCCATCTCCATCAGGTACGGGTTGAGGCCCGCCTCCAGGACGCACTGCCGGAACGTCGGCTCGTGCTGCCGCGGCGTGCAGGACGCGACCACCACCCGGTTCAGATGGTGCTGGCGGATCGCCGCCTTGATCTCGTTCTGCCCGGGCTGGGCGCAGGTGTACCGGTTCCGGACCGCGCACACCACGTCCGGCAGGCCGGTGGCGTACTCGGTCACCGCCGCGCAGTCCACCGTGCCCGCGATGTTGAGCCCGCAGTCGCAGACGAAGACGCCGATGCGCAGGCCGTCCTGGGTCGGTTGGGCGATCATCGTAGAGGCTCCCTCACGTTCGGTTGGCTACGCCAGCGCGTCCGCGACCAGCTCGGCCACATCACGCATCTCGATCGCGATCTCGCCTTCCAGGCTTGGGTCCTTCATGGCGCACTGGAAATGAATTCGGCACTTGGGACACGCGGTCACCAGCACCTCGGCGCCCGTGGCGCGCGCCTCGCGAAGCCGCTCGACTTGGATCCGCTTCACGTAGCGGTCGCAGTGCAACCACGTCCCTCCCGCGCAGCACATGGCGGTCGGGCCGGATCGCCGCATCTCGGCCACCTCGATCCCCGGCAGTGCCCCGAGCACGGCGCGCGGCGGGTCGTACACTCCGAGGTGCCGGCCCAGCCGGCAGGGGTCCTGATACGTCACGCGCTTCGCCCCGTCCGCCTTGAACGTCAGCTCCGGCAGGTGCTCCGCCAGGTACTCCGACACGTGCAGCATCCGCGGCCGCCTGGCCCCCCAGAACGGCGCGTAGTCCACCTTCCACGTCCGCAGACACTCGGCGCACGACGTCACCAGGGTCTCCGCGCCGCTTTCGGCCACCAGCGCCGCGTTGTGCTGCGCGAGCAGCTCGAAATTCCGGCGGTCCCCGTTCCACAGCAGGTCGTGCCCGCAGCACCGCTCCGCCGGGGAGACGACCGGTGCGACGCCCAGGCGGTTCATCAGCCGGACGGCCGCCCGCGTCGCTTCCAGCGTCCGCATCTCGTACTCGGGGAAGAAGGCGTCGAAGTACATCGCGCAGCCGGTCCAGTAGAACACCGCGCCCTTGGCCGGCTCGGTCCGTAGGTCGCCGCCCAGCCAGGCGAGGCGATCCTGCTGGGTTCCGCCCGCCGCCATCATCCGCATCACCGATTGCAGCGCGCCGCCGTGCGGACAGTCGGGCTCGATGCCGTCGGCGTACGCCAGCGTGCGCAGCTCCCGAACCAGATCGGTGTAGGCCACTCCCGTCGGGCACCGCAGCTCGCACAGCGAGCAGGTCAGGCACTTGAAGAGCTCGAACGTGCCCAGCGCCTGATCGCGGTGGCCGCCGTTCGACGCCAGCACCTGGCGCCTCGGGCTGTAGGCGCCGCCGATGCGGGCGACCGGACAGGCGGCGGTGCACTTGCCGCAGTCGTAGCAGGCCCACGTTCTGGCCTGCTTGGCGGCGCGGGCGAGATCAGGCATCGACGTTGGCTCCACGGCGCGTCATGGGGCGCGCTGCACGTGCTTGAGCGGATTGGGTCCCAGACGGCGGACCTGCTCGGTGAACTCGTTGACGACCTGCGCGAACCGGTTGCCCTCGGCGGCGCTGATCCACTCCAGCCGCAGGCGACCGTCCTCCAACCCCAGCAGCGACACGATGCGCTTGGTCTTCTCGAACTGCTCGAGGGCGCGCTCGTTGCCGAACGCATAGTGGCAGTCCCCGAGGTGGCAGCCGGACACCAGCACACCGTCCGCCCCCTTCTCGAAGGCGCGCAGCACGAACCCCGGCTCGATGCGCCCCGAGCACATCACCCGGATCACCCGGAAGTGCGGCTGCTGCTGGATGCGGGAGGCCCCGGCGGTGTCGGCACCCGCGTACGAGCACCAGTTGCAGGCGAAGACGATCAGCCGCGGCTGCCACGCCGCCGCCGCGCCGTCGCCAGGCAGCGCCGTCTCCGTCAGCGCGGCAGTCATTCGGCCAGCGCCTCCTCCAGGCCGGCATCGATCATCGCGTGCACCTGGCCGGCGGTGAAGTGTCGGGCGGTGATGGCCGCCGAGGGACACCAGCTCGCGCAGGTGCCGCATCCCTTGCAGAGCGCGGCGTTGATGCGGGCGGCGTAGACGCCGGGCTCGGTCTCGACCAGCTGCGGCGCCTGGAACTTGCAGATCTCGACACAGGTGCCGCAGCCGCGGCATCGCACCTCATCCACCACCGAGACCGCGGCCCCCTGGATCGCGGTGTCGTACGCGAGGAAGACGGAGGCCTTCGCCGCCGCCGCCGAGGCCTGCGCGACGGAGTCCACGATGTCCTTGGGGCCCTGGACCGTCCCCGCGAGGAACACTCCCTCGACCGCGGTCTCGACCGGGGCGAGCTCCGGATGCCGCTCGAGGAAGAAGCCGTCCGACCCGAGGCTCACCTTGAGCAGGTCGTGGAAGACCGCGGTCTCTGGCTGCCGCGGACGCATCCCCACGCTGAGCACGACGAGGTCGGCCGGCACCTCTACCGTGCGTCCCAGGAGATCGTCGTAGCAGCGCACAGCTTGGGCGCGCTCCGCTCCGAGCACCTGCGGCCGCTCCCCGGGAGGGATGCGCACGAACAGCACGCCTTCGCCCCTCGCCTCCCGATACATCTCTTCCGCGCCGGTCGAGATGGTCCGGATGTCGCGGTAGAACACCGTGACGTCCAGCCCCTGGCGGCGCAGCAGGAGCGCCTGCTTGATCGCGGTGGGGCAACAGTAGCGGGAGCAGCCGCTGTAGCCGCTCGCCTCCCGCGACCCGACGCACAGGATGAACGCGGCGCTCGTCGGCCGGTGCTGGCCGACGGTGGGGCCATGCTCGTCAACGTGGAACGCCTGCTCCAGCTCCCGGCTGGTGAGGACTCCGGGCAGCGTCGGGTAGCCGTACTCCCCCTGCGGATCGTACAAGTCGGCCCCGAACGCCAGGATGATCACGCCGACCCGGGTCGTCTCCTGCGTAGTCCCCGTGAGCCCGACCTCGAAGCTGCCGACGAACCCGCTGACGGCGTGCACCTCGGTCCCGAGGAGCACGCGGGCGCTGCTCTGCTCGAGCCGGGCGATCTTGGCGGCGAGCACGTCCGCGGCCGGGCGCAGGTTGGGGTAGAGCCGGTGGAGGTGCGGCTCGGCGAGCCAGCCGCCGAAACGGTCCGCCTTCTCGACGAGCGTGACCGGGAAGCCCTGCTCCGCCAAGTCGGTCGCCGCCTGGATCCCCGCGATGCCGCCGCCGACGACCAGCGCCGCCCGCGTCATCTGCACCCGGCCCTCATAGAGCGGCTCCAGCCGGCGGGCGCGCGCCACACCCATCCGGACCAGGTCGCGCGCCTTGGCCTGTGCCTCGGCCCGCTGCCCGCTGTGCACCCACGAGCACTGGTCCCGGATGTTCACCATCTCGAGCAGATAGGGGTTGAAGCCGACGCGGGCGCAGGTCTCGCGGAAGACCGGCTCATGCGTGCGCGGGGTGCACGACGCGACCACCACGCGGTTCAGGTCGTGCGCGCGGATCATCGCGACCAACTCGTCTTG
>ERZ1292640.4655-Hain-H43-02um-R1-4655-length-10383-cov-5_pt1 | contig 10383 bp, 13 predicted proteins | sample MGYA00564404_ERZ1292640 | MGnify/ENA primary metagenome ERZ1292640 (study PRJEB36523, sample SAMEA6512636) | groundwater metagenome | collected 2019-01-08 | study: AquaDiva: Metagenomics assemblies of 32 groundwater samples | reverse complement strand
TTGTGGACCAGAGGGGAATCGGACCCCTGACCTCTACTTTGCAAAAGTAGCGTTCTACCACTGAACTACTGGCCCATACTGCTTTTGGTTACACCGTATCGAAATTTATGTCCCGTAGGAACCTAAAAAAGAAAATATTGCGATTTATATCAAAAAAGCTTAAACGGTAAAACGCGGAAATATTTTCGTTTCCTACGGGATATGCTACAATAAGTTTACTATGGATACAAATAAAGCCAAAAATTATTTTTGGGTTTTTCTCGACATACTCATCGCGGGTATTATTTTAAACCTTATTCTATTTGTGATGCCGACGATAAGGAATTTCGGCAATTCGCTTGGAGTAGCAAGAACAGTCACCGTTTCCGCCGATGGAAAAACTGTCGCTACTCCGGACATAGCGCTTTCTTCGTTTTCGGTTGTTTCCCGCGGCGTGAATCCAGAAGTTCTTTCTGCGACGAACAACAAAAAAATTTCCTCAGTCATAGATTTTTTAAAGTCCGAAGGTATCGAGGGCAAGGATATTCAAACGACCGGGTATAATTTATCGCCAGATTACCGGTATGATCCCAAAGAGGAGCGGAGTTATATTACCGGATATACGTTTACCCAAGCCGTAAGCGTGAAAATGAGGGATTTCAAAAAAATTCCCGCGATCTTGGGAGGCCTTACGCCGTTAGGCGTGAACCAAATCGGCGGAATTACATTTAGTGTTGAGGAGCCGGAAAAGTTTTTAGCAATAGCGCGAGCTGACGCAATTAAAAAAGCAGGCGATGAGGCATTTCAGATGGCAGAATTATCCGGAGCGCGCCTCGGCCGCGTTGTAAGCATAGGCGAGCACAGTTCGATTCCTGTTCCGTATTACGCGGAAGCTTTTGGTCGTGGAGGAGGGATAGATGTTGCCGCGCAAGTGACGCCGGAGATTGAACCTGGAATGTCAGAAATCCGGGATCAGGTAACCGTCACCTACGAGCTTAGGTAGAAAGCTGTGAAAAAAGATCTGCAGATCGTAACGATCATCGGCGCCGGAGTTGGATTATTTGTTCAGTTCGTCATTCAGAATCTTGTTGATACGCCAGACCTCCTGTTGCGACTCGGGATTTTTTTCGCTTGCTTCTTTTTTGCGCCATTCGCCCTTTTTGTTGCGGCGCTTATCGGGAAAGTTTTTCCGGTCGCGTATCAGTTTGCGAAATTTGCGGCCGTCGGGACGCTCAATAACGCCATTGATTTTGGCGTTGTGAACCTCGCGATTTTTTTATCGGGGATAGCAAGCGGGTGGGGATATTCGATTTTCAAAACAGTTTCATTTGTCGCGGGAACGACAAATAGCTTTTTTTGGAATAAATTCTGGACGTTCGGGGCCATGGCAAAACCTCATTCCCGGGAAGTGATGAAATTTTATTCGTTCGCGATTGTCGGCGGGATTATTAACGTCGGTATCGCGAGTTTTGTGGTAAACGGAATTCATGTTCCAACAGGTATTGCCCCGAAGATATGGGCGAATATTGGTGGGCTCGCTGGCGTAGCAGGCAGTCTTATCTGGGACTTTATCGCATACAAGTTTTTTGTGTTTAAAAAACAGTCTCACAATCTCGAGTCTATTTTCAAAGTTTGACTTTATTCGCTGGTTTTGCTATGCTTACTCGTGGATGAGTGCGAGTATGCCTTAGGATTAAAATCTTAAGGAATAGCCCACACAATCTGTTTGGCCACAAGCCCCCGCAAGGGGGCTCTTGGTTTTTTGCAGAAATTTGCCGTATTATGAAGTGGAGAAATAGCCCGTTTATGGAGCTGCAAGGAGAGCACTCATTTACAACTTCTCGGCTGAAAGGGCTACAGGCGAGCACTCATTCAAACAAACAGAATTGGAGGTCACCACCTGTAGCCCTTTCAGCCAGAGAACAAAACAGAATTGTCCCGCAGATACTGGGATTGCGAATCCATAATTCGCTTCGCTCAAACGGATTCGGGAAGAGGTCACCACTTACAGCCCTTTAAGCGGGCTAACTCTCTTTTGCGATGCCGCAATTTAAAGAAAATATTAATTTATCCAGTTTTACGAATTATCGAATCGGTGGGCCTGCAACTTTCTTTTTCGAGGCGGATAGCCCCGAAAAAGTTTTGTGGGCGGTTGATGCCGCCAAAAAACGTAAGACTGACTTTTTCGTGCTTGGCGCGGGCACGAATGTTCTGGTTTCCGATGAGGGTTTTGCGGGGCTGGTTTTAAAACCCAAGATTGATTTCGTTAAAACAGAAGGAAGTATTTTGCGCGCTGGAGCGGGCGCGCTTGTTTCCGACGTGCTAAGTGTTGCGGCGAAGGCCGGCCTTTCCGGACTTGAGTGGGCAGGAGGACTTCCTGGGACGCTTGGCGGCGCGATCCGCGGGAATGCCGGGGCATTCAAGGGGGAGATTAAGGATGTCGTGCGCGAAGTCGAGAGTTTCGATACCAAGACTCTCAAATTTGTCGTGCGAACAAACACAGAGTGTAAATTTTCTTATAGGTCGAGTATATTCAAGGAAAAAGGCGACGAAATTATTTTGTCCGCAACGCTTCTGCTTGCGAAAGGCGATCCTAAAAAAATTAAACAGGCAATCGAAGAAAAAATTGCTTATCGCCTAGCGCGGCATCCTATGGAATATCCGAACGTTGGGAGTATTTTTAAAAATATTCCCCTTACGCGGATTTACGCGGACGATACGTCGAACTATGCTGAAGCTGTGCGTACTTTCGCGTTTAATTTTCATGGGTTGCAGGTTCCGGTAAAGGTGGATCCATTTCCAGTCGTGCCTACCGCATATCTTATTTCAGAGTCCGGCCTCAAGGGTGTTAGCTTTGGCGGCGCGATGGTATCTCCCAAGCACCCGAATTTTATCGTGAATGTCTTAGAAGCAAAAGCGTCTGACGTGAAGGCGCTAATCTCGCTTGTGAAAGAACGCGTCGCAGAGAAATTTGCCGTCAATCTCGAAGAAGAGGTTCACCTTTTGTAGTTCAAAATTTAAATATCTAAGTTCAAAACCCGTCCGACCTAGGTAAAAAATTTAAAAATTTTCAATTTTCAAACTTTTCGTTTATACTGAAAAAATGAAAATAAATATCAAAGCAATACAAATTGATCTGACGCCGGCGTTAAATGTTTATATTGAAAAGAAACTTTCTCAACTTGCGAAGTTCGTGAAGCGTTTTGATGAAACGGGCGAAGCCGAAATATGGCTCGAAATTTCAAGGTCTACGCGCCACAAAAAGGGGGACGTGTTTGAAACGTCGGCGGATCTCCGCCTTCCGAAAAAAATTCTGCGGGCGGAAACCGTGTCTCCCGACGCGCGCGCGGCGATAGACGTTATCAAAAATAAATTGAGCCTGGAGATACAAAAATACAGAACGCAGTTTTTGGAGATACAGAAAAAACGGTTGCCTGGGAAGCGGTAGATGAGATTATGGACGTGGTGAAACGAAAGGCGAATTTAATACCTTAAGCATGTTTACTATTGTGAAGTAGGTGACGACTTCGAAAAAGGCATAAAAATCCACGAGGGACAATATGGAAACTTTTTCTACACTCGACCAGATTGAACGTGAAGGGGAAATTATTGAGGAAGATAAAACCGTTTTACGAAAGTTGCAAAATGTGTTGAGTCGATGAGAGTGGTAAATGTGCTATGATATGGTTCTGTGTTTTATGTCTATACTTGAATTCACGAAAGAGTAGAAGCTAACCATGAGTCTGCGCGAACTTACCAAAATTCTGATTGTAGATAATGGCACGCATTATCTAGAGGCCTTAGGAAGGCTGTTTGCGTATTGCGACGTTTTTATCAGTAGTCGCGCTACGTTCGTGCCATCACAAGCTGCTCGGGCAGATGTGATTATCCTTTCTGGAGGACATATTCCTGTGGCAGGGAATGAATCTTTGTATGAGCAGGAGATTAATTATATAAAGAAAGCCACTGTCCCAATTTTGGGAATATGCCTCGGTTATGAGATTATAGCTCACGCATGCGGTGCGCGTTTGGAGCTATTAGATAGCAAAGAGGCAGGAGTCATTACCATTATTCCTACTCAAGAAAACTCGCTGTTTGAAGGAGTTAGAAATTTTTCTGTTTACGAAAATCGTCGCTGGGTGGTTAAGACTTTGCCTTCGGGTCTGGTCGGTTTAGCAGAATCGCCGCGTGGCTACGAAATAATAAAACATGCAACCAAGCCCATATACGGATTCCAGTTTCATCCCGAATTGTTTGTACACGAGACGTCAGGAAAAAAGATTTTTACAAACATGTTTAACATGTTCAAGCGTTCTGAAGGATAAAGTAATGTGAATATAGTAAAACAAACGTTCATATCTGTCATGTTTGAATCACTAAAAAGCATTTTTTCCGGCAATCCTCTCGAGGCGCTTAAAAAGCAAGTTGCCGAAATAAATGCGCTTGAGCCGGAAATTCAGAAATTGAGTGATGATGAGCTTAAGGCGGAAAGTCAAAAGCTGCGAGAGCGTGTTACAGATGGGGAATCGCTCGACGATATTTTGATTCGCGCGTTCGCGCTTGCGCGAGATGCCGCGCGAAGGACGCTCAGCCAACGGCCGTATGATGTTCAGCTTTTGGGCGGGCTCGTGATTCACAAAGGCGCAGTCGCTGAAATGTCTACCGGCGAGGGAAAGACCCTTTCGGCGGTCGCGCCCGTGTATTTGAATGCTCTTACTGGGAAGGGAGTTCACGTGGTGACTGTGAATGAATATCTTGCGCGCCGCGATGTAGTCTGGATGGGGCAGGTGTATCGCGCGCTAGGCGTATCGGTAAGCTGCATTGTTCCTGGAGCGGCTTTTATATATGACCCGGAATGGAAAGTGCCGGAAGTTGCCGAAAAACTTATAGATAATGAGCGAGACACGACTGGAGCGTTTCTTGTGCAGCAGGAATTTTTACGGCCAGTGTCGCGACGGGAAGCTTACAGAGCAGATATAACATACGGCACAAATCACGAATTTGGTTTTGATTATTTGCGCGATAATTTGATGTATAAACTTGAGGACAGGGTTCAACGCGACTATAATTTTGCGATCATCGATGAGGTAGACAGTATTTTGATTGATGAGTCGCGGACGCCGCTTATTATCGCCGCTCCTGATGCGGAATCGAGCGGTTTTTATAAATCATTCGCGCGAGTGGTGAGAAATTTGAAGCCTGACGAGGATTATACTGTTGATGAAAAACTTCGCGTGGCGAGCATCACAGAAAAAGGAATAGAGAAGGTGGAGAAAATCGTTGGCGTGAATAATTTGTACGCTCCAGAGCACCTTCGGCTAGTGCATTTTCTCGAAGAAAGCATTAAAGCCAAGGCGCTTTTCCAACGAGATAAGGATTACGTGGTAAAGAACGGGGAAGTGATTATCGTGGATGAGTTTACCGGCCGACTGCTCCACGGGCGCAGATATCAAGGCGGGTTGCATCAGGCGATTGAAGCGAAGGAGGGCGTGCTCGTAAAAGAAGAATCAAAAACGTACGCGAAAGTTTCGATACAAAATTATTTCCGGCTCTATAAGAAAATTTCCGGCATGACGGGGACGGCACAAACATCTGCGGAAGAGTTCCATAAAGTGTACAAACTCGAAGTTATCACGATTCAGACGAACAAACCGATGATTCGAAGAGACAACGAGGATGTGATTTATAAAACCGCGGCGGCGAAGTGGCGTGCGGTGGTGGAGGACGTGAAGGAACGGCACAAAGCAGGCCAGCCGGTGCTTTTGGGCACGACATCAATCGAGAAAAACGAACTTATTTCCTCGTTGCTTGCAAAAGTTGGAGTTTTACACGAAGTTCTTAATGCGAAAAACAACGAGCGCGAGGGTTCTATCATCGCGCAGGCGGGAAAATTTGGCGGGGTTACGGTTGCCACGAATATGGCCGGGCGCGGCGTGGATATAATTTTGGGCGGCAATCCGCCGAGCACTGTGGAAGCGCAAAAGGTGCGAGAAGCTGGCGGGCTTCACGTGATTGGCACGGAGCGGCATGAAGCGAGGCGTATAGACAACCAGCTTCGCGGGCGCTCGGGGCGGCAAGGAGATCCAGGCTCGTCGCGGTTTTTTCTTTCGGCCGAAGACGACCTGCTCAGAATTTTTGGCGGCGACAGGCTCAAAAATATCATGGAGCGGTTCAATGTTCCTGAAGATCAGTCAATTGAGGTTGGCATGATGTCGAAAATCGTTGGCCAAGCGCAGGCAAAAGTTGAAGGTGCGAATTTCGATATGCGCAAGCACTTGCTTGAATATGACGACGTATTGAACAAACAGCGCACGACAGTATACGGCCGCCGGTTTGAGGTTTTGACGAGCCTGAATAAAGAAAATCTTTCAAAAGCTGTCTTTGAATCCGCGGAGCGGTATTTTGACGTACTTGTTTCGCAGTCGCGTTCGGAAACCGGGGAGATGTCCAAAGAAAAACTCGCCGAGATTAAAAAGATATTCACGGATGTGGGAATGGCGGATATGAAAAAAGAATTAGAAGTTGAGAGTTATGAAGAAGAACTGCGTAAAGTTCTAAAGGAAAAAAGCGATAAAGCCGCGGAGGACGGGCAAACTATTGGGCGAGTGCTGAGTATTCTCGATTTGCTCTGGATGAATCACTTGGAAGAACTTGAGGCGTTAAGCGGTTCGATCGGGCTTCGGGCATACGGGCAAAAAGACCCGCTCGTCGAATATCGAAACGAAGCGCACAAATTGTTCAGCGACTTTTGGAATAATTTCGACGCGTGGATTTTTATGAATTTGTTTAGGATGATGGCACAGACGCAGATTAACGCGGGTCAAAACGCGGATAAACGCGGATCGAATGTCGGCGCAAATCCGAGTATCTATCAGCGAGAATCCGCGCCGACAGATAAGGTCGGACGAAATGATCCGTGCCCGTGCGGGTCAGGCAAGAAATACAAGAAATGCCATGGGAAGTAAGCCAGAAGGAAAAATTAAAAAATTAATTAACCTCGGACTTAAAATTGTCGGAATAATTTCTATTGTTTTGACTTTGATTTTAAGTATTATAAATTTATTAGGTCTTTTTAAACCTGATTTTAGACTTCGAGCAATAGGAAATTATGTAAATGTAGCGATTCCCGATGCACTTTTCGAAGATATGAGAAGTTATTTGGAAGAAAGTATTCCGTATACGTCTTGGAAGGGGGACTATTTTTATCCATATTCTGCAACTACGACCAACTTGATGCATTTTAGATATATAGAATCGATTTTAGAGTTTGATATTGAAAATTTAGGTAATAAGAGTGCGAAAGATATGAAATTAGAAATACCATTTTCTGGTTTCTATTCGCTGGGTAATGGTCAAGTAAATCAATTTACTGAAATTATTTCGTTAGGCAATCTAAATCCGACCAATAAGATTAACGTTTTAGTTTGGGCAAAGACGAATGTGTCTAGATATGACGAAGGAAAAACAAGAGTAACCTATGATGGGGGATGGTCAGGTATTAATTATCCGAGGCGTGTTGGGTCAATCTGGTCTTTTCTCATAGACAATTTTTTCTATTTTGTAATCTGGGTTCTATTGGTTTTCTGGCTTCTTTTCGGAAAATTTCTCATGTACAAAGTTATTGGCTTTTTTAACAAAAAATAGGAAATAATTAAGATGAAACACTATGGGTAATATGGCACCAAAAATTGAAAGTGCAGAGGCACTTAAAGCTATGGCGAAGGAAGCCAGTAAGCCTTGGTATTTAAAGGTTGAGGCATGGATCGGTATTGTGGCCAATGTTATAGCCCTCGGTGCCCTGATTGTAGCGATAATTGCCTTACAGAAATGACGTTCCCATTGGTATCGCATATCAAGCGTTGTGGAATTTTAAACACCGAAGAACACAATAAGAATATACAAAATAAGAAATGAGTTACCCAATCGTACAAATTAAAACTTCAGATAATTTATGGCTTCACGCCCTCCATCTTCGTGCACCGAATAGTAAAATTGTATTTTTGAACATACACGGAACAGCAAGTAACTTTTATGAAGAATACTTTATAGAGGTTTTGACTGAAAAATTGGCAAAACGTGGGATTTCTATGCTTTCAACTAATAATAGGGGGGTTGGAGTTTACGATGCGTGGCAAGGAAATGGTGCGGCAGTTGAAAAGTTTTCTGATTGTTTGATTGATATAGACTCATGGATTGAATTTACTTTAGAGCAAGGATACGAACAAATAATTCTTTCTGGACATAGTTTAGGAACAGAAAAGGTTACGTACTATATGATTCACGGCAAGTACGCTGGTAAAATTTCTGCTCTTGTTCTGCTTGCGCCCGCTACTTCTCCAGGTTCGGAACCATTACTTGTTCAAGATTATGAAAAAAAACTTGAAAATGCTCGCATCCTTATAAAAGAAGGCAAGGGAAAGGTCTTTCTGGATAGAAACGCATACGGAGGTATTATGCCCAAAAGCGCAGAGTCATACATTGATTTTTCAGATCTCAATCCCGAATTTGACGACGCATTACCTTTCCATAAGAGACGCTTACCTTCTTTTGGTAAAATAGAGATTCCTATTTTTGCAGTTATCGGAGATCAGGAAGAGTACACAGCAATTTCGATTATAGAGGCTTTGGATTTAATAAAGAAAGAGAATTCAAATGCCAGAGTTGTACAGATCTCGAATTGTGACCACGATTTTCAGGAGAATGAAGAAAAACTGTCTGAAATACTAATTCAATTTTTTAATGAGAATAATCTATGTTCCTGTTAGTATTGCATATCAAGAAATGCCATGGAAAATAATTTAGAACGACGAGTTCAGAAAATTGAGGAGAGAAATCGGAAAGTTGAAGATGATAAAGCGTGGGAAATAAGCTGGACGCGGAGAATATTGCTCGCGACGTTTACGTATCTGGCAATAGGATTGTATTTGCGGGCGATTGAAATATCGCGGCCGTGGCTCAATGCGATTGTCCCGACTCTGGGTTTCACGATATCGACGCTCATGATTCCGTTTTTCAAGAAATTGTGGTTGAAACAGATACGTGGTGGGGGTAGTAAAAAAGATATCGTGGTAGATGATGTAAAATAATTTAATGATTTACAAAAATCCACCAGCAGGTTTTAGTCCGCGATTTGAAATAGCCAGTTGCTATTTGGAGCACAACGGTCAGTTTGTTCTTTTGCACCGCCATGGAAACAAGTCTCAGGCGAATAAATGGGGAGTAATCGCTGGGAAGATGGAGGAAGGAGAAAATGTTTACGATGCAATGGCGAGGGAAATAAAAGAAGAAACTAGCATCAACATTCCCAAGGAAAAACTGAAATATTTTACGAAGTTATACGTTCATCACGGGGGATATGACTTTGTTTATCATATATTCAGTAATAAGCTTGATATTCGTCCTGAAATAAAAATAAATGAAAAGGAGCATAAGAGTTTCAAGTGGGTTTTGCCCGAAGAGGCGTTGCGGATGGATCTGGTAGACGACTTGGATGAATGTATTAAGCTTTTTTATAATGTCATATGAAAATTAGAATCGGTTCTAAAAATAAAGCGAAAGTGGACGCCGTGGAGGAGATCTTAAAGGAATATCCGCATTTGGCCGACGCAAAAACGTTTGCAGTTGAAGTTTCGTCCGATGTTTCCCGTCAGCCTAAAACGCTCGATGAAACGGTTCGTGGCGCGATTAACCGAGCAAAAAATTCTTGGAGCGAGTGCGATTATAGCATCGGGATCGAATCAGGGCTCATGCACGTGCCGGGATCGAAGAGCGGCTACATGGACGTTTGCGTGTGCGCGATTTATGACGGGAAAGAATTTCATATTGGCCTATCGTCCGCTTGGGAATTTCCCAATGTATCCGTGATGGATTTGATCGTGAAAGATGGATTGGATATGAGTCAGGCGATTAATAAAGTGGGATTCACGAAAAACCCCGGTGTTGGCTCGGCCGAGGGAGCAATTGGGATTCTCACAAAAGGACGAATGGACCGCAAGGAATACACAAAGCAGGCATTACGCACCGCGCTAATTCATTTAGAGCAGTTTGATTTTTAAAACCAGAATTTCGATTCGTGCGAGGAGATGAGACAGGCGGCGGCATTTTCTGGTATCATTAATCCATGAATATAAAAATAATTTTGGTTATCGTTGGCGCGATTGCGGTGGCGGGCGGTTATTTTTTCTGGCAGAATCAAGGTATGGATACCGCGCCGTTTGATGATGAGCAGAATATCGTGCCTAGCCCAAGCGTTCTTCCAGTGCCCGCGAAGCCTGTCGGTAACCATGTTATCACGCTCAAAACGAATTTCGGCGAGATACAGTTCGAAACATACGATGCCGATGCGCCGAAGACGGTTGCGAATTTTATCTCGCTCGCGGAAAAGAAATTTTATGATGGGCTTAT
>ERZ1292640.4654-Hain-H43-02um-R1-4654-length-10383-cov-10_pt1 | contig 10383 bp, 13 predicted proteins | sample MGYA00564404_ERZ1292640 | MGnify/ENA primary metagenome ERZ1292640 (study PRJEB36523, sample SAMEA6512636) | groundwater metagenome | collected 2019-01-08 | study: AquaDiva: Metagenomics assemblies of 32 groundwater samples | reverse complement strand
GATATTGTATAGTTAACGTCACATTTATATAGTTGTCTTGCTTTTTTTAATCGAAGGAGGTGAAAAAATGTCCATTAAATGTTTGAATTGTAAATCGATAGATGTCAGAAAAAGAGGTTTTAGATTTACTTCTATCGGAAAAAAGCAAAAGTATCAATGTTTTAATTGTAAGAAATGGTTTGTGTTAGATGATGGATTCAAGAGAATGAGGCACAAAAAAGAAGATATTGTAAGAGCCATCCATCAACATGCTGATGGATTTTCGCTTTCGAAAACACAAAACCATCTTTGGCAGCATGATGGAGTAAAAGTTACGAGAAAAACCATAAGTGACTGGTCAAAGAAATTTAGTATTTTTTTAAAATCCGATAAATGAAATACATCCCATCATTAAAGGAAATATTCATTATGATGAGAAGTATGTTCAAGTAAAAGATGATTGGAATTTTGATTTGAACGCAATTGATAATGTAACTAAATTTGTGTTGGCACACAAATTTACCGACGAGAGAACAAAAGAAGTTTGCATAGATTTTCTAAGTGAGATTAAAGTGAATTGTTATCCTCAAATACTTGAAAGATATTTATCTGAAAAGCACAAGAAAAAAGAAGATAGATTATTATTTGAATTTGTTTGTGATGGTTTTGAAAATTACAAGTCCGCATTCAATAAACTTTTTTACAGAGTTGCAGAATTACATTTTGGCGTTCCGATTGCCTGTAAAAAATATGGTTTGAAACATAACAATAATCCAGCAGAAAGATATAATGGAAAATTAGATGACAGATTAAAAATAATTCGTGGAGGTTTTGGAAGTTTTGAAGGTGCAGAGAAATTTTTAGACTTGCAAAGAGTTATTAATAACTTTGTAAATCCCCATCAGCAACTTCAGGGAAAAACGCCTGCAGAAATGGCAGAGATAATTCTGCCTTTGAAAAGAAACAAATTACTGAACCTTATTAGATTCTTGGCAAAAACGAGGAGATGACGATAAGGTTACAGTATCTTACGCCCCGTTTTAAATTTATTAGAGAATATAATATTCTTTGCCGGCTCATGTTATTTTTACATGAAATGCAATATGGATAACTGTATTACTTGTAGCTCTCTGCGTTGCAGTTCTCCAGACAGAAGCGTACAAAATGTGCTACAAGCTACGCAGTTTTCTGTATCTCTAAAGAAAAAAACAAAAACAAACATTTAAATATCTCCCCCTCCAGATAAATTTAGAAAGAAGCATCGTTATCATAACGTAGTCAGGGGAAAGGCTCACGTCTTTCACCACTTTCATATTCACGCCCATGTTGGGCAAGTTTGAATCACCTTCTTTCTAATCGCCTTGTAAAAGGCATAGCAGAGAACTAAAAGTTCTCAGGAAAAGCAAAAATGGCAAAAGTAAGTCCAGTATCAATCAAATATATGATATACGCTTCGTTTAAGGCTGAAGGTCCTTTGGAAAAACCTGACGTAATTGGGGCTATATTCGGTCAGACAGAAGGGCTTTTAGGTTCAGAATTGGAGATGCGCGAACTGCAAAAAGAAGGCAAGATAGGCAGAATAGAAGTCAATTTAGAAACAGTCGATGGTAAAAGTCTGGGCGAAATTCAGGTTCCTACAGCGCTGGATAAGTCAGAAACAACAATAATTGCGGCTGCCTTGGAAACCATAGACCGAATAGGTCCGACAGAAGCAGCTATCAGTGTAACAAAAATAGAGGATGTAAGAGGGAGTAAAAGAGATTTTATAATTGAAAGAGCAAAAAAGCTTTTAGAAGGTCTGGATGGAAGTGGCGATTTCGGGGAGATGAGCAAAACTCTAAAAGAAGAGGCAAGAGCAGCCAAAATACAAGAGTATGGTGAAGAAAAACTTCCCGCGGGAGATATTTCAGGTGATGAAATAATTGTTGTTGAAGGCCGCGCAGATGTAGTTAATTTACTCAAAAATAGGGTAAACAGCGTCATTGGTATGAATGGCACAAAACTTCCAGCTGAAATTGCTAAGCTTGGAGAGAGAAAAGAGCTGACTTTATTTGTTGATGGCGACAGAGGTGGAAAGTTAATAGCTAAAAATGTAATTGAAAACGCCAGAATCGCTTATGTCGCAATTGCACCAGATGGAAAAGAAGTAGAAGAGCTTGCAGGCAAAGAAATTCTTATGGCTCTAAGAAAAAGAATAAGTGTAGATGAGTTTTTAAGAAAACTCAAATTTAACGGCGATTTAAATGGCTCGGAAGCAGGAGCGGCTCCAACCGCAAATTCAAGCCCTGGCTTTGCTGGCGATATTAAAGAAGCAGCCAAAAAAATTTATGAAAAAATAAAAGGAACAAAAACAGCAGTCTTGGCTGATTCTTCTTTTGATATAATCCAAAAAGTGAGCGTTAGAGAACTGATAAGAAGCATAAAAGATTCAAGAAAAAAAGTTTTTGCAGTAATAATTGACGGCGCTGCAACCTCTCCAATAGTTTCTGCCTGTGATGAATTCGGAGTCGCCCATTTGGCAGCTGCAAATTTCTCAGGCGTCGAAGGCGCAAAGGTCAATTTAATTAGTTTGTAATTTCAGTGTTTTCCTAATTGAACATTAGACTCGTTAATTGTTTGTTTTAGATAAGTTCTAAAATCAAGCATGCTATTTCTAAGATAAGGCTATTGATTTATAAAAATTGTAATTAAACGATATAATTAAGGCAATACGCCATCGCCAAGCTTAGGTGTTGTCATTGAGCCCTCACTAGCTTGATAATATTCCTTCTGCGTAAAGCCAAACATTCCAGCAAGAATATTTGCAGGGAATCTTTTTATTGCAATGTTAAATGATTTTATATCTTCTATGTATCTTCCACGCGCAACAGTTATTCTATTTTGCGTTCCAGAAAGTTCATCAGTAAGAGCCATATACTGTTTGTTTGCCTGCAAAGTAGGATAATTTTCAGCTACAGCAGAAACAAAAGCAGAAATTCCGTTATTCATCTGCTGTCCAGCTGCATCTTTTGCAAGTTGAGTTGATGCCGAAGCCCAGCTTGTCCTCGCAGCAATAACATCTTTCACAAAATTAGTTTCAACATTGACAGAACTTTTAACCACATCAATTAAGTTTGGAATTAAATCTGCCTGCCTCTGATACTGATTTCCAACTTCGCTCCATTTGGCATCAATTCCCTGTGATAGAGAAACAAATCTATTGTAAGCTCCGATAACATAAAAAACCATCAAAAGTAAAATAACTCCGACTACAATTAGTGTAATTCCTAAGCCCCCAAGTCCTTTTTTATTCTTCATGTAATTATTAATCATTTGTGCTTTAAAAATCTATCTGCTTGCTCCCCCGCCGCCGAAACCGCCTCCGCCAAACCCTCCGCCGCCTGAAAAACCTCCTCCAGAAAAGCCGCTGCTTCTTCTAGGGCTTAACAGCATTCCAAGAAGAACATATTTCCAGAAATCACCTGCTCCTTTGTTTTTGCGCTTTGAAAAAGGATAGAAAATTGCTTTGATAAGTGCAACAATCACATAAAAGCCAATTATCCAGATAATCAAACCTAAATCTCCATTAGAGTTATTATTGTTTCTGCTTGTCTCTTTCTGGCTAGAAATAATTTCATCTTTGTTTTGTTCTAAGTATTTTGCAGTCTCTTTTACAAAGGAAATAATTCCAAAAGTCACATTTCCAGAGTCTCTGTTAGGAACATAATAATCATCGAGCATTCTTCCTACTTTTGCGTCATTCAAAACTCCTTCTAATCCATAACCTACTTCGGCGCCTATTTTTTTCTCCTTGACTGCATATAAAATAAGAAGCCCATTGCTTTTGTCTGCTTTTCCAATTTTCCATTTGCTCGCTAATTCAATTCCATACTGTCTTACATCTAAAGGAGAAATTGAATCAACAGTTACAACAACAACTTCAGCAGTTGTTTGCTCTCTCACCTGCTGCAAAACTGCACGTAATTCTCCTGTTTCTCCAACACTTAATATCTTTGCAAAATCATTCACATAAGCATCCTGATAATTCGGAAATTCCTGAGCAGCAATCAGCGGTGCAAATAGAAAAACAGCCATCAAAACCCAAATTACTTTTTTATTCATGCCCTACTAAGAATTTTTAAAGTTTTAAATGTATTGATAATGCCCAGTTGATTAAACTAATGGGGTATTTTTTTGAAGATTTAAATTTAGGTACAGAAAACTGCGTAGCTTGTAGCACATTTTGTACGCTTCTGTCTGGAGAACTGCAACGCAGAGAGCTACAAGTAATGCAGTTATCCATATGTCGACGCTATATAAATAATACTTTACGCCGGTAACTAAAAAAGGCGTAAAAGTCAGGTCATTAACTTTTCGAAACCCGTGTTTAGATAAAGTGAGGCGCCCAGACCCGGAATCGAACCGGGATATCCTTGCGGAAACGAATTTTCGAGACTCGCGCAATACCATTATGCGATCTGGGCATACATAATCAATATAATCCAGATTTAAAAGCATTGCACTTCGGTTGATAGTGATTAAATGAAAGGCTTAATTTAGCCTTCTGCTTTTTCTTTCTGCAAGAAAAACTTTCAGAGCTAGAGTTTCTCGCTTCGGTTAAGCTGTAACTAAAACGTAACGCCATTCGGCGTTTAATCTTGCTTAACCAAAATCGCAATTTAAAACAATAGGAATTTATGCTGGCTTAATACCTCCCCCACCCGACGGCGCAAAAAAGATAAATTTAAAAGCTCACGGATAGCTCCATTTTCATGAACAACCAAAGAAGAAGATTAATATTTTACGCAGATGTAGATACTAATGGGGAGTTAGACCCTACTCAGAGGGCTTATCCATATCTTCAAATATCAAGAGTATCTGGCGATCCTTTTGTTGTTCTTCGTGCAATTCGCGTGGACGATATATGTTCTAGAGACGTTTTTATTTCTGCGAAAGAAAAAGGTTATGAATTGCACTTTGCTTCGGATACAGATTTATTTAATATGAATCTTGCAGATATTGCTAGATGTTTAGAATCTGACGAGCAACAAGCAATAAGAAAAAATTGGGATAGTTGCGCCGTCCCCCTCCCAACGAATGTGCCAGCATAAATTCTAATAAAACATTGCGATTACGCTCGAAACAGCTCTTCAAGTAAATTAGGCAACTCGAGGGTTTTCGTAATCAGCTCGGGCTTTCTACGAAAGTCTCTTAATCACTGCTAAAAGGCATATTCCTTGATTTATCCTAAATCACTTTTCTCGTAAAAGACGGAATATGTCCTAACTTTTACATTGTTATAATAACTCAATAATGCGTAAAAGTTCTTTTAGCCTGATAGATTAGACGAAATCTCTCACTTGCCTTTCGGTTGCCCTTCGGCAAAACACATAAAATAGGCAATTCCCATACTTGATTTCTCATTCCGTTTAAGCCATTAACTCAAATACAACGCTGACGCGTTTAATCAAGCTTAAACGCAATTGTCAAGACGTAAATGATATCGGAAGTTGTTCACCCGCCCAATAGGGCACGCAAAAGACGGGGGGCTGACGACGGACGACGAAAAGAAAAGTTATTGTTTTGCGATTTTCCAGAGAGCTTTAAAATAATTCTTAAATGAATCGTTAACTTCTTTACTCTTTATAGAGATTACAAATGGAGCAACAGCATCAATAGCAATATCTACATAATCTAAATAAATGTCTATCCTAATTGGATTTACAACACTCTCTTTTAGGTATTTAACCTTTGTCAATCTCCATTTTTCTCTTTTTTTACCAACATTCTCTCGCGTTTCTTCATACATTAAGAATTTACAATTGATTCCCTTTGATATTCTTCTTTTATGATAGTTTTCCCAATAATACTCATATTGACTTGTTGAGAACTTCGATGCTCCAAGAACCAACATCTCATCCCCTTTTTTCAACAGATTTAATTCTCTTTCCCTTGCTGATTTTAATCCATTAAAACCTTCAAAAACCTCAACTTCCCTGTCTTTTAATCCTAAGTTTTGTTCTGATAAGAGTTTAGGCAATATATCCTTTATTTTTCCTTCCTGAACTTCTATGCTTTTCTTTTTATCTTTCAAAAAATCAAGAATTCTCTCTGGTTGAGAAGTTTTGTAGTTATTTATTCTATTGATTACAATATGAGAAACTAAACCTTTTTTAATCAATTTGCCCAATATAATGTAAATCTTTGAATTTGAGATACCTGCTTTTTCTACTATTGGGCTAATTGTAGAGGTTCCCAATTCATTCAATGCCAAATAGACCTTTGTTTCATTTTGTGTTAAACCTATTTCTTCTAGTATGTTCTCCATAATTTTAATAGAGATCAGTCATTATTAAGCTTTTCTATTTCCACCCCCCAAGGAGGGGATAAAATATAAATAGTGTTTTATCATGTAGTTATTATAAAGTAGTTATTAAATAATTACTAATCAAACTAAGGAAAAACAAAATGGAAAACAAAACAACAATAAGAGAAATTTGTGGAGAAGCATACAATATAGTTAGAGAACCTTTTAATTGTGAAAATGCAAGGTTGGTAGGAAGAAGCTCTCTTTGTTTTGCATCAAGTTATGGGAGACAACTAATTGCTTTTACTTTAGCTCCCTATAGAATACCTACTGCAATAAGAAAAACGCGAAATTTTATGTGTTCTGATTTTCCGATGAATAGGACGGTTTTAGAGGATTCTGGAGCAGTTTTGGGTTGGTTTGCAGGCGCAGGAAGTGGAATAGCTACAAATTATATTCTAATGTCTTTACCTGGCTCTGCTGATGAAAGAATTATAGGGACATTTTTATTTTCTAACCTCGCTTCTGGAGTCTATGAGTTTTTGAGATATGCAAGAAATAAAGTAATTGAAAGAAAAAGTCTCGAAAGTAAAGCCAAATAACGAAAAAACTTTAAGAATTTTCAGTTCTTAATGACACTTAAAAACTCTGTTCTTGATAAAAGAACCAAAAATCAGGCCAGCCCCCACGAACGAAAAAGTGCGTGATAGATTATGGCTTCCTGCCCTACAACTTCCTCAAATAGCTTGACAATTACATTCGAAATCAATTATGTGAACAAGTTCGAGACTCGCGAGGGCTGTTCGGCATCCACTCGCGTTCCTACGGAGCCGCTTAATCACTATTGAACGGCAACTGCTTTGTTTTATCCTAAAACATTTTTCTCGGGAAAAACCAGCAGGTTGTCCTAAGTTTTATCCTTGTTTTGCATTGAAGATAGGGTTAAAACTTCGTTTAGCTCGCAGGATTAACCAAACTTCTGCTTTGCCCTCGCTAAACGCTCGGGTTGCTATCCTCTAATATGCTCTGCGTTTCCCCACTCCCTCCTCGATTTTTCACTTATTGTTAGAATAATATTATTGATGAAAATTTCATCCCTTTAAGCTGCAATTCTCAGCTAAAACGATTTCTCGCTCCGCTTAACCGCAGAGTGCGAATCTCCTATATCGCACAATCGCTTGCTTAAACGAAATTGCCAACTATAATTATATTTTTTCGCCCCAAAATCGATACTCCAAATCTTCGCGAGCCTGAGAAATCCCTAATCGCCCAAGCAAACTTTGGAATTGTTCTGTCGTTGGCGAGAATACGCAAATAGAATGAAATTTAAGTGGCGATTTAGTATTATGCAAATTAGTTACTTTTGTAAGTCTAAAGATTCCTAAATCACACTTATAGATATGGTGGTCATAAAGTTTCTTGCCATTCTTTGATATTCTTGAATAACCTTTGTCAGGCTCGCCAAGCGATTTAATAAAATATTTTAGATTATCGTATGCTGCTCCGCGCATATCAATAGCTGTTGCTAAAGGAAAATCTTTTCGGAGAGCATACTGAATAAATCGCTCGTGTTTCATAATAGGGCGAAAAAGTCCTAATTTTTAAACCTTTCTATTTGTTATTACTCCTAAGTTAATATCTCGTAAGCGAAAGGCTTAAATAGTATTAAATAAAGTTATTTAATATGGTATTAAAAACATTTAATGTGGAAGAAAGTGTTTACGAGAAATATGCACAGTTTTGTAAGGAGAATGGAATTAGCATGAGCAATCAAGTTAATACCTTTATTAAAGCGCAGGTAGAAACTGAGCCTAAAGTCAGAGAAGAATACCTAAAAAAACTTGACGCAATAAGAAAAGGTAAATTTATTAAGATTTGTACCCATGAGGACTTTGAGAAGAGGTACCAATAAAATTGACTTATACGCTTGAAATTTCTGAACAACTGGATAGAATATTTGCTAAACTCTCCAAGAAAGATAAATTGCAATTTGAGATATTGAGTAGAAAAATTAAGGAAATTCTTGAAAACCCTCAAATTGGCAAACCTCTTACTGCAAACATGGCTGGACAAAGAAGAGTTCATATCAGAAATTTTGTTTTAACTTATGAGATTCTGGAAAATGAAAGGGTTGTTCGCCTTCTCGACTATGATCATCATGATAATGTATACTAAAAATTTCTCGCCGACTCCCCTTAAAAAACAATAGTTGAGCAGTTGAAAAAGCAACCCCGCTTCGGAGCAGATTGATGAACAAATTACAACCTCCGAGGCTCTATTTTCGCACCTCGGGCACATTCGTGACGCTTAATTGCACATAAGGGATAGAAACTCAAAAATTTTTAATAAATTTCAGAATATCTTTTTCAATTTTCTCAATCTCTCTTTTAATTCCCACAATATCAGATTCATCGCAGTCGCTAATTCTCCAAGTTTCTGTTTTATTCAGAGGAAAATCCCCGCTATAAACATTATCAGCGGCAATAATTATCTTATCAGCCCAATCAATTGCCTGCTTGCTTATAAGAATTGGCAGTTCATTTTCGATAAAAACTCCTTTTTCAGCAAGAACTTTTTTTACATTTTCAGCGACAAATGGCCTTAGAACATCCAGGTGCATGCCAGTGCTTTTAATTTCAAATTTATTTTTTTTATCATAAAATTTCAGCAAAGCTTCTGCAACTTTGCTTCTAAAGCGATTGTGCTTGCATGTCAAGAACCATACACTAAAGTGTATGGTGTGTTGATAAGTATGGTTCTTGAACATGCTCAAGAATTACATTTTCAGTATCACACCACTAAAGTAACGAGTTTTAGAAAATGTAATTCTTGACATACAAAAAGAATTTTTATCTTATCCATGCTCATCAAGCCATGCCTTTGCCACCGCATCAGCAATAGCAGGAACAACTTTTTTGTCAAAGGGCGAAGGCAAAAGCATTTCTTTGCTCGGACTTTCAATAACTTTTGCCAAAGCATAAGCAGCTGCTAATTTCATTTTCTTAGTTATGCTGCTGGCGCGAACATCCAAAGCTCCTCGAAAAACACCTGGAAAAGCAAGAACATTATTAATTTGATTCGGAAAATCACTTCTGCCAGTTGCAACAATAACAGCTCCCGCTTTTAGAGCGTCGTCTGGCATTATTTCAGGCTCGGGATTAGCCATTGCGAAAACAATCGCATCTTGGTTCATTTTTACAACCATCCCTGAGCTAACAAGCCCCTTTGAAGAAAGCCCAATTAAAATATCAGCTCCAACAAGAGCGTCACCAAGCGTTCCTTTAACTCCGAGAGAATTTGTTATTTTAGCTATTTTCAACTTGTATTTATTATTGCCCAAGTCACTTCGTCCATTGTAAATTGCGCCCTGCCTATCACAAAGTATTATTTTTCCAGAAGAAACACCTGCTGAAATCAGCAAATTGGAAACTCCAGTTGCAGCAGCGCCTGCTCCGCTTATAACGATTTTAACATCTCCAATAGATTTGCCGACAATTTTTAAAGAATTGATTAAAGCAGCAGTTACGACAATAGCTGTTCCGTGCTGGTCATCATGCATCACGGGAATTCCCAAATTTTGCAATGCTTCCTCGATTTCAAAACACTCTGGTGCCTTGAAATCTTCCATATTAATGCCTCCAAAAATAGGAGCAAGATTTTTTATTGTTTCAATACTTTTCTGGACATCCTGTGAAGCCAAGCAAATTGGAAAAGCGTCAATGCCTGCAAATTCTTTAAAAAGAATTGCCTTGCCCTCCATTACTGGAATGCCTGCTTCAGCTCCTATATTTCCCAGACCCAAAACCGCGCTCCCGTCGGAAATAACTGCGACTGCATTTCCTTTGATTGTGTAATCATAAACTTTTTTCTTGTCAATAGCAATAGCTCTGCATGGCTCTGCAACACCAGGCGTGTAAGCTAAAGATAAATCTTTCCTATCCTGCAAAGGCACTTTTGATGCAACAGCAAGCTTTCCTTTAAACTTCTTATGCATCTCCAAAGCTTCTTCCTGAATCGTCATTCAATTTAAAAAAAGGATCGATTAATAAATGTTAGTATATAAACAGTATCTCCTAACCGAATAAAAAACAGATATTTCTAACTAAAAAAACTAAGAA
>ERZ1292640.4653-Hain-H43-02um-R1-4653-length-10384-cov-5_pt1 | contig 10384 bp, 12 predicted proteins | sample MGYA00564404_ERZ1292640 | MGnify/ENA primary metagenome ERZ1292640 (study PRJEB36523, sample SAMEA6512636) | groundwater metagenome | collected 2019-01-08 | study: AquaDiva: Metagenomics assemblies of 32 groundwater samples | reverse complement strand
GTCCAATCAGTAAACACCAGGTCATAGCCGGCCAGGCAGACCAAATCAGGCGTTTTTTGAATCCTGTCTTCTATGAGGCGCCAGACATCCCGCTCATATTTTTCTCTCTCCAGGCAGTTTCGGGGGATAATCCCGCCATATTTTTCTCTCGCCCCTCTGAAATAAGGCACGTGGCTTAGTTCGATGACGATGTGCCCGTTCACTCTGGCTTTGAGGATGCCTTCACAACCGGGCCGGTTCGTGAAGACAACGTAGTTATGATTAGGGTCTCGCTCAACAATCCGTTGATAATTTGTACCCGAGCCGGAAACAAAACAGGCAATGGTCATTCTGTTTCCGTGCAGCTTGGGGTCATAAATGAGGTGTTTCACGGCTTTATCTTATCACTATGGCTCGGTGGAGTAAATTCAGCGAAAGTTCTGAATAATTTGTTGAGATTGCCACGCTTCGCTCGCAATGACACGGTCGACAAAAATTGGTGCTATAATTATGTTACCTCTATGGAGAAGGACTTTGAGATACTGAATCATACTGCCGATGTCGGCATCATTGCCTATGGCAAAGATACAAAGGAGGCGTTTGCCAATGCGGCTAAGGGTATGTTCAGCCTGATAACGGAGCTTGATGATGTAGCTGAGGTTGAGCACCGGGACATCGAGTTGACCGCCCCCGACCGGGAAAGCCTGCTGGTAGCCTGGTTGAATGAGCTTATTTTTCTTTTCGATGTAGACAATATTTTATTTAAGAGGTTTGAGATTACCCGGCTCAGTAAAACCCACCTGAAAGCTAGAGGTTATGGTGAAAAAGTGGACGCTTCCAGACACAATCTGAAACTGGGGATAAAGGCGGCCACATATTATATGTTGAAAATTGAAAAGGATAAGGGCGTCCGGGTTCAGGTAATATTTGATATTTGATTGAAGGTAACAAAATGGCAAAGCCGTGGCAAGAAGTTCTCAAGAAAATAGACGACTACCGCTGGGAGATTCCCACTAGCTACAAGGCTGGCATGAATGTGCCCGGTCTTATCTTTGCCAGCGAGGCTATGCTCGATAATATCTGGGAGGAGAAAGCCGCCGAACAGGTAGCCAATGTGGCTTTTCTGCCAGGTATTGTCAACCACTCACTGGCGATGCCTGACATTCACTGGGGTTATGGTTTCCCTATTGGCGGGGTAGCCGGCACCCGGGTCCAGGATGGGGTGGTCTCGCCGGGGGGTGTCGGCTTTGATATTAACTGCGGTGTCCGCCTGCTGAGGACAAATCTTACCGAGACCGAAGTAAGGCCCAAGCTGGAACAACTGGTTAATGAGCTTTTCATTGATGTGCCCTCCGGGGTCGGCTCGACAGGCAGGCTGAAAGTAAGCGAAAAAGAGCTGGACGAAATCATGTTGAAGGGCAGCCGGTGGGCGGTGGAACATGAGTTTGGCGAACCCGGAGATATCGAAGTTACTGAAGCTTCCGGATGTATAAAAGGGGCAAACCCGGACAAGGTAAGCAAGAAGGCTAAACTGCGCGGCGTTCCCCAGTTGGGCACACTCGGTTCAGGCAATCACTTTCTGGAAGTGGCGATTGTGAATGAAATCTACGACCATAATGCCGCCAAAGTGATGGGCGTCAACGAAATCGGGCAGGTGGTCGTCCTGATTCATACCGGTTCGCGCGGCTTCGGGCACCAGATTTGCACCGATTATGTCGCTCTAATGGGCGGCGCAGCGAGAAAGTATGGCATTTCTCTGCCCGACCGCCAGCTTGCCTGCGCCCCGGTTCAATCACCGGAAGGCAGGGACTACCTGGCAGCGATGGCCGGCGCTGCTAATTATGCCTGGACAAACCGGCAGTGCATCGCTCACTGGACAAGAGAATCATTTATCAAGGTCTTTGGCAAGAGCAAGCGCGAATTAGGCATGGAGCAGGTTTATGATGTGGCGCATAATATCGCCAAGCTCGAAGAGCACACCGTCGAGGGTAAGAAACAGAGCCTCTGTATCCATCGCAAAGGGGCCACCAGGGCTTTTCCGGCTGACCACCCTGAAGTCCCCTCTGTTTACAGAAAAATTGGCCAGCCGGTGCTCATTCCAGGGGATATGGGTCGCTGCTCGTATGTCGCCGTTGGCACCGAGACAGCGATGAAGGAGACCTTCGGCTCCACCTGTCACGGCGCCGGTAGAATGCAGAGCCGCTCGGCAGCCAAGCGCAGTCTGAGAGGAGTGGATGTCGCTAGAGGGCTGGCGGAGCGGGGAATTATCGTCAAGGCAGGCAGTATGTCTTCTCTGGCTGAGGAAGCCTCGGAAGCCTACAAAGATGTCTCCGATGTGGTAGATGTCACCCAGCAGGCAGGCATCTCTCTGAAGATAATAAAATCAGTACCGATGGGCGTGGTGAAGGGATAAGCGGCTCAACTTAGTGAGTTGCCATCCCATTGGTGATTAGGGTCGGGAACGAATGTCAGTCCTGGAGCAGTGGCACCACGAACCATAACGAGCCACCCGCCGGGGACTTTGGCACGATACGTATCGTCACTAGTGTTGAGTTTGGAATTTTTTATTTTTTCCCAGTTCAGTGTCATACAGCACCCACCTTGTAGTCATTCAATAGGAACAAATGTGGAATCGAAGATCAACTAAATGTCAAACAGCAGTGTGCGCCACTCACATCTATTTATAAGGGTTATGTAAGGGTAACCGGTCAATTTCTTGCTGGCCGAGAGGCTGGCAGGACTTGAACTCGTCATTCTCGATGACAACTGTCCAAATCGTTTTACACTCTGTACACCGGTACGGCCCCTTGTATTCGGTCTGGACCAGAGAGAAATACGATTTGTTGTTACACTTAGGGCAGATGAAATTAGCCATTACACCTTACTCCTTATACAGCATTAATCCTAGAGATTGCCACCCTTCGACTGCGCTCAGGGTAAACTTCCTCGCAATGACAGAAAGCGCCCGCCAGCTAGCTTCAATGACCTTTCTTTTTCTCTTGCTTTCCGAGCCAGTATTCAAGGCTATCAGCAAGGGCCAACCAGCTTGCCTCGATGATATTGGTCGAACTGCCTACGGTCGTCCATTCGTCGGTACCATCGCTGGACTCGATAAGTACACGCACCTGGGACTCGGTGCCGGTGCTTTCTTCCAGAATACGCACTTTGTAATCAACCAGCTTGATGATGCCTACACTGGGGTAGAATTGCACTAAAGCCTTACGCAGAGCTTGGTCAAGGGCGTTGACCGGCCCATTGCCCTCAGCGACTGTGTGAATCAATTCTTTACCGATATTCACCTTCACCATCGCCTCAGATAGCATCTCTTCGTGGTTATTTTGGGCAGCAGGCCGTCGTTTTTTCTCTACTACTACCATATAATCCACCAGCACAAATGGCGGTTTGTAGCCAGGCATCGCCCGTCTGAGGAGCACTTCAAAAGAGGCTTCGGCATTCTCATACTGGAAGCCGCGACTCTCCAGGAGCTTAATCTGTTCCAGCAGTTTCTGTGTCTCTTTAGCCCGCGAGGAAAGGTCGATACCCAGCTCTTTTGCCTTGTAGGTGATATTACGCTTGCCGGAAAGCTCGGAGACGACGGCCCTCTGCTGATTACCTACCAGAGCCGGGTCGATATGCTGGTAGGCATCAGCCCACTTGGTCACTCCGTCAACATGATACCCTGCTTTATGGCTGAAAGCGCTAGCGCCGACATAGGGCAGGAATGCATCCGGCACCAGATTGGCCGCCTCACTGACAAAGCGGGACACTTCAGTTAGCCTGGCCAATTGCTCATCAGTAACGCAATCGATACCCATTTTCAGCTTCAAATCAGGGATGAGAGAACAAAGGTTGGCGTTACCGCAGCGCTCGCCGTAGCCGTTGATGGTACCCTGGACATGGGTTGCTCCGGCACTGACCGCCGCCAGGGTATTAGCCACTGCCAGTCCGCCATCATTATGGACGTGAATCCCCAGCGGCACACCGGTTATCCTTTTAGCAGCTTTAACCGCTTTGGTAACTTCATCCGGCAACGCTCCGCCGTTGGTATCGCAGAGTACCAGGCAATCCACGCCGGCCCCGGCGGCAGTCTTCAGACATTGAAGTGAATAATCAGGGTTTCCCTTAAAGCCATCAAAGAAGTGCTCGGCATCCAGAAAAACGGTCAGCCCGTTTTTTTTCAGAAAACGAACTGAGTCGGCAATCATAGCCAGGTTTTCGTCGAGGGTGGTGGCTAATATCTGTTTTACCTGCTCGTCGGAGCTTTTGCCGACGATGGTAGCCACACTCGCCCCGGCATCGAGCAGCATCACCAGGTTATTATCTGACTCCGCCTTAATGCCGACACGCCGGGTACTGCCAAAGACGGCAATTTTGGCGTGGGAAAGGGAAAGACCGCGAGCCTTGACGAAGAACTCGGCGTCCCTGGGATTGGAGCCGGGCCAGCCGCCCTCGATGTAGTCTACGCCCAGCTCATCCAGTTTACAGGCAATATTCAGCTTATCGACCACAGAAAAAGAGATGCCCTCTCTCTGTGCCCCATCCCGCAGGGTAGTGTCATAAAGCTGGACGTGTGCCAATTATTTCTTCCCGACCTCATCGGCAATCAAATTGCCCATTTCCCGCGTCCCCACCTTGGTTTTGCCTTGGCTCATTATATCATAAGTGCGATAACCTTGATTCAGAACAGCTTCAACAGCTTTCTCGATTGCCTGGGCTTCTTTAGTTAAGGTAAGTGAATAGCGCAGCATCATGGCTACGCTCAGAATGGTAGCGATGGGGTTGGCGTCGTTCATTCCGGCATGCTTCGGCGCCGAGCCATGAATGGGTTCGTAGAGACCGAGTATGGCTACCCCTTCCCGGGGCACCGCGCCCAGACTGGCGGAGGGCAACATCCCCATCGAACCAGCCAGCATAGAAGCCTCGTCGGTCAGAATATCACCGAAAGTATTCTCGGTGACCAGGACATCAAGAGATTTTGGGTTCTGTATCAGCCGCATGGCGCAGGAATCAACCAGCATGTGCTCAAGCTCGACATCAGGGTAATTTTTGTGCACTTCTTCGGCTATCTGCCGCCATAAGCGGGAGGTCTCCAGGACATTTGCTTTATCCACGGAAATCAGTCTCCTGGTTCGGGTGCGTGCTAACTCAAAGCCGACTCTGACAATACGCTCGATTTCCTGTTCAGTATAAACCATGGAATCAACGGCTTGCCTGCCTTCAGCAGTCTGCCAGTGTTTCTTGGGCTGGCCAAAATAGAGTCCGCCGGTAAGCTCGCGGATAACAACTAGGTCAACTCCCTCGATAACCCCCGGCTTGAGGTTAGACGAGTCGATCAGCATCGGTAAGACCTTGACCGGGCGTACATTAGCGAACAGTCCCAGTCCCTTTCTTATTGCAAGAAGCCCGTCCTCAGGTCGAACTTTAGCAGTAGGGTCGTCCCACTTGGGGCCGCCCACAGCGCCAAGCAGCACCGCCTGAGCCTTTTTACACATGTCCAATGTCTCTTCGGTCAGGGCTACTCCAGACTTATCTATGGAAATACCACCAATCAGCCCGAATTTCAGGTCGAATTTGTGCCCGAACTTCTCACCTACCTCCCGTAAGACCTTGACACCCTCGGCCATCACATCGGGTCCGATACCATCGCCAGCTACCACTGCTAGATTAAAGTTCATTAGAGCCTCCCTTTTGAAAAATTCTAAATCCTAATCTCTAATTCCTAAACAAATCCAAATTTTTAAATCTAAAATCACTCAATTCCTTTATCATTCCGGCGTAAGCCGGAATCCAGACACCCCGCCTGGATACCCGCTTTCGCGGGTATGACAATTAGCTGTTCTGTTTTTGGTCATTTGATATTCGTCATTTGATATTGTTTAGAGTTTCGTGCTTCGTGCTTAGTATTTCACCTTGAGTCTTTTCTTAGTATATTCAATCAGCCCGCCGGCGGCAATAAGCTCAGACATAAATTCCGGGTAGGGCTTGGCGGTGAACGTCTTGCCGCTATTCACATTCTTGATGGTGCCCTTAGCCAAATCTACCTCCACGGTGTCACCGGCCTTAATGTTGTCCACCGCCTCTTCACTCTCAAGCAACGGCAAGCCGATATCGATGGAGTTGCGGAAGAAGATGCGGGCAAAGGTCTTGGCGATGACAACCGAAATGCCGGCCGCTTTAAGAGCGATGGGGGCATGTTCCCGCGATGAGCCGCAACCGAAGTTGGTGGTCGCCACCATGATGTCCCCCGGTTTAACCTTAGCCAGGAACTCTTTATCGATGTCCTCCATACAGTGAGCCGCCAAATCAGCCGGCTCGACCAGATTAAGATGGCGTGCCGGTATGATGGCATCCGTATCGATATTCGCCCCGTATTTGTGGACTTTACCTTTTAGCATAACGCCTCCCTTCAAACTTTTCAGAATCTTTAAGAAATTGCTCTAATTATCCTCTTAATCTTGCCGCATTTACACTCCATAATAACAACATGTTTTCGTTCATACATCCACGTACCTATATTGGGAAGTCTGCTTATTGTATCATAACGCTCAAAAAAAGATGGCACAGTTGCTTCTGATACTTTTTCCCATTCGTGTTTATGCCGATTGAACATAGTTCTCCACTAGCTTATCCCTCTCCCATTGACGGTGAGGTCAGAGCCCGCCCCGTACTTGATACGGGGTGAGGGTGTCAAATCATAGTTCCCTTAATATTCGCACCAACTTCTTACCCCTTATCCCTCTCCCTTCACGGGAGAGGTTAGGTGAGGGTGATACCTTAACCAAGAGTTTCCATAATCCGGACTAACACTCCATCTACGTTCTGCAAAACGTCATTGTTCCAGAATCTCATTACCTTATATCCCCTACCTTCAAGATAATTGGTTCGCTGTTCATCTTTCGCCCTGTTACTCAGTTCATCATGCTGACCGCCATCAAGTTCGATAATCAGCATTCTATCAAAGCTCACAAAGTCTACAATGTAGCTCCCAATGGGCTGCTGCCTGCGGAACTTAACTCTTTCCAACTGCCCGTTCCGCAGATGCGACCATAATAATTTTTCGGCTTCAGTTTGTCCTTTTCTCAATTCCCTCGATAAGATAACTTGCTGCTGGTCCTTCTTCATTAGGAATTTTTAGACCCCCCTCACCTTAATCCTCTCCCGCAAGGGGAGAGGAAAGAGAATTATATTAAAGTGGCATGCTTCTTAGTAACCTCTCGTAAATCGTTCACTAATCGCTCGAAGTCCCCTGAAGGTTCTCCGTTCTCAATATCATCGCTTTTATGCCAGAATAAAGTGTAGGCAGGGAATCCCAAATTTTCCATTGTTACTGCCCATTTGAATCCTTTTCGTTCGGTAACAGTTACGTAGGCACAGTAAATATCATCACTAACTTGTCGAATAGAGTTAAAGTTTTTCCTCGTCTGATTAATAGTTTCTTCACCAAAAGAGCCGATTTCTTTCACCTCCAAAACGGCTAGGACATCTTCGGAATCATAAAGAAGCTCATAGATAGGGTTTAACTTCCTTGGAATGATTAAGTCAATTTCAGCACTTACTCCTTTGATAAAAACATCCCGTGGTGACACGGGAATCTCCTGCTCATTCAAGGCGCGCTTTAGTATCTCTACTGTTAAAGCACCAGCAAACTTTTTGGACTTAATGCCCAGTTCTTTTTTACCTTGAAAAATCAAAGACCGAGATTCTTTCTCATCAAGCATCTTGCAGATTACACCTCTACCAGTGCCTTCTCAAAATCCATAACTTTCTTAGGTTTGCCGTTCCTGTCCGGCTCAATGGTATGACCTTCGGCTTGCAGGCGGGCGAATTGGGCTTCGGCGCCGCCGGGGTATTTGTCATTAAGCTGGCCGCCGACTTTTACTGTCCGCCAATAGGGAGTGATATTCTTCTTGCCTTCAGCAAGCATCTCCTCAGCCGCCCAGGCTGCGATACCGGCAAAAATGCCAGTGGTTATCGGTCAGCCAATGGTGGCGCCGTGTCTTTTCGCCACTACCTCCCGAATCTGGTTTATAGTAATCAGTTTGCCTTTCGGCACCTGTCTCATAATTTCATCCACTTCAATCGGCGCCGGGATGCAGACGGTGCCGGTGCCCCACCTGGTACTCATTTTGCCGGTGATTTCGACTACTCTGGGGAAGTCTTTGCTATCAGCCAGTTTTTCTTGCCAGGACTTCTTCAACTTAGGCATCTGCTTCACCCCCGTGAAGAAATTATGATATCTAAACCCTAAATCATAAATAAACCCAAATGCTTAAATGCCAGAACTACTTGCTAGGTCATACTCCTTCCGTCTTTTGACATTTGAGCTTTGTAATTTGCCATTTATTTGCTATTTGAGCTTTGTCATTTGGTATTATTTAGAGTTTAGCATTTTGTGCTTACGGTTTTAGCTCTTGCACCTCATCAGGGCTGGTAATTTTACCTGTTATGGCGCTGGCGGCGGCGACGGCCGGGTTAGCCAGATAGACCTCTGACTTGGCGCTGCCCATCCGGCCGACAAAATTGCGGTTGGTGGTGGAAACACACCTCTCGCCAGCAGCCAGGACGCCCATGTAACCACCGAGACAGGGCCCGCAGGTCGGGGTGCTGAAGGCGGCGCCGGCCATAATAAAGGTCTCAATCAGACCCTCGCGCAGGGCATCGAGGTAAACCTGCTGGCTGCCGGGAAGGACGATACAGCGCACATTCGGAGCCACCTTTTTACCTTTCAATACCTTAGCGGCAAGCCGCAAATCCTCCAGGCGGCCGTTGGTGCACGAGCCGATGACAGCCTGGTCGATTGTTATGTCACCTACCTGGCTGACCGGCCTGGCATTGGCTGGCGAGTGAGGCATGGAAACCTGAGGCTCGATGTCCGAGACATCATACTCGATAACCTGAGCATATTCGGCGTCATCATCCGGCTCATAGACGGTATATGGGCGTTTCGCCCGAGGCTTGAGGTAGGCTAATGTCTTGGCATCTACCCTGAAAATACCGGCTTTCGCTCCGGCTTCGATAGCCATATTCGCCATCGTGAACCGCCCGTCCATAGGCAAGTCCGCAATTGCCTTGCCGGTGAACTCCATAGACGAATAGAGCGCCCCATCGACGCCAATCTGACCAATGGTATAAAGGATTAAGTCCTTACCCCCCACCCATTTGCCCAGCTTGCCGTTATAGACAAACTTGATTGTCTGGGGCACTTTCATCCAGATATCGCCTGTTGCCATTGCGGCGGCAACATCCGTCGAACCCATGCCGGTGGCAAAGGCGCCGACAGCCCCATAGGTGCAGGTGTGGGAATCAGCCCCGACCACCACATCTCCAGGCAAGACCAGGCCTTTCTCAGGCAGGATGACGTGCTCGATGCCCATCTGCCCCACATCATAGTGCAGGATGCCGAACTCATGGGCGAAATTACGCATCAGCTTGGCATTTTCAGCCGAAATGATATCCTTATTGGGTACGAAGTGGTCAGCCACCATGACGACCTTTTTCGGGTCAAAGACCTTCTTCACCCCGAGACGCCGGAACTCTTTTATGGCAATCGGAGCGGTAATGTCATTGGCCAGGACAAGGTCGACCTTGCAGTTGATGAACTCGCCCGGGGTCACCTTCTTCTTACCAGTATGGGCAGCCAGTATTTTTTCAGCTAAATTCAATTTATCCCCCTTCTTCTATTTGTTTCAACCATCTCCATTGTGTTTTGTATCAGCTAACGCAGGTACACAAACTTCCATTTGTCGTCACTTAGTCCGTCCAGAATCCCCGCACCCAGCAATGAATTAGACCACTCAATTAGCTGTCCTACTAAGTCACTATTAAACCTGTATGCTCTTAGTATACGCTCAATGGCCAGTCTTGCAGCATGTCCATCATGAGGGGCGCCATTGAAATCACCGGCCAAGGCATTCTCATACCGATTAAAGGACATATTCTTGTATGCCACGAATTTGTTCGGTCCAAATTTACCACTGGAATTGTCATAGACCCAATATACTGTCTGTCTTAGCAATAGGCAGGCTCTTCCCTGGTATTGACTCGCTTGATGATTAAAGATGTCCAGCGAATGTCGGATATCTCCTTCATTTGCTACAAACTCAAGCCACTCCATCGTTAGTCTCCTCCTCTTATCTCTTCGCTGACAGCAGCCTGTTCAGAGCATTGAGATAGGCTTTAGCCGAGGCAACTATGATATCGGTATCGGAACCACGGCCGGTATAGGTTATCCCATTACTCTCTATCCTTATCAGCACCTCGCCGATGGCATCGATGCCTTCGGTGACTGACTTAACGCTAAATTCAGTCAGGACATTGGGAACGCCGACGAGCCTGTTGATTGCCTGGTAAACGGCATCGACCGGGCCGGTGCCCAGAGCCGCATCAGCCAGCGTCTCGCCATCAG
>ERZ1292640.4651-Hain-H43-02um-R1-4651-length-10386-cov-5_pt1 | contig 10386 bp, 12 predicted proteins | sample MGYA00564404_ERZ1292640 | MGnify/ENA primary metagenome ERZ1292640 (study PRJEB36523, sample SAMEA6512636) | groundwater metagenome | collected 2019-01-08 | study: AquaDiva: Metagenomics assemblies of 32 groundwater samples | reverse complement strand
GAATTTAATTAATTATCCACGGATTATGGCTTGACTGTTCATAGTTAGTCTCCTTCTGAAGCATTTTTTATTTTTTTGCTCCAGAAATCTAAGTCCAAAATTTGATTTTTACATTATTTAGACTCACATTTCTGAAGCAACTCCTTTTTGATTTTTAAAGAACAATTTTTTTCTTCTTATTATGCCAAAATATTAGCATATTCAAAATATTTTGTCAAATTTTTAGACTGTTTGTGTATTTTTATCACAATTTTTGTTTGACTAAATGTTTAGAAAAACTTACAATTAAAATTGTGTATTTAACTGCGCAAAATCTATCAAAGTTTACAATCAATTATTATATGGAAAAAAGAATTATTAAACAAATTTTATTAGAGAAAAGACATAAGAAATTAGATATTATTTATGTTAAAATTTTATAACACATTTACAAGAAAAAAAGAAATTTTTAAACCAATTAAAAATGGATTTGTTGGAATTTATTCTTGCGGACCCACTGTTTATAATTTTGCTCACATTGGGAATTTTCGTTCTTATATTTTTGCCGACCTTTTACGTCGCTATTTAAAATACAAAGGATATAAAATAAAACACATTTTAACTTTGCCTTGACACCTATATTAAAAATTTGACTAAAGTAATTTTTTAGGGTTATAATAGAGCTATAATTTAAAAATAAATATAAATCAAAATTCAAATCAAAATAAAATTTTGATTTTTGATTTTTACTTTTTCTATGTCAGTGCCAGCCAAAAGAAGATCTTCCAGCGAAGCCAGACGTGGCAGATCGCATCAAATGTTAAAAAAAATAAATTTAGCCAAATGCCAAAAATGCGGAAAAGCGATTTTGCCGCATCAAGCTTGTAATTTTTGCGGCTCTTACAAAGGCCGCGAAGTTATTAAAATTAAAGTTAAAAACAAAAAAGAGAAAAAATAATTTTACATTTTGATTTTCTTTTTATGTCTAACCGCCATTTAGCCAGAACCATAGCTATGCAAACCCTGTTCTCATGGGATTTTAATGATAAGTTGGAAAAAAATTTGGATAAATTAATCTTACAAAATTTTCAACAATTCGCGCCTGAATTTAATGATCATAATTTTGTAAAAATCACAATTAGAGGCGTTATAAAACATTTAGATGAAATTGATAAATATATTATTAAATACGCCACTGAATGGCCAATAAATCAGATTACCATTGTTGACCGCAATGTTTTGCGCATAGGAGTTTATGAATTGCTGTTTGATAAAAATATTCCCGCGAGAGTGGCTATTAACGAAGCTATAGAAATAGCTAAAACCTTTGGCAACGAATCGTCGGGCAAATTTGTCAACGGAGTTTTGGGAGCTATTTATGAAAATACAACCGAAATTATTGAAAAGATGAAAAAGCCAAGCGCGAAGGAATTAGTTAATTTAAAAGTTTAAAATTAAAAATTAAAATTATTTTTTATTTTTTAATTTCATTGCAATTATTATGAAAGATTTTTCAAAATTTGAGGAACAAATAGAAATAAAATTTAAAAATAAAGATTTATTGCGTCAAGCAGTGGTTCATCGTTCTTATTTAAACGAACATCCTGATTTTGGTTTAAATCACAATGAACGTTTGGAATTTTTAGGCGACGCTGTTTTAGAAATTATTGTTACTGAATATTTATTTAATAATTTCCCTGACACTCCTGAAGGCGATCTAACCAACTGGCGCGCTAGTTTGGTTAATTGCAAAATGCTGTCTGAAGTAGCGCAAGAATTAGATATTGAAAAATATCTTTATTTATCAAAAGGCGAATCTAAAGATAAAAATTCCAAGGCAAGACAATATATTTTGGCTAATGCCATAGAAGCGCTGATTGGCGCAATCTACCTTGACCAAGGCATTAGACCCGCTAAAAAATTTATTAAGCAAATTGTTTTATCTAAATTAGACAATATTTTGTCTAATCATCTTTACATTGACCCTAAATCAAGTTTTCAAGAAAAAGCTCAAGAGCTAATTGGAGTTACTCCTCATTATAAAGTATTAAACGAATCAGGGCCTGACCATGCTAAAATTTTTGAAATAGGACTATATCTTGGCGAAGAATTGATTTCTCGTGGCAAAGGTTCGTCAAAGCAGGAAGCTCAAGTTAACGCGGCCGCCATTGGTTTAAAAGAAAAAGGTTGGTAATATTTTTATAATTTATAGGGACTGTTGCCGAATACGGCATTTGGCGACTGTCCCGTATGATTCAAAAATATGATTATTAAAGAATTGTTCGCTATTACTGCTGAAAAAAAAGCTTCTGATTTGCATTTAGTCGTTGGCTCTCCGCCTTTTTTGCGTATTAATGGCGAGCTAGAAGAAATTAAAGAACAAAAAATTTTGACTAAAAAAGACATGGAGCAGATGGTTTATGGATTATTAACAGAAGAACAAAAAAATAAATTTTTAAAATATAAAGAATTGGATGTTAGTATTGAGGATGATAAAGGAACAAGATTCAGAGTCAATTTGCATTTTGAAAAAAATAATATCGGAATGGTTGCTAGATTAATCAATAATAAAATGCCCACAATGGAAGAGATTGGGATGCCGGAAATAGTTTATAATTTATTAAAACTTAAGCAAGGCTTTATTTTAGTTACTGGTCCGACTGGTTGCGGCAAATCCACCACTTTGGCGGCTATGATTAATTACATTAATGAAAATCAGAAATGCAACATTATTACTTTAGAAGATCCGATTGAATATATTTTTAAGCCTAAAAAGAGTATTATTATTCAACGACAATTAGGATCAGATATGGCGAGTTTTTCTGATGGCTTAAAACACGCGTTAAGACAAGATCCAAATGTTATTATGGTCGGCGAGATGCGCGATTTAGAAACAATTGCCACGGCAATTACTTTGGCTGAAACAGGGCATTTAGTTTTAGCAACCTTGCACACATACAGCGCGGCCCAAACCATTGATCGTATAATAGATATTTTCCCGCCTTATCAGCAAACACAAATCAGGATGCAATTGTCCATGACTTTAGCTGCGGTTATTTCTCAACGATTAGTCGCTAAAATAAAAGGAGGCAGAATAGCGGTCCGTGAAATTTTATTAAATACTCCGGCAGCATCTAATTTAATTAGAGAAAATAAAATCGCGCAAATTAGAACAGTAATGGAAACCAGCGCCAAAGAAGGTATGGTTAGTTTAGATAGGAGTTTTGAAAAATTATACAAGAATAAAATAATTACCAAAGAAGTCGCTCAAGCCCAAATGGAAAATCCGGAAATTTTGGATAAATTTAAAATTTTGTGACACACCCTTTCTTTTGAATTAAATTAATTTTTGTTTTAATATCTGATAAACTACTAAAAAATTTATCTCATGATTCGTAAGGGGGCATTCGTTACAAAAATAATATGAACACCATCACTATTTCACAAAAAATGCTCAATGGAGATGATTTAATAATCGTTCCGCACAGAGAATATGAAGGATTTTTAAATTTGGAAAAAACAATTAAGAGGTCGAGTAAAAATTATTAATTAATTAAATTTAAACAAAAAATATGAACGAAAATTTATTTAAACCACTCGAAATTCCAGAGAGAGAGAAGTTAAAAGGGGGAGTTGCGAAGTTTGCTTTAAAGGATTAGAAGAGCAAAAACAGGGAAAAGAAAAAATAGAAGTAATAGAAAGTAAATACGAGTATGGTCAAATAGAGGAAGAAGGAAAAAAGGAAGGAGGATATTCAATTTTTTTATGCGAAGATTGCGTTGACAAAGAAGAAAAAGCTCCTGAACTTTTTGCAGAAAATTATGATTTGCGTTTAAAGTTACGGCGGTTTGAGATAAAAATAAAATTTTTAGAAGAAGAAGTGGAAGGAGTAATTGATAAAGATTTAAGAGAGCAATTAAAGAAAATAGAGAAATGGGTGAAAGATTTTTACAAAAACGAAATGACTGAAGGACAGCAAAATAAACATTACGATTTTTTACACAGAGGACATGGAAAGATTGCTTGGATAATTTAATCCAGAAAATTAGAGAAATTATTTAGAATTTAGAATTTGCAAAACATCAGATAAGGTGGTCATCTTCTAAAAAAAGCCATTGTTGTCATTTTCCCTTGAAAGCGTTCGGGAGGAACCCACGACTAAAAGAAAATTCAAATAACAAAAAATAATTTGGATTCCCGTTGTCATGAGGATTGCAGAAAAAAGGGTCTTTTTTTTTATCTTTAAAATAGACGATTAGGAAATCAGACCGCTATATGCCATTGTGAATTTAAACAGACTCGTGGATTAGAGTTGTGTAAGGCTCGCGCGAACCGTGCTCAAAGAAATCATATTGGGGTTACGATCTTATGCTGGATCAAATTCGCGAAACAACGAGCTAAGTCAAATGTTTCTTTTTATCAACAAAACTGGGATGTTCTCAGGAATGCTATTTTAAAATAATTAAAACAAGAGTTAATGACGACTTAACGTGAAATTCGTGTTTAGTAATTTTTTATTTCAAGACTTACATTTTAATATTTTTACGAACTATGCACAAAGACATTATACAAAAATTTAATAATCTGGAAAAACAATTATCTGATCCAACAATTATTTTTGACCAAAAAAAATTAAAAGAAATTTACAAACAACACAGCGGACTCAAACATATAGTCGCGCTGATTTTAGAATTGGAAAAAACAAATAAAAATATCATTGAAAATCAAGAAATAATAGCAACGGAAAAAAACAAGGAATTATTAAGCATTGCCAACGAAGAAATAATTCAGATGAACAGTCGTTTGGAAGAATTAAAAAAACAAATAGAAAAAGAACTTCATCCTTCCGACCCTAATAATAAAAAAAATATCATTATGGAGATTCGAGCTGGCGCTGGCGGAGACGAATCCGCTTTGTTTGTTGCCGCTCTTTTTCGGATGTATTCGCGATTTGCCGAAAAGCAAGGATGGAAACTGGAAATTTTCAATTCTAATCGCATCGGGCTTGGCGGTTTTAAAGAAATTGTTTTTGCCGTTAATGGCGAGTGTGTTTATGGCAATTTAAAATTTGAAAGCGGCGCTCACAGAGTGCAAAGAGTGCCTGAGACAGAAAAGCAAGGAAGAATTCACACTTCAACGGCAACAGTAGCGATTTTGCCGCAAGCAGAAGAAGTGGAAGTGGAGATTAAATTAGAAAATTTGCGCGTTGATACTTACGCGTCATCCGGAGCAGGCGGTCAAAGCGTTAATACAAGCAATTCAGCTGTGCGTATAACCCATCTGCCCACAGGATTAGTTGTCCAATGCCAAGACCAAAGATCGCAATACCAAAATAAAGAAAAAGCCATGCAAATCCTACGTTCAAAATTATTGGCCAAAACAGAAGAAGATAAAAAGCAAAAAGAATCTTTTGAACGAAAACAACAAATTGGTTCAGGCGACCGTAGCGAAAAAATTAGAACCTACAATTTTCCGCAAGATCGCGTAACCGATCATCGCGTCAAGCAATCTTGGCACGGAATAGCGAAAATTATGGATGGAGAGATTGAACATATTATTGAAGCGTTAAAAAAAATACCATGACCATTGCGCAAGCCATTAAATTCGCCACGACAAAATTAATTGTCAATAAATTCCATAATCCTTATTTTGAAGCGGAAATTTTATTATCATTTGTTTTAAAAAAACCTCGTGAATTTTTGTTGGCTTATGGCGAAAAAAAATTAACAAAATCGCAGATTGCGAATTTTAAATTACAAATCGCGAAAAGACTTAAAAATTCGCCCATCGCTTATATCACAGGAAAAAAAAAATTTTATGGATTAAATTTTTTTGTGAATAAGAATACGTTAATTCCACGACCTGAAACCGAATTGATTGTTGAAGAAGTTTTTAAGCTAATAAGACATAACGTTCAAAAATCAATTATAGTAGATGTCGGCGTTGGTTCAGGATGTATAATAATTGCGTTGGCAAAATTATTAAATACAAAATACAAAATACAAAATACAAAATTTATTGGCATAGATATTTCCGCAAAAGCTTTAGACATAGCTAAACAAAACGCCGAGACTCATCATGTTAACAAAAAAATTAAATTTATTCTTGGCAATTTGATAGAACCAATTATTAATAACCCAAAATACAAAAGACAAAATACAAAATACATTATTATCGCCAACCTTCCGTACCTTACGTCAACTCAAATAAAAAATTCGCCTACTATTCAATCCGAACCCTTTTTAGCTTTATATGGCGGCAAAGACGGACTAAAATACTATTGCCAATTATTTAAACAACTTAAACAACTTAATCGGTCATCAACTGAAAATTATGCGTTATGCGAAATAGATCCAGGACAAACCAATAGAATAAAACAACTCGTAAGACACGAACTGCCTCAAGCAAAATTACAAATAAAAAAAGACCTATCCGGTCTTAATAGATTGGCGGTTATTTTTTTACGTAATTATTAAAAAGTGAGGGTATTGATTCCCGCGTTGCCAAATTTTGAATTTGATTCCAAGTAATAACTGATTTTATAGGCATTGCTGGTATTGGAGAAATAATAATAGCAAAAATTTTGTGAAGTAGACGTGGCATAACCATTTTCAACAACGCTGGGCGCTGTTGTCGGCCACATAGGATCAACCGGCACGGCAGTAATTGTATTGGCCGATATTAGCGCGCTTCCTACGTCGACAGAAGTTGAAAGACATTCTCCGTTGCTGGAAGGATAGCCGTTTGGCGAATCATTTAAATACATAGCCAAAGCTTTTTTAATAGTAGCAATATTAGCTACTCTGCTGGCATCTCTGGAACTCATTCTTACTTGCTTAAAAATCACCATTGAAGCGATAGTGATAAAACCAATAATAGAAATAGCCACCAACACTTCAATTAAAGTAAACCCAAAATCATTAATTTTAATTGATCGTTTAATCATATTAATAAAATTATTTATTTTTATAATACTCTTAATACTCCTATTTTACCATAAAACCAGAACTTTTGTAAAATATATTTATTAACAGATAACTATTTTTTATTTTCTTTTTTATCTTTATTTTCTGTTGCCTCAACAGCGGTAGTTGCTGTTTCTTTAGATTTCGTTTCTGGAGCAACATCCGCGATCGGCTGCTTAACTTCTTCTTCCTTTGCCACTTCAGATACGCTAACCACCGCTTCATTGGTGTGGCTGATTAATGTTATTCCGTGAGGCAACTTTATATCATTCAAATATATTAAATCGGCAAAAGTTTTTAATTTAGACAAATCAACGTCAATATGATCAACCAAATCGCCAGGCAGACACTCCACTTTCAAGCTGTTTATGTTTTTAACTATTGTTCCCCCTAATTCTTTAACAACAGAAGATTCTCCAATAAAATTCAAAGGAATCTCCGTGGTAATTTGTTTGTTCATATTTATCTGATAAAAATCAATATGAATAACATTGTTTCTGACATTGTCTTTTTGCGTATCTTTAACAATCACCTTAATTGATTTTTGGTCGTCAATACTTAAATCAATCAAATTAGATTCGCCTGCCAAACAAAAAGCATGCTTAAACTCATTGCGTTTAATTTTTATGTTAGCGTTATCAAAACCAGCGCCATAGACAACAGCCGGAATATAATCATTGGTTCTAATTTTTTTGGCTTTATCATTTTTTTTATTCCTTGTTTGCGCGTTTAACTTTATTTCTTTAGCCATATAATATAATTTAATTAAATAATTTATTTTGATCTAATAATAATACTTTCCACCACTCCGAATAGCATTAAATTAGAAATCATAGCGCTGCCGCCATAACTTAAAAAAGGCAAAGAAATGCCTACGACAGGCAGAATGCCTATATTCATACCAATATTAATAAACATTTCAATAAAAATCAAGCACGCGACAGATAAAATAAAAAATATGCCAAAATCGTTGTTAATTTTTTTTAAATGATAAAAACAGCGATAAAAAAGAATAGCAAAAAATAATATAACCAAAGATACGCCGATAAAACCAGATTCTTCAGCTATAACGGCAAAAATAAAATCAGTCTGAGCTTCTGGCAAAAACTTCAATTGCGACTGCGAACCAAAACCTAATCCGCGACCATTAATTCCGCCGGCACCAACGGCGATAATGGCCTGGGATATATTATAGCCTTGGTTTAGAGAATTAAAAGATGGATTCAAAAAAGTAATAATTCGTTCTTTTTGATAATCTTTAAAAGAAAATAACCACAACCCTGCCGTTATTACGCCTATACTTAAAACAATGGATAGCAGATATTTTTTATTCAAGCCGGTTAAGGTTATCATTGATAACCAAAACAAAAAAAGTATTAAACCTGAACCAAAATCAGGCTGAGCTAAAACTAAAACAAGAAAAATCGCCAAACCGCCGCCAGTCAGAAAAATATGTTTTAAAGGATTTATTTTTATTGAAGCTGACGAAAAATAATAAGCTAAAAATAAAATAAAAATAAATTTAACAAATTCAATCGGCTGCAACCCAAAACCGCCGATATCAAACCATCCTTTAGTGCCATGAATGGTTTTGCCAAACACTAAAACTCCTAATAAAATAACAATACCTATTATAAAAAAATAATTACAGTAACTTTTTAATAAATGATAATCTAAAAAAGCTAAGAAGAAAAATAATATTAAACCAATAATTGAAAAAAGAATTTGTTTTTTGAAATTAAACAAATCGGCTGTCCCTTGCCCCAAAGCCACGCTGTAAATTTCAGCTAAACCAAAACAAATTAAAAGCAAGACAGCTAAAAATAAAATCCAATCAATTTTTTTTAAATATAAAAAAAATTTATTAAGCATAATTTAGAATCTAACTTATCCATCGTTTTAATCGCCAGATTGAACCTTGCCTTCATATTTAATATAAATATTTTTATCCATAATATTTATATCTGGTATAATTTTCACCTCGTCAACGCGACCAATGTTGCCTGGCCAACTTAACTGAATTAAACGAGTCTGGCCTGACATAAAATACATTAGAGTATATCTATTAACATTAATAATCGTGTTGTTGCTAAAAAGCAAAATTGAATAATCAACCTGCCAATAGTTATACGGCGTTTTATTATAAGAATTATAACTTAATTGATTTAATCCCAATTTTTGCGATAATTCGCTCCTGCTGGCAGGAATAAATTTAATGTCAGTATTGATAATGTTATAATGAGAATTATAATAATCCTGCCAATCAGCAATTTGATGCTGATTAATTTTTTGCCAATTTAAATTTTCAATAACCAATTGGACCCCAGCCGGCTGATAAGAAAAATCTTGAGCCAAGGCAAAAAGATATTTTGATTCGCCTGGCAAAATAAAATCAGATTGCTGTTTAGTTTTTTGATTATTAACCAAAAAATAGTAATTGAATTTGCCCCATGATTTTGGATTATTATTTTTTATTTGGGCGAGCAAATCATATTTTTTGTTTGTTGACGGCAAAATTTGGGCTGGATACATAATCAAATTATTAACAAACAATCGCGCAAGATAATCGTGACCAATAGTGTTAATTTCTACTAATTGCCTTACCATTATCTCATCTTCATTCATCCCACGGGCGATATAATAGGCAAAGCCATAAATAGTAAATGCCCAAGACGTTATTGAAATAACAATTAAAAAAATTATCATTATCAAACGCAATTTTTTGATATGTTCAACATACCACAAACCAAAATTCAGCTTGTTGACAGATAAACCTTCCAAGTCTTGAAATTTTTTTATTTGTTGATCAATATTGTCTTTTGCCGCTTTTTCTTTATTTATTGGGAATCCATTTTTCATAAATTTATTTTAACATAAATATACCTGCTATAACAAATATAGTGGTCTAATTCTCCAATCATCTATTTTGAAAATAAAAAAACCTTTCTTTTTCCATGAGCGAGTCATAATAACATTAAAAACAAACAAAAAGTTTAAAGGCACTCACAATGTTTTTACTTAATTTTTTGTTCATATCGTTTACTCATGAATCCCCTCCCGAACGCTTTCAGGGGAAATGACAACAACGGCTTTTTTTAGAATCAGACCACTATAAAATTGCATGGCACGTTTTGAATTAACCCGATAACTATCTGAAATAATCGCGTCAAGATTATAAAACATTATAATATACTTTTTGCCGTCTGTGGCAGTATGTGCAATTTTTGCACCTATGTAAAAATGTAAATATTTTGACTGAGTGTTATTTTTTATAGCTTTTTTGAAATATTTATTTTTCTTTCTCTTTTTTGTAATTCTTTTTCTATTAAATCTTGGTCAATTTTTAAATAATCACCGATCTTTCCGACTGCAAGAACAATAAATGGCTTATATTCTTTTGGAATTGCCAGTAGTCTTTGTAGTTTTTTATTATCAAATAATC
>ERZ1292640.4648-Hain-H43-02um-R1-4648-length-10389-cov-6_pt1 | contig 10389 bp, 5 predicted proteins | sample MGYA00564404_ERZ1292640 | MGnify/ENA primary metagenome ERZ1292640 (study PRJEB36523, sample SAMEA6512636) | groundwater metagenome | collected 2019-01-08 | study: AquaDiva: Metagenomics assemblies of 32 groundwater samples | reverse complement strand
CTTTCGGGCCGGGACAAAGGACAGGAGGCTTATGAAATTTTAGTCAACAAATTAACAAAATTGCCCAAAGAAGCCGTTTTGCTGATAGACTTAAGCGATATTGTGATGATGAATTCATCTTTTGGGGATCAGGCTTTGGGTGTTTTGCTGGAAAATATCAAACATGGCCATTTTGGCGGGAAAAAGGTATTTTTTATTGGCAAGATTAATGAAGTGGTTGATTTGTGCTTGGATCGCGTTGCGGAAATCAGAAATGTGGAGGTGATTAAAGTGTAAACCGGCCACTATTAGCGCGCAAACTTGTCAACTATAAAATCCTTTGCTATAGTTAAAAATTATGACGTCTGCCTCTAAAATCCGCCTGCAAGCAATACTAATTTTAATCATCGCCGTTTTTGGCGCGCTTTTTACGTGGCCCAAGGGCCCTAATTGGCTTAGAGACGAAGTTAAACTGCATTTGGGCTTGGATTTGGCCGGCGGAGCGCATTTAATTTATCAAGCAGATGTAAGCAATATACCGGAAGACTCGCGCGACTCGGCTGTGCAAGGAACCCGGGATGTGATAGAGCGAAGAGTTAACGCGCTTGGAGTAGGCGAGCCCGTTATGCAGACTAATAAATCAGAAGGCCATTATCGCATTATAGTAGAGTTGCCGGGCATAACAGACATCAAACAAGCGATTGCAAAAATTGGCGATACTCCGGTTTTGGAATTCAAAGAACAAGCAGAGCCTGTGCCTCTGACGCCGGAAGAGCGGCAAGAAAGAGAAAAATACAATAAAGCGCAAAAAGAAAAAGCAGAAGCAGTTTTATCAGAAATAATTGATAAAGATGATGCGGCATTTGCGGAAAAAGCCAAGAATTTATCAGAAGATTCAGGATCAAAAGATAAAGGCGGAGATTTAGATTTTGCTCAAAAAGGCATGTTTGTGCCGGAATTTGAAGAAGTTTTATTTGATAAATTAGCTGACTCTCAAACTTACGATAAAATAGTAGAGACTATGTTTGGCTATCACATTATCCGGCGCGTTGAATCGCGCTGTAAGGATACAAAAACAGATAAAATTACAGAATGCGCGGACAATCAGGCTAATATTATTCAAGAAGTGCGCGGACGGCATATTCTTTTTTTAAAACAATCATTGGATTCAAAAGCGCCGTTGGATCAATGGAAAAATACGGAGCTATCAGGCGAGCATTTAAAAAAAGCTGCTGTAGTGTTTGATCAGCAAACCGGCTTTCCTATAGTTAGTTTGCAATTTAACGATCAAGGCGCAAAGCTGTTTGAAAATATAACCGGCAGCAATGTTGGAAAGCAGGTGGCGATATTTTTAGACGGCGCCATAATTTCGGCTCCGCGTGTTAATGAAAAAATAAGCGGCGGCAATGCAGTCATAACTGGAAATTTTACGGTAACTGACGCGCGGGACTTAACCAAACGCTTAAACGCCGGCGCCCTGCCTGTTAATATCAATTTAATCAGCCAGCAGAGGATTGGAGCAAGTTTGGGTTCTGAAGCAGTACAGAAAAGTTTTATCGCCGGCATTATAGGCATGATTTTAGTGGCGCTTTTTATGATAGCTTACTATCGCCTGCCAGGTTTGATAGCGTCAATGGCTTTGCTTGTTTATAGCCTTATAATTATCGCTTTATTTAAATTGATTCCAGTAGTTATGACATTATCCGGAGTTGCCGGTTTTATTTTAACAATCGGCATGGCTGTTGACGCCAATGTGCTGATTTTTGAGCGTCTGAAAGAAGAGCTGAAATCAGGCAAAACTCTGCAAGCCGCCATTGACGAGGGATTTTCGCGGGCGTGGTCTTCTATCCGCGATTCTAATCTTTCTACATTGATTTCCGCTTTTATTTTGATATGGCTTGGCGAGAGCATGATTAAAGGATTTGGCGTAACTTTGGCAATCGGCATAATAGTAAGCATGTTCACGGCAATTACGGTAACGCGCGTGCTGTTGAAATTGATGGCGCGTTCAGGCAAAAGAGGAGGATGGGTGTGGGGAATTTAAAGATAAGTATTAAGTATTAAGTAGGCAGAAATACTTTTATCTGACTTATACCTAATACTTAATACCTAATACTTACTATGTTAAAGTACAGAAGAATCTTCTTTGCGTTTTCAGGCTTTTTAGTCGCAGCCAGCATCGCGAGCCTAATTTTATTCGGCTTGAATTTTGGCATTGATTTTACCGGCGGATCGTTGTTAGAAATCAAAACTGACGGCGAGCAAATAGCTATTGAGAACATTTTAGAAAGCGAGAAAAACCTAAATTTAGGCGATGTGCGCGTACAGCGGACTGAAGAAGGCAGTTTTTTGATTAGAATGCGGGATGTGAGCCAAGAGGAGTATGAGAAAATTTTGGAGATTTTGAAAGCAAGCGACGCCGCATCTACTGACAATGGCATAGAAACTGGTATCAAAGAACTGCGCTTTGAATCCATTGGTCCTGTCATCGGCTCCGAACTAAAACAAAAAGCTGTATGGCAAATTTTTTTAGTGGTGGCTGGAATAACTTTATACATCGCTTTTGCTTTTCGCAAAGTAAGCAAGCTTAAAGAAAAAAGCAAAATTTCTTGGAAATTCGGAATAAGCGCTCTTGTGGCTCTTATACATGATGTTACAATTACTACCGGCGTTTTTGCGATATTGGGCAAATTTTTAAAAGTTGAGATAGACAGCTCGTTTGTCGCGGCAATCCTTTTGGTGCTTGGCTATTCTGTGAACGATACGATTGTGGTTTTTGACAGAATACGAGAGAATTTAATACATCATAAATATTCTTTAAATTTAGAACATATTATCAATTCCAGCATCCGCCAAACTCTTATGCGCTCAATTAACACTTCTTTAACTGTTCTTTTAGTCCTGTTCTCTTTGCTGATTTTTGGCAGCGCAAGCATTTTTTATTTTACTCTTGCCTTAACTATAGGCATTGCGGTCGGCACTTATTCTTCTATTTTTATAGCTTCGGCGCTGTTGTATGAGTGGGAGAAATAGTTAGCATACTTAAAGAAACACGCAAATTCTATAGGCGTCTTTTTTGTTTTAGGCGCGGATTTGTCTATGATTGATAGTTTTGGTATAATGATTTTATGTCAATTCCCCGCAAAACCCGCAAACCATTTTACCGTCTCTCTATTGATCAAACTCTAAAAATTCTCAAAACCAGCCAGCATGGTTTATCGTCAAAAGAAGCGGAACAAAGGCTTAAAAAACATGGGCTAAACAAACTGCCGGAAGGACGGCGGATTTCCGGAGCAGTGATTTTTTTTAATCAATTTAAAAATTTTTTGATTATTATTTTAATCATTGCTTTTGCGATTAGCCTTATAGTCGGCGAAACATCAGACGCGATTGTTATTATTTTAGCTGTTATTGCAAATGCGGTTTTTGGCTTTATTCAAGAATTTAAAGCGCATAAGGCATTCAGCGCGCTTAAAAAAATCATCACTTATCATGTTAAAATCATCAGAGATAATGAAATAAAAACAGTTGATGCTGTTAATGCGGTTATCGGAGATATTATTATTTTAGATGCCGGAGACAGAGTTCCTGCAGACTGTCGCATTATCTCGGCTAATAGCTTGCAAGTTAATGAAGCTCCGCTCACTGGAGAATCAGCGCCTGTTCCAAAAAATCAGCATATTATCAAAGGCGAAAAGCCATTGGCCGAAAGAAGCAATATGCTTTATACTGGGACAACAATTATTGACGGCCGGACTAAAGCAGCAATTTGCGCAACTTCCGGCAAGACAGAACTTGGAAAAATCGCCAGCTCCCTGCAAAATATTAATACAGAAGAATCGCCTTTACAGAAAAAACTAAAAGGCTTTGCCAGAGCTTTGGGCCTGATTATTTTAGCTATTGCGGCAGTTATTTTTATTACTGGTTTATGGGCCGGACATAATTTTAAAGAAATGTTTTTGATATCAATAGCCGTGGCGGTTGCCGCGCTGCCAGAAGGCTTGGTTGTCGCCGTCACTGTAATTTTAGCTTTAGGCATGCAAAGAATATTGCGCCAAAAAGCTTTAGTTAGAAAGCTAGTAGCCGTTGAAACATTGGGTTCGACAACTGTTATTTGCACAGATAAAACAGGTACTTTAACTATGGGGCAGATGATGTTAGATAAAATCGTTACTTTTGGCGGCGAAATCAACTCAAGCGGCAGTCAAGTTAAAGAAAAAAGCCAAGATTTGATTAAAGCTTTGGAAATAGCCGTTTTATGCAATAACAGTTATATTGAAGGCGGAGAGAATGAACTGCAGAAAGAAGTGGTTCGCGGCTCGCCTACAGAACGGGCGCTTTTAATAGCGGCAGTGCAGGCTGGATTGGATATTGAGCAGCTGCGGCATAAATATCGCAGAATTGATGAAGTTCCTTTTAATTCGGAACGAAAGTTTATGGCAACGACCCATGCAATAGAAAATGACGCGAAACATCAAATTATGTTTATTAAAGGCGCGCCGGAGAAGTTATTGCCGTTTGCGACAACCGCTTATAATGAAGGCAGAATAGTTAAATTGTCAAAAGATAATAAAAAAAAATTAGAATTGCAGATAGAAGAATTAAGCGCGCAAGGTTTTCGGCTATTGCTTGGAGGGTACGGAGATAGTATTGATGACATTACCTTTGTCTGTTTTTACGGCTTGCGGGATCCAATTCGGCCGGATGTTAAAAAAATGTTAGAATTGACGAAAACGGCAAGAATTAAAACTTTAATGATTACCGGAGATCATAGATTAACCGCAGGCGCGGTTGCTCGCGAGATTGGTTTGATAGAAACGGATCGCGAAATTTTAGACAGTCAAGAAATGGCTCAAATGAGCGATGAGGAGCTTGCCTCTACGGAAATTAAAGTTTTTGCCCGAGTTTCGCCTCAAGATAAACTGCGCTTAGTGCGCATCTTAAAAGAGCATGGAGAGGTTGTTGCCATGACCGGCGATGGAATAAACGACGCGCCTGCCTTAATGCGCGCAGACATAGGCGTGGCATTAGGCTCTGGCACTGATGTTGCCAAAGGAGCCTCGGACATCATCCTGCTTAAAGACGACTTTTCTATTTTGGTTAAAGCTATAGAAGAAGGAAGAGTTATTTTTGACAATATTCGCAAAGTAGTTTTATATCTGGTTTCGGGCAGCTTTTCAGAAGTCCTTTTAATTTCATTAAGTTTGCTCTTTAAACTGCCTTTGCCATTAACCGTTGCACAGCTTTTATGGATTAATATCATCACCGATGGCCCGCCGGCATTTGCCATGACTATGGAGCCAAAGGAGCAGGGTATTATGAATGATCCGCCGCGCGACCCGCAGGCGTCAATATTAGACCGAAAGATGAAATTTTTGACAGGTCTTATAAGCGGAGCAACCGGGCTTATGGTATTTGGCATTTTTCTGTTTTTTAAGTTAAGCGCAAATTTAGAGACTGCAAGAACCGCGGCTTTTGCCGCTCTAAGCCTTGATTCGCTATTGTATGTTTTTAGCATCCGCTCTTTAAAGCATTCTTTATTTAATCGCAGAATTTTTTCCAATCGCTGGCTGATCGCCGGAGTTTTAGGCAGCATTTTTATTCAGCTTACAGCTTTATATCTGCCGCCATTAGCCCGGTTTTTGCATTTAGCGCATTTGGGCGTATTTGAATGGGGTATAATTTTGATTGAGTGCTTGGCAGTGATTTTATTGATTGAGGGGGTAAAGTGGTTTAAAGTGAAAAGTGAAAGTTAAACTATTGTTTGTGAAATGCTTTTTACTGTGCTATAGTAACGCAAATGCCAAAACAAACTCTGCATATTTATCAAGTATGAAAAAATCTCTCCTCATTACTGCGGCAGTTTTAACGATAGCCGTAGTTGTCGGCGCAGTATTTTTTAATTCCAAGAAAAAAATCACTTATGATTTTATAACGGTCAAGCCGCAAACTTTAATTCAAGAAGTTAATGTTACCGGCCAAATTAAGCCGGCGCGGAATGTTGATTTGGCGTTTGAAAAAGGCGGTAAGGTTAGCCAAATTTATGTTAAAGTCGGAGATAAGATAGACGAAAATCAAAAATTAATTGAATTAATAAATGCTGATCTCGCGGCCCAGCTTGCAAAAGCGCGAGCTGTCGCAGAGTCCGCAGAAGCTGGAGCATTAAGCGCGCAAGCGCAAATAGAAAATGTAGGGGCCGCACTTCTCCAATATAGCGCCGCCTTAGATAAAGAGCAGGCAAAACTGCAAGAACTACAAAAAGGAACTCGTAAAGAAGAACTTCAAGTCGCTCAAAGCAAAGTTGTACAAGCGGAGCAATCGCTTGCCGACGCACAAAAAAATTTAATTGGCATAAAGGCAAAAGCGCAGACAGATTTGGATAATCTGTATCAAGAAATTATTGATATAGTGAATAAAGCATATAACAGTGGAGACGAGGCTATCAATAAGTATGTTAAAGATTTGTTCAACAAAACAGGCGCAAGTTACGAATTGTCTTTTAGCACTTCAAACAGTCAAGCCAAAAGCGATGCCGAATGGCAGAGGCTTACGGTTGAACAGGTTTTAAGCGCATGGAAAAGCGAGCTTGGAAACATATCGTCAAAATCAAATTATGATGATTTAGATCAAATTTTAGTTTTATCAGAAAACCATTTGACTGTTATCAAAGACTTTTTAGTTAAAACGACTGATGTTTTAAATTCTGCGATAAGCACCGGCACGGTGACTGAAACTACTCTTTCTACTTATAGAACTTCTGTGATGACCGCTCGCGCAAACATCAACACAGAAATTACAAGCATCAACAGCCAAAAACAAAGCATTGCCGCGCAAAAAGCGACAAATCAAAATAATATTACTGCAGCGGAGACTGATGTTAATGCTAAGCAAAATGCTTTAAATGTGGCTCGCGATGAATTAACTTTAAAACAGGCTGGAACTGAACCGGAGCAGATCGCGGCGCAGCAAGCGGCTATTAGCCAAGCGCAAGCAAATGTGTCTTCGCAAGAGGCGGCAGTGCGCAAAGCGCAGGCTGATTTAAAATCACAGCAAGCGCAAATTAAGCAGGCACAGGCCGAGGCGCAGAATATTCAGGCGCAAATTGATAAAACTGTTTTGCGAGCGCCTATAGCTGGCATAGTGACGAAATGCGATATAGAGATCGGCGAAATAGCAGGCGCAAATGCGGTTGTAGTCTCTTTAATAAGTCAAACGAAGTTTAAAATAGAAGCAAATGTGCCGGAGGCAGACATCGCTAAATTGCAAATCGGCCAAACAGCGCGGGTAGATTTAGACGCCTATGGCGATGATCAAGAGTGGCAAGCCAAAGTAATCAGCATTGATCCGGCAGAAACCATAATAGACGGGGTTGCGACTTATAAGGTTGATTTGCAGTTTGCAGACGAGGATCAGAGGATTAAATCTGGAATGACGGCAAATTTAGACATTTTAACCGCAGAGAGAGCTGGTATTATTGCCGTGCCTGCGCGGGCCGTAATTAGCCGCAATGGGGATAAATTTGCAAGGATTTTGATGGAAGATGATGGCCAAATTGTTAAAGAAGTGCCTGTTAAAACAGGCTTGCGCGGAAGTGACGGTAATGTTGAAATTTTGCAAGGTCTAGCGGAAGGGGATAGGGTGGTGGTGTATGAGGGGGAGGAGTAAACTCAAAACGCAAATCTCAAAACTCCCAGCCAAAGGCTGGTCCGCCTCTGGCGGAAAAACCACAACTTAAAACCCTAAACTTAGATAACAACATTAATTCCTATCTGCCCGCTCAGTCTTACTTTTTTCTTCTTTTTCTTCCGCTAATTTTTGGCGAAGCAGTTGGGCGCCGGATGCACCTTCAATTACTTTGGATGCAAGCTCCTGATTTTTCTGCACCGCTTGTTCTAATTGCTTTTGTAAAGCAATGATTTCCAGTCTTTGCTGGGCGCCTGTATTTTCCAAAGAACTGATTTTTAAAGCATCAACTTGTTTTTGACCCTCTATTTGCGCCGCTTTTAAAGCGGCTTTTGTTTCCGCCTCTTTCTGCGCTTTTTCCCAAACGCTCTTTTTAGCTTTTGCGACAGCTTCTTCCAATTGGCGAGGAAAATCTTCCGCTTTTTGACGCAAGTTAGACAATTCCTGCTCTTGATTCATCAGCGCCCGCTCCCGCTCCGTTAGCTCTTCTCTTTTTATCCGAATTTCTTGCTCAAATTTTCTGCGCTTTTCGTCTTGCTCCATTTGATATTCCGCTTCTTCTTGCTTTCTTTGCAAAGACTGCTGAATTTTGCTTTCCTCTTCCTCAATCTGCTTTTGTTTTTTAGCTTGTTCCTGCGCTTGAATTAAATTGGTTAATGTGTCCGCTTCTGCTTCTATGTCATAAAGCTCTTTTAGATTTTCCTGCTTGATTTTAATTGCTTCTTGAATTTCGGATAGCTTATTCGCTTCTTTAGTCAATTGCTCTGCCAAATTATTTAAAGCGCTGTTGACTTGATTTTTAACTTCATCTAAATTTTTGGTGATTTGACCTACGGTGTAGTCGGCAGTTTTTTCCACTGTTTTTTGCTGATCATCCTGCTTCTTTTGCTGTTGCTTTTGGGAGATTTGCTTGATGTTTTGCTTGTATTGATCAAGCACTGATTTTACTGATTTGTATGCGTTAAAAATTTCCGCTTTGGTTTGCTTTGGGCTTACTTCTGGAAGTTCTGATGATGATGTTGGATTCATAATGATATTGATACAATCTGTTAAATCTATCAACCAATAAATAGAACACTGATTGCATAGATCTAAGAGATTAAAATAGATTATTGTTTATCTATAAATCCAAGCATAAATTGAGGAGAAAGGCAAGAGGGGCGCGTGTTTTTGACAAAACAGGGGAGGCGGGGTAAAATGAGGAGTGATGACATTGCTGACTTTAGAAAAAGCCAAAGACTGGGCTGAAAAATTTTTAGAAAGAGAGGTTAGGGTCTCTAATCTTTCGTATTTAACGCAATACGGCCAAGTGCGAAAATTCGGCGAAAACGGACAAACTTTAATTAGCTTGGAAGATTTAAAAAATTATTACCAGTCTTATCGCAGCCAAAAAGAATCGCGCTGGAAAAAACATTTGGGCCAAGATTTAAATTGGGCATTATCTTTTGATCATCTGCGAGAAAGCGATACTACCAAGCATGTGCATCGTTTGCACCCTTATAAAGGCAAATTCATACCTCAACTAGTCGGATATTTTATTGATGATCACATAGATAATTTTAAAAACGAGGTCTATTTTAAAAAAGGCGACATTATTCTTGATCCTTTTGCCGGCTCTGGCACCGCGCTTATTCAAGTTAATGAATTAGGAATGCACAGCATTGGGATTGATATTTCGCAATTTAATTGTATGATTGCCGAATGCAAAATGCATCATTATGATGTTGATTATTTGCGCGAGGCTATCAAAAAATTATTATCAGCTATAGTAAGATTTGAAACTAACATTCAGATCCAAAATTTTGAACAAGAACTATTGGCAGAAATAAACAAATTTAATTATAAAAATTTTCCTAACTCTAAATACAGATACAATATTCGTCAGCAAAAAATTAATGAATATAAATACGCGCCTGCTAAAGAAAAAGAATTTTTATTGATATATGAAGGTTTAGTCAAAAAGCATAGTATTAAGCTTAAACAAAATAAAGCAGATAATTTTTTAGACAAATGGTACATCTTAAATGTTCGTCAAGAAATTGATTTCGTTTTTGATTTAATTAAAAAAGAAAAAAATTTAAAAATAAAAAAACTGTTAGCTTTAATTTTAAGCAGAACAATCAGATCTTGCCGCGCTACTACTCACAGCGATTTGGCGACTTTAAAAAATCCGCAACTGACAACTTATTACTGTTGGAAGCATAAAAAAATCTGCAAGCCCATTTTTTCAATAAAGACAATGCTGAATCGCTACTTGTGGGATACTTTAAGAAGGGTTGATGAATTTGGCAAGATCAAGACTAAAGCTTTTTGGTCAATTATCCCGGCAGATTCCAAAACCGTTAATATTTTTCAAGAAGTTGAAAAACGGCATCCGAAATTTGCTGATTTATTAAAAAAACAAAAAATACAAGGTATTTTTACTTCGCCGCCCTATGTTGGTCAAATTGATTATCATGAACAGCATGCTTATGCTTATGATTTATTTGGATTTAAAAGAAAAGATGATTTAGAAATTGGGCCGTTGTATAAAGGCAAAGGATTGGAAGCGCGCCAATCTTATGTTCAAGGCATTGCTGATGTTTTGAATAACTGCAAAAAATATTTAGCCCCGGATTATAATGTATTTTTAGTGGCTAACGATAAATTTAATCTGTATCCGCAAATTGCGGAAAAATCCGGAATGAAAATTGTTAATCAATTTAAAAGACCGGTGTTAAACCGCAC
>ERZ1292640.4647-Hain-H43-02um-R1-4647-length-10390-cov-5_pt1 | contig 10390 bp, 11 predicted proteins | sample MGYA00564404_ERZ1292640 | MGnify/ENA primary metagenome ERZ1292640 (study PRJEB36523, sample SAMEA6512636) | groundwater metagenome | collected 2019-01-08 | study: AquaDiva: Metagenomics assemblies of 32 groundwater samples | reverse complement strand
CATTTAATCGTCGCCACGCAAAGACCAAGCATGGAAGTAATCACCGGCCTTATGAAAGCCAACATCCCCGCGCGTATCGCCTTTTCCGTCCCCTCACTCATCGATTCCCGTACTATTTTGGATTGCGCCGGCGCGGAAAAATTACTGGGCCGTGGCGATATGTTGTATTTAACCGCCGAACTTTCCAAACCAAAACGTCTGCAGGGCGCGTTTGTTTCAGAAGAAGAAATGAAACGGGTCATAGACCATTTAAAAGGGGACGAACCGCCGGTCTATGATGAATCTGTTGTCTCCAGAAATAATAATTCCGGCAGTGGCACCATAAATATGTTTGGCGGATCCGGCAGTGATAATGATCCATTATTTGATGAAGCCAAAAAAGTGGTAATGGAATCCGGCAAAGCCAGCGCCTCGCTTTTACAGCGCCGCATGAAAATCGGCTACGCGCGCGCCGCGCGCCTCTTGGACGAAATGGAAGAAGCTGGTATAGTAGGACCGGCCGATGGCGCCAAACCGCGCGAACTCTTTACCGAGCATATGCAGACCAACCATGGATTTATTCGCCCAACCGAACCGGATGATATCCCGGAAGAAGAACAAACTATGGACGCGGGCGGAATGCCGGTGCTTGAGGATAAGCCTAATTTAGAAAATAAGGATTAAATTATGGCCGTATTTTGTGTAAAAAATTTAGAGCCTTTAATGAGGGTGGGTGAACGTTTAAAAAAAGTGCGCGCAGAAAAACAGTTAAGCCTAGATGATATTTATAAAAAAACCAGAATACCTTTAAAATATCTGGAAGCAATCGAACTTGGTCATTTTAAAGAACTACCACCGGCCAAAGCGCACCGATTAGCATATATTCGAGAATACGCGGAGGCGTTAAACCTAAATCCGGCTAGTTTTCTTTATCAATTTTTCCAAGAATCAGATTTAACGAGTTATATACCCGCCACTCCGCGTCGCGCCCTTAAACTGTGGTCGTTCAATTCCCTATCAAATGTTTTTAGAAAGGCGGCTATAACAATTTTACTGGTAGGATTTCTTGGTTATTTAACCTGGCAGGTGAACGGCATTCTGCAACCGCCAAAATTAACCGTCTTTACTCCAGCCGATGGGTATATTTCCAGCAAGCTGGTGACGCTAGTGCAGGGCGAAACCGAAAAAGAAGTACGGCTCACCGTAAATGGCAAAGATATCATGTCTAATGATAATGGGAGATTCAAAATTCCGGTGGACTTGTCAAACGGCGTAAATACCATTACTATATCAGCAATAAAAAAGCATGGAAAAATGACCACTGTCACCCGGCATGTAATCGTAAAGTTTGGAGGGTTGTCGGTCAAAGAACTAAACACAAAATTTTAGCACGATGTCATCCTGAACTTATTTCAGAATCTACGGAATCTACCACTTGTCATTCCCGCCAAAGCGGGAATCCAGTCGACAATTGTCTGGATTCCCATTGTTATGGGAATGACAAATACAGATGCTGAAACAAGTCCAACATGACAATAATAAATTAATATCTAATAATTAACAGGTTATGCCCAAACAAATATCCGAGGAGGTAAAGGAGAAACTCAAGGCCGCGGAAAGCGCGATTGAACAGATTAAAAGTAGATTCGGAGACGGAGCCATAATGAAGTTTGGGGAGTCCAAAATAATGGAGGTGGATGCCGTGCCCACCGGATGTTTGTCGCTGGATATTGCTTTGGGCGTAGGCGGAGTGCCGCGCGGCCGGGTAATAGAAATTTACGGTCCGGAAGCCAGCGGCAAAACTACTCTGGCCCAGCACATTGTATCCGAAGTGCAAAAACTTGGCGGCATCGCCGCTTTTGTGGACGCGGAACATGCCCTTGATCCGGATTATGCCAGAAAAATCGGCGTAAAAGTGGATGAATTACTAATCTCTCAACCGGATACAGGTGAACAAGCGCTGGAGATCGTAGAAACACTGGTGCGTTCCAACGCGATAGATGTAATTGTAATAGATTCCGTGGCCGCCCTGGTGCCCAAAGCAGAAATTGAAGGCGATATGGGCGATTCGCACATGGGCTTGCAAGCCAGATTAATGAGCCAGGCTCTAAGAAAATTAACCGGCATCATTAGCAAATCAAAAACTGTCGTTATCTTTATCAATCAAATCAGAATGAAAATCGGCATCGTGTTCGGAAATCCGGAAACAACCACCGGCGGCAATGCCTTAAAATTTTACTCATCAATCAGGATTGAAGTCCGGCGCGCCGCGCAAATAAAACAAGGCGACAAAATTATTGGCAACCGTGTCAAAGCCAAAGTGGTAAAAAATAAAGTAGCGCCTCCTTTCCGCACTTGCGAATTTGATATTATGTACAACGAAGGCATCTCGATTTCCGGCGATATCTTAGACAATGGCGTCCTCTATAAAGTAATTAATAAATCCGGCAATTCTTATTCTTATGGTGAAGAAAAACTTGGCGTGGGCAGAGAAACGGCCAAAAAATTTCTCCGAGATAATCCTAAAACTTTGAAATCCATCTCCAAGGCGGTTTGGGAAATAGTGGAAAAGGGCGAAGCGCCTGAAGAAGAATCCCCAGACGACGACAACGCGCCGCCGCCGACAGAAGAATAAAGATTTAATCAATACGATCATCTTCACCTTTAGTCACGTCGGATTTTAATCCAGTCTTTTTATAATCAAAAATAAATACCAGCATTACCAGCAAGCTGGAAACAGCCCCAAGCACATAAAGCTTTAACCCCACAGCCATGCCAATGGCCGCCACCATCCACAGTCCGGCCGCCGTTGTTAGACCCTCTACTCTATTTTCTCTGTGCAAAATAGTGCCGGCGCCCAAAAAACCAATGCCAGTCACTATTCCGGCGGCTACTCTAGCTGTATCCGTGCCAAAGGAAATCAGCGACAAAATGGTAAAGAGCGCGGAACCGCCACTGACTAAAGCGAATGTGCGCACGCCTGCCCACCGGCCTTTGCGCTGTCTTTGCAATCCCAGAATGCCACCCAACAGCATGGCTAAAACGATACGAAATATAATTAACCATTCACCCATATTATATAAATTATCCCGCCAAAGCGAGATCCCGCCTCCTGGCAGTGGAAAATAAATTCTTTTTAATTTATTATACCATTGATTGACTTTTTTGTTAATTATTGATACAGTATTCCTGCTTTTTAAAGGGCCCTTAGCTCATTTGGTAGAGCGCCGCGTTTGCAACGCGGAGGCGATCGGTTCAAGCCCGATAGGGTCCACTTGTCGCTAAATAAACAACAACGCCGCGGTAGCTCATCGGTAGAGCGCAGCCCTGAAGAGGCTGGCGTGGTCAGTTCGACTCTGACCCGCGGCACAACGCTAAGCGTTGTGATTGGGACGCTAAGCGTCCCACAAACAACGGGCTTAAGCGTTGTGATTGGGACGCTTAGCGTCCCACAAACAACGGGCTATGGCTCAATTGGCTAGAGCACCTGCTTTGGGAGCAGGGGATTGTGAGTTCAAGTCTCACTAGCCCGACAAAAAAATAATCCAACGAGATTATTTTTTTATTTTTACTCTTTTACTTTTACCTGATTTAGGATTATTATACCAATGTGATATAAAACAAACTATGAATAATCTAATCATAGCCGCGCGAAACAAACTGATTCATTTTTTCTATACCAAAGCGCTAAAACCATTTTATTTTCGCCGCGATCCGGAAAATGTCCATGACGCAATGACGCGCGTTGGACAATTCCTCGGAAAATACGCTGTAACAAAAAAAATAATTTCGCTTCTTTTTTCATTTTCTCACCCTGCGCTTGAACAAAATATTCTTGGCATTAAATTTTCTAATCCTATCGGACTGGCGGCCGGATTTGATAAAGACGCCCTGCTCACGGATATTCTCCCGTCAGTGGGATTTGGATTCGCGGAAGTCGGCTCAATTACAGGCGAACCATGCGAAGGAAATCCAAAACCGCGCCTGTGGCGGCTAAAAAAATCGCGGGCACTGGTAATATATTACGGATTGAAAAATGAAGGATGCGAAAAAATCGCTGCCAGATTGCAGCAAAAAAACTTTCAAATTCCAATCGGCACCAGCATTGCCAAAACAAACAACCAAACAACAGTTGAAACAGAGCCGGGAATAAGCGACTATTTGAAGGCATTCAGGCAATTTATAAATATCGGACACTACTTCACGATTAACATAAGCTGTCCGAACGCTTTTGATGGCGAACCGTTTACCGACTCCGTCAAACTTGACCGTCTTCTTTCGGTCATTGACTCAATTCCAACAAAAAAACCAATCTTTTTAAAAATCTCGCCAGATCTAAACGAAGAACAGGTTAGCGCTATCATTGAAATATGTGGCCGTCATCGCGTTCATGGATTTGTCTGTAGCAACCTGACTAAAAACAGAAATACGACAAAAATAAATGACTCAACAATTCCGGAACGAGGCGGCATCAGCGGAAAGGTTGTTGAGGACTTATCAAACGCGCAAATTAAATTCATTTACCAAAAAACCGGCAACAAATACATCATCATCGGTTGTGGCGGAGTTTTTTCCGCGCTTGACGCGTATGCAAAAATTAAAGCCGGCGCCTCGCTTGTGCAACTGATTACCGGCATGATTTTTGAAGGACCACAACTCGTAAGCGAAATCAATCGCGGCTTGGTTCAGCTTCTGAAAAATGACGGATTTAAAAACATTTCCGAAGCGCGAGGAAAATAATTTTAGAAGGGTGGATTTGACTGACAATTCAAAATATGATATACTTTTCATACAAAATAAGTCCATGAAAGGAGCGTGGCATGAAAACGTACCTGATCGTTTGTGGAATTGTTTTGCATGGTATCGTTCTTTTGATAATTATCAGCTACATTATCTCTAAAATCCACGCCAGAAGACAAATGGTAAGAATGGTAAGGTGGAATGTCCAATATCAACAAGAATTAAAAGATGCCGAAATTGCTTGGCAAGTATGGGCCAAAAAACTTGATGAATTACAGCAAGAACAACAAGATGAAGACCATAATATGTTCTTTAGTAGGAAGGATTTTAAAATATTGATACATAAAACAGAAAACAGAATCTATCTTGCGTCATTGAATCAATACGTTTATCTGTCTGATCTGGCTAAAAAACACGGCTGGACGCGTAAATAAACAATTCGTTCCTTCGTCGGGAGCCGCATACGGCTCCTCTTTTTTTATTTACCAAAACCATTGACTTTCCCCTGATTTTATGTTATATTACTTCATAAGTTGTAATTTTGTATATGGAACCAACCGAACAAAATTTAAGCAAAAAAGAACGTCATGAATTGCGCCGGCAGGAAAAACTGGCTGGACGCAATTCAACGGAAAGCAAAAAAAGACTGTCCACCATAATCCTTTGGTCTTTTATCGTACTTTTTGTGGGCGGAACTATTGCTTTAATGGTCGGTTTGGCGTCTAAAAATTCCGACGTGCAATTTCTCGTCGGCGCCGTAAAAGCGGCGGATGACAGCGACCAAATGAAAGGAGCTCCCTTAAAAGAGGCAAAAATAATTCTTATAGAATACAGCGATTTCCAATGTCCGGCTTGCCGCTCTTATTACCAGATAGTAAAAAAATTAAGCCAGGAATTCCCTGATCTTTCTGTTGTCTACCGGCACTTCCCTCTACCTCAACATGCCAATGCCAGAACTTCAGCCCAAGCCGCCGAAGCCGCAGGCCAACAGGGAAAATTTTGGGAAATGCACGACATGTTGTTTGATAATCAGCAAAATTGGGCTGAATCCAAAACTTCACGAGAAATTTTTCTTGGCTATGCTTTAGCCTTGGGTTTAGATATAGAAAAATTTAAAACCGATTATGATTCTTCGGCAACAAAAATAAAAATAGAAAAAGATTATCAATCCGGCGCCAAAGATATAAACGGCACGCCTACTTTTTTCATAAATAACAAAAAAATCCAAAATCCGCGAAATTATGACGAATTTAGAAGCACCATTGAACAAGTCGGCCGGAATTCCTAGTTGGCTGCCGTTTTGTTTTTTAATTTTTAGCGCCATTGGTTTTGCCGATGCCACCTATCTTACGGTAAAACATTTTTTGGGCACCCCCATTCCCTGCGTTATTTTGCAAGGCTGTGAACAGGTTACCAACAGCCAATTTGCCGCGATTTTTGGCATACCGGTGGCTCTGTTGGGATCGTTTTATTATCTTACAGTTCTGATTTTAAGCGTTGTTTATTTAGACACACGCAAACTTTTAGTTTTAAAACTGGCCGCCATTTTTACAATTTTTGGTTTTTTGGCTTCGCTCTGGTTTGTTTTTCTGCAAATTTTTATTATTAAAGCTATCTGCCTCTATTGCATGATCTCGGCCGTCACTTCCACCCTGCTTTTTATTTCCGGACTGATATTTTGGAAAAAAAATAAAATTATCTTATCGCCCCAGCCACCACCTTCACCACCCCCTTATCCAGCGGATTAGGCAGGATGTTTTCCGGAGTTAAGTTTTTTACGTATTTAGCCAAATTTTCCGCCGCTTTTACTAACATTTGGTCAGTAATTTGCGTTGCATGGTTGTCTAACGCGCCCCGAAATATTCCCGGAAAAGCTAAAACATTATTTATCTGATTAGGAAAATCCGACCGGCCGGTAGCTACTATATACGCGCCGCCGGCCAAAGCTTCTTCCGGCATAATTTCCGGCGTTGGATTGGCCAAAGCCAAAATAACGGGACGGCTATTCATGGTTTTTACTTCAGCCCGACCGATAATATTTGGTCCGCTCACACCAATAAACACATCGGCATTTTTTAAAACATCTTTCAAAGTTATTCCCCCGTTTGCCGTAATGCCGGTTAGTCGCGCCAATTCTGTCTTGGGCTGATTTAAATCCTTTCTTCCTATATATATCAACCCCTTACTATCGCAAACAAAAACATTCTTAAACCCATAGCGAATCAACATTTTGGCCACGGCCGTACCGGCCGCGCCGGCGCCGCTAATTACTACTTTGGCCCGGGCTTTGCTTAATTTTTTCAATTTTAACGCGTTTATCATGGCCGCCAAAACCACTACGGCCGTGCCATGCTGATCATCGTGCATTACCGGAATGGATAATTCTTTTTTTAATCTGGCTTCAATGACAAAACAACGCGGCGCGGAAATATCTTCCAAATTTATCCCGCCAAACACCGGCGCTAAATATTTTACGGCCTTAATTATTTCTTCCGTGTCTTGCGTATCCAAACAAATTGGAAACGCGTCCACACCGGCAAATTCTTTAAATAATATGGCCTTGCCTTCCATCACCGGCAAAGCCGCCTCGGGCCCTAAATTTCCCAAACCCAAAATAGCCGAACCGTCCGAAACGACGGCTACGGTATTTTTCTTTATGGTGTATTCTTTGGCTAAATTTTTATCTTTGGCGATTGCCCGGCAAACTTCAGCCACACCCGGCGTATAAGCCAACGATAAGTCTTTTTTATTCTTAATCGGCACCTTGCTTTTCACTTCCAATTTACCATGAAATTTTTTATGCAGTTTTAACGAATCCCTATATACTTTATCCATAGTAAAATTTAATATCTTAATATCCAATAATTATAATATTTCCACAATTTTATTTTTTGATGTAAATCCTTTTTTTATTATCACTCTGGACTGCGACACTTTAAAATATTCGGCCAAAACCCTCACAATCCCTCTATTCGCCAGTCCATTCTGCGGCGGTTCGGTTACACAAACTAAATAATGCGTGTCATCAATTTTTTCCACTTTTTCTTCATGCGCGTTCGGCTTGGCTTTGACGAATATTTTCATAGGATACAAAAAATAACGCGGCTATAATCCAAAATAAAAACGCCAAATCGTTTTTAAAATAAGGCACATCCACCAAACCGTGCACAATCAAGACTGTCAGCCCGCCCGCCAAACCAGCTCCATGCCATTTATTTATTTTTCTCACTTTACCAGCCAGATAAAACAGCCAACCAACCATCGCCGTCATCGCCGCCATTCCCGCCAAGCCAGCTTCTGTCCAAAAATTCAGAAAAAAATTATGCGGATAAATAAGTCGTTCCATTACTTTTTTATCGTAATACGGCTTTTGCACTTTGCGAAAAAATTGCCTTATGCCAGTGCCAAAAACAAAATTCTGCGGTGACTTGTTTAAAAATGTCTGCGTATACCCCCAAAGCCGCAAACGATTTTGGTTGGCCGTGTCTTTAAATAATACCGCCTGCCGCATAGATGGTATGGCCAAGACAAAAATTATCGCCAAAACTGCCACTGCTACTGCAATTTTTTTGTACCCGGAAAAAAACAAAAAAACTAGAATTCCCGCGCCCAAACCGACAAAAGCGCCTTGCGATTTGGTAAAAACAAGAGCCCAAAAACAAAAAAAATCTATAACCAAAAGTAAATACTTTGTTTTTTTATTTACCAAGGCAAAAAGAGGAATGGTTAAAATAATTACCGGCGCCAAATACAACCCCACCGCGTTTGGCGAAGTGAAAAAAGCGGTTACGCGCCGGCTGGCTTCATCGGCAAATTGCGGCGTAGCAATGCCCCAGCCGGTAAATTTTTGCGCCACCGCGTACAAACTTATGCTGATGGTGGAAAGAGCCAGCGCCAAAACCAAACTTGCCGATTTTATTTCTTCTTTTCGTCCCAATAAGATTAAAAAGAAAACCATCGGTTCCAAAAAATAAGCGCGCCACTCGCCCAAAGACGGTATGGGCATATCGCTGACAAAAATGCTAATCACTGAAGCCAAAAAAAATAAATCAAAACAAACAAAAAACACTTTATGATTTTTGGACATCTGCCAAATTTTTTTTAAATCAGCGCGGCTATGCTTTATCAGCCAGACAAAAAAAATCGAGCCAAATGACAGTTCCAAAGCCGTGGAGGGAAGCTGTCCGATTTGCAAACGAATTAAATATGCCGGCAACAAAACAATAAAAAAAGTCAACGCTAACTTAAAATTTCTCCATGCCAGCAGAGAAAAAAAACTAAAATACAAAAAAGCCAATAAAACTTCCATGAAAAAAATATTCACCATTTAAACTGCCCATGCTTAAGCATGTAATCAAATTTTATAATATGAAAAGCGATAAATTCATTTTCTATGGCGCCATCCAGCGCCATCTTTAAAGCTTTTGGAAAAGGCGTTGGCACTACTTTGATTGGGAAATCTTCGTCGCCGCTAAGCGGTGCGGGGTATAAATCTTTGGCCGCGTAAATATAAATATTCCAAATCAAAGTGTTGCTGGGAGATTTTTCGTAAACTTTTTTAAAAATCTTGGCGCCAAAACCCGTTTCTTCGCGCAATTCTCTTTTAGCCGCCCGCAAAGGACTTTCTCCCTTGTCTATGCGTCCGGCCGGTAAAAACCACACATTGCGCTTGAATCCATGCCGATATTCTCTAATCAGCAACAACCGCCCTTTGGCGTCAAACGGCAAAATAGTAATGGAGTCTGGCCGCACGCAATACTCAAAAAGTTTTTTCTGACCGTTAGGAAAAGTCATGCGGCGCTGTTTGACCTGAAAAATCGTGCCCGCAAAAACTGTTTTCATTGGTCCTTCTTGTATTTTTGGCATATTTATAACTAAATTACCGTCTTAATATAACAAAAAGGCCGGACTTTGTCTATTGGCGGTACACAAACCACACACCGATGAATATCAGGCAAATAGCCAGCGCTTTTAAAGCTACGGTAGATTTACGAATGTCTTCTTTGATGATAAACGGAAACCAGACAGATAACGCCGTACCCAGCGCTAACACATAAAACGGCTGAACACCGCCTATGGCCGAAGCCAAAGCCGCTGGCGCTAAAGAAACCACTTTATAAGCCAGAGATCTTCCCGCTAAATAAATCGCCTGATTAGCGCCAAAAATCAAACCCAAATTAACGGAAAGTTTTTTTAGTTCCTGCCGGCTATGGCGACGATACCGAGCAAACAAAAGCAACAATAAACCGCCCAAGCCCTCGCCCACAAAATTATAACCCAATGACGGCCAAAATTCCTGACTGACCACCACAAAACGAAACAGAACAACAGACGCGGCGATACAAAGACTGGACAACAGCATCAGCCATAAAGACCGGCGCAACCTAAATAAACCTAAATTAAATTTTTTTACAGAAAGCAAAAAAGCGCCCAAAGTAATGGCGCCAATCCCCGCTAGTTGCGAAGAAGCCACCGGTTCGCGCAAAAAAATATACGCGCCCGCTACAACAAATACCGGTATGGTTTGAAAAAATGGTACGACTCGCGAAGGATCATCTGTGGCCATAGCCATATAATAAGGAAAAACAGCAATGCCAATCAGCGCGCCGGAAAGCAAAAGCAGAACTGTCTGGCTCCCAGATAAAATCGGAAAACCAATAAACACTAAAAT
>ERZ1292640.4646-Hain-H43-02um-R1-4646-length-10392-cov-11_pt1 | contig 10392 bp, 15 predicted proteins | sample MGYA00564404_ERZ1292640 | MGnify/ENA primary metagenome ERZ1292640 (study PRJEB36523, sample SAMEA6512636) | groundwater metagenome | collected 2019-01-08 | study: AquaDiva: Metagenomics assemblies of 32 groundwater samples | reverse complement strand
GGTTAATAAATCGTTTGGCGTTCAAGGGAGTTAATTTTTGAGCTTTATCGTCCACAATTAAGACATGACCCTGAAGCGTATAGCGTTATTTGCCATAGGAATTGCACTCATAATAGCTGTACTTAGTGTTTTTGGCTTGCAGGAGACAATTACAGCGCTTAGCAGGACAAATCTGGAGTTGTTTGCAGCAGCCATTGGTTTGCAGCTTGTGGTTGTACTGCTTCTCATATTAAGAATAAAAGTGCTTGTTCGCGGCAAGGGTTATGTGTCCTTTAGGCAGGCTGTGCGCGTAACACTGTCAGGCATGTTCGTGAGCATGATGACGCCACTAGCTAAGCTAGGTGGCGAACCACTGAAGATGTATATGTTGCAGGGAAATGTGGGAGGTCACAATGCGTCAGCGGCTGTGGCTATAGAAAGTATAATGGAACTGGCTTCAACGCTTTTTGTCGTGCTCGTCGTTGCCTTGTTGCTGTTCAGCCAGATACCAGCTGCTTTTGTGATGACATTTGTCATATTCCTGATTGTTGCTGGCTTAGGTATTGGACTTCTACTCAAAATAATTTTCACGCCAAAGTGGCTTCACCACATAGTGAACTGGATTTCTGTGAAAATGGCAAAGATGATGGAGGTTGAGAAAAAGAACTATGCTCACATGTTCTCATCGGCGTTCTATTCCATGTGGGCCAGCAAGAGAACACTTTTCGGCGCTTTCTCGCTTTCAGTTCTGATGAAGCTAGTGGAAATGCTCCGGCTGTGGGTAATATTTCTTGCACTTGGAATATTTTTACCGTTCAATACTGTGGTTCTTGTTTGGACTATTATTCTTGTGGTGCTCTTCATACCATGGCTTCCGGGCTCTCTTGGTCTGGCAGAGTTTGGTGGCATATCGGCGTTACTCGCTTTTGGCGTTGTTCCGTCCATGGCAGCTTCGAGCATGGTACTTGATCGTTTAGTTTCATTTTGGCTGCCACTTTTCATAGGGTTGGTTGGATTCACGGCTGCTAAAAAAAGAGGCGAATTACCTAGCTTGAGGCGGAAACACAAAGACACACATCATAAAAAAGGCTACTTAATTTTACGCGATCCGTACTACTGATTTTCTAAACACGAGCTTTGCACGGATTCGATATCCGCCAAAAGATACCTTTAAGTCATTTTATAGAGGAATAAAATATAACAGGTAAGTCCTAAAGGCCAGTGTACCTTGAGGTGCACGTTTTAGTGCCTTTAGGGTCTGTTTTTTATTCACCACACATGATAAACCTCTTGTTCTAGTTTTATCAAGTCTATATATTCGCTATTGCTGTGCTCGAATTTCTGAAAGCATGACCATGCAAGAATATCAGCAAACTGCAGGCCAGACCACGCATGCGAATAGCTGTGCTCTATTGTTGCTTTTATTGTAACAGATTTCTCTGTCAGGCAATTTGTGAAATACCCATTGAAATCCTCTCTCAACATTTGCTTGCCTTTAGATTTGTCTATTTTGATCAGAATATCCATGTTGTTAAGCATTATGTTTCTGGCCAGTTTGCCAGCCACATAATTGTAGAGCTTGTGTTTGTCGTTTTTCAAGAAATCGCTGAAGAGTTTCTTTTTCTCAAGAACAATGTAGAATATCTTCGCACCTTTCATTTCATTCAGTTTCTGAAGCATGTACTTTATGACAGCATCGGATGATTTATCAGCCTTTATTTCAGCAGCTTTTCTTAATTCTTTCTTGAACTTGTTTCTTCTCATGTTTTTGATGATTCTGTCTAGGTTTCTGGGCTCATCAATAAGCAATGCTGCAAGAACCATATATTTCGAACCTTTTCCACCCAAATCACCACTCTCGTCAATATACATATACCTTAGCATATTGCTTAAATTCTATTGTGAGTTTTTAACATAATTAGAGATTCCTTCGAGTTACCTGAAATTGGAAAAAACGGCTTAGCCCGTCTCATACGTCAAGCCTATATGTTTACTATTTATAAGTAACAACAAATAGGTATCTTTATATAGTACTTTAGACTACATATTTCTATGAACATTGAAAACGGCGCAAAGACTCTGGAGAGAATGGGAAAAGAGGGAAATATTCAAGTACCAATTAATCTGACTACTTTTACGCTTGAAGAGATACCAGATTTTGAAGGGATATTCGGAACAGATGCATTTAGCATTTATGTTGGTATTCCGCATCAAGGATGGATGAACGGTAGCCTGGCAAGTGAAATATTCAAAGCAGAATTAATGATTGACGGCGTGAGAGACCCGACAATAATCAAGAAACGTCATAATCTGACTCCGCAGGAGGCTGCAGTATTTTTAGAGGGGTCATATAAGGAACTGCAAATAGATCCATGGGAATTTAAGCCGAGCGATATTACAGGGGTTGCATACAAGTCATGGAGTGACTCAGATGTGGATAAAACATTTTTTGTCGAGACCCAAGAAAGAAACGGGTGTCTTACATACTCATTACAGGTAACAAACGGAAATCCGGACGGTTGGAAATTCACACCGTCTAAAGCAACGGAACAAGACTTTGACGAGCCATTGCAAAAGGAAATACTTCGTCAGGCAACTCTACTTCATTATGAAGTTGCGCCACATACGATTACAGGGATTGTGATTATGGAGGGAAAAGTAACAAATAAAAATTATGGGCGAGTTGGCCCGATGATCATTGATGTGTATCAGGGATTTCCAATGGCAGAGACGCAGGCTCTTGGTCACGCAGAACTTATACATGCTTATATTCATGACTCATTACAAGATTTAACCATTTAGTAATCAACCTGTCTTCAACACGTTCGTTTAGTTGTGAGATATTTATACCAAAAATAATAACATATTATTATGCTTACAAAAGTGCTTTTTGCCATAGGCGTTATTCTTATTGCACTGGTCATGTCGTTCTTTGGACTCAAGGAAGTAGTTGCTACGATGATGACTGCTAATATCTTCCTGATTACGGTGGCTGTTCTTCTTCAGTTGCTGATACTGGCGCTGCTGGCGTTGCGCATCATTCTCATAGCAAAAAAATACGGTAAAATCGGCTTTGTCGAGGCGTTCAAGATAAGCATGGCAGGCATAGCCATAAGCTTGCTTACCCCGATAGCAAAGATAGGCGGTGAGCCTCTCAAGATATACCTGCTTCGCAAAAGATTAGGTGTATCAAAGGCAACGGCAGTCATAGCTGTTGATACCATCGCCGAGCTGGTTTCTTCACTGCTGATGATTTTTCTTGTGTTTATAATATTTGCAAAGGATGTGCCAGGAGTAATATTCTCTTCCTTCGCCATATTTCTTGTTATTGTTGCAGCTCTTTTACTGGGCTTGCTGAAATTGTTGCTAAATCCGGGGTGGATGCGCAGAATTATAAAATGGCTTGGCAGAAACATGGTGAAGTTTGCCAAGGTCAATAAAAAGGATTATGCAAAGCTTTTCTACAACGCATTTCGCTTGCTTATCAGAGACAAAAAAATCATGCTGTATGCCTTTGGCGTATCGTTTGCAACAAAGATAATTGAATTTGTCCGCATGTGGATTGTTTTTGCTGCTATAGGCATATTCCTGCCGCCGGGTGTTGTTATAATACTTTGGTCTGTTATTCTTGTGCTCTATCTGGTGCCGTGGCTGCCTGGTTCACTTGGCTTGGTGGAGTTCTTCGGAACAGGTACGCTTATTTTCTTTGGTACAGCAAGCGGCGCTGCGGCAGGCGGACTTTTGATTGATAGATTCATATCATTTTGGTTTGTGCTAATATTTGGCCTGCTCATTGCGACTACTATGAAGCTGCCGAAGAAAGTCAGAAGATAACTTTATATTCTATGGCTATAGTTATAGTTATAGGTGAAAAAATGGCAACGACAGTCCAAATAAGCGACACGACAAGGCAGAAATTAGAAACGTTAAAAGAGCAGCTCGCAGCTGGAACATTCGACGAAGTAATATCAAAGATAGCGGACAAAGAATTGAAAGCGCCAAAATCAATGTTCGGAAAAGCAAAAATTTCCCCCTGGAAAAAAACAGACAGGATGAAATTCCATGGCGAATAAATATATGCTCGACAGTTCAGCATGGGTAGAATATTTTGCCGGCACGACTATTGGCGAGAAAGTAAAAGAATTTCTAGAAAATGAAGAGACGGCAGTGACAACATGCTTAATTTCTATAGCTGAAATTTCTGATAAATTCTCCAAAGAAAATGAAAAATTTGACAAATCACTTGCATTCGTCAAAAGTGCTTCTTCTATAGCTAATTTAACTCTGAATACTTGCTCAGAGGCCGGGAAACTGAAAGCCGAGCGCAGAAAAATAAAAAAAGAATTTGGTTTGGTGGATGCGATTACATACTTGACTGCGAAAGAGAATTCTTGTATATTAGTGGCCAAAGACGACGATTTTGAAAACATGGATAATGTTATCTTGTTAAAATAATCATTTGCGCTTAAAACCGTGTCGGATAGTGATTGTTTCGTGATTTTCCTGCAGGCTGAAAAATTTAGCTATTAATCTTATATTTGTATTTCTCTAATTACCAACATGCCAGATGACAATACGAACGTTAGTTTTGCATGGGCTGATGTCTTTGCTTGTTCTTACTGCAAACATTACGAGTGGGTTGGAACCTATGCAGCAGCTCAATACTGCCAAAATAAAGACAGCCCGTTTTATGACCATTCATCAGCCTCGAGAGGCACTGATTTGACAACCAAGCAAAAACTTACCGGCTGTGATCGATTTGATCATAACGGAGAGAAATTTCCAGCGCCTCTTTTTGTGTATATGCCAAGCGACAGTGTGCTGCGAAAATACCCCCTGAGCAACTAGCTATTGGATATTCCGAAGGCATGAACGTGACATCGGAAAAAACAGCGGACGATTTGTCTGCAGAACTCCAACACGCTCACGACGAACTACTAGAAATGTTTAGAAAACATGGAACGCTGAAATTTAACGAGCAGGGCAGACTAGTCCCTGCTGACGACGCACAAAAATGATTATGCAGGCTTTTGGCACAGCCCGCAGATATTTATTAGTATCACAAACAATTAGTTCTATGCTCTCACTGCTTGCTTTCGAGCGAATCGCCAAGAAATACGGTGTAAAGAGGATTTCCCGGGAGGCGCTTGAAGAGACGCGTGAGGTTATAGAGGAACTTGGCCTTGAAATGGCTGAAAAAGCAGTAAAGGCGAGCCGCTTTGCCGGTCGCAAAACTCTCATGGAAGAAGATATCAAGTTCGTGACGGAGAAAAGGGAATAAGTAAAATTTATATAGTTCTAATTTAATGGTTAGGTGATAATAATGGAGAAAAGACAAACAGAAATCAAGAATCTCAAACCGGGTTCTTACGTGCTCATAGATGATGTGCCTTTCCGCGTGGACAAGGTGCAGAAATCCAAGTCAGGCAAGCATGGCGCTTCCAAGGCACGCTTGTTTGCCAGCGGGCTTTTTGGGGATATCAAAAAAATCATAGTACATCCCGGAGACACCAAGATGGATATACCTATAATAGAGAAGAAAACAGCACAGATTCTTTCTTTGTCAGGCGACCATGCGCAGTTGATGGACCTGGTTGACTACACGAACTATGAGGTAGTTATACCAGAAGAGTTTAAGGGACAACTAGTAGAAGGCGACGAAGTAGTAACGTGGGAATTCGGCGCCTACAGGATGATAAAAGGCAAGAAATCGTAAAAATTATTTTATCATTATAACATTTTTCAAATCTCTAAAGTGTTCATCACCACTTACAATCTTAATGTTCCTGATTTTTGCAACCGCCATTATTATTGCATCGGCCATACTAATTTTATTTTTGCTGAATCGCGTTCTTAGATTGCCCGCTTCCTCTGCTACCTCTGAGTCCACCGAAACTATTTCGCTTCTCAATTTTAGGAATTGAACAAATTCTGCATAGGTCTTCCCTTCACGGGTGAATTTATTGACAATCTCGGCAACTACTATTGAAGGCGTTATAAGGTTGCCTTTTTCTATAAAGTCTTTTATCCTGATACCTATATCAGAGCCTGTGAAATATTCGTACCATGCGTACGTGTCAATGACATAAGTTTTGGACGGATCTATGTCAATCTCTGTTGTCATCTTGCCACATCTCTTTGCGTTCCTTTTGTGTAAGAGGTTTTAGACCCTTGGCCGCACCAAACATCGATCTCGGAATTTTTTCTGCCTTGAAAAGCGCGTCCTCTATAACATCCTCAAATGTGACACCTCTCTCGTCCTTGAGTTGCTTCAGCTTCTTCCACATTGCGTCGTCTACTGCTATCGTTTTCATAATATCACCATTGTATTTTATAAATTATAATCTATAACTTATAAAGGTTTCGGTCTTTGTATTGCAGGATGATAAAGGAAAAGAAAAGCTAGAACTATATTTCCATAAGTTCTGGAAATTTATATTATATCACGGGCCTAATTCTAACCAATGGCGACGCAGAAATGCCTTAGTAACTTATTTTATTCTCGAATCCAATGCTATTCTAATGAAAAGAAAACCTAGACGAAAGCAGAGAATCTCTCAGAGAAACGAAAAGCTACTGCATTTGCTCAAGTTTTTCGTAAAATTCAACTTGTTTGCCATACCACTTTACATTATATTGCTATCAAAATTTGAGTGGGCTTGGCTGGAACAGTTTGTTGTGAGCATCGTTACGCCTATACTGCAATTACTTGGCTATAACCCTACGGTACATGATTTGCTGATTTCAATACCCATAAAAAATGGCAGTTGGGGCGCTGTAATTAACTGGGACTGCACGGGCTGGAAAAGCATGCTTGCATTCTTTGCGCTGATAATGGCAACGGAGTTTCCTTTAAGGCGCAAGTTGGCTGGCATGGTGCTAATACCGGTTATATTTGTTATTAACCTACTCAGGATAGTTTTCATGTTCTTCTATGTGAGAACCTTTGATCTGGCAAATTACCAGACTGTTCATGCAGTCGTTTGGAGCTGGGGACTCATAGCTACAATAATCGTTTTATGGCTCCTGTGGCTCAGGTTTGACTTTACCAAGGTATTCAAGAAGAAACGAAAAAGACGCAGGCGAAGATAACTTCTTCTCAGTAGAAAAAACAATATATACCACCCACAGCAAAGTAAATAATTATGGTAGACAAGCTTACGGAGCTAGAGGGGCGCTTCGATCGCCTTGAGGAGAAGTTGAAAATCACTTTTATTGAGTTGGAAAAGCGTCTTAATCAACAACAGCCCCAGGAGCAACCACAGACAAATGTTGAGGACCACATACAGGAAGTCGAGGACCTGCTTTTGCTTCTGCAGCTGGAAAATACAAAAATGAAGGAAAAAGTAAGGGACGGGCTTGACTTTGGAATAATACCCAATGTTCCTGATGTTTCAGAGCGCCTTACAAGGGTTGAGAGCGAGCTCGCTTCGCATGCGAGTGCTATGCCTTCCCAGACTGAGATTGAGACAAAGATAGCAACGCTTGAGGAGAGAATAAATTCACTCCAACCAACAAACTATGTAGAAACGCGGCCTGTCGAAGAGCCTGTTGAGGAATTTGCTGAGGAGCATGTTGCAGAGCATCATGGTCATAAGAAAGTCAAAACAGTCAAAGAAGTGCTTGATGAAGATTCGGATTTGCTTTCAAGCGTGCAGAAAATACTGGGGCGTGCCTAAGGTGTTAATATGACAGATATGGAAAAAAGACTAAAGGAAGTGGAAGCTTCCATAAGAATGCTGGCAGAATTTGTGAGAAGACAGGCTGATGCAATTGATGAGACGGCTGGCGAAGATTACAAGGAAGAAATTGAGAAAATAAAAGAATCTTTTTCTGATGAGAAAGAGCTCATACGGCTGCAAACAAGGAAATTAGACAAGCTAGAAGAACAGGTCGTGAGTATTACAAAGAATCCTAAAAACAAGGCTGCAGAAGAGAAGATGAGAAAAACTGTTAACGACGCGCGTGCTGAGCTGGAAACATTGCGCCACGAGTTGCTGCCTAAGGTAAAATTCATCGAAGGAAAAATGGACACGATAAAGGAAGCTGTTGAAGACGTGCACGAAATGCATGAAATGAAAAAATACCTCAAGGAACTCGAAAGAAAGCTGGAAAGCAGCGTTGCAAACGTGGAAAGCGAGCTGAAGGGCGTCAAGGAACTCACAAAAACTGACTTCAGCGAGAACTACAAGGCGAACCTTGAAAAAATAAACGAGGCGATGCTTGCACGCTTCAGGGATGATAACGCAGCGTACTTCGAGAAGCTTGGTTATATTGAGCAGCGCCTGAATGCAATGACTGAAAAATCCGCTGAACCTAATGGTGACATACTTCAAAGGATGCAGAAACTTGACGAAAAAGTAATTGGAATCAAGGAATCGGTAAATAACATGCTTTCAATCAGCCCGGAAGAGCTGAAAGACCGTGTCGATTTCGTGGACAAGCATGTCAGGGAAATGAGGGCAATCACGAATAGATTGAGGGATTTTGACTCGGAAATCTACAAGGAAGAAATGGATAAACATGTAAATGATTTACTTACACAATTCAAGAACAAGGAATTCAAGGACGTAAAAGAAGTGGGTGAAACACTTTCGCATTTCAAGAATATGGAGACGCAGGACATAAAGAAAATCAGTGAGATGGTCGACGAGTTCAAAACAATGGAAGTTGACGACATCAAAGGCCTGAAAAACATTGAGTCCAAGGACATAAAAAAACTGGGCAGCATGCTTGAGGGCCTGGCGGGCATTGAAATGGAGGATGTCAAAAGACTATCCAAGCAACTCAAAGACACGAGAGATAAAATAACGCTGGAAGAGGAAAACAGCCACGCCGCAGAGGAACGTCTTGTCAGCGTAGAAGAAATGATAGACCAACTGAAGAAATCAGAAAGGAAATTTGACGAGCATATTTATGGTATTCTGGATCATTTCAAGGAACTAGAGCTCAACAACGTGAAGGACATCGCAAAGCAGATGAAAGAGACAAAGGAAATACTGGAAGAGGAGTCGGTTAATAGGCAGTCGTTTGAAAAACGTATCATGGACCTGGAGTCGAAAACGGAGAAAATCGACAGCATGGAGATTCATGATATTGAGAGTCTTGCCAATGAGATGAAATCCGCCAAGGATGCTTTGGAAGATGAGTCCGTAAACAGGCAATCGATGGAAAAACGGTTTCATACTATTGAAACAGAGGTAGGGCAGTTGCGTGGCATAGAATTCGGGCAGGAGAACGCCGAGCGGGTTGACATTACAAAAATCAACAACCGCATCCAGGACATGGAAAGCAACATGAAACTTATGACCGTCAAGCTGCTTACGCAGCAGCTGAACGAATTCGCAAAATCAATTGACAGAAGACTGCCAAATATTGTCAGCCGCGAAGAGTACCTAAGACAGATAGCTGACATGCAGCAGAGATTGCGCAACATAGAGGCTCCGGACATGGCACCGCTGGGCGCGCGCGTTGAAAGGCTAGAACGTAAAATAGAAGAAGTAGCCGGCATGATGCGCGGCATGTACAACCGGATTCCTATTATCGTCGAGTAAGCCTCTTTCTTTTCGGAAAGAAAGATCCTTGTGAGAAAGAAAACTTATTATATTTTGGCTCACTAACGTTCGCGATAATTATGCTTTTCTTAAGAAATTGAGGAAATCTGCTTCTGACTCAGGCACGAAAGCGTCGTATTCTCTTGCGATTCTCTGCTTGAAAGCGTCGTCTGCGAAGAAAGGAGCTGCGACATGGCCACCAGCACTTTTTATGTGCCGCATACACGGTTCATCGGTTGAACTATCACCGATATACAATGTTTTGTCCGTATCACGCGGACTGTTTACAGGCAGTCCCAATAATTTTTGCCTTAATACTGTTAACTTGCTGTCACCGGTAAAGATGTCCAGGTCAAACCTGACACCTTTATCAACTCCAATCGGGACAAGCTCATTTGCAGCTATTAGATAAAATGGATAAGCATCATGGTACGGATGCTTATTTGATGACGGGTATGCATTTTGCAGCACTCTTCTTATTCCATACCTGTAACCGGTGGATAAAATAGCGCTACTTGTTGCCTGATCTTCATGTACTTTTGCCAAAGGTCTCAATAATCTTCCATCTACTTTTGCCTTTGTTGTATCCATTCGTGCGTAAGCTTCTACGTATACAGGTACAGCATGCGATGGCAGATCGCGTAAAACACGTTCATTAAAAACACGATAAATTTCATCATATCCTATTTCACCGCGTTTGTAAGCACCAACAAGGTTTTTCAGTTTTAGCATTGCCCCAAGAAGCTCTACGGTTCTTGGCATAGGGACGTAACCTAAAACAGTAGAATCTTTCAGTGCAGCTTTACCTACGTATTCCCATAGCTTGCCTTCGTCCCTGTCCTTAAAGAGCGCGCCGTTC
>ERZ1292640.3509-Hain-H43-02um-R1-3509-length-12206-cov-16_pt1 | contig 10392 bp, 10 predicted proteins | sample MGYA00564404_ERZ1292640 | MGnify/ENA primary metagenome ERZ1292640 (study PRJEB36523, sample SAMEA6512636) | groundwater metagenome | collected 2019-01-08 | study: AquaDiva: Metagenomics assemblies of 32 groundwater samples | reverse complement strand
CCGTGATGGCCGTGCTGCTGCTCGACTACTACGAGGGTGGCAACACCGGCAAGACTGCCGCCTTCAGTCTGGTGCAAACGGCCATTCTGGCCGTACTGCTGAGCTTTACGACCTGGATCTCGCGCGAAACGACGCAGAGTGCCCGGTTCAACTAACGAAACGCCAACAACCGGAGGAAACGACCGATGAAGAGAAGGATGACGATTGCGACCGCCTTTGGACTGGCGGTCTCCCTGGCCGCACTGCCGGTCTGGGCGCAGAACGAATTCGGCTCCAAGGAGCTGATCGCGGCGGCCGAGAAGGAAGGCCAGCTCACCTACTACACCGCCAATTTCGCCGAGACGGAGCAGGAGGTCATCAAGGCCTTCAACAAGCGCTTCCCCAAGGTCAAGGTGTCGATGGTTCGTGCGCCGGGTGGCCAGCTCATCACCCGCATCAAGACCGAGGCGGCCGCCGGCAAGCTGGCGGCCGACGTGGTCGACCACTCCGACCGCGGCCTGATGAAGGAGCTGGAGGACCTCTTCCAGGACTACGCGCCGCCCAACGCCGCCGACTACCGCCCTGACGCGCTGGTCTCGCCGAAGCTCTGGCCGGGCGTCACCCTGGGCTGGGCGATCGCCTACAATACGGCGATCGTGAAGAATCCGCCAAAGACCTGGATGGATCTCACCAAGCCCGAATACAAAAACAAGATGATCGGCCAGGTCGTCGCCCCGTCGGGCGGCACGACATGGACGCGCTCGATGTTCGAGCGCCAGGTGCTGGGTGACGATTACTGGGCCAAGCAGGCGGCACTGGGCATTGCGCTCTACCCATCAGGTGCGCCGCTCTCCGATGCCTTGGTGCGCGGCGAGGTCTCGATCGCGCCTCTGCTCTACAACATCATCTACACCAAGATCGTCGATGGTGCGCCGGCCGAGGCGATCTTCGCCCCCGAAGGCGTGCCGATCATTCCCTATGCCGACGGCATTCCGAAAACGGCCAAGAACCCCAACGCCGCCAAGCTGTTCATGAACTGGCGCCTGTCGAAGGAAGGCCAGGCCTTCCAGATCAAGTCCCTGGGCAACATCACGTCGCTGAAGGAGCCGCCGGCCTATCCGAAGGGCTGGGATCCGAAGGTGATCAAGGTCTGGGTGCCGAACTTCGAACAGTTCGAGAAGCTGCGCACGCCGTGGATCGCCGACTGGAACAAGACCTACGGCTATCGCCAGTGAACTCCGCACTTCTCATCGAGGATCTGGTCAAGCGCTTCGCGACGGGCAAGCCTGCCGTCGACGGCGTGAGCTTCGACGTGCCGGCAGGCGAGATCGTGGTTTTGCTGGGCCCCTCGGGCTGCGGCAAGACCACGACGCTGCGCTGCGTCGCCGGTCTGGAACATCCGACGGGCGGCCGCATCTCCATCGGCGGCCGCATCGTCTCGGAGCCCGAGCGTGGCGTTCTGGTGAGCCCGCGCGAGCGCGACATCGGCATGGTGTTTCAGTCCTATGCCGTGTGGCCGCACATGACGGTCTACCAGAACGTCGCCTACCCGCTTAAGTATCGCCGCAGCGGCGGCGGTGGCGACATTGCCGCCAAGGTAGGTGACACGCTCGAACTCGTGGGACTGGGCGACTACGCCGAGCGGCCGGTCACATCACTATCGGGCGGCCAGATGCAGCGCGTGGCGCTGGCGCGCAGCCTCGTCTACCGGCCGCAACTGCTGCTGCTCGACGAGCCGCTGTCGAACCTCGATGCCAAATTGCGCATCCGCTTGCGCGACGAACTGCGCCGCATCCTGAAGCAGACCGGCATGACGGGCCTCTACGTCACTCACGACCAGTCGGAGGCCGTGGTGCTGGGCGACCGCATCGGCGTGATGCGCGAGGGCAAGCTGCTGCAGATGGCGCCGCCGGACGAAATCTACAACAGACCGGCCGACCCATTCGTCGCCAACTTCACCGGCGCGTCCAACGTGCTGCTGGGCAAGGTTCTTGGACGTAGCGGCGACAAGGCAACCATCGACCTCGGCGCGGCAGGCCGCATCGAGGCCTGGACGCCGCACCAACTCAGCACCGGCGACAAGGCCCGCGTGGCACTGCGCGCCGAGAATGTGCGCCTGGGCGAACGCGGCCCCGCCAATGTCTTCTCCGGCCGGGTCATCGAGCGTCGCTATCAGGGAATGCAGACCGTCTACGACGTCGAGTTCGGCGGCCAGCGCCTGGAAGCCCTGGAACTCGGCACGGCCGCCCGGCACGAGACTAACCGCGAGATCGCGCTGACCCTGCCGCCCGACCAGTGCTGGGCCTATCGCGACGAAGGTCAGACCTCGGTCGACTGAAGGGCCGTCCGCAGCGCCGCAGCCAGCGGCGCATCGTGATCAGGCAGCAACACCTGCGGATCGAGCGTGAGCACGCCGCGCGCGGCATGGCGCTCCGACAGATGGACCGGCGGATCGCCGCGCTGTAGGCGCGCGCTCAAGCCCAGCGCATCGGGCACGGCGATCTCGAGCACGGGAACGCGTCCGGTCTGCTCGGCGGACACCAGCCTGACGTCGAGGCCGGCCAACGCCGCGGTGATCGCCTTCAATCGCACCTCCAGCGCCGCGTTGTCGGCCGCATCGTCAGCCCTCACAAAGCGACCAAGCGCCGTCAGCAGTCCCACGATCTCCTCCTTGCCCGCCTTGAAGCCGCGGCCGATGCCGTGGTGCGGAACGCCGCGCAGATTGGTGCGGTCGACCATCTTCGGTGGCGTCCAGGTCTCGGGCGCCACATCCATGTCGAGCTGCTGCAGGAGCGCCGAGGCCACGAGATCGCGCCGGCCGGCGAGGATGCCCGAGGCCTGCGGCCCACCCAGCGCCTTGCCACCGGAGAAGGCCACGAGATCGGCGCCCATCGAGATGAAGCGACGGAGATTCTCCTTGGGCGGCAGCTGGGCCGCGGCATCGACGATCAACGGCACACTATTGGCGCGGCACACCGCAATGGCGGTCGGCAGGTCGACGATGCTGGCCGCGTTCACCGAAAAGGCCATGGCCACGACCGACGGCGACAGCGCGGTCTCAATTTCCCAAGATTCCAGGCCACGCACCCCGGCGCCAGTGCCGCGGTCGTTGTGGCCGATGTCGACCAGCCGTGCGCCCGACGCCGCGATTGCATGGGCATAGCCCGTGCGGTGCGTGCGCGGGATCAGGATGTCGTGCGGGAAGCCCTCGGCATGCGGCAGGGCCGCCATCCTGGCCACATCCCAGCGCGCGATTGACGCGGCTGCCGCCAGAGTGAGCGCCGCCGCGGCGCCGGTCGTCACCAGTCCCGCTTCGGCGCCCGTGGCCTCGGCGATGCGGGCGCTCGCGGCGTCCTGCAGTTCGCCGATATCGACCGACGCCCGCGAGGCCGCCACCATCGCCGCCACCACCTCGGGCGCCATCACGGCGCCACCCAGTCGCGTCAGCGCGCCGGCGGCATTGATGCGGCGGCGAACGCCGAGACTTTTGTAGGGATCCGATGCTTCCATCGGCCGAGCTTAGCCCACCCGGTCAGGCCCGCCCAATGATCGCGATCGGGCCGCCGCCCGCCGGTCCCTGGTGCTCGGCACCACCGGAGACGTAGAGCATCGTGTCGCCGACGACGCCGGCCAGTACGCCACCCACCAGCGCGCGGGCATGGCGGGTCGAGTGGATGTCGCTGTCGTCGAGCATCGTGTGCCGCCGGCCGCGAATGGCACCCGACGGTGCCGCCTCCGCCTTGGCAAGCACGGCCGCCACCTCCTCCGCACCCACGCCGAGCCGCTTCAGGACGCGATGCGCCGCGGCGGCGTCGATGGCATCCACCATAACGTCGTGATCGATCACCAGATCGCCACCCCATCCGGGCGCGTTACCCAGCACCACGATCTCGTTGCGCAACAGTTCGACGCCGGCCGAGGTGCTGGCGACTTTGGAGTAGAGAGACCAGTCGCGGCAGATCGCCTGCTCGGGCGCTGCCTTCACCTCGCCGAGCGCCAGGGCGACGCCCAGCGCCGAGGCGCCGCGCGACAGTGCCATCGAATGATAGGTGTCGCCGGTCGCCACGGTCGCACCGCGCCGCTCGGCCTCCTCGATGCGTTCCTTGGTGAGCAACGGACACTTGATCTGGACGAAGTGGACGTCGGCGGGCGAAACGAAGCCGGCCTCCTTCATCGCCCGCGTGACCGCGGTCGCGGTCTCCTCGATCTGCGGTGCCCGGCCGATTTCCTCGGGCGCGAATGCGCGCGTGAGGCCGATGCCGAGGGCAAGCCGCGGACCGGACGCTGCAGCCGGTGCCATGTCGCGACAGAACACAAGCAGATGCGGCGACAGCCCGCCTTCGGTGCCGCCCGACATCACGATCGCCACCCGCTTCTCGATCTCCACCAAGGCACAGCCGAGCTCCTCGGCCAGCAGCAGCTTCAGCGCCAGGGTGGCATAGCCACGGGTAAAATCGTTGACGCAACCATTGCCCTCGGTCTTGCCGATGATCGCGACGATGGCGGCCGGATCGACTTCGCCGGCATCGATGGCGGCGGCGAGCGCCGCCGTATCGCTCGGGCCCGCCGTCGGCAGGCGCAGGAGACGCGTCCGCGGGGCCACCTCAGGCGGCCTTGCCGGCGTCGCTGCCATGGCGCACCCGGCGCCGGCGCAGCCACGTCACCGACAGGAGCGCGATCGCGATCGCGGCAAAGGAGACGCCCGTCGTCACCGTGCCGAGCGCGTAGAGCACCGGAGTCGTCACGTTCGTGGTCATGCCGTAGATCTCCAGCGGCAGGGTGTTGAAGGTGCCGGCAGTGTAGAGACTGCGGGCGAATTCGTCGTAGGACAGCGTGAAGCCGAACAGGCCGACACCGATCAGGCTGGGCAGCAAGATGGGCACGACCACATGCCGGATCGTCTGCCACGAGGTGGCGCCGAGGTCGCGCGCCGCTTCCTCGTAGCGCCGGTCGAAGCGGTTGAAGACCGCGAACATGATCAGGAGCCCAAACGGCAGGGTCCAGGTGAGGTGGGCGCCGAACGCCGACGTGTACCAGGTGGGATCCCAGCCGAGCACGCGAAACAGGAGTCCGATGCCCAGGCTGATCAGGATCGAAGGCACGATCAGGCTGGCGATGGCGAGATAGAAGATGACGCCGGAGCCCGGGAAGCGCGTGCGAAACGCGAGGCCTGCGGAAAACGAGGCGATGACCGTCACCACCATGGTCGCGGCCCCCAGGATCATCGAGCGCTGGAGCGAGCCCGCGAAGTCACCGACCATCTGCTTCTCGAACAGGTTCTTGAACCAGTGCACCGACACGCCGTTCATCGGAAAGGTGAGCCCGCCGGACGGCCCTTGGAACGACAGGATGAGGATGGTGAGCGTCGGCCCGTAGAGGAACAGCACGAACAGGCAAAAGAAGGCGCCGAGGAACCAGAAGGCGGGACCGCGCTTGCCGTGCTGCACGTCACAGCTCTTTGCGGATGTCGACCATGCGCATCATGGCCGCGACGATCAGCAGGACGACCAGCAGCAGGACGACCGCGTTGGCCGCCGCCGCGGGGTACTGCAGCAGCGACATGGCGTTGGCCATCATCAGGCCGACCGAGGCGCTGAGGCCACCGCTCATCATGCGCACGGTGACGAAGTCGCCCATGACGATGGTGACGATGAAGATCGAGCCGATGGCGATGCCGGGCTTGCACAGCGGCAGGATGACGTTCCACAGCGTCTGCCAGCCCGAGGCGCCGGCGTCGCGCGCCGCCTCGAGCAGGCCGCGATCGATGCGCATCATCGAGTTGAAGATCGGCACCACCATGAACAGCGTGTAGAGGTGGACATAGGCAAGCACGACCGCGAAGTCCGAGTAGAGCAGGAATTCCAGCGGCTGCTGGATCAACCCCATGTTCATCAGTGTCGTGTTGGCGAGGCCGTTGCGCCCGAGGAACGGGATCCACGAGATCATGCGGATGACGTTGGAGGTCCAGAACGGGATGGTGCAGATCAGGAACAGCACGGTCTGCATCGTGGGCGAGCGCACGTAGAACGCCACGAAATAGGCGACGGTGAAACCGATGACGAGGGTCAGAGCCCAAGTGATGACGGCGAACTGAATCGTCTGCTGGTACGTTCGCCAGGTGACCGGCGAGAGCAGCAGCTCCTCGTAGTTCTGCAGCAGGAAGGCCGGAATGATCTGCGTCGTGTTGTAGTCGAAGAAGCTCACCACCACGATCGTGGCGATCGGCACGACGAGAAAGAGCAGGAACACCAGCGCGAGCGGAGCGACCTGCAGGTAGGCGATCCAGGCCTTGAAGCGGTTCATCTCTTCATGCCCGGCAAGCGACGCTCGCCACCTCCACGACCCGCGGAGGTCGGGAGTCCGCCAGAACCACCTCCAAGCCTTTGTTCTTCCTGATCTTTCGCATCGCACCCGGCATCATCTCGTGCCCGGAAAACTCGGGCGTGAGAAAATTCGATTTCCCCGCTCCGAAGGCCGTCGCCGGCAACGATGCCGGCGTGCGCCACGCACGCGACGAAGACAGCGGAAAGGTCATGATTGCTCCTCGGCAGGATATATAGGAAAAGGACGTTTTCCTGTCAAGGGCCCCGGACACACCTGCGAAGGCATGTCCGGGGAATGGCCCGAGAGGTGATCAGGCGGCGATGAACTGGTTCCACTTCTGAACCATGTAGCGGTCCTCATCCATCACGGCGTTCCAGCAGGCAACGGCGCCCATGCGGTCGTAGAACGAGCCGCCGTCGCGCACAGCACCCTTCTTTTCCACCACCACGCCCTGCGGGTTCTTGATGTCGCCCTGCGCGGGCTTGCCTTCCATCCAGAAGCCCCACTCGTCGGCGGTCATGTTGGCCTTGGCCGTCTCGAGCACGGCCGAATAGTAGCCTTGGCGATTGAGGAAGGCGCCGACCCAGCCCGACAGGTACCAGTTGATGTACTCGTAGGCGGCGTCGAGCTGGGCGCCCTGCAGATGCTTGGCGAGCGACAGCCCGCCGCCCCAGGCGCGGTAGCCTTCCTTGAGCGGCTGGTAGGTGCAGGGCACGCCCTTGGCGCGCACCGCCGACACCGCCGGCGACCACATCGACTGGATCACGACCTCGCCCGAAGTCATGAGGTTCACCGACTCGTCGAAGGTCTTCCAGAAGGCGCGGAACTGGCCCTCCTTCTTGGTCTTGATCAGGAAATCGATGGTCTTGTCGATCTCCGCCTTGGTCATGTTGCCCTTGTCGCCGTACTTCACGATGCCCGCCGACTCGCAGATCATCGCGGCATCCATGATGCCGATCGACGGGATGTTCAGGATCGAGGTCTTTCCCTTGAACTTCGGATCGAGGATGTCCTTCCAGTTCTCGATCTTGCGGCCAACCAGGTCGGGGCGGATGCCCAGCGTGTCGGCGTTGTAGATCGTGGGAATCATCGTGAACCAGCCGGTCTGGCCCTTGGCGAACTTGGTCGATCCCGGCCCTTCGACGAAGCTCACCGTGTTCGGCGCCGTGCCCTGGGCGATGACGCTGTCGGGCTTCAGCTTGCCGGTGGTGAAGATCGGCACGATCTTGTCGAAGTACTTGATCTTCTTGACGTCCATCGCCTGCAGCGTGTTCGCCGGGAAGACCTTCTTGCACATCCAGTATTCGATATCGCCGACGTCGAACGAGTTCGGCTGCGTCACCACGCGCTGCACGACGGCATCCGAATCGAGTGCCGTCATCTGCAGTGTGAAGCCGAGGTCGGCTTTGCACTTCTCGGCGATCTCGTTGATGTTCGACACGCCCGTACCGCACTGGCGCAGCACGATGTTCTTGGTGTTCTGCGCCCAGATCACGGGGAAGCCGGTGATCGCCCCGCTTCCCAGCGCCGCGCCGGCTGCGCCCGCCGCGCCCTTCAGCATCCTGCGGCGGCCAACTCCAAACTTGGTGCCGCCAGTCGACTTGCGAGCCATCTCGATTTCCTCCTTCAGTCAGTGACGGCGCGGGGCCGCCTCCCCTCAATGCCCGAGGACATGCACGTCTTCGGGCCTCCACGACAGAACCACGGGTTGGCCGGGCGCCACGGGCGACGCGTCGAAGCGCGCCTCCGATATGACGGCCGAAAGAGTTTCCAGCCCGGCCACGTCGATGCCGACCTGCACGGTCGCGCCGAGATATTCGACCGACCGCGCCACGCCGGATAGCGACGAGACGCCGATCTCGCCCGAGGCGCCGGCCTGCACCGTCATGCGGTCGGCCCGGATGGCGACCAGCGAACCGCCACCCCTTCCTGGCATTGCAGGCGCGCGCGCGACCGCTGCGGGAATGACGTTGTGGCCGCCGATGAATTTGGCGACGAAGGACGAGGCCGGCCGATTGAAGACCTCGCGCGCGGTGCCGGCCTGTTCGATCCTGCCGCCGTTCATCACGACCACGAGATCGGCCAGCGCCATCGCCTCGTCCTGGCTGTGGGTGACATGGATGAAGCTGATGCCTAGCCGGGTCTGCAGCGTCTTCAACTCCTCGCGCATCTTGATGCGCAGGAACGGATCGAGTGCCGACAGCGGCTCGTCGAGCAACAGGACCTGCGGATCTGTGATCAGCGCGCGCGCCAGCGCTACCCGCTGCTGCTGGCCGCCCGAGAGCTGGGCCGGAAGGCGGCTGGCGTAGGGGCCCATCTGGACGCGTTCCAGCATCTCCCGGGCGCCCGCCCGGCGGGTGTCCTTGTCGATACCGCGCATTTTCAGGCTGAAGGCGACGTTGTCGGTGCAGTCGAGATGCGGAAACAGGGCGTAGCTCTGGAACATCATGGCCGTGCCGCGCGCCGCTGGGGCCGCGTGGGTGATGTTTTCACTGCCCAGGATGACGTCACCCTCGCTCGCCTCCTCGTGACCGGCGATCATGCGCAAGGTCGTGGTCTTGCCGCAGCCGGAGGGGCCCAGCAGACAGCAATAAGTGCCGGCGGGAATGCGCAGGTTGATTGAATCGACCGCCACGGCCTCGCCATAGCGCTTGGTCAAAGCAATGAGTTCAACGTCCGGCTTGGCGGCCATGATCCCCCCGGTAGCAAGCCCTCGGTAGCAAGCCCCATGCCAGCACTGTAAATTAGCTGGGGAAAATTGCGCTAGCCATTGGCGCAACTCTTGCTGACCCTCCGGCAATGGGACCCTCCTGGGAGCAAAGCCAATGCGGCTGATCGGCGTCGATGTAGGCGGCACCTTCACGGACCTGGTCTATGCCGACACCGAGGCCGGCCGGACCGCCGTGCACAAGATCTCGACCACGCCGGACGACCCGTCGCGCGGCGTCGTCCAAGGCCTGGTGGCGCTCTGCGACAAGTACGGAATCCCGCGCGAAACCATCGATACTGTGTTCCACGGCACCACCATCGCCACCAACGCCATCCTCGAGCACGATGGCGCCGTCACCGGCATGATCACGACCGGCGGCTATCGCGACATCCTCCACATCGGCCGCCACCAGCGACCGCAGCATTACTCGATCATGCAGGACATCCCCTGGCAGGACCGGCCGCTGGTCAAGCGCCGCCACCGCAAGACGGTGACGGAGCGGCTGGTGCCGCCCCGTGGCGAGGAGCTGGAGCCGCTCGACGAGGAGGGTGTGCGCCAGGCCGTGCGCGAACTGAAGGAAGCCGGCGTCGAAGCCATCGCCATCTGCTTTCTGTTCTCCTACCTCGATGCCGCCCACGAGGCACGCGCCATGGAAATCGTGCGCGAGGAATATCCGGCCTGCTTCGCCACCACCTCCTCGTCGGTGTCGCCGCAGTTCCGCGAATTCGAGCGCTTCACCACCACGGCGATGAACGCCTTCGTCGGGCCCAAGGTGCGCAACTACGTGACCCGGCTCGAATCGGAGATCGAGGCTTCGGGCTTCAAGGCCGATCTTCGCATCATGGCCTCGAACGGCGGCGTGGCGACGCCCGCCATGGTGGCCGAGCGGCCGGTGCTTACGCTCCTGTCGGGTCCGGCGGCGGGCGTGATCGGCGGCGACTGGGCGGGCGGCCTCTCGGGCCGGCGCAACCTCATCACCTTCGATGTCGGCGGCACCTCGGCCGATATCGGCATCGTGACCGATGGCGGCTTCGGCGAGGCCACCGCGCGCGATACCTGGATCGCGGGCTTTCCGGTGATGGTGCCCATGATCGACGTGCACACCATCGGCGCCGGCGGCGGCTCGATCGCCCATCTCGACCAGGCCGGCGCCTTCAAGGTCGGGCCGCGCTCGGCCGGCGCCGTACCAGGCCCTGCCGCCTATGGCCGTGGCGGCGCCCGCGCCACCGTGACCGACGCCAACGTCGTGCTGGGTCGCCTCGACGGCGGCAACTTCCTGGGCGGCGGCATGTCGCTCGACGAAATCGCCGCCCGTCGCGTCGTAGGCGAGCTGGCGCGCGAACTCGGCCTCTCCGATCGCGAGGCCGCCGAGGGCGTGA
>ERZ1292640.4645-Hain-H43-02um-R1-4645-length-10393-cov-12_pt1 | contig 10393 bp, 8 predicted proteins | sample MGYA00564404_ERZ1292640 | MGnify/ENA primary metagenome ERZ1292640 (study PRJEB36523, sample SAMEA6512636) | groundwater metagenome | collected 2019-01-08 | study: AquaDiva: Metagenomics assemblies of 32 groundwater samples | reverse complement strand
TCGACGCAATCCGCCGTATCGATGCGCATTCAGGACCTTGAAAGCAGTCTCGGCGTCCCGTTGTTCGACCGCAACCAGCGCTCCGCCAGACTGACCGCAAAAGGTCAGGACCTGATCCAATATGCCGAGCGCCTGATGTCGGTCGCATCCGAAATCCGGCATCGCGTCGGCGACCCCAAAGTGCTGTCCGGGACAGTCAGGCTCGGCGTCACCGAATTCGTGGCCGTTACCTGGTTGCCCGCGCTGGTTGCCGCAATCAACGAAAACTATCCCGACATCGCACTTGAGCTCGATGTCGATCTGACGCTTACGCAGCTGCGCAAACTGCAGAACGGCGACCTTGACGTCGCGGTGCTCCCGGGGCCCATCGAAGAACCCGGGTTGACCAACGTGCCCCTGGGATCGGTCGAGTTTGCCTGGATGGCGAGCCCCAAGCTCGGTGTGCCTCGCGAGAGGCTCACGCCGCGCGATCTTCATGCCTGGCCACTGCTGACGCTTACTCATGACTCGAACCTGCACAAACTGATGGCCAAGTGGTTTGAGGCGAGCAATGCGACCATCGGGCGAGCCAGCGCCTGCAACAGCATAGGCGTGCTGGCTGCGCTCACGATGGCCGGACTTGGCGTGAGTTACCTGCCGCACGAACGTTTTACACGCGACATCAGCGACGGCCGGCTGCAGGTTCTCGACATCGCGCCAAAACTTCCTGACCTCGAATACTTCGCGATTTTTGAGAAGCGGCAGATTCAGCCGCTCTCACAAACCATCGCGCAGCTTGCGCGCCAATACAGCACCTTCAAGAATTCAAGTCCGTCACGCTCCTGAACCATCATTCATGGCAAGGCGAATCGCATTCGTTACGGCGTCTTCATGACCGATCTCGCCGCGCGCAGCGGCGTCGCAAAGCGCGTCCAGCGCCGCGCTGTCAAGCGCTGTCAGGCGCGCGCGCAGCAGGTTCCCGGCCTCCTGCGCGAACAGCCGGCGCATCCGCTCGCGCGAACCGGTCCCGCGCCTGCTGGCTGCGCCACGGATCGTCGCGCCGATCGCGTCGGCGAGCTCCGTCACCCCGGTGCCGCTCAACGCGCTCACGCGCACGATCGTCGGCTGTCTTGGCGCATGCTTCGTGACGCTGAGCATGAAACGCAGATCCAGTTCCGTTTTGTCCGCGAGCGGGAGGTCGGCTTTGCCGACCACCAGAATATCCGCGATTTCAAGTATGCCGGCTTTGATCGCCTGCACGTCGTCGCCGAGGCCCGGCGGGCACACGACCACCCGCGTGTCCGCGATCTCGGCGATTTCAACTTCGGATTGGCCGGCGCCGACCGTCTCGACGATAATCAGCTCGAAACCCGCCGCGTCCAGCACATCGACCACCTTGAACACGGCGCGCGACAGACCGCCGAGATGTCCGCGGGAAGCCAGCGAGCGGATGAATACGCGCTCGCTCAGCGAATGCCTCTCCATGCGGATGCGATCACCAAGTATCGCCCCGCCGGAAAAGGGGCTCGAGGGATCTACCGCCACTACGCCTACCGATTTGCCGCGCCGCGTGAATTCGCCGATCAGCTCACTCACCAGCGTTGATTTGCCGGCGCCCGGCGCGCCGGTGATGCCGAGCACGTGCGCGCGACCCAGGTGCGGATGGATACCCTGCACGATCGCGCGACCGATCTCGGTTTCATTCTCGACCGCCGAAATCGCACGCGCGATCGCGCGGTGCTCGCCGCGCAAAACGCCGGCCACGAACTCGTCGGAGCGCAGCTTGAGCTGATCACCGGCCACTGGTGCCCCGACTCAAACGTTTTGCGAAGGATAGGCGATTGGCACCTGAGGCAGCCCGGTGGGCCGACTTTGTGCCGCAGTCCTCGGCTCGCGGGTGGTTCGTGCGCGGCCTGTCGTGTGTTGACTGGCCGCCGCGAACCGGGCACCCGCTCGAGGACACGCTTTGCGGCACCAGGAGGTCCGCCGGGCTACCGCTGGCGTCGACTGCCAATCGTCCAAACACTTTCCGGCTCTGGACACTGGCGCCCTGGCTGAGTCGCTCAGCCACCTCTTGTGCCGAGGAGAGCCATGAACCCGCGGAGGTCCGCCTGCTTATCCAGCGCGAGAACCTCGTCCGCGATGCGCGAGCTCGCAGCCGCGCCGAGGAACGCGGTGTTGGCATTGAATTTATCCAGCAATTCCTCCAATGCGATCGGGTGTTTCGCGTTACCGCGCACTTCGGGAACTTCCCACCCGTGCCGGCTGCGGTCCGTCAGCGTCACCTCGACCCAGCCGGGCATGTCCTTGACCTGGTAATTGGGCTCGGCCGCATAACTGACTTTCGCCATCAGCTGCCGGATCTTCGGATCGGCCGCGACTTTCCCGGAAAACTCCGCCACGCCCGCCTTGCCCCGGATCAGCATCAGCGCAACCGCAAAGGGCAGGCTGAAACGCGCGTCGTAGCCGGTGACTGGTTTGAGCTTTTTCTCCCACGGCTCGCACACCATGTTGACCGCTCCCGGCGAGATCCGGCAGGAAATCGCCGCTATCTCCTCCACCCGTATCTGCGGTTTGCGCCGCAGCGCTGCGGCGCAGTCGAGAAAAGCCTGCAGATAATGGCAGCACGGATAGAGTTTGGGACGAATGTCGAGCGTTTCCCATTCGCGCCCCAAGCCCTTGAAAATCACGTCCAGATCGAGCGGCTCGCCGCGCAGAAACGAGTTGTAGACGCCGAGTTTGCCCTCGAAGACGGTAGTCGGCCCCGTGTAATCGCCTTGCGCGAGTTGTGCCGCGACGATTCCGCACAGCGCGCCCCAGCCGGCATGCAGGCGCTTCGCACCCGACCCGGCCGGAACGCATTCGAGCAGTCCCGACGCAAAACTGCCGCCGATGCCGACCGCCTGAACCGCGCGCTGCGAGCCGATTTTTTCAAGCCGCGCGGTGATCAGCGCGGCCCCGAAAGTCGCGGCCACCGAGGTCGTATGGAATCCCCGCAAATGGATTTTGTTCAGCGCGGGCATGGCGATGCGGATCGTCGCCTCCAGGCCGGCGACCAGCGCCGTCAGCATCTCGCGCCCGGAGCAACCGGTGCGTTCGGCCACCGCCAGCGCCACCGGCGCCAGCGCCGCACTCGGGTGCACGACCGATTCGGTATGCGTGTCGTCGTAGTCCTGCCCATGGCCGAGGATGCCGTTGCACAGTGCGGCATGGTGTGCCGGCACTTGCGTGCGCCGGCCGATCAGCGTGGCTTCGCGCGTCCCGCCCCAGCCCGCGATCAGCTTGAGCGCGGACTTGCCGAAATCGATGCGCGTCGAGCCGATACAGACGCCGATCAAGTCGAGCACGTGCTGTTTGGTCTTGTCTATGACCTCGGGCGGAATGTCCTCGTACTGCAGATTTTCGCTGAATTGCGCCAGGCGTTCGGAAATGGTCTGGGTCATGGTCATTCCTTTATTTGGCAGTCAGAAGACCCATGATCTCCGAGACATCCGTCGAGTTTTCCAGATCCAGCAGGAGCTCAATCGACCTTTTCGTTTGCTCAGGGGTCAGTATCCCTTCAGCAGCCTCACGATATCTATCCAGCAATTGATTCAACGTCGGTTCACGGGGTGACGCATTCTCCTGGGAGAAGGTCCTGCCATCTTTCAGCTTGATCGTGACGGGAATGCGGGCGTCCACGCGGCCAGGGGGCCACTCGCGGTGGACGACCTCTTCCACCCGCCCGCGGGCCTCTACGTAGCTTGGATCAAAAGCGGCCTCATCCGAAAAAGAATCGATCCACACTTTCCCTTTCAGCAGCGCCGCCCCGAAAATATGGCGGAAGCTGAATTTCGCCTCCTCGCCGGATTTTGGCTCCGGAAATTTCATCAGATAGGAATCGTACAGGTTCATGTCCACGATGATCTTGTCGATGTCAGCATTGGATATATGGTGTTCGCCCAACATGTCGTAATAAGCATCCAGAGCGCGATGGGCGCGATAACAGCACGGATACTTCTTGATGGAAATGCCTGGATCCACGATCTGAAAGGACTTCCCCAGATCCCTGGTCATCTCGTCCAGGTTGTATCCCCCTTCCTCAATCAACGCGTCGCAAAACCCCCGGGGAGTCTCGATGATATCGGGATGGGCAGTAAACCCCTTCCTCGCCAGTTCCGCCGCCTCTATGCCATCGCGTGATCCAAAGGCCAGTTCCAGGACATGGGCCATCGTTCCCACGCTGGTAATAAAGCCCCCGGCCTGAAAGGCAGCGGTGCCTATGGCCATTCTCGATTGTTCCAGATTCAATCCCATCATCTTGCTGGCGGTGGAAGCCGTACCAAGGTGATTGAAAATACTGATTCTGCCTTTCTTGCTGATCCCCTTTAAGGACGGACCCCCCACCCTGCCCTGGATCTCAAACCCGAGGATCAACCCCTCCAACACCTTTTTCCCCGGAAGCCTCATCTTGTCTCCGACGGAAAGAGACGTCGCAATCACGGCCAGGGGGTTCGGAGAGGTGCGCTGGCTCACGGACTCGAGTTCGGTGGAATGGTTAAAGACCCCATTCAGATACGACGCATATTGAGCGGTCGTCTTGAAATTCCTGCCGATGATTACTGCTTCGGATTTTGCCGCCATCTCCTTCACATAATCGGCGAGGATGTTGCTCACATGGGTCTGGCAGCCCGCCAGAGCCCCTCCCACAAAATCGATGGCCAGCAGCTTGGCCCTGTCGACGACCTCCCGCGGAAAATCGTCGTATGTCGTTTGCAAAAGGAACCTCGTCAGTGTCTCTGTTACCCCCATCTTTATTCTCCTGTTTCATGTCCCGGACTGCGCCTAACCATACTGCGCCAGAAAAACTGATTCCCTCCCCCTTGACGGGGGGGGCAGGGTGGGGGTGTGAATTACCATGCCTCGCAACGTTCTCACCCCCATCCCAACCTTCCCCCGTCAAGGGGGAAGGAGTTCCTATGCAAATTTGCGACGCACTAGGACTAATGAATCTCATGTTCATGCCGCAGCGCGCTCCCCGGCCACCTTTTCGATGTAGTGAACGATTTCTTCCAGCTTCGCGCCGTCCCTGAAGACTTCCCTTACGCCGAATGCCTTGAGCTTCGGAATATCCTCGGGAGGGATGAAGCCGCCGGCCAGAAAAACGATGTCCTGCGCGTTGCGCTCGCGCAGCAGCGCGGCAATGCGCTCGCACAGGCCGAGGTGGCCACCGGCCAGTATGCTTACGCCCAACACATCGACGTCTTCCTGGATCGCGACTTCAACGAGGCTCTCGGGAGAATTGTGCCGGCCGGAGTAAATCACTTCCATGCCGGCGTCCCGCAGCGCCATGACGACCAGCACGACGCCGCGGTCGTGACCGCACAGGCCCGGCTTTCCCATCAATACGCGGATTTTCCGCTGCTGAGCGCCCACCCTGCCTCCTCAAAAGCTCGTGGGCTCGGAATACTCGCCGAACACCTGCCTGAGCGCGCCGCAGATTTCACCGATCGTCGCGTACGCGCGCACCGCCTCGATGATCGGCGGCATCAGATTGTTCTCGGTCGCCGCCGGCCGCTTGGCGACCTCGACGATGCGCTTGAGCGCCTTGTCCACCGCGGCATTATCGCGTTCGCGGCGCAGTTGCCTGAGCGCTTCGACCTGCCGCTGCTCCTCTTCCGGTTTATACGCGTAAGGCTGGCGCGGCGGATCATTTTCTTCGATCTGGTACTTGTTGACGCCGACTTTCACCTTGGCGCCGGTTTCCCATGCGAGGTGCGTGCGATAAGCGTCCTGGGCAATCGCTTTGCGGACATAGCCCGCTTCGATCGCCTTGACCATGCCGCCCATGCGTTCGATGCGCTCGAGTTCTTCGAGTACCTTGCGTTCGAATTCGGCGGTCAGCGCTTCGACGTAATAAGACCCGCCGAGCGGATCCACCACGTCGGGCAGACCGGTCTCGTGCGCGACCACATGCTGCGTGCCGATCGCGATCAGCTCGGATTTTTCCGTCGGAATGCCGAACACCTCGTCCATGGTGCGCAAGCCGATCAACTGGATGCCGCCGAGCACCCCGGCCACGCAGGCGAGCGTGGTGCGCGCGATATTCAGTTCGGGCCGCTCGCGCGTGAGCAATGAGCCCCCGCTGTGCGCGAGCACCCGGCACTTCATCGTTTCCGCGTCCTTGGCGCCATAGTGGTCGCGCAGGCGCGTCGCCCAGATCTTGCGCATGGCGCGGAACTTCGCGGCCTCCTCGAGCAGATCGGTATGATTGGTCTTCATCAGGAAGAAGATGCCCTTGGCGAAGCTGTCGATGGCCACGCCGCGCCGGATGGCATCGTCGATGTAGGTGAACGCATCCGCGAACGCGAACGCGACTTCGTGCACGCGGTTGGCGCCGGCTTCGGGATAATGCCCGCCGCAAACGTTGAGCGGCCAGTAAGACGGCAGATGCTGCGCGCAGTATTCGAGCGTATCGGTGACCAGCCGCAGCGACGGCGCGACCGGGAAAATGAAGTTTCCGCGGGCGGTGAATTCCTTGAGTATGTCGTTTTGCAGGTTGCCGCGGATTTTTTTCAGGTCCGCGCCCTGCTTTTCGGCCAGCACGACGTGCATTGCCAGAAATACCGCCGCCGGCGCATTGATGACCGTCCCGACAAACGTGTCCTCGAGCTTGATGCCTTCGAAAATGGTCTCCCAGTCGCGCAGCGAGGTCACCGAAGTGCCGGCCATCCCGACTTCGCCACGCGCCATCGGATGGTCGGGGTCGAGCCCGAGCTGCGTCGGCAGGTCGAGCGCCATGTAGGGCGGGACACCGCCGTGATCGATCATTTTGCGAAAGAGCACATTGGTCTCACGCGGGCTGCCGAATCCGGCGTAATGACTGATGGTCCAGAGTTTCTTGCGGTAGCCCGCAGCGTCGTTGCCGCGGGTAAACGGAAAATCCCCGGGGAAACCAACATCGGCGTAAAAATCGGCCTTGGAATCAGCGGGGGTGTAGAGAACCTTGAGCGGGATGCCGTCTTCGCATGCCGCGTTCAAAGCTTCCGCCTGTGCAAGCTCCTCCTTATGGCGTTCCTGCCATTCCTCTTCCGCCGTTTTGAGCTGCTCAAGATACATGGTTATCTCCTTCGATCCCGCTGCGATTGCCTGCCATTGCAGTACGAGTATGACAACGACTTTGCATCAGATCAAATGATATTATCTGATGGTTTTAGATCATTTTTTTGCGCGTGAGGCCACGATCTCGTTCGCCGCCCGCAACGCGGTCACCGAGGACTTGGTCAGCCCGCCGATATAAGCGACAAATCGTCCGCCTTCGAGACCTCCGGTCGCGCAACCGGCAGCATAAAGGCCGGCAATCGGCTGGTTGACCGCGTTCAAAACGCGGCTCCGGCCGTCGATGGCGATCCCGCCCATGGTGTAAGTGATGCCCGCGCACAGCCGTATCGCATGAAACGGCGCGGTGCGGATGGCATGCGCGCGGTACGTCGCGGTGGTTCGCGGCGGATCGAGACGCCCGGTTGTGCCGGCGTCAACCGCCGCGTTGTAGCGCGCCACGGTTTCCGCCAGCGCCTCCGCCGGAAGCCCGAGTTGCCCGGCCAGAGCGGCAAGATCGGGCGCGGTATGTAACGTGCCCCCGCGCGTCACCAGCAACGGATTGGCCGGTGAAATGAATTCGCGGCCAGGGCCATCCCAAATCGCCCCATCGAAGACGACCGTCGCGGCGAGCGGATCCGCCAAACCCGCAATACTGTTCGTCATGTAAACACCGCCCAGCCCTTCATCGACAAAGCGGCGTGCCGACGCGTCGATCACAACGCCAGCCGTGCATACGAAGTCCATGATGGGAAACGGCCACAGATCGTCGTTGTGCATCGCATCCTGGGCCAGCAAATGCCCATAGAAACGGTCCATGCCGACGAGTTGCGCGCCGACCTTGCGCGCCATTTGCAACCCGTCGCCGTTGCCGGTGGCGGCGCCCCGCTGTTTCACTTTCTCAGGCGCCGCGGTGATGAACTCTCTCATCAATTCGTGATTGGCCTGGAAGCCGCCGTCGCACAGCACCACGGCTCCGGCTTGCACCGGGACACGGGCGCCTTGGTGCTCCATCTCCAGCCCCACGCATTTTCCGTCCTGCATGCTCAAGCGCACCGCGCGCGCGCCGAGCAGCAGGGTGCCGCCCAATTCCTTGAGCGCGCCGCCGAGCGTGCGCAACAACACGTCTCCGCCGCGTCCTTCCCAATAGTTTCTGCCTTGCAGCAGAATCGGCGGCGCGAGCGTGTGCTGGCGGTGAATCTCGTGACCTACCTTGATGAATCTCACGCCTTTCGTTTTCAGCCATAGCACGGCCCCGCTGATATCCTCGGCCATCGCATGCAGCAGTTCCGGGCGCGAAAACCCGCGGCTACGCGCTTCCATCGCATCGAGCAGCACGTTTTCGGGGTCGTTGACATCGCGGAACGCCACGTGGAATGCGCCGCCCGTCATGCGCGAATTGCAGGGATATTTTTCGTGCTCGCCTTTTTCGAGCGCGCCCACCCGCAATCCCAGTTCGGCCAACCGCACCGCCGAAATCAATCCGGCAATGCCTGCGCCCACGATCACCGCATCGAACGCATAAGACTCACCCATCGCATCGCTCCATTCGCCTGACCCGGCTTATTTGGGAAGCAGCATATCGACAATGACCCGCACGAGTTCAACATAACTGCGCATGATCAAATAAAGAAATGCGCCTGCCAGGAACCCGGCAACTGCATAGACCGGCGACAACCCGGTTGCCCACGCCAGCACCCCTGCCACGACGGGGACCAATGCCACGATCGCCGCAACCCAGTCGCCATGGCGCACCAGGAAATGCAGCGTGCTGTAAGTCGGATGCGTCGTTTGCCCTGTCACCATAACAGCCTCCCCTGTATTATTCCAAGTGAAAAGTAACACGAAAGCAGAATGATAGGAAATCCATGATTCTATCTATACCAAGCATGTTTCCGCGTGCCGATCGCACGCGGCAGTACGACCCCGTCGTATTTGGAAACGAATGTGAGACCTGGCGCAGCACGTTCACAGCGAAGACGCCGGGCATGCCGCAGATATTGCTGGTCGAGCAATCGCCCCGCGCCGAGCTGCTCCCGCATTACCACGCTTCCGACCAATTCCAGATCTTCATTGAAGGCGAAGGCAGGCTCGGAAAGCACGACGTGCGACCGGTTTCCATTCATTACACGAACCGCTATACCGGCTACGGCCCACTCATCGCAAATAACGGTGGCATCCAGTACTTCGTGTTAAGACCGAGTTTCGATGTGCTTGGACTCGGCCAGTATCTGCATAAGCGGGAGCTGCGCGAAAACCTTCGGGCGCATGGTAGTCACAAGCGCGCGCTGATGGCCGACATCGATGTGAAGTCAATCGATGAGCTCGAGGCCGTTCGTGGGTCTTCGGTGAGACGTCTTTTCGGTTTCGGACGGGAAGATCCTGACGGAGGCATTTTTGCCGATGTTCTGGAGCTGGGCGCCAATGTGAAGTATGCCGCGCCGGATCCGCACGAGGGTGGCGGGCAGGTCGTCCTGGTGCTGCAGGGAAGCCTTGTCCATAACGGAGATAAAATGGGCGTACGTTCCGCACTCGCCGTAACTGAGGAAGAGAACGCGGTTTCCTTCTCTGGGGGGCCTGCTGGGCTCCAGGCTCTGATACTTCAGTATCCAAAGCGCGAGTCGTGACACGCATGAAACGGATTGGACGTGAACCTGCGAGTCAGCGATCAGCATCCGGCGCCGGCACGATCGTCTTGATAAATGGGGTCGGAGTCACTTATGCGTTCGCGTTATTCACTTGAGTAACTTGTTGGTCGTAATCCGAAATCAGATCACTATTGATAAGTGACTCCGACCCCATTTATCTTATCGACGGATCACTGCGGCGTCAGTCCTATTCGCGCTACCAGCTTGCGGTGAAACTCAATATCCTCGACGATCGTCTTGCTGAACTCCTGCGGCGTGGATGCGATGGGAACGTACCCTTGTTCGGCAAACGAGCGCTTGATCGCCGGATCCTCGAATGCCTTGACCACCTCAGCGCGGATGCGCGTCACGTACTCGGTCGGCGCGCCTGCCGGAAACCACATGCCATACCAGACCACGTACTTGTAGCCCTTGAGCCCTGCTTCGTCGATGGTGGGCACTTCGGGAAGCGCGCTCCAGCGCACCGTCGCGGTGATGCCGAGGGCCCGCAGCTTGCCCGATTGGATATGCGCGAGCACGACCGTCCCCGGGCTGATGGTCAAATCGATGCGCCCGCTGAGAAGATCGATCATGGCCGGCGCGACCCCCTTGTAGGGCACGTGCGCGATCTTCGTCCCGGCCGTCAGGTTGAACGCCTCGACCGCCAGCTGTATCACGCCGCCCACGCCGCTGGAGCCGTAGTTGAGCTT
>ERZ1292640.4644-Hain-H43-02um-R1-4644-length-10394-cov-10_pt1 | contig 10394 bp, 8 predicted proteins | sample MGYA00564404_ERZ1292640 | MGnify/ENA primary metagenome ERZ1292640 (study PRJEB36523, sample SAMEA6512636) | groundwater metagenome | collected 2019-01-08 | study: AquaDiva: Metagenomics assemblies of 32 groundwater samples | reverse complement strand
CAGCGCGCCATCATGCACGTGCAGTCCACCGGCAGCGGCAAGAAGGAAGTCACCGGTGCCAATGTGCTGGTGGCCATCTTTGGCGAGAAGGATTCGCATGCCGTCTACTACCTGCACCAGCAGGGCGTGACGCGCCTGGACGTGGTCAACTTCATTGCCCACGGCATCAAGAAGAGCGACCAGCCCGAGCCCGGCAAGGCCGCCAGCGAAGGGCAGGCGGACAGCGAAGAGGGCGCCGGCAGTGAAAAGAGCGAGAAGGCCTCGCCGCTGGAACAGTACACCCAGAACCTGAACCAGGCGGCCAAGGACGGCAAGATCGATCCGCTGATCGGCCGCGAGTACGAGGTCGAGCGTGTGATCCAGATCCTGTGCCGCCGCCGCAAGAACAACCCGTTGCTGGTGGGTGAAGCCGGCGTGGGCAAGACCGCCATTGCCGAAGGGCTGGCCTGGCGCATCACGCAGAAGGACGTGCCCGAAATCTTGGCCGAGGCCAATGTCTATTCGCTCGACATGGGAGCCTTGCTGGCCGGCACCAAATACCGCGGCGACTTCGAGCAGCGCTTGAAGGGGGTGCTCAAGTCGCTCAAGGACAAGCCGAATGCCATTCTGTTCATCGACGAGATCCATACCCTGATCGGTGCCGGTGCGGCCTCGGGCGGCACGCTGGATGCCTCCAACCTGCTCAAGCCGGCGCTGTCCAGCGGCCAGCTCAAGTGCATTGGCGCGACCACCTTCACCGAATACCGCGGTATCTTCGAGAAAGACGCTGCGCTGTCGCGCCGTTTCCAGAAAGTGGATGTGGTGGAGCCCACCGTGCCCGAGACCATCGAGATCCTCAAGGGCCTCAAGTCGCGTTTCGAGGAACACCACAACGTCAAGTACGCCAATGCCGCGCTGCAGGCCGCTGCCGAGCTGTCGGCCAAGTACATCAACGACCGCCATCTGCCTGACAAGGCGATCGATGTGATCGACGAAGCCGGTGCCGCTCAGCGCATTCTGGTGCCGTCCAAGCGCAAGAAGACCATCGGCAAGAACGAGATCGAGGACATCGTGGCCAAGATCGCGCGCATTCCGCCGGCCAATGTGTCCAACGACGACCGCAGCAAGCTGCAGACGCTGGAACGCGACCTCAAGAGCGTGGTGTTCGGCCAGGACAAGGCGCTGGAAGTACTGGCCTCCGCTGTCAAGATGGCGCGCTCGGGCCTGGGCAAGCCGGACAAGCCGATCGGCTCCTTCCTCTTCAGCGGTCCCACCGGCGTCGGCAAGACCGAAGCCGCCAAGCAGCTGGCCTACATCATGGGCGTGGACCTGATCCGCTTCGACATGTCGGAGTACATGGAGCGCCATGCGGTGAGCCGCCTGATCGGCGCGCCTCCGGGCTATGTCGGTTTCGACCAGGGTGGCCTGCTGACCGAGGCCATCACCAAGAAGCCGCACGCCGTGCTGTTGCTCGACGAGATCGAGAAGGCGCACCCGGACATCTTCAACGTGCTGCTGCAGGTCATGGACCACGGCACGCTGACCGACAACAACGGGCGCAAGGCCGACTTCCGCAACGTCATCATCATCATGACGACCAACGCGGGTGCCGAGACCATGAACAAGGCGACCATCGGCTTCACCAACCCGCGCCAGGCCGGCGACGAGATGGGCGACATCAAGCGCCTGTTCACGCCCGAGTTCCGCAACCGTCTGGATGCGATCGTGAACTTCAAGGCGCTGGACGAACAGGTCATCCTGCGCGTGGTCGACAAGTTCCTGTTGCAGCTGGAGACCCAGCTGGCCGAGAAGAAGGTCGATGTCACCTTCACCGACAAGCTGCGCAAGCACTTGGCGAAGAAAGGCTTTGATCCGCTCATGGGTGCCCGCCCGATGCAGCGCCTGATCCAGGACACGATCCGGCGCGCGCTGGCGGACGAGCTGCTGTTCGGTCGTCTGACCGAGGGTGGCCGCTTGACGGTCGAACTGGATGACCGGGATGAGAGCAAGACAGAGGTCCTGCTCGACATCCAGCCCTTGGCGAAGAAGGAAGGCAAGGCCAAGCCGGAAGAAGCGACCGCCGACTGACGCCGGGCTGTTGCGTCAGCAAAAAAGCCTGCACATGTGCAGGCTTTTTTATCGTACAAGGTCGCTTAACGGAAGCCGGCGCGGTCGAGCATCTGCTGGATCTTGACCTGGTTCATGCCGACCACGCTGATCGGGATGGTCTCGCTCTTGAACGAGCCACCGCCCATGGCCTGCAGGGCAGGGTTGCTGAGCTTCACGCCCTTGGCGGCCGGCCATTCATTGTTGCCGTTGGCAAAATGCTCCTGCGCCTGGGCGCTGGCCAGGTACTCCAGGAACTTGACCGCGTTGGCCGGGTTCTTGGCATGCTTGGCGACAGCGCCGCCGGCGATGTTGACGTGGGTGCCCCAACTGCCCTGGTTCGGGAACACCACACCGATGCGTTCGACCACGGCCTGATCCTCCGCCTTGGGCGAGCGCATCAGGCGTGCCAGGTAGTAGCTGTTGGTGACGGCCATGCCGCATTCGCCCGACGCGACGGCCTTGATCTGGTCGGTGTCGCCCCCCTTGGGTGCGCGGGCCATGTTGTCGACCATGCCCTTGAGCCAGGCTTCCGTCTTTGGCTCGCCCAGGTGTTCGAGTACTGCGCCGAACAGCGAGAGGTTGTAGGGGTGGGAGCCGGAGCGGATGCAGAGTTTCCCCTTGTTCTTGGGGTCACCCAATTCTTCGTAGGTGTCGACGTCTTCCTTTTTGACTTTGATCTTGTCGTACACCACGATGCGGGCCCGGGTCGAAAAGCCGTACCAGGCGGAGGCGCCGTCGGCCGTTGGCTTGCCGCGCAGTTGCGCCGGGATGGCATCGTCCAGCACCTTGGATTTGACGGGCTGGAATAGACCCTCGGTCTCGCCGCGCCACAGGCGGGCGGCATCCACCAGCAGGATCACGTCAGCCGGGGAGGCGGCGCCTTCCGCCTTGAGACGCGAGACAATACCGGCATCATCCGAGTCGACGCGGCTGATCCTGATGCCGGTGTTTTTGGTGAAATTGCTGTACAGGGCTTCGTCCGTCGGGTAGTGGCGGGCGGAATAGATGTTGAGCACCTGTTCCTGGGCACAGGCGGTGCTGCCTGCCAGCACCAGGGTGGCAGCCAATGAGAGATGACGCAAGTACATGTCAATGAACCTTCTGAAATTCGACCTTTCAATGATAAAGCAAACGCGAATCATTCTTAATAAATTCAAGTTAAATCCTTGTGCTGCCTCAAGTTTTGGGCTGGTTCTGTTGATGGCGGTTTTCCTGGCCGGCTGTGCCGGTGGGCCGGTGAGCATGCCGGAGCCCCCGGTGGCAGCACCTGAGCCAGTCAAGCGAGCACCGCGCATCGGCTTGGCGCTCGGAGGCGGCGCCGCCCGCGGTTTTGCCCACGTCGGGGTGATCCAGGTGCTGGAGGAAGCGGGCATCCGGCCGGCCCTGGTCACAGGCACTTCGGCGGGCAGTCTGGTTGCCGCCCTGTATGCCAGTGGCAAGACGGGGATGCAGTTGCAGCAGGTGGCCGAGAGCATGGAGGAGGCGACCTTTGCCGATTGGACGCTGCCGATCTTCAGCCGGGGGCTGTTACGCGGCGATGCACTGGCGCGCTATGTCCATGCGCAGGTTGGCGGCCGGTTGATCGAAAATCTGCCGCTTCCGCTGGGCATCGTGGCGACCGATCTCAACAGTGGCCAGGGCGTCTTGTTCCAGCGTGGCGACACGGCCACAGCCGTACGGGCTTCCAGCGCCGTGCCCGCGGTATTCCAGCCGGTGCGAGTCGCCGGGCGGGAGTATGTGGATGGTGGCTTGGTGTCGCCAGTGCCGGTGCGCTTTGCGCGCCAGATGGGCGCGGAGCTGGTGATTGCGGTCGACATTTCCAATGTGCCGGATGTCAACCCGGCGGGCGATACGCTGCAGATCCTGCTGCAGACCTTCACCATCATGGGCCGGAGCATCAACAGCTGGGAGTTGCGCGATGCCGATGTGGTGGTTCGGCCGGCCCTCAACGGAGTGGCCAGTGCCGATTTCAACGCTCGCAAGCGCGCCATCCAGGCCGGGCGACTGGCCATGCAACAACTGCTGCCTCAGTTGAAGGTGGCCATCGAGAGCCGCAGTAAATAATAAAAAAGCAAAAAAAAGGCCCCGTCAGAGACGAGGCCTTGAAGGGATCCCTGAACCCGAAGGTGTCGAAAGGACCCGAGGAGACAACCGGTGGAAACGAATTCGTTTCCGATGAAATGAATTATGTCAGGGTTTTCCCTTGGCGTAAAGACATTTCAACTAAAAATTGCGGGTTTACCCTTTGTTACCGTTTGCGGGCGGCCGGCTTGCCGGCGCTCACGGCATTGGCAGCCACGGCATTGAAGTTGGATTCGGCCAGTTCAGTCGCCTGCTTGACCGATTTCTGGATCGATTCCAGCGCGTTGTTGGCGGCAGCGACGGCACTCTTCATCACCGCCACAGCGGTTTCGGAACCGGCCGGGGCGTTCTTGGCGGCATTGTCGACCAAGCCCACGAATTTCTTCTGTGCCTCGACGGTCTGGCTTTCAAACGCCTTGCCGAACTCGGCGCTGGTGCCAGAGGCGATGTCGTACAGATGACGGCTGTAGGACACGGTCTTTTCCGCCAGCGGCTGGAACAGGGCTGATTGCAGGGCCAGCAGTTCCTGGGCATCCTTGACGCTCAGAAGCGACTGGGCCTGGCTGGAGGCGTCAGCCAAGGCAGCGCGGGAGGCAGTCATGTTCAATTCAACCAGCTTCTCAACGCCTTCAAAGGCTTTGCTGGTCAGACCAAACAGGGTATCGATGTTGGCTTTGTGAGAGGCCATGACTTGTTCGACGGTCAGCATATGAATCTCCTTGAAGGGTGGGCTGAAGGTTTATGTTGCACTGCAACATGAGCGAATTATAGGGAGGGTGAGCAGGAGCGCAAGTCTTTTTTGTTGCGGTGCAGCATATTAGGGGCAAAACCCTAAATCAGCAGTTGTAAAGGCAGACGCCAGAATCAGGGCATGCAGGCGTTCTACTCCGACCATTTCATTCTGCCGCTCCCCGCGGGGCATCGGTTTCCCATGGCCAAGTACGCTCTGCTGCGGGAGCGCCTGGCCAGCGAGTTGCCACGGGTGGCCATGCTGGAGGCGCCGCGCGCCAGCGATGGCGAACTGGCGCTGGTCCACAGCCCTGCCTATATCGCATCGCTGGAACAGGGCACGATCAGTCCACAGGCGATGCGCGAGATCGGTTTCCCCTGGAGTGCCGCCATGGTGGAGCGCTCACGGCGTTCGGCCGGGGCCACCGTGGTGGCGGCCCGGATGGCACTGCACGAGGGCGTGGCGGCCAACCTGGCCGGCGGCACGCACCATGCGTATGCCGGCAAGGGCGGCGGTTTCTGTGTTTTCAACGATGCGGCCGTGGCCGCACGTCTGATGCAGGTCGAGTGGGGGCGGCAGCAGCGCCAGCCCTTGCGGGTGGCCATCATCGATCTCGATGTACACCAGGGCAATGGCACGGCACACATCTTTCAACAGGATGGCAGCGTCTTCACGCTGTCGCTGCATGGGGAAAAGAATTTCCCGTTCCACAAGGAAAGCAGCGATCTGGACGTGGCGCTGCCCGACGGGTGCGCGGACGAACCCTATCTGCAGGCACTGGAAGCCGCACTCGATGCGTTGCAGCACCGTTTCGAGCCGGGTCTGGTGATCTATCTGGCCGGGGCCGATCCGTTCGCGGGCGACCGTCTGGGCCGCCTCAAGCTCAGCCATGACGGGCTGGAGGCGCGTGACCGCCGCGTGTTCGACTGGTGCTGGCAGCGTCGCATTCCGCTGGCCTTTGCCATGGCCGGTGGTTATGGCGTGAAGATCGAGGAGACGGTGCAGGTGCAACTCACCACGTACCGGGTGGCGCTGGAATACTGGCGCCGCTGGCAAACCCTCCGAGCCTGAGTCCTGCGGGCTGGCAGAATCGGACGTGCAATGAATACCCCAACAGAAAAACCAAGACCCGAGAGCCGCAGCGCCTACAAGGCCTTTCGCCTGATCAGCACGCGCTGGATGGACAACGATGTCTATGGACATGTCAACAATGTCGTGTACTACAGCTGGTTCGACACAGCCGTCAATGCCCATCTGATCGAGCAGGGTGCGCTGGACATCCACCAGGGCGAGACCATCGGCCTGGTGATCGAAACCCAATGCAACTACTTTGCCTCGCTGGCATTTCCCCAGAACATCGAGGCCGGCATCCGCGTGGCTCGTCTGGGCAATTCCAGTGTGCGCTACGAGGTCGGGCTGTTCGCCGAGGGCGAAGAACTGGCCGCAGCGCAGGGCCATTTTGTTCACGTTTATGTCGACCGGCTGACGCGCCGGCCGGTGCCCTTGCCAGAAAAAATCAGAACCGTGCTGGAGACGCTTGCATGACATCCATGTCCGTGGCTGACGCGATCAATTCGCGCATGTCGATCCGTGCCTTCACGCCGCAAGCCGTGGCGCGTGAACTCATCACCGAACTGCTGCAACTGGCCAGCCGGGCCCCGTCAGGCACCAACACCCAGCCCTGGAAGGTGTATGTGCTGCAGGGGCAAAGTCGAGACACCCTGGTGGACAAGGTCTGTGCCGCCCATGATGCCCTGCGTGCCAACCCGGCGCTGGCCAGCGAGTACCGCGAGGAATACGACTACTACCCCGAGCAATGGGTCAGTCCCTACATCGATCGCCGGCGCGAGAACGGCTGGGGCCTGTACGGTCTGCTGGGTATTGGCAAGGGCGACAAGGACAAGATGCATGCCCAGCACCAGCGCAACTACAAGTTCTTTGATGCACCGGTGGGGCTGATGTTCACGATCGATCGTGTCATGGGCCGCGGGTCGCTGGTGGACTACGGCATGTTCCTGGAGAACATCATGCTGGCGGCCCGCGGCTGCGGCCTGCACACCTGCCCGCAGGCGGCCTGGAACGGTTTTGCCAAGATCATCCTGCCGCACATCGGGGCCGGTCCCGGCGAGATGCTGGTGTGCGGCATGGCCCTGGGCTATGCCGATGCGTCGGAGGTCGTGAATACCTTCCACACACCGCGGGTGCCGGTTGCCGAATTCACGCACTGGCTGGATTGAGCCCCGGCGATTCATATGAACATCTTTCGGTGGGGCTTGATAGCGGGGCTGCTGGCGATCTGTCCGGGACTGGCCGCCGCTGCCGAACTCGATGGCAGCGCGTTGTCAGTGCTGTGGGGCGTGCCGTTCGCCGGCCTCCTGATGTCGATTGCCGTGGTGCCTTTGCTGGCGCCCCTGTTCTGGCATCACCATTTCGGCAAGGTTGCGGCAGCCTGGGCCCTGGCCTTCTTGCTGCCTTTTGCCGCGACCTTCGGTGCCGGTGTCGCCACAGCTAACCTGGTGCATGCGCTGCTGGCCGAATACCTCCCCTTCATCATCCTGCTGACGGCTCTGTTCACCGTGGCGGGCGGCATCCATATCCGCGGCAATCTGCACGGCAGCCCGGGGCTCAACACCGTGATGCTGGCCATGGGTGCCGTGCTGGCCAGCTTCATGGGGACCACCGGTGCATCCATGCTGATGATCCGACCGCTGATTCGTGCCAACGACAACCGCCAGCACAAGGCACATGTCGTGATGTTTTTCATCTTCATCGTGTCCAATGCCGGCGGCTCGCTCACGCCGCTGGGCGACCCGCCGCTGTTCCTCGGCTTTCTCAAGGGGGTGGACTTCTTCTGGACCCTGCGCCACATCCTGCCGGAGACCCTGTTTCTGGTCGCCAGTCTGCTGGCGCTGTTCTATGCGCTGGACGGGTGGTACTACCACCGGCGCGAAGAAATCCTGCCGCTGGATCCGACGCCGGACAACCGGCGCATTGGTTTCGATGGCGCGGCCAACTTCTGGCTGCTTGGTGCGATCGTCGGACTGGTCCTGCTCAGCGGCTTCTGGAAGTCCAGTCTGGTGTTCAATGTCGCTGGCACGGAAGTCGGTCTGCCGGGTCTGGTACGCGACGCCGGGCTGGTGGCGGTGACGCTGCTGTCGTTGAAGATTACGCCGACGGCGGTGCACGTCGACAACCAGTTCTCCTGGGGGCCGATGCAGGAGGTGGCCAAGCTGTTTGCCGGCATCTTCCTGACCATCGTTCCAGTGATCGCCATGCTGAAGGCGGGCATCAACGGCCCGTTCGGCGCCGTGGTGGCGGCCGTGACGCGGCCCGACGGCGCCCCCGACCCGGCCATGTACTTCTGGGCAACGGGTGCGTTGAGCTCCTTTCTCGACAATGCGCCGACCTACCTGGTGTTCTTCAATACGGCGGGCGGCGATCCCGCGGTGTTGATGAGCACCCTGGCACCGACCCTGGCCGCGATTTCGGCGGGTGCCGTGTTCATGGGGGCCAATACCTACATCGGCAATGCGCCCAACCTCATGGTCAAGGCGATTGCCGAGGACCGTGATGTCAAAATGCCCAGCTTCTTCGGCTACATGCTGTGGTCGGGTGCTGTTCTGGTTCCCTTGTTTATCGCCATGACTTTTATCTGGTTCCGTTGAGAAAGAAATACAAATGAGCAAACCCCGCATTCTGGTGGCCCGTGCCGTTTTCCCTGAGGTAATCGAGCATCTGGCGCAGCACTTTGACGTCGAGTCCAACCAGGCCGACATGGTCTGGAGCAAGGCCGAGCTGACCGAGCGCCTGCGCGACAAGGACGGCGCCTTCACCACCGGCAGTGACCGCATCGACGCCGAGGTGCTGGCGGCCTGTCCCAGGCTGAAGATCTGCGCCAACATGGCGGTGGGCTACAACAACTTCGACCTCGACGCCATGACGGCACGCGGCGTGCTGGGCACCAACACGCCCGACGTGCTGACCGAGACCACGGCCGACTTCGGCTTCGCGTTGTTGATGGCCACCGCCCGGCGCATCACCGAGAGCGAGCATTACCTGCGTGCCGGCCAGTGGACCAAGTGGAGCTTCGACATGTTTGCCGGCTCCGACATCCATGGCGCCACGCTCGGCATCCTCGGCATGGGCCGCATCGGCCAGGGCATTGCCCGGCGCGGTGCTCTGGGCTTCGGCATGAACGTGATCTACCACAACCGCTCGCGCCTCGATGCGGCGACCGAAGCCGAATGCAAGGCCCGTTATGTCAGCAAGGAAGAGTTGCTGAAGACGGCTGACCATCTGGTGCTGGTGCTGCCGTACTCGGCCACTTCGCACCATGCCATTGGTGCGGCCGAGCTGGCGCAGATGAAACCGACCGCCACACTGGTCAACATCGCGCGCGGCGGCATCGTGGATGACGCTGCGCTGGCTCAGGCGCTGCGCGACAAGCGTATTGCCGCCGCCGGTCTGGACGTGTTCGAGGGAGAGCCCGCCGTGCACCCGGACCTGCTGACCGTGCCCAATGTGGTGCTGACCCCGCACATTGCCAGCTCCAGCGTGCCGACGCGCCTGGCCATGGCCAATCTGGCGGCAGATAACCTGATCCAGTTTTTCACGAAAAACAAGGCGCTGACTCCCTTGAATCCAGCGGTTCTTGCTTCAAAATAAATAGCAGAATAGAAAGCAGATCACGTGGAATTCTGGTTTTTACTGGCGCTGGCCATCATCAACCTGATGGCGGTGGGCTGGCTTGTGCTGCGCCGGCCGCCTGACGACGGGCGCGCTGCTCTGCAGGCGGCCCTGCAAAGCAGCAGCGAACGGCTGGAGCGCGAGCTGCGCCACGAGATCGGCGAGTCGGCACGCAACGGACGGCTGGAGCTGGCGCAGAACCTGGCCACCTTCCAGCAAAGCCTGGTGCAGCAGGGCGCCGAGGCCACGCGCACGCAGAACACGCAGATCGACGCCTTTGGCCAGCAACTGGCGCTGCTGCAGAAGACCTTGTCCGATACCTTGACGCTGCAGCTCTCCAACTTGAGCGAGTCGAATGCCCGCCGCATGTCCGAAGTGCGCGCCACGTTGGAGGCGCAATTGGCGCAGTTGCAGCAGACCAATATTGCCAAGCTCGACGAGATGCGCGCCACCGTGGACGAGAAACTGCAGACCACGCTGCATGCGCGCCTGGGCGAGAGCTTCAAGCAGGTGGCCGATCGACTGGAGCAGGTGCACAAGGGGCTGGGCGAAATGCAGACCCTGGCCGCCGGTGTCGGCGACCTCAAGCATCTGCTGACCAACGTCAAGACGCGCGGCATGTTCGGCGAGGCCCAGCTGGCCGCGCTGCTGGAGCAGGTCTTCGTGCCCGACCAGTACGCCGCGCAGGTGGCGACCCGTCCCGGCAACAAGAACGTGGTGGACTTCGCCATCAAGCTGCCGGGCAAGTCCGATAACGGCGAGCCCTTGTGGTTGCCGATCGATTCCAAGTTCCCGAACGAGGATTACG
>ERZ1292640.1816-Hain-H43-02um-R1-1816-length-17477-cov-7_pt1 | contig 10396 bp, 10 predicted proteins | sample MGYA00564404_ERZ1292640 | MGnify/ENA primary metagenome ERZ1292640 (study PRJEB36523, sample SAMEA6512636) | groundwater metagenome | collected 2019-01-08 | study: AquaDiva: Metagenomics assemblies of 32 groundwater samples | reverse complement strand
CTGGCCCGCGGCGCCGATCGCGCGCTGCATGTCGAAGACGAGTCGCTTGGCGCGGCCGATGCCTTCACCGCCGCCTCGGCGCTGGCCGCGGCGATGGCGGAGCAGAAGTTCGATCTCATTCTCACCGGGCTCCAGTCCGATGATCAGGGCCACGCGCAGTTCGGGCCGGTGCTGGCCGAGAAGCTCGGCATGCCGCACTCGACCATCATCATGGAAGTGCTCGTCGACGGGGCCAACCTGAAGGTCAAGCGCGAACTCGAAGGCGGCTGGTTCCAGCACGTGGCCATGCCGCTGCCGGCGCTGCTGACCATCCAGAGCGGCATCAACCAGTTGCGCTACGCCACCCTCAAGGGGATTATGGCTGCGAAGAAGAAAGAGATCACCAAGGTGGCGGCCCCGGCCGGCCTGTCGCCGCGCCTGAAGGTGGTGGCGCTCAGCGCGCCGCAGAAGTCGAAGCAGACCGTGATGATCGGCGGGTCGCCCGCCGAAGCAGCCAGGGAACTGGTCAAGCGGCTGCGTGAAGAAGCGAGGGTCCTGTGATTCTCGTCATCGCCGAACAACAGCAGGGCAAGCTCAATCGCGCGAGCTGGGAGGCCATTGCGGCCGCGCAGCAACTCGCCGCCGGCGCCATGCCGGTCAAGGTCGCCGTCGCCGGGCAGGGGCTGGCCGGCGTCGCCGGCGAGCTGGCGCAAGCCGCGGTCGCCGAAGTGCTGACCATCGACCACGCGGCGCTCGCCACTTACACCCCCGACGGGTTCGTGCAGGCGCTGCAGCAGGTGATTGCGCAGGTTGCGCCAACGTACGTCTTCTTCTCGCACACCTACCAGACGCGCGATTTTTCGCCGACGCTGGCGACCCGCATGGATCGCGCCCTGGTCACCGACGTGATCGCCATTCGCGCTGTTGGCGGCGCAACCGCGTTTGCGCGGCCGATGTTCCAGGGCAAGCTGGTCGCCGATGTCGTGCCGCAGGGCGAGGGGCCGTTCCTGGTCAGCATCCAGATCGGCGCGTATCGCGCCGATACGGCGGCGAAGGGCAGCGCGGCGGCACCGATTACCGCGGCCGCCGTCACCATCGACGAGTCGAAGATTCGCCAGAAGCCCGAGGCGCCATTCCAGGAAGCGAAGCAGGCCGTGGACTTGTCACAGGCCGAACGCATCGTGTCGGTGGGCCGCGGCATCAAGGCGGTCGAGAATATTGCCATCGCCGAACAACTCGCCAAGGCGTTTGGCGCCGAGCTCGCGGCTTCGCGCCCGATCTGCGACAACGGCTGGCTGCCGATGGAGCGCCAGATTGGCAGCTCGGGCCAGACCGTTGCGCCGAAGCTTTACGTCGCGCTCGGGATCTCGGGCGCCATCCAGCATCTCGTCGGCATGAAGGGCTCCCGCACCATCGTCGCCATCAACAAGGACGCCGATGCGCCGATCTTCGAAGTGGCCGATTACGGCATCCAGGGCGACCTGTTCGAGCTGGTGCCGGCGATTATTGCGGAATTGCAGAAAGCGTGACGGGATTGCCATGAGTTCGTCCAAGCCCCAAGCCTCAAGCCCCAATCCTGCCCTCCATGGCTGAGCGCGAGACGCTTGAAGTAGACATCCTGATCGTCGGCGGCGGGCCCGCCGGGCTTTCCGCGGCGTTGCGGCTCGCGCAACTGCAGAAGCAGAAGGGCGGCGAACCGCTCGCGATCGCCGTCATCGAGAAGGCCCGCGACGCGGGCACGCATCAACTGTCGGGCGCCTTGCTCGACCCGTCCACGCTGCGCGACCTGATTCCCGATTTCGCGGCCAAGGGCGCGCCGCTGGCGGCCGAAGTCCATCAGGACAACATCTACTTCCTGACGGCGGAGAAGAAGCTGCCGCTGCCGATTACGCCACCGCCGTTTCGCAATCACGGCAACTACATCATCTCGCTCAACCAGTTTGCCAAGTGGCTGGCGGCGCAGGTCGAGGCCGAGGGCATTGACCTGTTCATGGGGTTCCCGGGGCAGCACGTGCTGTTCGACGACACGGCAGCCCCCGGCGCGGAGCGCCGGAAGGTAATTGGCGTGCGGACCGGTGACCGCGGCATTGGCAAGGACGGCAAACCGAAGGGGGCGTTCGAGCCCGGCGCCGACATCCACGCCAAGGTCACGATTTTCGCCGACGGCGTCCGCGGCCACCTGACCAAGGAGCTGATCCAGACGCTGCACCTGTCGGCGACGTCGGAGCCGGCGCAGTTTGCCATCGGCATCAAGGAACTGTGGGACATCCCCAAGGATCGCCTGGCGCCCGGGACGGTGATTCATACGCTGGGCTACCCGCTGCGCGACGAGGAGTTCGGCGGCAGCTGGCTGTATGCCATGCCCGAAGGCCGGCTGTCGATCGGATTTGTCGTCGGCCTGGACTACCAGGATCCGCTGTTCGACCCGCACGCGGCCTTCCAGCACTTCAAGCGCCATCCGTTTATCAGCGGGATTCTCGGCGGCGGTTCGATCGTTCGCTACGGGGCCAAGGCGCTGCCCGAGGGCGGCTGGAACACGCAGCCGCGCCTGCACTTCGACGGCGGCGTGATTGTCGGCGACGCGGCGAACTTCGTGAACTCGACGCGGCTGAAGGGCATTCACCTCGCCATGCGCAGCGGCATGCTCGCAGCCGAAGCGGCATTCGACGCGGTGCGCGCCGGCGATACGAGTTCAACGTCACTCGCGAGCTATAAGGCCCTGGTCGATGCCAGCGCCATCAAGACCGAACTCTACCCCGTGCGCAACGTGCACCAGGCGTTTGGCGCCGGCACGATGGCCGGCGGCGCCTATGCCGGCATCGCGATGTTCACCAACGGCAAGGGCCTGCCCGATATCTCAGGGCATCCCGGCCACCAGGCGATGCAGAAGATCGAGGACTACTACGGCATGACCAAGCGGGATATTTTGGTCCCGTCGAATGCCGCACCCATCGATCGCCGCCTCACCTTTGACAAGGTGACCGGGGCGCACTATTCCGGCACGCATCACGACGAGGATCAGCCGGTGCACCTGCTGGTGCAGACCGACGTGTGCCACAGCATCTGTGGGCCCGAGTACGGGCATCCCTGCGTCCGCTTCTGCCCGGCCAGCGTTTACGAAATGGTCGACAACGGCGCCGGCGGCCTCAAGTTGCAGATCAACGCGTCCAACTGCGTGCACTGCAAGACCTGCGACATCATGGACCCCTACGGCATCATCACCTGGGTCGCGCCTGAAGGGGGGGAAGGCCCCTCCTACGACGGAATGTAAGCCGGGTGCTCAGGTGCTGCGGTGCTCACGTGCTAGGGTGCTGTAGCTGTGGTTGAGCCTCCCGACTGGCGGCAGTCCCCGCGCAAGCGCGCTGAAGTGGCTGCCATCGCCGCGCTGGGGTATCCCGTCGTCCGCGCGCTGACCTCGACGTGGAGGTGGAAGGTGAGTGGCGCTGAGCATGTCGACGCCATCACCCGGGCCGGGCACCACCCCATCCTCGCCTTATGGCATGGCCGCATCCTGGCCGCCACACCCTATTTTGCCAATCGCGGCATCGTGGCCATGGCCAGCGAGAACTTCGACGGTGAATGGATCGCGCGGCTGCTCGGCAAGTTCGGCTACGGCGCCGCGCGCGGGTCGACCTCCCGGGGCGGTCCTGCGGCCCTCAGGCGGCTTGTCAAGGACGTCAAGGCCCACGGGGTGGCCTTCACCCTGGATGGCCCACGCGGGCCCGCAGAGGTCGCCCAGCCCGGTGCGGTGTGGCTGGCGAAGGCGACCGGGCAGCCGCTGTTGCCGTTCCACTCCGAGGCGGCGTCCAGCTGGACGCTGAACAGCTGGGACCGGACACAGATTCCGAAGCCGTTCACGACGGTTGCGATGGCCATTCGCCAACCGATCTACGTGCCGACAGACGCAGACACCGACGCGCTCGAAGCATACCGGCGTGAACTGGAAGCTTCTCTCAAAGCCGCACAGGCAGAGTGCCGGAGCCTGTTGGCTTAGCGACCGCCCTGGCGGAATGTGACGAGCCACAGATGACACAGATTCACACAGACACGAGGCGGCCCGACGCGGAGCTTCGCTCCCGCGGACCGGGCAGGTAGAACTCGGAAACGAGAGTGGTCCAGATCGCTCGTCACTCTTGCTTCCGAGTTCTACCTGCCCGGTCAGGCCGGTTGGAAGAACACCAACCGGCCCGTGCCAGGCCGCCGTGTGTTGTGTCACGGCGGCGGTCGCCTGAATCGGCGTCTAATCGGTGTCTAATCTGCGGCCGTCTTTGACTAACCTATAGGGATGCCGCTGGTTCTTGTCAGCTCTCCCAGGTTTGTCGATCACGTCACGCCTGCGGGACATCCTGAGCGCCCGGAGCGCGCCGAGATCCTGGAATCGGTGGCCACGCGATTTCGTCAGCAGGGCGGCACGGTGTTGGATCCGCGGCCGGCAACCGACGACGACCTGGCCCGCGTGCACACGCGCCCATACATCGCGAGCATCGTCGCCACGCGTGGGCGGGCAACGATGATCGATGAAGACACGTTCACCTCGCCCGACTCGGACGACATCGCGCGGCTGGCGGCCGGAGCGGTGCTGACGGCCGTGGACCACGTGCTCGATGGCCCCGCCGGGTCGCGCGCGCTGGCCCTCGTGCGGCCCCCCGGCCATCATGCCGAGGCGGACAAGGCGATGGGGTTTTGCCTCTACAACAACATCGCCGTCGGCGCGGCTTACGCCCGCTCGCGTGGCCCGTCGCGGGTGGCCATCGTCGATTACGACGTGCACCACGGCAACGGCACGCAGGCGATGTTCTACGAGGATCCGAGTGTGCTGTTTGTGTCGTCGCATCAATACCCGTTCTGGCCGGGCACTGGCGCCGCCGACGAAACAGGACGCGGAGCGGGTAAGGGGTTCACCCTGAACGTCCCCCTCACGATGGGCGACCGGGACGATGTGGTCGAGCGGAGGTATGCGGAACTGGTTCTGCCGCGGCTGCGTGAGTTCAAGCCGGAATTGCTGATGATCTCTGCCGGTTTCGATGCTCACGAGCTGGACCCCCTGGGCCAGCTTCGGATGACCACCGAGGGGTTTGCCCGCCTGACGGCCGCGTTGCTGAGCGTGGCCAACGAGGTCTGCGAAGGCCGCGTGGTGCTGGTGACCGAAGGCGGCTACGACCTGAAGGCGCTGTCAGACAGCCTGGATGCGGTGATCGCTGTCGCGATGGCTTGAGGCTTGAGACTTGGGGCTTGAAAACCCAAGCCCCAGGCCCCAAGACCCAAGCCGTACGATATTCTGGAAGAATCACCGTGGCTGAATATCATCCGCAAGACCTCGACAAGAAATGGCAGAAGCACTGGGCCGACACCCAGGCGTTTGAAGTCACCGAAGACCCCTCGAAGCCGAAGTTCTACTGCCTCGAGATGTTCGCGTACCCCTCGGGGCACGCGCATGTCGGGCACGTGCGCAACTACATCATCGGCGACGTCGTTTCACGCCTGAAGCGCCTGCAGGGTTTCAACGTCCTGCACCCGTTCGGGTGGGACGCGTTCGGCCTGCCGGCGGAGAACGCCGCGATCAAGAACGGCATCCATCCCGAGACCTCCACGCTGGGCAACATCGCCCACATGAAGGGCCAGTTGCAGCGGCTGGGCATCAGCTACGCGTGGGGCCGCGAACTGGCGACCTGCCTGCCGAACTACTACCGCTGGAACCAGTGGCTGTTCACGCGGATGTTCGAGAAGGGCCTGGCCTATCGCCGCCGCTCGACGGTGAACTGGTGCCCGGTCGACGCGACGGTGCTGGCCAACGAACAAGTGGTTGATGGCGCCTGCTGGCGCTGCGGCACCGCCGTCGTGCAGAAGGACCTGGAGCAGTGGTTCTTCAAGATCACGCATTACGCCGACGACCTGCTGCACGCCGCCGAAGGCCTGTCGAAGTGGCCCGAGAAGGTCCTGACCATGCAGCGGAACTGGATCGGGCGCTCGGAAGGCGCCAAGGTCAGGTTCCCGATCCAGGGCGACGACGCGTCGATTGAAGTGTTCACGACCCGCATCGACACCATCTTTGGCGCGACCTTCCTGATGCTGGCCCCCGAGCATGCGCTGGTGACCTCGTTCGCCAGGGAATCGGCCGACGAAAAGGCGTTCCTGGCGAAGGCGCAGCGCTTCCGGGCCCAGGATCGCGCCGGCCGCCTGACCGGCGAAGTGGCCAAGGAGGGTTTCTTCACCGGCCGCTTTGCGATCAATCCGTTTACCCACAAGCCCATTCCGATTTGGGTCGCGAACTACGTGCTGGCCGAGTACGGCACCGGCGCCGTGATGGGCGTGGCGGCCCACGACGAGCGCGACCGCGACTTTGCCACGCAGTACCACCTGCCCATCGTTCCGGTCATCAACGACGACAATGTCCTGATCGAGTCGGGCCAATACAGCGGGATGCCTGCGGATGACGCGATCAAGGCGATCACCGAGGAGGCCGAGGAGCGAGGTATCGGTGAAGGCACCGTGCAGTTCCGGTTGAAGGACTGGGGCATCTCGCGGCAGCGTTACTGGGGCACGCCCATCCCCATGATTCACTGCCCGTTCTGCGGGGTGGTGCCGGTGCCCGACGACCAACTGCCCGTCACGCTGCCGGCGATCACCGAGTTCACCGGCCGCGGCGATTCGCCCCTGGCGAGCGTGGCCGACTTCGTTCACGTGGCGTGTCCGAAGTGCGGCCGGCCGGCCAAGCGCGAGACCGACACCATGGACACGTTCGTCGATTCGTCCTGGTATTTCTATCGCTTCGCCGACGCCCACAACGACCAGATGCCCTTCGATCCGAAGAAGGTTGCCTACTGGTGCCCGGTCGACTTCTATAGCGGCGGCATCGAGCACGCCATCCTGCACCTGATCTACTCGCGCTTCTTCGCCCGCGTCTTCCACGACCTGGGCATGACCGAGCACACCGAACCGTTCACCCACCTGCTGACCCAGGGCATGGTGCTGAAGGACGGCGCGGTGATGTCGAAGTCGAAGGGCAACGTCGTCGATCCGGATTCGATGATCGAGAAGTACGGCTCCGACGCGTTGCGGCTCTACGTGATGTTCGTGGCCCCGCCCGAGAAGGAAGTCGAGTGGTCCGATTCGGGGCTGGAGGGCAGTTTTCGCTTCCTGGCCCGCGTCTGGCGCGTCGCCGATCAGTGGCGCGAGCAGGTGGTGGCGAGCGGTGGCGGGGCCATCGACCACGCCAGCCTGACTCCGGCCGAGCGCGGCATGCGTCGCAAGACGCACGACACCATTCGCCGCGTCACGCAGGACATCGACGTCCGGCAGCAGATGAACACCGCCGTCTCAGCCATGATGGAGCTGGTGAACGAGCTGTACCTGTTCACCGATAAGTCCTCCTCCGCTAAAGCTACGGAGGATAAACGCTCGGCCCAGGCGCCCAGGGTGGCGCGCGAAGCGGTCGAGGCGCTGGTGGTCATGCTGTCGCCGTTTGCGCCGCACACCATGGAAGAACTGTGGCAGATGTATGGCCACACCGGCGGCCGGGCCGCCGCGGCGTGGCCGGCCTTCGACGCCGCCGTGGCCAGGGCCGAGGAACTGGAGATTCCGGTCCAGGTCAACGGCAAGCTGCGCGGCCGCGTGACGGCGGCCCCTGACATCGACGACCGGGCGCTCGAGGCGCTGGCGCTGGCCGATCCGAACGTGCAGGCGCACATCACCGGCAAGACCATCAAGAAGGTGGTCATTGCCAAGGGTCGCCTTGTGTCGGTGGTTGTGGCCTAATAGCGAGAGATGAATAGACGCCAAGTGCTGCGCGCGTTGCCGGCGGTGGTGGCCGGTATCGGCGCCTCGTCGTGCGGCTACGCTCTGGCGGGACGGGGCTCGTTCCTGCCCGACTACATCCGTACGCTGGGCATCCCGATGTTCGGCAACACCACGCCAAACCCGACCATCGAGCAGATCTTCACGCAGAAGGTGCGCGAGGAGTTCCAGGCCAGCGGCCGTTACACCGTCATTCCGTCCGACGCGGGCGCCGACGGCATTGTCCGCGGCGACATCCAGTCGGTCTCGAGCCAGCCGGTCGGCTTGAACGATGCCCAGCTCGCCTCGCGCTACCGCTTCACCGTCGTCGTCAAGGTGGCGTTCGAGGATGTCAAGCAGCAGAAGACGCTGTGGGAGAACGCGGCGCTGTCGTTCTCGGAAGAATACGACCTGGGCACGCCCACCAGCGGCGCCCAGGATTTCGCGGCCTTTGCCGGCAGCAACCGCGCCGCCTTCGACCGCATTGCCACCGACTTCGCCAAGTCGGTGGTAAGCGCGATCCTCGAGGCGTTCTGAGTTCCGTCGCCGACGTCCGCAAGCAGATCAAGTCGGGCAAGACGGCACCGCTCTACCTGCTCGAAGGCGACGACCTGCAGTCGCGTCACGACCTTGCGCTGGAGTTTGCCGCGGTGGTGGAGGAAGGCCTGCATGCCTTCAATGTCGAAAGCCTGTATGCCAACGAGGCCAGCAACGCCGCCGGCCGCGATGGCCTGATCGGCAATATCCTCTCGACTGCGCGGACGCTGCCGATGATGTCGCCGCGGCGCGTGGTCATCGTTCACGAGGCCGAGACGCTGCTGGCGCCCAAGCGCGCCGGCAAGGAAGAGGACGAGGCGCCGGGCGCGCTCGACCCGGCAAAGAAAGGCAAGCGGGGCACGACGCCGGTGGAGGAGCTCGAGGCGTACTTCGAGAAGCCCGAGCCGATGACAACGCTGGTGTTTGTCGCGGGCGGCCTGGACGGCAACCGCCGGCTGGTCAAGATCCTCCGCAAGCGTGCCGACTGCGTTGATTGCGGCTCGCTCGAGTCGCCGCGAGAGGCGGCGCTGTGGATTCAAAAGCGCCTCGACAAGGACGAGCTGACGATCGAGCCGAAGGCGCTGTCGCTGCTGCTCGACACGACCGGCCTCAGCCTGGGACGCATTCGCGCCGAGATCGAGAAGCTGGTGCTCTACGCCGCGGGCGAGTCGGCGATCAGCGCCAACCACGTGCGTGACCTGGTCATGCCGCAGAGCGAACCGGGCGAGGACTTCGCCTTGGGCAAGGCAATCTGGAATGCCGATGCGGCCGGCGCCCTGCGCGAGATTGCCGCGCAGATCGACGCCGGCGCGCAGCCGCCGATGATCCTGGGACAGATTCGCGCCGCCGCCATCCGCCTGCGGCCGGACACCCGCGTCAAGAACAGCCTCGACGCGGTGTTCCGCACCGACCTGGCGATCAAGTCGTCGGTCGGCGCTCCACGATTTCTCCTGGAGCGCCTGGTCGTTGAAATTTGCGGGAGGTAGCTATTTCGAGACTTTGGCGGAGAGGCGCGACTTGTAGCGCGACGCCGTGTTCTTGTGGATGATGCCCTTGGTGGCCATCTTGTCCACGAGCGACTGCAGGGTCTTGAGGGCCGCCTTGGCGGCGTCCACGTTCTTGTCGTCTAGCGACTTGCGGATGGCCTTGAGGCCGGTCCGGAGCTTCGAGCGCAACTCGCGGTTGTGCTCGCGACGCTTCACATTCTGCCGATTGGCCTTCAGGGCCGACTTGTTTCTCTTCGCCACGTCACGGACCTCAATCTCAAAGGGATGCTAAACACGTAATCATATCATGCGGCCGGGCTTGCCGCGCCCTGGTCCCGGCTAAGGGCGAGGGCGGGTGACCAGCTCGTAGGCCCCCGAGGCGGGGGGCTTATTGGAATAGCGGGCCACCGGCTTGCCGTTCACCAGCTCCATCCATTTGTAGATGGCGTTGGCCGGGGCCGCGGGAGCCGCGCCGGTGATCTTCTTCACGTAGGCGCGGGTTTCCTTGAACGGCGGCACGTCGCCGTACTTTTCGACGTTCCCCATGCCGGCGTTGTAGGCGGCGAGCGCCAGTTCAACCTTGTGGTCGTAGCGAACGAGCAGGCGTTTCAGGTAGGCCACGCCGCCGCGGATGTTCTCGTCTGGCTCAAAGGGGTTGCTGACGCCGAGTTCCAGGGCCGTGGCCGGCATCAACTGCATCAGGCCCATGGCACCCTTGGTCGACACGGCAGTGGGGTTGAAGGCCGACTCCACCTGGATTACCGCGCGCACCAGGTCCGCCGACACGCCCATGCGGCGGGAATGCTCGTTGATCGAGGCGTCGAACTTCGCGCTTTTCAGGCTCGACACCAGGGGCTTGGTGGCCCGCACGGTGGCCGCTCCTGACACCGCGTAGGTGTTCATGGCGCCCTTGTCGCTACGCGGCTGATCCGATACCACCAGCTTGCCGTCAGCGTCGCGCCAGGAATAGATCTGGGCGGCGGCCGGCGAGGCCAGGGCGAGGGTCAGTGCGAGGACCAGTAGGCTGCGTGTCACGAACCTTCAGTCTATCTTATCGGTGACTTCTGGTTCGTGCGGCAGGGCTTCAGGCGAGCAGCTTCTCGACCAATTGGCGGGCTTCT
>ERZ1292640.4641-Hain-H43-02um-R1-4641-length-10403-cov-5_pt1 | contig 10403 bp, 10 predicted proteins | sample MGYA00564404_ERZ1292640 | MGnify/ENA primary metagenome ERZ1292640 (study PRJEB36523, sample SAMEA6512636) | groundwater metagenome | collected 2019-01-08 | study: AquaDiva: Metagenomics assemblies of 32 groundwater samples | reverse complement strand
CCCTTGGCCCGGAGGCGGTCATGGAGCGGCGAGCGGCGCAGCCCCCGGCCGCTCAGCCGCCCGTGCAGCCGCCAGTGCAGCCGCCGCCGGAGGTGGCCGCGCCGCCCGTGGTCGCACCGCCCGCCGAGGAAGCGAAGCCGCCGCAGGCCCCCGCGCCGGCCGCCGCGCAGGTGCTGGTCACGCCGCCCGGAACCGAGTTCCGCGTGGGCTCGGGTCCCTACACGGTCCCAGTGTCGATCAATGGCGCGTCGCGCGTGTCCGTGCTCACGCTGACGATCACGTACAACCCGGCGGCCCTTCGTGTGCGAGTGGTTCAGGAAGGCACGTTCATGCGACAGGGCGGCGCGACGGCGACCTTCACAGAGAGCGTCGACGCCACCGCGGGCCGTATCGACATCGCCATCACGCGGGCTGACGATGCCGCAGGTGCGTCGGGCGCCGGATTGCTCGCGGCAGTCCTGTTCGACCCGGTCGCGGCCGGCCAGTCGCCGCTCGGCGTGAGCGGCGTCGCGACGAACCCCGAAGGGGCGCCGGTGCAACTGCAGTTCAGCCCGGTGACGATCAACGTACGGTAAGACCCGGACGGTTGTAGGAATGAGGGACGAGGAACGAGGAACGAGGACCGAGGAACGAGAGAAACGTAGGCCGCCCCTTCAGGGGTGGCGCATCTACTGTCACTCGTTCCTCATTCCTCGTTCCTCGTAACTGACTGATGCTTCATCGTCTCGAGCGCGGTTATTCGTTCATCGAGCTGGTCATTGTCACGACCATCATCCTGATTCTCGCGTCGGCCGCGATGCCGCTCGCGAAGGTCACGATCCGGCGTCAGAAAGAGGGGGAGCTTCGCCGGACGCTGCGGGAGCTCAGGACGGCGGTCGACAAGTACAAGGACGCGGTCGACGCAGGTCTCATCGGCGGCGTGGACGTGCGCGTCGGGAGCGAAGGATATCCGCCGGATCTCGAAACGCTCGTCGAAGGCGTGCCGGTCGTCAACGATCAATCGGGCCGCAAGCTGAAGTTCCTCCGGCGGATTCCCGCCGATCCCATGACGGGAGAGGCCGACTGGGGCATGCGCTCGTATCAGGACGACGCCGACTCGACGACGTGGGGCGGGCAGAACGTGTACGACGTCTACACGAAGTTCGACGGCACGGCGCTCGACGGGACGAAGTATCGGGACTGGTGACAGGGAGACTGACCACTGGGGACTGACAACTGAGAGCCTGAGAAGAAATCGCCCCGTACGTAGCGCGCATCTTCAGATGCGCCCGACAGGCCGGACTAAAGTCCGGCGCTACGGCGATTTCTTCTCAGGCTCTGAGGACTCCGGCGCTATGCGAGATGTCCAGAGATCAGACCGCGCGCGCGGGCATGTCGAGGGCGGTTGGACGCTCATCGAGCTGCTCGTCGTGGTGTCGCTCATCATGATCCTGGCGGCGATTGGCCTCGCACAGTACCGCAACTCGGTGACGTCCGCGCAGGAGGCCGTGCTGAAGGAAGATCTGTTCCGGATGCGCGACGCGATCGACCAGTACTATGCCGACAAGGGTGAGTACCCCGCGAGTCTGGACGCGCTCGTCAGCGACGGCTACATGCGGGAGATCCCGATCGATCCGTTCACGCGGTCGCGGGACACGTGGCAGACCATCCTCGCCGAACCCGACCCCAACAACCCTACCGCGACAATCGGAACCTACGACGTCAAGAGCGGATCGGACGCCACGGCCCTGAGCGGCGCCAAGTACTCCGAGTGGTAGGCCGGAGACTGCTTTCGGCCAAAAGAAAGGCGCGCGCCTGATCGGGTCGGACGCGCGCCTGCCGTTTTGGCCGAGAGCCTACTCGCTAGCCGACGTCAATCTCGATCGTGACGGACACCGTCGGGCCGGTGACGGGATAGACCGTGACCGTGACCTCCGTTCGGCCGGTGATCGCGTTCGAATAGATGTGTGTCGTCGTGTTGCCCGGGGTGCTCACGGCTGTGCCGTCGCCAAAGCGCCATTCATAGTGGTCGACGGCAACGCTAGCTGACAGGGTCGCGGTGAAGGTGAAGAACCTCGTGTTGCTTCCCTTGTCCGCCCTGATCGTGAGGCTGAGCGGCGCGACGACCACCTGCGTGCTCGCGCTCGAGAACTCCCCGATATTGTCCCTCGCCGTGGCCGAGGCGGTGTAAGTCCCCGAGGCGCTGTACACGTGCGACACGCTTGTCGGGCCGGACGGGGGACCGATCGACTGCGACGTTCCATCGCCGAAGTTCACGGTGACGTCCCGCAGACCAATCGTAGAGCTGCCAGCCGAGGCACTGACGGTAAACGTGACGGGCTGGCCCACGGTCGGAGTACTGGCTGCCGACACGATGATCGAAACTGTCGGCCGCGGCGACGCCGTCACCACGACCCTCGTGGACACCGTGTCGCGCACGTCGTTGACGTCTACCGCCGTCGCCGTCACGGTGTAGGTGCCCTCGCGGCCGTAGACGTGCGCCACCGTCGTCGCGGATGTGATTGGGCCGAGCGACTGGGACGCGCCGTCGCCGAACGCGAGCGTGACGTCGCGAATCCGCGCCGCGTTCACCGGGATGGTCACGGTCACGGTGAAGTTCGCGGAGACGCCGGCGACCGGACTGGTCGGCGGCGTGAGCGTAATCGTCGGCCGCGGCGCCGGCGCGACGACCACCGTCGTCGAGACCGCTTCGCGCTCGCCAGCAGCGTCCACGGCGGTCGTGGTGGCGGTGTAGGTGCCCTCGCGCGCGTACACGTGCGCAACCGAAGTCGACGCGGTGATGGCGCCGAGCGATTGCTGGCTGCCATCGCCAAAGTCGAGCGTGACACTCCGCACATTGGCGGCGGCCGCCACGCCGACCGAGAACATGACCGCCACGCCCGCCGTGGGCGACGTGGTCGTCGTGGACAGCGTCAGGCCCATGCGCGCCGCGAGCAGAAGCTTGACGGTGGCGGTCTTGGCGCCGACTGTCGCTGTGACGTCCGTGTCCCGGCCGGTCGTCAGGCTCGTCCGCGCCAGCCCGGCGCCGTCTGTCGTGACCGTCGGGTTCTCAATCGTGCCCGCGGTCGCGCTGAATGTCACGGGGACGCCCGACAGCGGGTTGCCCGCCACGTCCTCCACCCGCGCCGTGAGCTGAATCGTTCCACCCGATGCCGGCACCGTCTGCGGGCTGGCGGTGAGGACAACGCGTTCGGCCGCGGCCGCGCCGATGCTGACATCGAGTTCCGCGGATCGCGCGCCGCCGGAAAACGCGGTCACCTTCGCGACGCCCGAGCGGCCGTCGCCGATCAGCCGCACGTTGACCTGGCCGTTGCGCGTGCGCGCTTCCTTCGGATCGATCGACCCGATGGTCGTGGTGAACGTGACGAGCGTGCCGTTGTGGACCGGCGTGCCGGCGCCCGTCGTCGCGCCCTGCTGCTGGCCGGCCGCCGCCGTGGCGCCCTGCTCGATCAAAGTCGCGGTGATCTCGATGGTGCCGGTGGTCGACATCACCGTGCTGCTGGCGAAGAGGCTGATGACGGTACCGCTCGGCGCCAGGAGCGGCATCTTGTCGCACGCGGTCGCGAAAAAGGCGCCCAGCAGGAGAGACGCCGCGAGCGCCGCCCACGGGAAACGGCCGGCGGCGCCGCCCGGACGTCTAAGGTGTGGTAGCATAAGACTAGCTAAGAATAATACTCTCATGAACTTAGAGGGTCAAGGCGTCCGCGCGGCGGCCGGCCAGTGCGGCTACGCCATGGCCGCGCTCCTCGTGAGCATCGCCGTGATGGGTGTGCTCATGTCGGTCGCGATGCCCGTGTGGCGCCATCAGATCCAACGTGAGAAAGAGGCGGAACTCGTCTTCCGCGGCGAGCAGTACGCGCGGGCGGTCGCGCTCTACCAGCGCAAGTTCCCGGGTGCGTTTCCGCCAAGCCTCGACGTGCTCGCGCAGCAGCGGTTCCTGCGCCGGAAATACAAAGACCCCATGGCGGAGGACGAGAAGGGCGAGTTTCAGCTCCTCTACGCCGGCGCACAGGGGGCCGGTGCGAGTGGGGCGCGCGGTGCCGCAGGCGAACGCGGCGCGAGCGGCGGCCAGTCGGCCGGTGGCGCGGGCGGCCGCGCGGTGAGCGCGCCGGTCGTTCAGCAGGGTGGCGCGGCTCAGGCCGGCGGGGCAACGCCACCCGGCGTGCAAGCCGGCATCATCGGCGTTGCGAGCAAATCGACCGAAGCCTCGATCAGGCTCTACAACGGGCGTAGCCGCTACAACGAGTGGCAGTTCGTCTACACGGCCTTGACGAGACAGCCGGGGGGCCTCGGCCTGCCTGGTCCTCAGATGCCGGGGATGCCACAGCAGCGGATCGACCCGCGCACCGGCCGGCCCGTCGGGCCGGGCGTGATGCCGCCGGGGGGCGGTCCCGTCGAGATTCGTCGCGGGACGGGAAGCGGCGAACGGCCGCCGATCCGGCCGTTTCCGGGCGCCGGCGGCCAGAGCGGTCCGACGACCACTCGACCACCGGGCCGCCCGCCCGGCCGCCCACCCGGGTAGCGCGCTCGACATCACACCCTAAAGACTGCCGGCGCGGTCCCTTGGCCGGGTCAGAAGCCCCATCCCCGCATGATCTCCTCGTGAATCCGCGGCCGGAGGGCTTTGAACGCCTCGTTCTCCCGCGTGGGGTGCACCCGGTTGGCGAGGACGACGATGTAGATCCGCCGCTCGGGGTCGATCCAGAGCGAAGTGCCGGTGAAGCCGGTGTGGCCGAAGGCGCGCGCGCTCATGCGGCTGCCGCACGACGAGGTGGGCAGCATCGTGTCCCAGGCGAGCGCGCGCGAACTCCCCGGGATCGTCGTCTTGCGCACGAAGGTCCGCAGTATTGCGGCGCGGGTGAGGACGCTGTCGCCCTCCAGCGTCTGCAGGACCAGGCGCGCGAATCGGCCGACGGCGGCGGTCGTGCCGAAAAGTCCCGCGTGACCGGCGGCGCCACCAAGCGCCCATGTATTCTCGTCGTGCACCTCACCGGCGAGCAGCCGTCCTCGCCACGGGTCGATCTCGGTCGGCGCGACGCGCGAGCGCCAGGCGCGGGGAGGCGAGAAGAGGATCGGATCGGGATCCACGAGCGACGCGATCGCGGCGAATTGATCGGCGAGCCGCGCGCCGGTCGCGTCCTCGAGGATGAATCCCAGCAACACGAACCCGAGGTCGCTGTACACCGCCTGCGTCCGCGGCGGGTACTCGAGCGGGAGCGCGCAGATGGCGTGCTCGAACTCCGCGCGGCCCGATGAGTCACGAAAGAGCGGCAGGTACGCGGTGAGGCCCGCGCAGTGGGCGAGCAGATCGCGAACCGTGACGATGTCGCGATCGCGGCCGCGCCAGTCGCGCAGCCAGCGCGCGACGGGGTCATCGAGCGTGAGACGCCCGCTGTCGATGGCGCGCATGGTCAGCGACGCCGTCGCGATGACCTTGGTCAGAGACGCGAGATCGAAGACGGTGTCGAGCCGCGCTGGAGCTGCGTCGGGTTCGTACGTGAGCGCGCCGGCCGCGTGCTGCCACTCGACGTTCGATGCGGTGCCGGTCTCCACGACGACGGCCGGGCAGGCGCGGGTGGCGACCGCGTTGCGGAGCATCGTCTGGACCGGATCAAATCTGTCGGCCACCGTTTCCCTCAGGCGCTGATCACGAGTCGGCGATCCGCCGGTCGAGCAGGAGGCTCGCCAGCACCCCCACGCCGAGCGTGGTGAGCGATCCGATGAGCACGTACCACTGCCAGGACACCGCGGTGAAGAGCTTGACGTTCACCATCACCGTGGCGCCCACGAGCACGCCGGCGAAGGCGGAGGCCTGGCCCGCGCGGCGCGTGAAGGTGCCCAGGAAGAACAGACCGAGGATCACGCCGTTTGTGAACGACGCGATGCCGAGGACCTCGTCGACCACACGGCTCGACAGGCGGATGGCTGACATCGCGACCGCAATCTGCACGGCGCCCCAGACGGCGGTCATCAGGCGCGACACGCGCAGGTAGTGCGCGGCGGAGCGGCGCTCACCCGTGATGGGGATGTAGAAATCGCCGAGCGCGGCCGCCGACGAGGAGTTGAGCGACGATGACAGTGTGGACATGGCCGCGGCGAAAATCGCGGCGAGCACGAGCCCGACGGCGCCCGTGGGCAGGTGCGTCACGATGAAGTGCGGAAAGATGCGGTCGGTGAGCAGCCGGCCATCCCGCGTGAACGAGGCGATCTCACCGGGCGCGTAGCCCGTGTAGTAGACGTACAGCATCGCGCCGATGCCGAGAAACAGCACGAACTGCGCGAAGATGACGGCGCCGCTCCAGAGCAGGGCCACGCGGGCATGGCGCGGGTTGTCGGCGCAGAGATACCGCTGCACCATGAGCTGATCGGTCCCGTGCGTGGCCGTCGTCAGAAACGCGCCACCGACCACACCCGACCAGAACGTGTAGCTGCGGGTGATGTCCCAGGTGAAATCGAAGAGGCGGAAGCGGCCCGCGGCGTCGCCGACCCGGACGATCTCGCTCCAGCCGCCGGGGATCTTGCCGACCAGCATGACGGCGGCGAGGATCGCGCCCGCGAGGTAGATCACGAGCTGCGCGACGTCAGTCCAGATGACGGCGGCCATTCCGCCGAGATACGTGTAGACGATCGTCGCGACGCCCATGATGAGCACCGACGCGAGGAGGACCGTGAAGGTGGGGTCGAGCCCCGGAACCCAGGCGATCGCCACGGCGTCGATGGCCGGCATGGTGCGCAGCAAGGCGGCCAGCACGAGACCGGTGGCGAACAGGCGAAAGCCGTCTGCGAGGCTGCGCGTGAGCAGGAAGAGGCCCGATGCGAACCGCTTCACCGCGGTCCCGAAGCGCTGCCCGAGCAGTTGATACACCGTCAGCAGCTCGCCGCGGAAATACGCGGGCACGAAGAGCAGCACGACAATCACGCGCCCGATCATGTAGCCGATGACGAGCTGCAGGAACGTGAAGTTGGCGTTGTAGGCGTAGCCCGGGACGCTGATGAACGTGACGGTGCTCGTCTCGGTGGCGACGATCGAGCCCATGATCGCCCACCACGGCGTCCGTTTGCCGCTCACGAAGTAGTCGGCGACGGTTCGCTGTCCGCGAGAGAAATACGCCCCAAAGAGCACCACACCGGCGAAGTAGGCGACGAGAATCGCCAGATCGAGTGGGTGCATGGCGCGACAGTGTAGCAGGCAGGGACGGGGAAGGGCGAAGTCAGAACTTCATTCTCTTGATCCTCCCGCCACGGGGAAGAGCGCGCGGCTCACCTGCGAGAGGTACAGGTCGCGCGCGCGGTCGCCGCCGTTCAGGCTGTCGTACGAGAAGAGCACGAACCCGTCGGCGCCCTGCTGGCGAGCGATCTGCACGTGCTGCACGGTCTGGGCGGGCGTGAGGCGGTAGGCGCCGATCCCGGCCCAGACGGCGCGCGTCCCGGCCAGCCCGCGAGCCGACGCGATCTGGCGCGCGAAGGTTGGCGTCTCCTGTGTGTAGGCCATGGGGCAGACCGCGTCGATCAGACCGCTTTCGAGCCAGGCGCGCCAGTCCTGCAGCCTGTGGCTGAAGGCCTCGTCGACATCGGGCGCCACCGCGGCGCTCACCAGCGCGTTCGGGCGCTGCGCCTTCGCGGCCGTGCGCAGGCGCATCACGAGCGCCGAGAGCTGAGCGCGGCGGAAACGGGTCCACGGTTCTGGCAGGTTGTCGGGATACGCGAGCGGATCGTTCTCGGCAAGCGCATCGAGACGCCGCCGCTCGGCGTCGCCGATCTCCGGGCCGACGGCCGATCGGAACGCCGCAAGCGCCGAGCGGCTGTAATCGAAGCGGTCGTCCGGATACCGGATGTAGTCGAAATGCAGCCCGTCGAGCGCGTAGCGTCCGGCGAGGTCGGCGACGACCGACGTCAGATGCTCGACGGCCGCCGCGTTCAGCGGCGACGCGTACAGTCCCTCGACTTCGCCGCCCTGGGCTCGCGTCCAGCGTGACAGCCGCCCCAGGTACGCCGGGCTCGCCGGATCGACGCCCGCCATCTCGCGCGCCAGCGCCCGCGGCACCATCAGCCAATCCGGGTGCTCGTACACGAGATGGCTCGGGGAGCCGGGCATGTCCGACGCGCTCGAGACGAGGCTCACGTTGACCCACGCGTGCACCTGCAGACCAGCCTGATGCGCGACGGCGAGCAACTCCTGCAACGGGTCGAACGAGCCCGGCTGCGAGCTCAGCTCCTCGGCGCGCGGCTCGAGCTGGCTCGCGTAGTACGCGTCGCCGCGGCCGCGCACCTGAACCAGCAGGGCGTTGAAGCCATAGGTGCGCGCGGAGGACACCACGGCAGCGACCGACGCGGGCGAGACGAGCGAAGAGCGCAGCACCCACAGCGCGCGGATCTCGGAGGCCGGCGACGCCGCGCGGACGCCGGGCATCGGCGCGACGAGTGCGGACGCCAGGGCGATTGCCGCGAGGGGCAGAGCGCGGAGAGAGAAGGGCAGGCTCACGCGCCGCATGAGAAAACCCCGCACTGTAACACACTTGCGAATCTCTCTGTCAACGATGCGCGCTCCTGCGCGCCCCCGGGGGGGCAGTACGGGGGGCTATACTTGGGAGGGATCGAGACCCTGCCCATGCTGCACGTCCTCGGCATCGATGCCGGCGGCACGAAAACAGTCTGTCAGCTCGCCGACGAGCAGGCCCGCGTGCTCGCCGAAGCGCGCGGCGGCGGCGCGAACCTGCAGGCCTCCGGCGAGCTGGAGGTCGAGAAGGTGCTCCATCAGGTGATGGAGGACGCGCTCGGCGAGCGCGGCATCGTGCCGGCCGCAATCTGTCTCGGGATGGCCGGTGTCGACCGTGAAGCCGACCTCGCGATCATCCGCGGCTTTATGGCCCGCATCGGTCACAAGGCGAAAGTGCTCGTCGTCAACGACGCCCTCATCGCGCTCGAGGCCGGCGTGGGCGATGCCCCTGGCGTCGTGATCATCGCGGGGACGGGCTCGATCGTCTACGGACGCAACGCACGAGGGGAAGCGGTGCGGGCGGGCGGCTGGGGGTATCTGCTCGGCGACGAGGGGAGCGGGTACTGGATGGGCCGCCTCGCGCTGCGCGCGGTCGTCCGCGAAGCCGATCGCCGCGGGCGGACGACGTCGCTCACGCCGCGCGTCCTGGAGCACTTCAACGCCGGTCGGCCCTCGGACCTCATTCACGAGGTGTACGCGCACGCGTTGCGGCCGACGGCCATCGCGGCGCTCGCGCGCCACGTGCAGGCCGCGGCGGCCGAAGGCGACACGGTCGCTGCGGGGATCATCGAGGCCGGGGCTCAGGCGCTGGTGTCGGCGGCCGAGGCTGTCGCCGGGCGCCTGGGGCTGCAGGGCGCGACGTTCGATTTCGTGCTCGCGGGCGGCATCTTTCAGGCCGTTCCGCTGCTCGCGCAGGACATGTCACGTCTGCTGCCGCCCGTGGCGCCGCGCGCGCGCATCCAGTTGCTCGGCCACGAGCCGGCGGCCGGGGCGGTGCGGCTGGCGCTCGCCGAGGCCCGCGGCGCCGCGGGCGTTCCGGTCTACAAGAGCGACTAGGACGTCGCAGAGCGTTCGATCGTGAGAATCCGCGTCTACGTCAATCTCCGCAGCGCGGCGTCCGCCGTGGCCAGCCAGATCGCGGCCGCGCTTCGTCGAAAGCCGGACCTCGTTCTGGGCTTGCCCACCGGCCGCACGCCACTGCCGCTCTACGACGAGTTGGCTGCACGAGCGGCGCGCAGGGGAATCGATTTCTCGAGCGCGACGTCTTTCAATCTGGACGAATTCTGGGGCCTGCCATCCGCGCACCCCGCGAGCTACCGCGCGTTCATGGAGCGCCACCTCTTCTCGCGCGTCAACATCGACCGCCGCCGGATCCACGTCCTGCGCGGCGCCGCGCGCCGGCCCGATGCGGAGTGCGCGCGGTTCGAGCGCGCACTCCGCAGGGCGGGCGGAATCGATCTCCTGCTGCTCGGCCTCGGCGCGAACGGCCACATTGGCTTCAACGAGCCCGGTCGCTCACTCGTGGCCGGCACGCACTGCGCCCCGCTGACGCCGGCGACGCGTCGCGCCAACGCCGCGCTCTTCGGCGGTCGCCTCGACCGTGTGCCCCGCCGGGCTCTGACCATGGGCATGGCCACGATTCTCGGCGCCCGGCGCATCGTGCTCGTCGCCACGGGACGCAAGAAAGCGGCGACCGTGCGCCGCATGATCGAAGGTCCGATCACACCGCACCTGCCTGCGTCGTTCCTGCAGTTGCACCCGGATGTCGAGGTGGTCCTGGACCGCGCCGCGGCGAGCGGCCTCATGCGCCGCGTGCCGCAACGGAGAGGGAAGCGGCGGCTGGCGGGCTAATCGGTGGTCTTCGGCTGCAGCAGCTCGCGCAGCCTCGGCTCGATGTCCTCGCCGA